>TARA_R110002012_G_scaffold12040_1_pt1 | contig 106484 bp, 84 predicted proteins | sample TARA_R110002012 | Tara Oceans TARA_R110002012 (sample SAMEA4396515) | marine metagenome | biome: Westerlies Biome; feature: [DCM] deep chlorophyll maximum layer (ENVO:01000326); material: water (ENVO:00002006), including particulate matter (ENVO:01000060) such as... | depth 40 m
TTGAACCTCAGCCATTCTTTTAGCGTATGAGTAAGAATCGTTTGTATTGTGTGGTGGACCCAAATGGATTTTCTTTTCGGTCAAGGGATACTCAACATCATTAGGAAATACACAAGTAGATAAAAAACACACTAATTTTTTTACATTATGTATTCTACACGATTCTATCACATTTGTGTTCATCATAATATTATCGTAAAAAAACTCTCCTTTGTGATTCATATTACCACCCAAACCACCTACCCTCGCTGCACAATGAATTACATTTTTAGGTGATAAGTCAGAAAATAGTTTATCCGTCACAACTTTATCTCGTAAATCAAATTCACTACCAACCCTATTAATATCTCCACTAAGTGAAGAGCCTACGAGTCCACGACCCCCAGTAACTAACGTATCTAAATTATTTTTCATAATATTCTATCCAATATTCAATCATCTCGTCTAACATAGACTCGAAGTTATATTCGGGGGACCAACCCAGTTTATTTTTAATTTTGGAACAGTCACCTTTCAGATGTTCTAATTCCTCGGGTCTAAGGTATTTTTTATCTGTCGAGACATACTGTGTCCAATCCAAACCTAAAGAGTTAAATACATACTCCACTAAGTCTTTAACGGTATGTGAGATTCCTGTAGAACACACAAAATCATCTGGTGTGTCATGCTGTAATATTAACCACATAGCCTCCACATAATCTTTAGCGTGTCCCCAATCCCTACTAGCATCTAGATTACCTAATTTTAATTCATCAGATAAACCTAATTTTATTTTTACAGCCTCCTTTGCTACTTTATTAGTTACAAAATTAATCCCCCTTCTAGGTGATTCGTGATTAAATAAAATACCATTGGAAACAAACATATTGTACGAGTTTCTATAATTTCGACATATGTTATACCCAAAAACTTTTGCACAACCATATGGTGAAACGGGGTTAAGTGGTGTTGTCTCTCGTTGATAACCATCCTCATCAATACTATTACCAAACATTTCAGATGAACTTGCTTGATATATTTTAATTTTAGAATCGGTTAACCTAACAGCCTCTAATAAATTTAAAACACCAAGACCAGTTACGTTTGAAGTGTATATTGGTTGGTCGAAACTAATTCTAACGTGTGATTGTGCAGCTAGATTATAAATTTCATCTGGCACACATTTTTGAATAACACTTATTATTGAAGATAGGTCGGTTAAATCACCATAAACCAGATTTAATTCTTTAAAAACATTATCGGGAATTCTAGCTGTTTGATTTTCTGCTACAGAATTTCTTTTAAGAATTCCCCAAACTTCGTACCCTTTATCTAAAAGTAATTCAGCTAAATAAGAACCGTCTTGTCCGTTTATCCCAGTTATTAAAGCTTTTTTCATTTTTTATACTTATTTACATTTTCTATAATATAATCTACAGCACCATTTGAAAACTGGTCGTGTTTATCTAATTTTTCATGAAAAGGGATACTAACAGTTTTTTTAGCTAGAATAGAAGTGTTTTTACATATTTCATCCGTGACTTTATATGGTCTAGTTGTAAGTTTACGATAAGCATCCACTTCATGTAGTGCATCATAATGTACACCACAAATAATCCCAGCAGTATTCATATTCTTAATAAACTCTGACCTATTATTAACCTCAATCCTATATAAATGGTCAGAGGTATTATCAAGACCAAATGAGGAATTGTACTTATCCCTAATAGAGTTAAGTTTCATTTTTTTAAAATCCAACAACTTTAGATTTTCATTCGCTATATGACATTGGATTGAATTCATGTACATCTTATATCCTGGAAACTTAATAGTTCTATCCCAGTTGTTATGAGCATATGACATACCATTCATTGTAGCTTCTTTAAACCACTTTATTTTTTCGTAATCATTTGATACGATTATACCCCCATCTGAACTACCTATAGGTTTGGTGGGATAAAAACTAAACATCATTAAGTCTTCATCATTGGCCTCATTTTTAAATTGGTTACAATCTACTTTTTGAGCAGAATCTATAATTTTATAATCGTCAAATTGGTGAAGTACGTAAGAGTCACCAACCCAATCAACATCATCATTAAAATCTAATTTATTCCCAGAAGTTAGTATTGCATTACACACCACTGGTGGTATCATACTAGGAACCACCACATGTTGATTTTTATTTAATAAAGATAAAAATATGGCGTTTGTAGCACTATTAACAGAACACGCATATTTTGCCCCTACATACTCACAAAAATTAGACTCAAACTCATTTACTATTGAACCATGTAAATAGTGTGTAAACTTTGATGTATCTATATTGTGATTTTCTATATTAAATAAATTTATCATTTTAATAATTCTATTATTTTTGTTTTGTCCCTATTATAATCTAGTAAAATTTTCGGTAATTCCCCGCTTAATGTAAATGTAGTGTTTTTATTTGGTTTATCTAGTGTTGATAAAACTAATTCATCATAATTATAAGAAGAAACAAGGGATTCGACAATTTTTTTATCTACAATATTAAAATCCTTTGCTTCTATACCATTTAATTCAGCCAAATGACTCAAAATTCTTTTAGCTATTATAAGTCTACCATCTAAACCAGACAATTCACTTTTCTTATTTAATAAATTGTAAACCATACTAATATTAATACCCATAGAGTCTACAAAAGCCTCATCAACAAACCATTTTCTGGTTGGTGAATAAAGACCCTTATCCCAAACTAAACTATTACCAGCTATGTGATAATAAAAAGGACTAGTATTATCTTTGTAAGATTTACCGTATAACGTATGCCAATATCTATTAATAGAAAAAACTAACTGTAAGTCGTTAGTTTTAGTGCTATCCATAATTTCAAAAAAAGTTTTGAGGGTATAGGTCCTAACAATATCATGCCAACCTGAGTTTATCCCATCTTTAGGAAAAATAAATCTATCTAAAGCTGTTGAAGCACTTCTAGTTGGTTGTTTGTATATAGATTTTTCACCAAAAACACAATGTACATCACCTCTATAACTGGTGTAGTCGTGGTTATTATTTAAAAATTTAATTCCTTTTATTAACCCATCTACAGACAATAAATCATCATTATCTACCATAATAGTTAGTGGTGTATCTATTTTTTGGCAGGATTTATTCATTTTAACCATAAAATCATGAATATTATTATCACGACCAAAAGAAATATATTCTAAATTTAAATCAGGGTAATTTTTTTTATTAAATTTTTCTTTGTGGTCATTCCCACCACCATCAGCAAGTAAAATTTTAAAAGGCATTTTAACATCTGACATGTGTTTAAGCATTCTAAGTGTTTCAGTAAATCTCCCCCATAAAGGTACTAATATGGTTAAACTATTTTTATAATCCATATTATTTATAATCTTTTTTAAAATTTTCTAAGATTTTTGTAGGGTCTTTTTTGTAATTTTCTAAACTCACAGATTTTTCTCTATTCTCTAAACATTGTGATTGTACTGTTTGAGCCAATAATAACCACCTACCTCTCGATGCACCCCAATCAATATCGTGATTATCAGATTTAGGGGTTCTAACACCATGAAATATGCTAGGTAGAAATATAGGAGCATCTCCAATTTCTATATAAGGTTCCATGTGAACTTCATCATCATCAGAGTTTAAAAAATACGCACCACCCACATCATAATCCTCACCAATCTCAGTTAGATTAAAACCTATATTTGTTTTTTGCCATCTCGCTTTATCACAATGACATGTTATTTCTCCACTATTTAGTGGGTAATGAAGTACTTGTATCCTATCTATTATTTTATCTTCAGGAAGGTTATTTTTATATTCGTTAATGCCTAAACCATTAAAAATTTTAACAGTGTCCCACACCTCATCAATACGATTAAATAATTTAAGTGTATCTTCATTCCAACGATAAAAATAATATGAATGAGCTAATTCATTATAACCATCTTTAATTTTATACCTTAATTGATTTTTTATGTGATAATTTGGTATTTTACTATCTTCTCTTAAATCTTGTTCTGGTGTATCATTACCATAATCATATAATTCTTTTTTTATTTTGATAGCTTCTTCTCTATTTAACGCATTTTTTAAAACTAGTACATCACCGGATAACATATCTAAAATTAATTGTTTTGTTTTTTCCGGTTTATTATATACAATATCTTTAAATTCTTTAAAGTCTAAAGTTCTTGGATTTCTTAGGTTTGTTGGAAAATAATTATCTTTTATAAAATTTTCCCACACATCTGAATAATCTGGTATTTTCATAGTTATTGTTTTTTACTTATAAATCTTATTATTTTTGATACACCATTATCATTATGCCACGGATATATTTCATAAGAAACAACATCAAAAGACATAACCTTAGCGATATTTTTTAATTTACCAATAGTATACCCATTTTTATGATGTTGACCATCACCATTTTGACTACCGTATAATACAGCCATAGCATAACCCCACCTATTTTTATAGGAATACTCATAAGTTCCAAACCAGTGTTTTTGTGATATAGCTTCATCATCATCCCTATACCAATCCTTCCAGTCATCTTCAGCCTCTAACCAAGATTTGATTATATGCTCCAAATCCGGTACAGATAAGTTAAATGTACCCCCAGGTTTTAAAACTCTTTTAACTTCATGAAAAGCCTTCTTCTCCTCTTTAAACGTCAAATGTTCAAATAAACAATCAGCTCTAACTTCATCCACAGAATTATCTGAAACAGGTAAATTAAAAATGTCCCAGTTTTTTATAATAGTGGTGTCAGGAAACTTTTTATCTGGATACCTTTCTCTTAAATCTTCTATGGTGTCCATATCTACATTTATATAATCTTTTAAAGGATTATTACCACAACCTAAATTAATTTTAATCATTATCCATCAAAGTTTTTAATTTATCTATATTCATTGAACAATTTTTGGCCATACTGACATCACCGATTTCACTCAATGTTATTTTATCTATATTAGGGTTATCTTGTTTAACAAAATCAAAAACTGATTGAGCTTTACCCCCTATATTTATCACACCTACTTCATCAATAAGTTTTAATATTATATTAGCTACTTGGTCTACATATATAGGACTTTTAACCATATCTACTAAAGCTTTTGGGTGTGGAAAGGGTCTTTCACACATAGCCAATCTAAGTATTAAATGATTTGGACACATTTTAACAGAACACTCACCACCTAACTTAGACCACCCATAACTAGTAAATGGGTTAACACCATCAGTTTCTTTATAATCACCTTTAACACCATTATAAACATAATCAGTAGAAGTGTAAATTAACTTAATTTTATATTTTAAACACATTAAAGCTATATTAGAGGTACCCACTATATTAGTTTGTATACTTATAGCTGGATTTTGTTCATGTATTGACATAGGTCTTGTTATAGCAGCTGTATGGATAATATGTGTTGGTGAAAACTCTTTTATAACTCGCTCAACCTCATCTATTTTGGTTATATCCATTTCTAATTGGGTTGGTATATGTAGTACATAATTTTCATTACACTTACGTAATTGTTTATTTAAATTACCTTCCCCACCGGATATTAATATTCTTCTATTCATTATATAAATCTTTAAATTGGTTTAATGTGTTAGTTATTTGAAATACTAAATCATCTTTAGGCTGCCAACCTAAAGATTTTATTTTATTATCACTTACCTCATAAGAAAACTGGTTTAAAAGAGGTGTGGTAACCATGGAAATATCAATGTCCACTAAAGAACTTATATTATCGACAATGTCAGATAACATGTAATTCCCACTTAAAATATTATATGTTGTGTTCCAATGGTCATCCTCAATAAAAAATAAAATACTACTTATCGCATCATTTAACCCTAAATAAGGTCTATATTGATTATAATTTTCTTTCCACACCTTTAACGGTTTACCCAAAGAGGCATCGTAACAGAATCTATTTATTGCTGTGTGAAATCGCATACCAACACTTAATCCAAATATAGTACCAAATCTTAATATTAGGTAATTATTTTTATATTTTTTTAATTTTTTTTCTATATCTATTTTAGTTGTAGCGTAAGGACTTTGTGGGTTAAGAAAATCATCGTTATCTTCATGAACAACATCTACAGCTGCACCATAAACACTTGTAGATGATGGGAAAATAAATTTACATTTAGCTTCATCACACAAATCAATAAAAGTGCTTGTTAGAGTGAAATTAATGTTTTCCGTTTGTTTAACGTTATTAAAACTATTAGCAGCATCAGTTATAGCAGCTAAGTGAATAACAATGTCTACCGAATCCAAGTCATCAAAGGTCAAATCACTTATGCACTTATCCATAAATTTAATAGGTCTACCGATGTCAAACAAAGAACAAAATCTCTGGGTTAGTAAATTATCTACCACAATAAGGTTATAATCTAAAGGTAACTCTTTTATAAGTTTAGAACCTATATGGCCTAGACCACCAGTTATTAATATATTTTTACTCATGTTTGTTTTTTAAATAAAAAATTCCTGTAAAAAAGTTCAGAAGGTTTATTTTTACCGTCTACAAGATAGTCTTGATTGTCTATTATAAATTGTGTTGGCTCCGGTCTTTCATGCTCACTATACTCTAAATCATAACCACAACCAAACCCAACATCAACCATAATTTTATCTGTAGTAACACAAAAATATTGCTTTGGGAGTTCGGAATGGTCTATAAGTCCCTCAGTAAAAAACTCACCAGAAACATCCCCTTGAGCAACTATAATTCTTTGGATTAAAACTTTTTCTGGTTTTAGATTAAATAATTGTTCAGCAACTTTTGATGGTTTATTTGGTGATAACATCTGTAGGGTAGCGTTGGTGTAAACCAAATCCACACTACAGCCACTTAACTCTTCTATAGAACTATAACAAGTAACTTCAGGATAGTCCCTAAGTTTTTTTGTAAGATTTTTTATAATTCCAGGTGATTCTATTATTTTATATGTTATTTTTTTGTCTGTAACATTTTCTTTTAAAGTCTTATAGTGACCACCAGCACCACCACCTAAATCTACAATAGTGATTTCATTTTTATCTATATTATTTACAATATTAATGTATTCTTTATGGTTTTCATCTAATCTACTATCATAATTTTCTATACGATTGTAACTATTAGTTTGTGTTTGGTTAATATCTAAACTATCTGAGTCTGGAAAAAATCCTGTAAATTTGCAGTTTTTATGTGTTTTCATTATAGACCCCTAAATTTTAAAAATTCATCATAGTTAAAAATATAATCTTCATAGGAATATTTTGTATTACACATCACCATTAAAAGAGTGTCGTCAGTAATGTATTTTTGTTCTCCCCATATTCCTTTCGGTAAGTACAAGGCTTTTGATGGGTCATCAAGTGTAAAAGTTCTCCTAACTTTTCCATCATCACAAGTTACTTCACATACACCTTTTAAACAAATTAAAACTTGTACTGTTTCTATATGAGCGTGCTTACCTCTAATTTCACCTTTAGGTACTTTGTACACATAAAAAAGCCTCTCTATATCTATTAAACAATCTATACCCGATTCAATAGGTATTAAACTACCTTTATCCTCATTAAAGGACCTAAGGTTTATAGAAATTACATCATCAGCGACTGTCTTCATAAATTATTTATTTTCAGCCTCCCAAATATCACCAAATTCCCCTACCTTAGCTCTAAACTCATCTTCTGGGTTATATTTTTCAGTTAGGTAATACATTAATATTGAACCGGGTTCCAGTGCTTTATACCCATGATATATTCCTGGTGGTATTTTTAAAACCTGTGGCTTTCTATCAGATAGGTAGACAAAGTCAGTACCTTCGTCTTCAGTAGCCAAACCAACTTTAAAAGAACCTTTAATGCACATCCAATAGTCGGTTTGGATGTTATGTTTATGCCAAGCTACTATGTGTTCTGTCGCATTAACGTAAGAGACATTTAATTGTCCCGGACCTAAATCCTCAAAAACATTTAAGTATCTTTGAGCTCTATCATCTTCATGATATTGTATATTTTTAAATGAATAATCCATATTTATTTTTTTATTTTTTATTTATTAAACAACTTGTATGGTCGGTACATGAGTTATAAACTTACCACCACCACCTACAAAGTCTTTTTCCTTATCCTTTATCTCTTTTATAAAATTCCAAGCTCCTAAATAAGCAAAATGAACAGTGTTGTTAAATCCTTGTTCTGGAGCTATAACTGGTATATGCATTCCGGGTGATAATTTACCTTGTTTTTCAGGTGTTGTATCTGTTATGTAAGATAGTAGTTCTGGACCTATACCACAATAGTTAAAAATTGTAGTGGACTTAGAACTTGCCCCGTAAGAAATTACTTTTTTTCCTTCGTCTTTACATTTTGTAAGTAATCTAACTAAATCCTCTTTAGATTGTTCCACCCTTTTAGCAAACCTTAAAAAAGTTTCAAAATCATCTAACCCTAGTACCCTTTCATAGGATTTATTTTGCTCCACCGAAACATCAACAACACCAAAACCTTTTTTCATAACGTATACCCTATTAGAACCACCATGAACAGTTATATTTTCCACCTTAATAATCTCTAGTCCACACCTATTAAGTAGGTTGTCCAAAGCTATTACAGAAAATACGTGTGGGTGTTCATCATAGATTTGGTCATAAGAATTATTATTTATAACTTCTGCTAAAGATGGGTCCTCAAAAATAAAAACACCGTCATCTTTTAACAACAAGTTTACCGCTTTAAAAGCTTCATCTAAATTAGGGATATGACAAATACAATTAGCTGCAAATATAATATCTCTTTCCCCATCAACTAACTTAATTTCTTTAGCTAATTCTGTACACCAAAATTCCTTGTATGTCTTATATCCCATTCTTCTAGTCTCTTTAGCAAAATTACCACAAGGTTCTACAGCTACAGTAGAATCTGTAGGCCAATGTTTAAGAAAAACACCATCATTACTACCTATCTCTAATACTTTAGGCATTGGGTTGTCATTTTCCCATAACACACCACTTAATTTTTTAAAATGCTCTCTCATTGTTTTGGACATCGAACCCCTATAAACATATTCATCGTTAAACATAAGTGGTGGGTCTACATATTCTGTTTGGGTAACTAATTTTGTTTCCTCATCAAAAGCAACACCTAAATTAAAAAAATACTCCTCACTTATTTGGTCTCTAAATAAAAAACCGTTTGCTATGGGTTGTTTACCTAAATCTAAAAATTTTTTTAACATTATTTATTATTTTTATAAATTAATTCAGCTAACTGAAAGTCTAACTCCGTATCTATATCTATTGAACGTTCACGTTCCATGTAAGAACCTAACACCTTACCTTTGTAAAAATTTCTATTAACTACAAAAGATTTAGACCAACTACCGTATATAGCACCATTAGGTCTATTAACAACTGGGTGGTCCTGACTTCTAGAGTTACCATTTCTCCAAGGGTCAGACTCGTCATACGCTACCAAATAACCTTTTGCACCTTTTAATAAACCTAAACTAGGTGGAAAATCATAGTCTGTTATGGATAATACAGAATCCACATCTTCTGACAATAAGTTTTGAGCGTCTATAACATCTTTTTTATTTCTTAATGGGCAAGTAGGTAAAAATAACCAAATCTGGTCAAAGTCCTTATTTTGTTCTTGGTAGAAAACAACAGTATCAATAACTTTTGATGTGTCTGTCGCCAACTTACTAGGCCTTTTAGATATTTCTAAAACCGTATTATTTTCATAACTATAGTTTTTATAACCATCTTTAACCACCTGTAAAATATTTTCTGAATCAGAAGTTACAATAACTTTATCGAACAAACCTAATGCCGTATCTATTGTGTGGTATATTAATGGTTTATCACCCATTACTTTTACGTTTTTGCCTAAAAGTCTTTTTGACCCACCTCTAGCAGGTATAATACATAATTTTTTTATTTTATTTTTCATCTTGTGTGTCCTCTAATTATTAATCTTTTATTATTTTCTTTTACCACCCCACCTAAATGGAATAAATCGGTATCAAAAATTATTAAATCACCAGCATTACCTAAAATAGGTACTACTTCATCAGAAGTGTAACCTAAATCCGGATAATCTAATAAAATTCTATTTTTAAGTTCTTCATATTCACCCCTAGTCTGTGACCTTAATTGTTTTCCTTTTACATGACTTTTAGGTACAACAGAAAAAGGACCACAATCCTCATTTACATCAGTTAAATATATAAAAAATTTAAAAGTATATATCCTATCAAAATGCAAAAATCCATTTCTTGCCAATCCATTATCGTGTTTATAGTCGTGAGTTATAAAAATATCAGAATTTAAATTATGAGGGCCCATATACAATTGAGATATTTTAGACATTTCCACATTTGAAAATACTTCACCTATTGTAGGCATAGTATTTAAGTGTCTTTGGAATCTAGTGGCCTTACCAAACTCATACCCATCATCGGGTTCGTTAGTAACCAATTCCAGAGCTTCACTTTTTAATTTAGAAGTTATTTCTGTTTTTAAATAATTAGGAATCCTACAAATACCATATTCTTTAACTATATCTACAACATCTAATGTTTTTGTTATATCAGCAAAATCAAAATCGTATTTTATATTCATTTTTCTTTTTTTAGTAAATTTACCATATCATCTAATTGTATTTGACAATCTGCGTCAGAATAAGCCATTGGTGGATTTGGGTGGCATTCAGCAAAAACACCATCATAACCAAACGTATCAGAAACTTTAAAGTATTTTACAGCCATTTCACCAGAACCACCAGTTCTACCATTAGGTTTAAGTCTTTGTGTGGAATGTGTGCAATCTAATATTACCTTATCATAAACTTTATTTAAAACGTCTACAGCAGCAAAGTCTACAATAAGTTGACCATAACCAAATTGAGTTCCTCTTTCGGTTACCCAAGCTTCACAGTTAGGGTTTGTATTTTTTATTTTATCAACTCCTTTAGCCATATTTTGAGGGCTCATCCACTGACCCTTTTTTATGTTAACCACATTAAAATGTTTAGCACACTCAACCAATAAATCGGTTTGTCTACATAAAAAGGCTGGGATTTGAATTATATCTATCACTTCCGACAATTTTTCTACTTGCCAAACCTCATGAACATCCGTAGTCAATCTTACGTTCGGATATTTTTTCTTAAAGTTTTTAAATATTTTAATCGATTCGTCAATACCAGGACCTCGTTTCCCATCTATTGAACTTCTATTGGCCTTATCAAAAGAGGCTTTATAAATCCAGTCTTTACCTTCCATAATTGGAACTAGTGAGGACCCTATTTCATTAAACAAGTCCTCTGTTTCTATGGAACACGGACCTAAAATATATGTTTTATTCGTCATTATTTAATTTTATTTTCATTTTTTCTATTATATTTTTTATATCACTTATCATTTCTTTGTTAGCTCTTGGGAATGGGGGTTTTGTGTTCGATTCGTAATGATTTTCACAATAAAGACCCTCCCTCAAACTTAAATGCCAACCATACTTCATAAAAACATCAAAGAACAAATTTTCAAAGTTATTGACCACATCATAAGCTTCATATAATTTACCAGTTGTTAATTTATTATGGAAGTCTATGTCTATTTTTGGTAAAATATTACCTATCCCAGTTAAAAAAGTTTGTACACCTGTTGAATGTAAAGATAAGAATCTTTTCATACTTCCTCCAGCCACAATAACAATAAAATCATCCTTGTTAATATCTTTACAAGTATTGTAAGCCAAACCAAAGTCGTTAGTCTCTTCTTTCATACCAACTATATTACTATGTTGTGAGATTTTATTTATTAATTCAGCCGTGAAGTTATAAGTTCCACCAGTACCTTTTCTCATAAACATACCATGAATAAAACAGGTATAATTTGATACATCAGCTAAAAAATTAAAATAATCAACTATAGATTCATCATCATAATATCTATCTGGGTATAACAACATTAAAGAACTATTTTTAAGTTCTAATTTATTCATTTCTATTATAAATTCATAAGCTTCATCTTTTGATAAAGCTGGAATACCTAATATTGATTTTCCATTAAATTCAGCACAAACTTTATTTAATAAAATTATATCATTTAGTGTTAATAAATTAAATTGTGAAGTACCAGCTGTAGTCATAATAACCTCTACTCCATTTTTTTCTAGATATTTAATATATTTTCTTATAGCATTTAAATCTAAATTACCATCTTTATCATAAGCCGGTGGTATTGGAAATACCGGTGGCATAACTACACTATCCATTTTTCTTGTTCCCATTCTCTACTATTTAAATTTTTGTCATCGATAAAAACATCAAATGACGGTTTATCTAATCTTAATTCGTGATGTTTAACACCCCACGAATTTAATTGTAATTGTGTTACTTCTCTCCAATCTATACCACTTTCAGCTCCTCTTGCCGTCCAATAAACAATATAATTTCCTTCGTCATATAATTTATTAGCCCTCTCTATGTTAGCCATTATAGGTTTAGCTTTGGAATAGTCTAAGTCTTCAGTTTCGTAAGCTATAGTATTGTCTATATCTATAAAAATTTTCATTATCTAAAGATTTTAATTTGTACTTGTTTTTCCCAATGTTTTAATTTATTTCTTTCATCACTATAACCATGACACTGACTAACTGGGTCCCTATCCTCCCAGTAGTGAGATACACCAGACTCGTCTAAGCCAAAACCAAATAAGTGGGGGGTTAAATTATTTAGTATCATTAATTTAATTGTTTTAATACCTACCGTAGGAGCCTTACCTAGGTCACTAATCGGAATTCCATTGTAATTCATAATAAAAGCTTTTGATGTTGGGTGAATGTGGGTAGACCTATCGGACCAACCCATTTCATCTGGGTCAACAGAACCTGCCCCAGCAGTACCTACGTGTAATATAGTGGTATTTTCTAATTCTTTAATAAAATTCTTAGGTTGTGTTAGTTTTGCTGTTTTAAATCTTTCATCACCCTCACAAGAAGTGTTAGTAAATACGTGAGCGTTAACCACCCTTATATCAGTTTTAGAGCCAACAAAGTTTTCGTAACCAACAACAGGAGCTCTATTAAATCTAATTACAGTATCATAACTATCTATTATATCACCGTATTCTTTTTTTAACAATACTGCACTGGAACCCACTATAGCAACTTTTCTACCTATAGTTAATATAGGTTGTACTAAAGACTCACTTAATTGTTTTATGTCACTCATTTTTTTACTAAATAAAAATTATCATTTATGTTATGTATACCATAATCATACTTTTCACATAAATGTAAGAAATTATTTTTACTATGGTAATAGGCACAGGTAGTTATTTCATCATAAGCTTTATAAGTTGTGTAATAACTCTCTTCATTTGTTATTTTCATCCTACCTACTAATATATTTTTAGGTGATAAAGATAAAATATACTCCAATGCCTCATCACCATTATCCAACACATCAAGTAAAGCTCCCATATGTATAAGGTCAAAATTAGATAGATAAGAATTAGTTAATTGTTTGTAATCAAGCACATCAAAGTAAGAGTCTCCCCATTTTTCTTTGGCTACATTTATTGCTTCAGGAGCGTAGTCTATACCAAAATAAGATAAGTCAGGTAGTTCTTTTCTACATAATTCATATATAGCACCACAACCACAACCCACATCCAAAACAGATTTTGGATTAAAAAGATTTATTAAATTAATAAAATCAATCCAATGACTAGGATAACTAGATTTAGAAGATAATTCTTTTAAGTTTAACTCTAATTGTTTTTTAAAAACAACTTCATTTTTCCAAGATTCGTTAACATCTATCATACACACTTCTTATTAAATTTTTGGCTCCTCCTTGGAAGTGTAATGAGTTAAATTTTATTTCTTTATTTAAAGTATTATTAAAAATATAAGGAATACCCTCTTTTAATATAAAATCTTTTTTCCCATTTTTAAAAGAAAATCCTTGGTCAGGAGTATTAATATTATGGTCGTAGGTTGAACCATTAACTATTTGCATCATTTCACCTACCCTACCAGGTCCACCACCACAATCAGCACAATAATGGAAAAATTCTAGAAATGTCATATCACACACACCACCAGGTAAACCAAACTCCCTTCTTATATTATAGTGTGAAGCAATTTTTTTGTAATTATAAGAGTTTTTATTTTTATAAGTGTCCATTAAAAAATTACAAAAACTAGTAACCCCTTCTAGTGTGATAAATGAATTTGTCCCAGCACTTCTATGTGCTAAAGTTAAAATATATTGGTCAAAATGTTTCCACTCTTCTGTTATATTTACAAAAAGCAAAACGTCAGAGTCAATATAAAATATTTTATCTAAATTTTGTTTTTCCATGTAATTTTTTAATATAAACCATCTTTGATAACAAAAAATCTCATACTCAACAGGAGTAGTATTTAAATGTTCGTAAATAGACCTAAATTCATCGCATTCTAAACAATACTCATTTAGATTTTCAAACTTAAAGTTTTCGTGTGTTATAGGTGGGATAGTATCACCTATTAGATGTACCGGATTATTTTTAAGTGCTTGATTAATCGCACAACCAAGATAGTCCTGGTATCCTTTATGTATTAAAATTACTGGTATCATAAAAACTATTAAATTATTTACCAATAAGTGGAAGGCTCGTTATTCATAAGAGACATCCCTTTTGGTTTTTCATTATCATTAGGCCTAACCCAATGCTCATTGTAAAAACTACTTATTTCTGGGTGAGCATCCCATCTACGTCCTTTAACCCCAAATAATATTTGTAAACCACCCCCTACATATATAGCGGATTTATTTAACGTATTTTTTATGTGAGACATTAAAGGCATTCCATAACCACCACAACCCAATAAAGCAACATCAAAGTCTAATTCACTAATTTCTTCTTTCATAATATTTAATGACTCAAACCAAGAAGAGTGAGGACCTATTCCACCTATAGATTGTACAGCTTTATAAGGTATTAAATTAAACTCAGGTAATAATTTATTAGGCCAAATTAACAATCTTTTTTCGTATTGGGTCTTTATGGATTCAGCAAAAGGACTAACGACCAAAACTTTTTTGTTTTGTAATGCACTAGCCCAAGAATCCTCAAAATAAAAAGGTTCGACAGTTCTACTATCAACGATTGTGGATTCCGAACAATACTTACCAAAAAGATTATTTTGAGAGGCTTTTATGCCTTCTATAGCCCAATATACTTGAATGTCACAACACTTTATCCCTTCCAGATACTCTTTACAGAAATCTTCTATTGAATTTCCATATACCCCAGCATTATTTTGTAACATACTTATAATACCTCGAGATATTTCCTGTCCACCATCAAAAGAATTAGACGCTATTATTTCCGAAGAACCAACCCTACCTACAGTAAAAATTTTATTTTCACTTAAATATTTTTTTATTAGTTGGTTACCTTCTTCGTTACTTAACATTAATATATTTTTTTAATTGTGTGGCAAATTTATTTTTAAGTTCTGGCATATCTTTAAGTATAGATTCTGGATGTGATAAAATAAATGGTTGTGTAAAACATTCTCCACGAGAATGAGGTTTAAATTCATGAACACCCAAAAACTCTTTTTCTACAGATTCACGATTACCACTTAACCAAGGTATGTAAACTCTATCAAAATAGTTATCGATACAATTATCTTTACTAACACTATCTTTATAATAATTTACCTTTTTATGAACTTGGTCAGGGAAGGTATAGGAATAGTGATACATTTGAACTCCTAAGTTATTATAAAGAGTTTCACTATCTATATGTTTTCTCATAATATTTGAATTTGGTGGGTACTGAATTGTTGGAGGTCTGTGAGTTAACCAAGTAGAACCTTTAACGTACCTAAAAATTCTTAAAAAGTTGTCTTTATTTAATTCAAAACCCGTTAAATAATCATTAAACCCACCATAAAAAGAACAACTTCTAACACCAACACTTGTAGGTAATTCAGTCTCTAAAAAATTTATTATTTTTTTTAAATCTTCGGTTTTATATATCTCATCAGAATCTAAATTCCATATATAATCTATATCATCATTGATGTGTTTCATATATGCCTTACATTGGTCATCTTTTTCATTAAATTGCCCATGAACTACTTTAATTTTATTTTCTGGGTCAGGAAACTCATCTAAAATTTTATTAGTTTCATCTAATGAGGTTGTACGGCCCTGTCTTTGCCAATAAGATACTGGTCCCTCAGCAATTAATATTTGTTCAGCAAAAGGGTAAACCTGTTCTAAACATTGTTTAAGTACGTAATCACCCTCAAACACAATCATTCCGAAAGCTATTTTCATAGGTATTTTTTTTCTGTTAATTTTAAATTATTATGGTAGTCGTCGTATATTTCTTTCAATTCTTTTACTTGTTGGTACATAGGTAGCGGTGTGTATATGTGATGCATAGTTGATGGTATGTAAGAATCTTTGTTCTGTTGGAATTGTGAAAAGTGGGTAAAAATTAATGTTTGTTTTAAATCACCCCACATAAAAGTATTCTTATCTATAAACTTATATAATTGCCATACCCAAGGGGCACCATGACCAATATTTTCATCAACATATATGGAATCTTTAGGGCATAATGTTAGGAAATAGTCTAAGTATTTTTGGTCACCACAAGTAGCGTATTCTGGATGTTTTTTATGTAAAACAGAATCTTTCCACCAATCAGAAGTTTTAATCCCTAGCTCAGTGGATTTAAAATGTACAACACCAACATTAAATAAACCCTCAGGTCTATAAGCATTCATTGGGAATTGCCTATGCCTAAAAATACCTACGTCTCTAGAACCAATTTCTTCTAAAATAACATCTAAACTTTCATGAAAATAAATGTCACTATCAATATAAGTTATATCTTTATCTAAATTATGCAATAAAAAATTACTAAAATATGAAGATAAAGCCCAACAAAAATAATTGTACTGGGAACCCTTAAGTTTTGTAAGAAACTCATCACTAGACAGTAAATTCTCAAGGTTATAAATTTTTAAAGTAGAACACTCAAAAGGGATAATTTTATTGTAGGCCTCGTCATCGATACATAGGTAATGTAAAATAAAATTGTCTGTATTATTAAGTAAAGATTCGTATAGTGTTAATCCTTTGGTTAGGTAATTTATATCTGATACTGTACATATTTGTTTCATAAGCCAAAATTTTGTTGTTTTCTTTTTTCATATGTAGCTCTATCACTACTTTCATTTTTTACGTTAGTCATGTGGATAGAATCGTTAGAACCAAAACCCCAATCAGGATGTTCATGTCTTATAATAACATCGTCAAAATAAGTAACTTTATCTAGTAACTTGGATATATCCATAAATTCGTTATCACACCAGACAGACTTATATTCTGGATTATATATATAACCGAATCTATCAAAATATTTCTTACCTAAAATACATAGTGTATTTAGTTTATCACCTTTGTAACCGTCATTAAACCACAAAACACCATCAGTATCTGGATAGTGAGTTAACATCTTTTCTCTTATAATTGTATCAAAACCTTTTACATGAGGAACCATATCGTCTGAAGCCAATAAAACAATATCGAAGTCCAAAGTGCCCATATTGTGATTAATAGCTTCTATTTTAGTGTTATTATTATTAAACTGTAAGGTAACATTTTTATATTGGTTAATCACCTCTGTAACAAAATCTTCTTTCATTGAGATATCGTCACTATCACAAGAAACAATTATTGGGGTTGATTTATCCTCTAGTAACCTAACATATTTACTTAAAACATTTAAAAATTTTCTAACTCTGACTCTGGTTGGGAATTTAATTATTAATTTCATATTACAATATTTCTTCGTATGTGGCTAATATTTTATTTATAATGTTTTCGGAATAAAACTTATTTACGTCAGAAGGAACAGAATTTAACGTAACACCATTAATAGTACCACTAGCATCCACATCGTAAATCCAACCATCCCTACCACACAACCAACCTTCTATTGTTGTTCTACCTAATAATATGCCCGCTGTATAATGACACTGTTTAATGTAAGATTCCACATCCCAAGTAGGTTCAAAATATTTAATATGTGGCAAATCTAAATCATCTAAAAAGTCTTCTCTTTTTTTACCTACAATCCATAATTCTTGATTGGCCTCCTTAGTTTTATTTATCAAATTTTCTATAGCTTCTTGACGTAAGTAGTCTATGGTTCCCACAAACAAAACCCTCTCTTTTTCGGTTTTTGGTTTTGGATACGGTTTAAATCTTTTACTGTCAAAAGGGTTATAGACAACATTAGTTTTATTAATATCAATACCAAAGTCCTTAGTTATAAAGTCTTGTATTTCAGGTCTTATACAAATGTACTTTTTAATCCTATCATCGATAACTGGGTGTTCTAAATCTATTACTTCAGAGTGTATAGTACAAACAGTTGTTGTTTGTGGATATAACCTTAGTAAGTGTTCAGTTATTGGTTTGTGGTGTAAATGAAGTAAATCAAATTTTATTGGTTGTGTTTGGTATAATTGTCCTTTTGCTGGAATTTTAATGCCGTCTGGTGTACTAACTTGGGTTTTTCCGTCACCCAACTTAAATCCAGGTGGTTCGTTTAAGGAGAACGTTTTAATGCCCAAAGAGTTAACTTTTCTCTGAATATCTCCACCAACATTAGAGCAAATACTAATATTATGTCCTAATTTTTTTAAACCTTTAGCCAATTCATAGACGTGTAGTTCAGAACCAGTATAATCATTAAAGTTTAAACACCCTATCAAGATATTTAACTTTTCTTTTTTTCTTAAAATTCTATTTATTTTAATCGGTAGTGAATCTTTATATTTTTCAGAAAAAATGATTCTATTTTTTTCCCATTCTTGATTGGTTTCTCCTATAGACAAGTGTGTAATTTTTATGTTAGTACAGACACCAACTTTAACACCAGATAAATGATTAGAAAAAGAAAAGTCTACATCATAAAAATGAAATCCGTCCACTTCCTCGTTAAATTTTTTGGCTAGTCTAGACTTATGAACCCCAAAAAATAAACCATCAACTAAAACAACCTCATCTAAATGATTGCCTATGTCGTTAGAATATCTGGATAACCATCTCCTACCTTCATGCTCGTGATATACAGCTCCATGCATTTTAGAAAAATCCTCCCACCATTTACCAGACTCAGGCATATACCTACTACCAGCGACACCTATAATACCAAACTCACTATGTTTTTTAAAATGGTTTAAAAGTTTTCTACCCCAATTTCTGGTATCAAATTTTATGTCATCATGACAAAAAACAACAATATCGTTTTTAGCTTTTTTAATACCCATATTATAAACTTCAGTTAAAGAATATTTTCCTGGGTTATCATAAGGTAAGACTTCTATGTTATGTACTCCAGAGGTTGACTTTACGACATCAACAAAGTCAGGGTCTACTTTTTTTGAACTGAATACTACCGTTAAAGACATAATTAATTTATTCCTGTGCTACCAAACCCACCGTCACCCCTATCGGAATCATTTAATGAGTCAACCTTTATTAGTTTTGACCATCTGCCAGAAATAACTGGTGAAATTACAGCTTGAGCTATTCTATCACCATGATTAATTCTAAAAGATTCTTTACTTAAATTTATTAAAATAACTTTTATTTCACCACTATAACCCCTATCAACAGTACCAGGAGTATTTAATACCGTTATACCATTTTTTATAGCTAACCCAGACCTAGGCCTAACTTGAATTTCCATACTTTCAGGTAACTCAAAATGTATTCCCGTTGGCACCAAAATCCTTTCACTAGGTTTAAGAATTAAACTATTTTTTAAATTAGCTCTTAAATCCATACCACTATCATCTAAATATTTGTAAGAAAGGTCCTCAGCATCACCGTTATTTACATATCTCAGTTGGATTTTTATTTTATCTCTAGCCATATCTAAACTACTCTCCTCAAGTTTTTTTATGGTATCATTATCAATCCCTAATTGACGAAACATAGCTTCCTCAGAATTGGGTTGACTTGATTCTGTAACCAGTGACTTAATATTATTTAATGTTTTTTTAAAACCCATATTAAAGATTGTAATACTTTGGAGTTAGTTGAGGATGTAAAAAATCCTCAAAAGGAGCTTTAGCTATGGAAACGACTTCAGAGTCCCTAGTATCTTCTGACAAGTATGTGGCTAATCTTTTGTTAACCTCATATAAAGACTCAGCTTCTACAATGTACTTATATTTTTTTACTTTTGCATTTCCTTCGTTATCCATAACTCCAGTTTCAAATGCTACTATTGCTTGATAATACATATTTTTATCCTTTAAAATTTTCTGATTTATGTGCTCCATCACACATTGGTTGGGATTTACTTTTCCCACATCTACACAATGCATAATTTTCACTTACTACTACTTTTTCACCACCTTTTGTTACTGTGGTTTCTCCTTTGACCAAGATTGGTCCATTTTCCATAATGTTAATTTCTACTGCCATTTTCTTTTTTTTTAATTATTTTTATTTATGATTTTTTTATTAATTCCCTATAAAATTCAGCTCTAGTCTCTGTAATGTTTTTTAGGGAGTACTTTGGATATACCGTTTCATGCAATTTTTCACCTAAGTCCGTAACAGCATTAGGGTTGTCTATTAAATACTTTGTGTATTTATACCACAACTTATGGTTTTTAGTCGTATCCACCAGTAAAGAGTTTCCTTTGGGGTTTAACTTCCCCCCTCGTTCAAACAAATTAACACAATCTATTTGATAAGGACCAAAATCTTGAGCGATTAGAGCTTTTTTATGAAATCCAGACTCAATAACTTTTAATTGAGATTTAACCTTATTGAATATGTGTTCTTTTAGTGGAGCTAAACTAACATCAAAATAGTTGTAGTTAGAAGCGTAAGTTGTGATAGGTTTAGTCCAAACTCTCCTATAAACAGAATTTAGGTCACCGGTAATCGGTTTCTTTTTAAATTCTAATAATTCTTTCTTATACTCAGGACTAAGAGTGCCATGACTATTTGTAAATATCTGTTCATACTTGTACCAAACTGACTCAATAGGTTTTATAGGTCTTTGTTTTTGTTCTCCAGTTTTTTGGTCCATTTCAGTCATGGTACCCCTTAAATCGTAACCACACAAAACAGTTTGGAATTTATCGTTCCTATCACTGTGCAATCTACCAAAAACACCATTTAAAATTTCTAAATCTTTTATATGTGAAGAACCTCCTAACCAACCAATCCTAACTTTGTCGGATATTGTTGGTTTAGATATGTACTGTTTTTCTTCATGGTCAATCCCATTAGGGTAAATAGAAACATTATTATTAAACTTTTTAATCTCCTCTACAAAATGGGGTGTTGTAGTTGTGACATGACCAGCTAGTTTAAGATTATCCATTATATGTTTGTGTAAATTACTTTGTTTAATCATCATATAAGCCGGATGGTCAGTCGTAGGTAACCAATAATCGTCCAAGTCCATTATGTGGGGAATTCCCCATTTAGTTAATTTCCTTTGCACCATTTTAGCTAATTCGTGATTAGGGCCAACACTTCTATGGTAATGCACTAAATCAAATTGTTTCCAAAAATTATCGTCTTGATATGGTGGGTCGTAGATTATATCCACCCAGAATTCATCTGGATACATTTTTTGTAAGTAAGTGTGGGGGTCTACTGAACGAAATTTAGATACTCCCGTCCTATCAGAAGGAAGTACGCATATTTTATATTTTTTATTTTCCATGTTAAAATAATAACACGAAATAATTAAATAGTCAAAGGGGTAAAGGAATTATTTTAACGACTTACTAGAAGTAATTTTACCATAAAAAATACGGTCACCAACCTTAAATTGAAAATTTTCATCAGAAGAAGTCTTCATATTAATAGCCTCATCAATTCTATCGTCGACAACTTCAGTTATTAACTCCCTAACACTTTCTTTTATTATGGATTTTAAGTTTGACGAAGTTAATTTATTTGACTTTACGTTACCAGAGTTATTTTGGTATGAGGTGTTAGGTTGTACAGTTTTTGTATTTACGGAGTTGGATGAAACAGGTATATCTTGTTTTTTCATCTGCTCTTTAACGCCACTTAAAAAATCTTCTGTTAAACCAACCGAACCATTAAATGGTATTTCTGGTATTGGATTTTTAATCATGGCTTGTTTAATAACGTCAGGTAATTTAGAATTCTTAATCCTTTCTTCAGTCATGTGTTTTTTTGGACTTAAATCTTGTCTGTCCGAAGCCGTTACTTGTGGGATGTTAGGTAGTTGTTGTACCGGAGGTAACGACTCAACTAATTGGTCGGTTGATATATTAGGCATTGACCCACTTGGTTTAGTAAAATTTCCACCGTCTACTTTATTCATCACCATTTTAGCGTTTATTAATGATTGTTGTAATGTTGTAAGGTCTGCCATAGTATTTTAAAATTTTGAATTGTACATCATTTTGCTCATAGATTTATCTCCTGTAGTATCATATAAGGGTGGTTCGTCAAAAGTCAAGAATAAAGTACCATCACCTTTCATAGGTTTCATACTTTTTACCCTATCTGTTCTAAACAATCTCCATGCCGGCAATGGTATTCCGTCTTTACTAACTTTTAATGAAGGTCCTGAAGTTTGATATGCCCTGATAACTGGGTTATTTTTTAATGAATATCCATAAGCTACAGGTTCTACTATACGGGGTTGTCCTCCGTTTGGTAATTTTTCGTCATCCATATACCTTAACTCACACACGTGTTTATTAGTTATAGAGTCTTTTATAACACTATTACTAACACCTTCTTTTAAAAGAGTTATTAGGGTATTGAATAATTTCATTACTACTTATTGTTGTGGTTCGTAACCTTCACCAGAATCTATATTTCCAGAACCATACTCGTTATTTTGACCATACAAGTTAGTTTTTAGGTTATTTATCCTACCAGTATTGGCTTCACCATTACCCATAATATCAGTACGAGTACCTATATCTTCCCCGTACACACCAAGGTATATAGCATTTCCCTTACCTTTTTCATCACCGTCTGACATAGCGTTTGGGTGACTAGGACTATATCCTTCACTATCAGTTGTTGGGTATATATTCTTAACTAAATTTTGTTTTCTAAATTTGTCAGAAGAATTAGTTAATGCTTCTCCTGGTTTTTTTTGGTTAAAATCTGCCATTATATTTTATTTTAATAATTTTTTTATTCTACTTATATCTTCATAAATAGCTCTGTTATTGATTATGTCGTCATTTTTAGTCGCAACTTTTATTTTTCTTACCTTTGTTGGGTTTTTACTTTTGTCTTTTGTATGTTTTTTTAAAAACTGATTTTCCATACCAGCATTCATTCTAGTTTTTTTACCAAACTTAACACCGTCTCTCCTATTATTTAAACAATTATTTATAAATGATAACATATCGTCACCACAAACATTTTCGTAATCATCACCATTAAGGTCATTTTCTAATTCGTGTTTAAATTTCTTAGCTTGACTATACTTTAAATGACCTGAATCTAATAAGTTTTTAATTCTACCATAACCTTTATTGTTAGGTTCCATACTGTTTATGTTGTCAGTTAGTCTAACTACAAGTTCTTCTGGTAAAACATATTTGTCGTGTTTTAAATCACTATTCATAACTACCGGAAATCATTTTTTTAAGTTCCTCAACACTAACATTATTAGCCTTAGCTAATTTTAATAAAGTGTTAACTTTATTTTTTAATAGGTTATTAGAAGAAGTTAATTCTTTATCGTCGTCCCTATTGGACAACAGTACCTCTAACATATCTTTAGCTTTGTCTTCAGCAATTTTTATTAAACGTTCTTTTTCGGTTAATCTGTGTCTAGTAAAAGAACCATCAGTTTTTCCGTCTTCTAAACTTTCAGGCCCCCTTTCTTTTTCCACACGCTCAACAGCTTCGTCTTCAGGTATAGCCAATTCTTCCTCATAGTACTCTACAGCATCACCAAAGTTTAGCTGGTCCGTTTCATCAACACCTAAAATTCCAGATTTATCAACTTCAACCACATCTTCAACAGACTCACCATAATACCTTTTAAAGAAATTACCACCACTAGACCACACACCATATTGTGATGTAGACCTAACTATGTCATCTGTTGTTTTACTAGCTCCTATAGTTTGGTTAGTTTGGTTACCCATAGGTATTTTACTTGTCATAATGGAACCGTCATAATCTATTAATTCATCTATTTCTTCTTTACAACAATCTACACTATATGTTTCATCTTCACACTTACATTTTTCCACCTCTTCAGATTTATCTCCGATTGCACCCCTCTTTTCTTTTTTTTCATCATCTTCATCAATTTCACCCGCTACAATCCCACCAACCATAGAGTCAATCATGTTTAAATGTTCATCATCATCCGTAGTTTTAGAAGCTTCATCTAGTATTGTGGCTGTAAACCTATCCTTGGTAGGGGTAATACCAAATTTAAACACTTCAGATAATTTCATAAATTCTGTGGGTGGGATAGAATTACCCCCAATTAAACCTTTTTTTAGTAGGTTTAATTTGTCAATTACGTGTGATATAGCCTCTATTCTTTCCATTTAACTTTTATTATAAATATCGATAAGAATTAAATAGTATTGTATTTGTATTTATTAATAATGGGAACACAAAATTTAAACAACTATAATTTCAATAAGATAGACGCTAAATTAAATTATAGCTCGTACTATGACTTCTTTTTAACGTCAGATGAAAAAGACTTTAACAGTGAAGTTGTTTGGTCAACAAAAATTATTGGTGATGGGGATACCTCGGTATTACCAGTATGGATAGACTTGAATGACCCCACCACATCAACACAACCACTCACAACTTGTGCAGCACAATATCCGGTGTCGATAGCTTTACCACAATTATCACCACCTTTTACAATAATAAGTAAAATTCAGTGGTTAAGTGCACAAACAATATGTGATTGTACCTCAGCTTTTGTTAAGAAAATTTGTGATACAAAAATAGGAGAAACAGCCAGAACTAATGGGTTGTATGATGATGCTAATATAGCTAACCTACAGTTATCACCACCACAAGACTGTGTGGAGATATACAAAACTTTACCTGTGATTAGTACTTTTAACAAACTACATTTTGATAAAAGGTTTAAAATGACCCAAGTCAAAGCCTACGGACTAACAAACCCCCCAAATTATTGGACCGACACAACAATACTTAATGCTGTAGATGCCTCCGGATACTACCAAGAACTAAAAGGTGGTTTTTATCAAGGATTTTATAAATTACACCAATATGACTATCAGATATTGCCGACTAGACCTAATAAAGGGTGGTCTTTTAGTACTTACCTAAAAATCAACACTATAGGGTCAAACATCAATAACCACTGTTACAATACTAGTGGTTACAATTTTTTAAGTGCAACAACACTATGTAGTAATCCAGTACCTGGAACAACTAGCCTTTTAATGCCAACACACCTAATTAACTATAGTTGGAAACACATCAATCAAATAAAAACTGGGCAAACAAACAATGGTGGTTTTTTCTTTTTTAAAGGGTTAAGACAACAAGCTGGGGCTCGTGACGCTTATAGTAATGCTCTAGGTTTTAGAATAGATGATGATATGAGAATTGGTTATAGAACTATAAGGTTTACTGGTGATTGTGTAGATGGTGGTACAGAATGTAAACCAGACTCAAACTGGGAATGTGGTTGGGGATTAGAAGAATCTTATTCGGACCCTATTTGTCCATTTATTAGTTTGAGTGGTAATTGTGCGGAGACTTGGTTACAAGTAGATGTTGTTTTTGACCGTAATTTATACTTGGAGGATTGTGATTTACTAAATGAAGGTGGGATTAATGATTTAGTGGAAGGACCTTATTCTTATTCTGCTGATAATGTTTGTGATACATTTGACCCAGGAAGTATCAACTTAGATTGTTCAGCAAACACAATATATCACTGGTTTAATGAAAAAAAATATAGAATGGGAACCCTTAAGTTTTATGTAAATGGTAGGGTTGTACATACAGTTAATGATTATGAAGAAATAATACCTAGACATACAAATTTAAATCGTAAACGCCAATTTGGTTTACCATATAACATGTCATGGGGAGGGGGTGCTTGGGGTTTTAGAGAAAGTAATAAACCAGTGGCCCAACAAAACGACCTAATATCAAAATATTTTGCAGGTTCATTTATTGGGGGTATATCACAAATGATGTATTATTTAAAACCTTTAACAGCCGATGAGGTGTACCACAACTTTTTAATAAATAAAGAAAGATATTCACTAATAGATTGTGAGGAATGTGAAAATTGTCCAGGTGGTTGCCCACCTTGTGAATTGCCAGATAGTGGTGGTGGTGAAGACCCACCAGTAGAATGTTTAGTACACTCGTGGTCATATTGTTCGTCAGCTTGGGACGCAACACCAGGGTTAGAAGACGCATTTGCTCAACAATTCAGTGCTATGACAAATATAACTTTTGTCGACCCAACACTACCAAACCATATATCGGGTGGATGTTGTGAAAATATAAACTCCAATCAATTATGGCAAACACTAGGACAACCTCAAGTAGGTGATAGTTTAGCCGCACATTACTGGTCACAAAATACCAACCCAAACCTATACTATAATTGGGTTTGTTTTACTTACCAGGGATTGGTTAATACTACTATACAACAAACTGTTGTGAATATAAATCTTGACCCACCATTTACAACTGATGAGTTAGTCTCCTGGGGATTAATAAGTGGAGGCACAGCCTTTGAAAATTGTTGTGTTTGTACAGATAATTATGGTGTTGGTTGTGCACAATCTTGTACAAGTGGATGTACATCATTAAGTGCACTTAATTATGATTATGCTGCAACATGTGATTGTTCAGGTGTTGTTGGTGGTTTTGACTACAGTTGTTGTAATTATAACCCACCTTGTTTGCCTGGTTGTACAGACATTACAGCAACAAACTATGATGGTAACGCAAATTGTGATTGTAGTGGTGTTATGGGTGGTACAGATTATAGTTGTTGTGTTTATACTGGACCATGTATAGAAGGGTGTACTGACGTTGCAGCTAGTAATTATAACCCTTTAAGTACATGTGATTGTTCAGGTGTTGTAGGTGGTACAAATTACGGTTGTTGTATATACACACCATGTATATCTGGTTGTACTGATATTATAGCGTTTAATTATAATTCTGGTGCAACATGTGATTGCTTAGGTATTGTCGGAGGAACAGGAACAGATTGTTGTGATTATTGTCCATGTAATGTTACTTTAACTTCAGAGGCTATGTACCATGGTGTACCAGCTACCCCAGGTAACTTCCTTGGTTACCAGATTGTAGGAAGTTGGCAATGTACAGGTTCACACACAATTCAAACCTCTTGGACAAACCCTACCGGTAGTGGAATGGCTTCAGCAACATATATTTCTTCAAACGGTGGTTCAGAAATAATCCCTGTTGTTAGTGTTAATTCTTTTGGTGATGGAACTTATACCTTTGGGATTATAATTACCTCCGGAGGAGCAGCGGCAACAACTTGTACTGTGACAGAAAGTATAACCATAACAACACCAGTATATGTATCGGGATGTACGGATAATACAGCGACAAATTACGATAGTTCAGCCGTAATAGACGACGGTAGTTGTGTGTACGCAACAACCATACCTGGATGTACAAACCTAGGTTCTTTTGGATATAATCCAATAGCTACCTCTGATTGTTCAGGTGTTGTTGGCGGAACCGACTATAGTTGTTGTCAAACTAATTGTAATGTATGTGCTGCAAATACTATAAATGGTGCTTGGAATGTTGGATTATTAAATTCCTCACCTTTTGGTTGGAATGGTGGTGCTTTTGATAGTACCTATAGTTACTATTATGAGAATGACACTACAGTCTATAATGGGTGTTGTTATTTATGTGGAATAGGAAATGTTGGTCCTTATTTCGAATGTTCAGATTTTGCAACTTATGGTGCACCTGACACTAACACAGCTTGGTTGTCGTGTTGTCCAAACGCTTGTGACGCTCCTTGTGAATCTGGATGTACACAAACAATACCATCCCCAGGAACTGGAAATTGTGTTGGTACTACTTTTGGTACCACTGCTACAGGAACTTGGGATACAGCAGCTGGACCAATAGGTAATCCAACGGATAGTTCTGTTATGGACTATTTTATAGATTCGGTAAACGGAAATCAAAATACCATAATTACTGGAGTTCACTTTGAAATACCTAGAATTTTACTACCTAACAATTTTAATTTGGATTGTACTGGTTGTAATGGTCCTAGCACTAGTGACGGTAGTACAGTAATTTGGCAAATAACCGGTATTGCTATACAAGGTCAAACAGGTAACTTAAATGCTTGGACTGAATGGGCTGACCTAACGATAGCAACTGAAAACACTTGGGACTTAATACGTAATTATATAAACGCCAATAATTCTGGATTTAACATAACAAACTCTATGACTTATAGCCAAGTATTAGCACTACCATATATTAATGATATTAATATTGATGTGGCTCCTTGTATGGGATGTTCATAATAACTAAAATACATTATATTTATAATAAACAATTAAAGAATGGAATTTTTTATACGAAAAAACTCAACGGACCCAATACTAAAAATGCAATTGGTTTTAGATGGTAGGAACGATTTTAGTAATTTTCACGACAAGTTAGCTAATTCAACAATATACTTTTCTATGAAAAGTGTTGATACTGGAATATTAAAAGTGGCTAATAAAAAAGCTTTTATAGTTTCTAAAGTGCCAACAACACCTAATGCACCAACAGAATATTACATTTACTATAAATGGACTAAAAATAATGTTAATAAGGTTGGTAGGTACGAAGGGCAATTTGTAATATATTTCCACACAGACAACACAGAATTAATTGTTCCTATAAGAGAAGATTTATTTATAACAATTTCTGATTCTTTTGTAAAATCTCCTTGTTAACATAGGTTGATTACCACCAAAAAGTTTATTATGTTTTTATTGAATGTTAAGTAAAATTCATATGTGTATATGAAGACAATGTTACAAACGAAATAAAAATATATAATGAAAAAACCTACCTCAGAAGAAATCGAACAATTCCTACAAGGAAATGACCCAGAAAAATATATAGTAGCTATAGAATATGGGTGGAGAACAAACAAAATTTACAAAATTATAGAAGACCCTGTAAAGGGAAAATCAATACAAAGTGATACATTTATACCTTTTTGTTGGGTTGGTGATTTAAAAGACAAAAATTTTTATAAGGGTAGTAAAGCACTGCAAAAAGAGGCTATATCTAAATATGGTATTATGATTGAACGTTTGTTTGATGGTGATAACGAAAGATTAAAAACTGGTTTGTGTTATATGGTTAAAACAACAAAAACCTATAGAGACTTAGTTAATTTTTTTACTCAGGGTGGACTAAGCCCTTGGGGTGAAAACAGTAGAGACTCAATACAAATACTATCACCAGTAGAACAATATTTAGTTCAGAAAAAAAAGAGATTATTTAAAGGTTTTGAGGATTACGATGAAGTTCATAGGTTTGTTTTTGACCTTGAGACAACTTCATTAGCTCCTGAAGAAGGTAGAATTTTTATGATTGGTATGAAAGATAATCGAGGTTATGAAAAAGTTATTGAAATTCCGGATAACGATGAGTCTGAAAGAGAAGCTATATATGAATTTTTTGATGAAGTAAGTAGAATAAAACCAACAATGGTTGGTGGGTACAACTCTTCTAATTTTGATTGGGATTGGTTATTTAAAAGAGCTGACATACTAGGTATGGATAAAAAAAGATTTAAAACCATGAATCCAAATGAAGGGTATAAAATAAGGGAAGGAGTTCTTAAGTTGGGTGCCGAAATGGAAAAGTACAGCCAAGTTCAAATATGGGGAACAAATTCTATTGATATAGCTCACGCTGTTAGAAGAACACAAACCATAAATTCTGAAATAAAGAGTTGGGGGCTAAAATACATAACTCAATTTGCTAAAGCTGAAAAACCCAATAGGGTTTATGTGCCAGGAGATAAAATCGCTTCAACCTATAAAGAAAATAAAGAATTTTATTTAAATGTTGATAATGGGGTCTATAAATCTACTGAAGATAAAAAATTAAAAGATTTAGATACAAAATTTCCAGATGTTTATAAAAAAGTTTCTGGTGAGTACATTGTAGAACAATACTTAATTGATGACCTTTGGGAAACAATGGTGGTAGATGAACAATTTAACCAAGCTTCATTTTTATTAGCGGGTATGGTACCAACCACATATGAAAGAGTTTCAACAATGGGAACAGCAACATTATGGAAAATGTTAATGTTAGCTTGGTCTTACCATACTGGGTTAGCGATACCAGCAAAAGAATCTAAAAGACCTTTTGTTGGGGGACTATCTAGACTAGTTAAAACTGGATACTCAACAAATGTGTTAAAATTAGACTTTAGTTCTCTATACCCATCTATTCAGTTAGTTCATGACGTTTTCCCAAAATGTGATATAAGTGAGGCTATGAAAGGTATGTTAAAATATTTTAGAGATACAAGGATTATGTATAAAAATTTAGCATCAGAGTATTACACCAAAGACAAAAAAAAATCAGAATCATTCGGTAGAAAACAATTACCTATTAAGATTTTTATAAATTCTATGTTTGGTTCATTATCAGCTCCTCACGTATTTCCTTGGGGTGATATGGATATGGGTGAAAAGGTTACTTGTACCGCAAGACAATACCTTAGACAAATGGTTAGATTTTTTATGAATAGAGGTTATGACCCATTAGTTATGGACACAGACGGTGTAAACTTTTCTTGTCCTAGCGATGTTGAAGATAGGAATTATGTTGGTTTAGGTAATAATGAGTTGGTGGTTAAAGATAAGTTATATAAGGGTAGTGAGTCGGATGTAGCGGAGTACAACGACCTATTTATGAGAGGTGAAATGGGTTTAGACACTGATGGACAATGGCCTTCATGTATTAACGTGGCTAGAAAAAATTATGCTTTACTAACCTCAGACCAAAAAGTAAAATTAACAGGAAACTCAATTAAATCTAAAAAAATACAAGGTTATATGGAAATTTTTATAGATAAGGGTTTAAGACTATTGTTAGATGGTAAAGGAGCTGAATTTGTGGAATATTATTATGAGTATTTAAATAAAATATACGATAAAGAAGTACCTTTAAGTCAGATAGCCAACAAGGCAAGGATAAAACAGACTATAGAGTCTTATAAAAAAAGGTGTAAACAAAGAAGTAAATCTGGAGCTTTAATGGCTAGACAAGCACATATGGAATTAGTTATAAATAATAACATACCTGTTTCTTTAGGTGATACCATATATTATGTTAATAATGGTACAGCTAAATCACATGGTGACGTACAAAGAAAAAAGAAAAAAGGTGAAGACGACACTATAGTACTTAATTGTTATCAGATTAATGAAAATGACCTAACTTCAGATAAAAAAGGTGAATATAACGTACCTAGATATGTGTCTATATACAATAAAAGGGTGGAGCCTTTGTTGGTTTGTTTTACCCCGGAAGTTAGAGAATCCATATTAAAAAATAATCCGGAAGATAGGGAGTATTTTACAAAATCACAGTGTACCCTAATAAATGGAATTCCTAGAAAAGAAGCTGACCAAGATACTTTAGAAGATATTCTTGAGTTATCTAAGGAAGAAAAGATTTTTTGGGAAAAAGTTGGGCTAAGTGAAAATTACTTTATGGAGGAATTAGGAATTTTTGATACCGTCTGAACTAACAATAACCCAGTAACCTAACTCAGAAACAAATACAAACTCAACTGAGCTATCACTAGATAATTCTATATTTTTCCATTTATTATCTATTAAACCTTTATCTGGTAATATGTTTGTGTTAGACAAAGATTTTATTTTTATTTTGGTATCTACTTCTGAATTTAATGTTATGTTTGAGTCTGATGTAACAACAATTAGGTATTCTCCGTTAGTTGTGTAGTCGCAATCAACAACTTTAGTTACATTATCTTTTTCTTTGGGAAATAAGTTAATATCAGCACCATATATATCTTTTCTTATATCTTTTATTAGTTGTAATAAAGATACCGACAATAATTTGTAGTGAATATTATCCGGTCTTCCATCACTATCGTACATAACCAGCTCAGTATACCCAAGAGAGTGTAAATCTTCAGCTATAAGACCAAAACCATCCATACCATTATTTTTATATTTAAAATGGCTAGGAGTTAATTTAAGTAACCCTAAATATCTACCCGACTCAACCTCAGTTATGTTGATTTTATATCTCCTAGAAGAACTTGGAGCCATAACTATATTTCCCGATGTATCAATAGATACATCATTAAAACTACCATAAGCAGGTAATAAGCCATCTCTTTTAATCTGTAGAGTACTAGCACTAATTCCTGGATTTATTGAACCTCCACTTATTGGGTTTATTGGTATTTGTCCTATAGATAATACTGCTGTTGTACCACTTACGCCAGAAAAAGAAGTTATGTTAACATTACAAGAAGCGGATGTAGCTGAATGAGCTCCCACAATAAATGTGTGCCCAGTAGAACAAGGAAAGCCAAGACCACTAGTTAAATTATTTTGCCAATCAGCAACATATCCCGACATTTCCCCATTAAAAGTAATACCACTACCGATAGATAATGATTCAGTCATATCAGTACTACCACTAAAGGTTGCTGTACCACCACTTTGTCTTAACTGCCTATTGTAATCAACCTTAGTAAAAAATGCCATATTATATTGTAAAAATTGTACCTGGATTCATAGGTCTAAACCCAAGAGATTTATTTAAGTTTTCAGCCTCCAAAGCTTTTCTTTCCAACATCTTATCATTTCTTAATCGTTCAAGCCTCAACGTAAGTTCCTCAACTAATTTAGCGACTTCATCCTTTGACTCACTTAATAACGCGTCATATTCAAGAGTTAATTCAGCTCCAGGAGTTTTTAAAGCTCCAGAAAACTTACCTCTAACACGACCTAACATCTCTTTAGATTTAGCAAAAAAGTATTTTCTAACCCAAGATTGTGCCGGACTATTAAGGTCACCATAAGACATTTCGTCTAATGTAACATCACTTGGTAAAAGGACTATATCTTTGTTAGCTAACAAACATTCATTCCTAGTTTCAGGTCCAGAATCATAATACCAATAATAAACTCTATTTTGGTTAGTCATAATATTACCAAAATCAAATCTACCACCAGGAACATTATATAGATGTATATATTTTGGCCCATGAATACCACCAGCTCCAGCGGTTATTCTATAAGTCATATCACCACCAATCATTCTATTTTTTAGATTCCTATCCTGCATTCTTAATAATATATCAAAAGCTGGCATTAAAAAGTAAGACCCCTGAATACCCATTTGAGCACCACCCATACCCATATTACCACCCATACCACCAAAAGGACCTAAAAATGGGTCAATAAAAGATTCGTTAAGTTCTGCTCTAGTAAACCATAAAATTTCATTAATTTCTCTTCCAGCTGGTATTTCATATATTTGTTGGTTTGGAACCAAATTAAAAAAGTCTTGTTTTAGTTCGTAGGGTCCACCAGCTTGAAGACCTACTATTTTAGAGTATGCGTAAGTAAAAGAAGTTTCAAAACTTAAATCTCTAGTTAAAAAAGCGTTAGTTAAAGAAATTACATCCAAATCCTGTCCGTACAAAGCAGACCATTGATTCTCTATTAACCAGTCCTGAACGTATTGTCCGTAATCAAGAACAGCTAACTCTATGGCTGTATCTAACATTTCATCCTCAAGTTCAACCCCCCTTAAAGGAGCACCTAATAAATGTCTAACTTGTGTAAATAATTTTTCTCTTTTTGCTGGGTCTATTGTTACTGGCATAATATATCCTTTTTATATAAATACTTGGATTTGGCATTAAAAAAGGCCCTAAAAAAGGACCTTTAATAAAACAGTATGTTTGAATGGTTATTTACTAAGTTGTTTCTTTCTTTCTATAATTACTCTTTCTATAATAGAATTTAATTTCTTTTGTGAGATTTTGACTGTGTTTTCACCAACAACCTCAACAGGCATTTTACCATAACCTTCAGATTTTTCATTTTTGCCAGTAATTTCTATATCCTCTTTTTGTTCTTTTTCTTCTATTTCACCATCAGTTATATTATCATATAAATCTTCTATATATCTTTTGGCGTTTTTAATTTTTTTGTTCATAGCTTTTGTTATAGTAACGTCACCTATTTTTTGACCTGTTGTTACTTGGTCTAGTCTTTTTAAAGCATCAAAAGAGTTTTTTAAGTCTTTTTTAAGGGCACCTTCAGAACGTGGAGTTTTATCCTCTGTCAACGTACGTAGTTGTTTTGCAAGTTGTTTTTTCGTTAATTCTTTTTTACTCATAATATTTCTTTTATTATAAATATAACCAATAAGTCATTTCTACAACATACTCACAATTTCTGACATAATATCTTCATCACCGATATTATCACCCATTACAGTATCTATTACAGATTTTTTATTCTTAACAATATTGTATATTTTATACTCTAGGGTATTTTGGTATATGGGGTATAGACAAGAAACTTTTTTATCTTGTCCTATTCTAAAAGCTCTATCTTCACATTGTGACATATCTGAAGGGACAAAAGACAAATCATTAAAGATTACAACCTCAGCTGAAGTTAAGGTAATACCAACCCCAGCAGCTTTTACATTACCGATAAATATTTTTATTTTTTCATCGTTTTGGAATCTGTCTACACTTTTTTGCCTATCTTCTTTTTTCATAGTACCATTAAGTATTACTGATTCTTTTTTATATTTTTCATGTAATTGCATTAGTGGTTCTGTAAAATTTGTAAAAACAATAACTTTTTTATCTTGTTGTAAACATTGGTCTATCAACTGAGATGTTTCAGAAATCTTAGCTAAAGCTATTATTTGTCTAACTTTCATTAGTTTAGATAATTGTATGGACAACCCCTTATTTTTATTTTCTCTTTTCCAATCCTTATACTCACCAACCTCCTCTTCATATTCCTTTGACTTTAACTCCATATATATTGGTGTTATAATTTTATCTGGTAAATCTAAAACGTCTTCTTTTAGTCTACGCAATACTTTGTCGTTAGTCTTATCACGTAATTCCTCCAAGTTAGTAGCACCAAAGGTTAACCAAATCTTTCTATACCCCCTAAAAATTTGTTTACCATCACAATATCTCCTAACATAACTAATCCAATTATTAGCGACCCTAGAACCAACTAATTTTAATAAATTGTAGTAATTCATAGGTCTAGAGGTCATTGGTGTTCCAGATAACAACCATAACCTACCTATTTTATTGGTAAGGTTATTAACTAATTTAGTTCTTTGTGCTTTACCGTTAGAAATGTAGTGAGCCTCATCTATTATAACCAAATCAAATTTAGAATCTAAAATTGTGGTTCTTTTATCAGAATCTTTAGGTAGTGAATGGAAATTTTTTAAAATATCGTAATTTATAATAACATATTTTCCGTCTTCCCAATTTTTACCTTCCACAATACCCACTTTAGAATCACTATAATTCTCAATTTCTCTTTTCCAATTAACCTTTAAAGATGCTGGACAAACAATTAAAACTTTTTTTAATTTAAGGTTAATAGTCGCCATAATAGCAGAACTAGTCTTACCAAGACCCATATCATCAGCTAATATGTATTTTTTATTGGATACTAACTTTGTTATAGCTTCTTTCTGGTGTTCAAAAGGAGGTCTATGAGAAAATTCGTTAAAATCAACGACCACATCGTTTTTAGTTTCCGGTATTAACTGTGATTTATTAACCCAAAAAGAAGTTAAAGCACTGGTTTCTAAAATTTTACCCCACACATGATACTTTTCCCCATCTAACAACAACTTCTCAACCCAAATACTAGAAGGAGCTTTTGAAAGAAATTTTGTAGCTAGTAATTCACTTGAGTAAGACTCGTCAATATCCACCCATCTACGTACAATTTTTGGTATGGTGTCGAAGTTAGATATAATATATTCAGATTGTTCTAAAGTTAGTATATTTATTTTACCAGAAGTAATAGACTCCCTTAAACCAATAATGTAGTTATTAGCTCCGGAATAAGACATTAATTTATCTTTAGCAATTATTTCAGGCAATTTGATATCCATATTATAAAATATAATAAAAAGAGAAAAGGAAGTCAAAATGTATTTATAATAAAGAGTTATACAATATGAGTAATAAAAAAGTACCTATAACAAGAATATCTAAATTTTTTGGTTCAGAAGATTTTGCTCTTGAACAAAATATTGGGATGGAGTGGTTACATGGCGATATGCACTTTACTTTAGTTTTATTTAGGGTGGATAAAAAACTTAGTGATGTTGATGATGTCTACGGTGAGTCTGGGAAAGAAGAGATTAGGTATAAGTCACCAGTAGAAATTAAAGCGTATGTTGAAATAGATGGACCACAAAATAAAAGTTATGCGTCGGGATTAGTAAACCAAATGGAGCCTGGAAACTTAACCTTTAGTGTTTATATGAAGCATTTGGGTGAGTTGGATGTTGATATTAGTTATGGGGACTACATTGGTTATAATGAAACTGAAGATAAAATGAGATACTATGTTGTTACTGATGATGGAAGAGTTACTTCAGATAACGCACATACAATAGGTGGGTATAAAGCTTTCTACAGAACAATAAAATGTTCATTTGTTAGTGAAAACGAATTTAACGGAATATAAAATGGCCTTACCAAGTAAAAATAAAAAAACTGTAAATATAACACCAAGCCCTGTTCAAGGTCATTACCCTTATGGTTATGATGGTGTTAGTACACCTATAAGAAGAAAGGAGTTAGCTGATTTAATTACTGAGGACGGAACCTTTCTACCCAAATCTGTTTTACACGCCGACTTAGATAGAGGTATGTTAGATTTTGTATCAAATGACATCCCTGTCACAGTTAGTGGTAAAAAAATACCTGTAATAGATAGAATACTAACTCTACAAAGATGGGCTGAATTTTCACAAACCTGGTCATTCTCGACAGAAGATAAAAATGTTTCATTACCTTTTATTGTTGTTGTTAGAAAGCCAGACGTACAGTATGGAACTAACCCGTCACTACAATACACCATCCCTAATAGAAAACAAGTACATTACGCAAAAGTACCTACTTGGGATGGAAATAGAAAAGGTTATGACATATACACAATACCTCAACCAGTACCTGTCGATGTAACATATGATGTTAAAATAGTTTGCAATAGAATGAGAGAGTTAAATCAATTCAATAAAGTTGCTTTGCAAAAATTCACATCTAGACAAGCGTACACGTACGTAAAAGGACACTACATACCAATTATTATGGAATCTATAGGTGACGAGTCAGTTATAGATACTGAGGAAAGAAGATACTACCAACAAAACTACCAATTTCAACTACAGGGATTTTTAATTGATGAGGAGGAGTTTGAGGTTACCCCAGCTGTTAGTAGAACTGTACTACTAATGAACGGTGAAAAAACCAATACAAGAAAAAAAGATAGTAGTAAGGTTAATCACAAAATTAAATTTGATTCAGTTACAACAGCAACAACAAGGAGTTATAATTACAAAACTAATATAAATTTAGCTAGAACAGAAAATGTTAAAACAGTAGAGTTCAGAATTAATAACATTATATTAACAGAACCAGTAATGGTTAATCCTGGTGATACGGTAAGTATCACCATTGTTAAGCCAACTAATACGGCATCTGCATATATTATAATAACAGAAACCTTGGTAAGATAAAATTATTCGAAATAGATGTCCTTAGAAGATTTACAAGTATCCTTTATCAATAATTCAATAAAAGCAAACATCTTAAGCCCACGTTTTTTACAATATTCCTTTAGTAAGCTGTGAGACTCCACACTTATCTTAATGTTTTTTATTTCTTTTTGTTTTTTATTGTTTGCCTTCATACAGAGGGTGTTTTACTATAATTATTGTAAAAGATGAAAATAGTATGAATTTTTTCATACCTAATGTATTTATACATTCAATTGCCAAAACTTTTGGGTTTAGATTAGGTATTTATTATAAAATACAGAATAATAACAACTTTAAAAAATAACAAAAATGGCAGACGGTAATAAAGTATTTGTTTCTCCTGGTGTATATACATCAGAGAAAGATTTAACATTTGTAGCACAAAGTGTTGGGGTTACAACATTAGGGTTGGTCGGTGAGGCATTAAAAGGGCCAGCTTTCGAACCAATCTTCATTCAATCATACGACGATTTTATAACTCGTTTTGGGGGTACTTCACCAACAAAATATGTAGATTCACAAATACCTAAATACGAACTAGGGTATATTGCTAAATCATACCTAAGTCAATCAAACCAATTATTCGTAACAAGGGTGTTAGGTCTTAGTGGTTTTGACGCGGGACCATCTTGGTCTATTAAAACTTTAGGTAGTTTAGACTCTTCACAATTTAGTGTAAGTACTGGTGGTACGGTTGGTAATACTACTACAACATCAGCATATACAGCTTACTTTGATATTTTTGTACCAATTACAGGAAGTAGTGGTACGGCTTTAGGTTCTACAGTATATTCAGACGCAACACTAACCACAGTCCTTACATTACCAGGAGTACTAGACCCTTCATTCGCAACTTCTACAGTAACATTAAATAACGGTTCAACACTACCAACATTTAACAATGACTTAATATCTTGGGTGAAAGCTACTGTTACAAATACAACACACCTTTATAACGCTTCTTGTTCAGCTACTACTGGAACTTGTTTTGCATATAACGGAGGAATTTACCAATATGGATGTGTGACAACATCTGGAACTTCAGTAGCAACTGGAGCTACTAGTGGTTACACACAACCAGTAACAATAACAAATAGATTAGATACATTATGTACTGATTATACATCATATAAAAATGACGCTTGGTACTATGGACTATTCCAATACTCAAATAGTGATTGTTGTAGTGGAGGAACCTATAGTGGTGTGTCATACCAACTATATCACGGAACAGCTTCAGCGGATACAACAAATGCATCTGTTGGTGGTACTGCTTATTCAGGAGCAACAGGTCAAACAGGACCATTATCACTTAAAAATTCTGGTACCACAACTTATTCTGCTACATGTGCAATAAACGTAGAATATTATAGTAATGTCCCAGCTTATGATGAATATGATGGGATAGTGGTCGCAACATTAAGGTCTAGGGGTCTAAGTACTACAGGTTCTGGAGGACCAAAATATGAGGTTACGGGTAACACAGTATCTTTTGATTGTACTGGAACATATGCTGACGTATTAGAAGACCCATTTAAACCATTTGGGGTTAGTGCTACTACAGCAGCTGGAAACGTATACACATTTAAAACATCCATGTCTAACACATCTAAAGATTATGTTTCTAAAGTATTTGGACTTAGTCCTTTTGATAAGAAAAAGGAAGATGTTCCTTTGTTTATTGAAGAGGCTTATCCTGTATTGTTAAAAGATATCTGGAATAAAGGTAAAGTTAGGGGGTTACAATGTTGTTTAACATACCTTCCATCAGCGAGAGCAGCAACAAATACTAACACAATTGCGTGGAAAATGAATCAGTGGAAAACACCAGAAACTCCATGGGTTGTATCAGAATTACAAGGTACCGACGTATTTAGATTATTTAAATCCGTTTCTATATCTGATGGTACATCAGCAAATAGAGAAATAAAAATATCTTTCGCCAACCTGTCTTTTGAAAGAGGTGAATTCGATATTTTAGTTAGAGATTTTTATGATAGTGATGCAGCACCTAACGTACTAGAAAAATTTACTAGATGTAGTATGGACCCAACTAAAGTTTCTTTTGTAGGAAGAAAAGTTGGTACGTCTACTGGTGAATTCGAATTAAAATCTAAATATATTATGTTGTATTTGGGTGAGGGTGTCTTAGATGGTACTTTTGTAGGTTCTTTACCTTGTGGGTTTGAAGGTTATAGATTTAGAACTTATAGCTGTTCTTTAAATCCATTTATTAGTTATAAAACAAAATACTTTACTCCAGGTGAAACAGTTTATGACCCACCATTCGGTTCAGGTGCAGGTAATAATAAAGTTTTAAGTGGTGGTGATAAATTATCTAAAACTTATTTAGGGATAACTAATTCTACTGGAGGTGGTTATGATAACGACTTCTTTGATTATAAGTCACAACAACCACCAACAGCTATATGTACAGGAACTGAAGGTACTGATTGGTCTACAATAACACAAGGTTTCCATATGGATTCAGGAGCTACAGTTATTAGAGGTGGTGTAGGTACTTACTTAGATTGGACAGGAACAACATTAAATGGAAAATCGGTTTTCCAATGTGGTGTAACGTCATTCCGTAAAGAACCAACATTAAGTACTGACCCATATAAAAAGTTAAGAGCACGTAAATGGACAGTAATTCCACATGGTGGTTTTGATGGTTGGGACATATATAGAAAAACTAGGTCTAATACGGATGATTACAGAATGGGTCTAACCGGATTCTTAAACGGTGTTTGTACAACAACAGAATTTCCGACAGCAACTGGAGACGGGTCATTTAAGAAACTAAGTAGTGTTGAAGCAAATACAGATTATTTTGCGTACTTAAGAGCCATTAATACATTTAGTAATCCTGAAGCTGTGGACATTAATGTGTTCGCTACACCAGGTATCAACTATGTAGATAATTTAGGTTTGGTTAATGAGACTATTGATATGGTTGAGGATGATAGAGCTGATTCACTATATGTAACTACTACACCAGATTATAATATGTTTGTAAAAAACACAACTGACACTCTTAATATGGTGAGTCCAGAGGAAGCAGTAGACGGTATAGAAGATTCTTTAATAGATTCTAACTATACAGCAACTTACTACCCTTGGATACAGGTAAGAGATACAGCAAACAATAAACAAATTTTTATCCCACCAACAGCTGAGGTTATGAGAAATATAGCTTTAACAGATAACACTTCATTCCCTTGGTTTGCATCGGCTGGTTACACTAGAGGGGTTGTAAACGCTGTAAAAGCTAGAAAGAAGTTAACTTTAGATGAAAGAGATACTCTATATGTCGGTAGACTTAACCCTATCGCAACTTTTAGTGATGTTGGGCCAATTATTTGGGGTAATAAAACACTACAACTTAAAGAGTCGGCTTTAGATAGAATTAATGTTAGAAGGTTGTTATTACAAACAAGAAAATTAATATCAGCTGTATCAGTAAGATTAATCTTTGAACAAAACGATGATATAGTAAGACAGCAATTCTTAGACCTAGTAAATCCGATTCTAGACTCAATTAGAAGAGATAGAGGTTTAACAGACTTTAGAGTGGTAATGTCAAGTGACCCAGAAGAAATAGATAGAAATGAAATGAGTGGTAAAATATACATCAAACCAACCAGAGCATTAGAGTATATATTTGTTGAGTTCTTGGTAACACCTACAGGGGCATCATTTGAAGATATTTAGAATAATTATAATATGAATGAGGATTTTTTTCCTCATTCATATTTAAAGTATATTTATAAACAAAAGAGAACATGAAATTTAATAAAAAATTATTGAGTGAAACTATTAAGACACAATTAAGTGGTAAACAAACTTTTACCTTTGGTAAAAAACAAAATGTTATTATTAGTGAAGAGCAATTAGAAAGGTTGTTGGAAAAAGTAAACAACCCAATTATGATAGAATCAGTTATTAGTGAAACGTTTAAAGTTATTCGTGAAGCTATAGTAAAAGAAAATCTAGATTTAAATATTGAGGATTATAGTGATACTATTATGGAGCAGGGACAATACGATAGAAATCCTGGTGTTGCTGCTGCTGAAGGTATAGAAAATATTATTAATGGTGTCAAAAAAGCTTATGACATGATTAAAGATGGTGATACTAGAAAAAAATTAGCTAACTCTATAACTAAATTAGGTAATTTTATGACGTATACAGCAGAACTTATAGGTTCGGGTCAAGCACAAAGAGGGGCAAGAAGTTATGATGAAGTTTCTGACGAATTACCTTACCCAGAATTAGAGGAGGATATGCGTGTTGAGGAAATGGATGAAGGTGCAAAACCAGATTTCTTAGACCTAGATAAGGATGGTAATAAAAAAGAATCTATGAAAAAAGCCGCTAAAGATATGAAAGAAGATTCTGGTCACGATGAAGCTATGAATTATGGTAGAGATGAAGGTCATGACGACAAAGAACTTTATGATTTAAAACATGGTGGTGGAAGTGAAGACCATATTGAGGATTTAGAAGATGATATGCATTACGACCATATTCATGATTCTGAAAATATAGAAGAGTCTAAAGAAGATGAAAAAGAAAGGTTAATCCAGGAAGACATCAAAAAAATGAAACAGGTTATTAAACCTATAGCTAGAATTTAAATAAAAAAGGTCCTTATGGACCTTTTTTTATGTATTAATTTTCGTCAGGAAGTAATTTACCACCATTAAGTAATATCAGAATAGCAATATAAGGAGCCAAAAAAGGAGCTTTTAATGTATGAATCAACACATAGAGAGTATACCAACCACCAGAAGGAATACCATCCCTCTTACTTTCAAATAAAATATAAGACTTTCTAATTTCGTCTGAGTTAATTATTAAGAAAAATATCATTAGTATTTCGGAACAAACTAAATAAGGGATTAAAATTTCTGTTATTGTCATAATTTATTTTTTTAGTGGTTAATACTCTATTATATATACGAATTAATTTGTGGTTAAGTTACAGTGTGATTAATTCTATTACAAAGATAAATAAAAAATACGAATTAACCAAATGAAATAGTATTTATATTATATGAAACAAAGAATAATAATTAATGAAAGACAAGTTAAATGGATATCTAAATTACTAGAACAAAATAGTAGTGACGATTCTATTTTAAGAGCTTATTCTTTTGATTGGGATGATAATATAGTTAGTATGCCTACCATGATTAGGATGCTTAAGTATGAAAATGGTGAATGGAAACCAAAAATGGTCTCAACCGAAGAATTTTCAAAAGTTAGAAATGATAAAGATTATAAATTAGATGATGATGCTTTTTATAATTTTAGGGAAGAAAAAGAATTTATAAAAGATTTAAAAAAAGCAATAGAAGACAAATCTTTCGCTCCATCATTTAATAAATTTAAAGAAGCTTTAATATACGCAAATCCAATATCCATTATAACCGCTAGAGGGCACCAACCAATAACTTTAAGAAAAGGTATGGATTTGGTTATATCTAGAACATTTGATGAAAATGAATTATCTAATATGTTAAGTAATATACAATCATCATATCCGGAAACTAAATATTTAACACCAGATAAAGTTTTAGAAATTTATTTAGACGATATAGACTACCACCCAGTTTCTTCTGTGGAGTTTGCTGACAGGTTTGGTTTAGAACATGGTTCAGCTATAAACCCAGAAAAAAATAAAAAAATAGCTTTTAGGGATTATGTAGAAAAGGTTATAGAGGGAGCAGATAAAATGGTAAACTCAAAATACAATAAACTATCTGTGGGGTTTAGTGATGATGATTTAGGTAATGTAAATGCAATGGTAGACTATATTAAAGATGAATTACAACACGAGTTTCCAGAAATGAGCTTTATAGTTTATGATACATCAGAAGGTGGATATGGAAAAATTATAATTAAGAAGAGGTAAATACTCATTTTTTACCATAACCGTATATTTATAATAAAAGGATTTTAATCCTATTAGTAAAAAAAATAACAATTAAAAAAAAATAAAACACAATGGCTGACTTGTTAATGAAAATGCCCGTACCTTACGAACCTAAAAAGAAAAATAGGTTTATCTTAAGATTCGACTCATCTTTAGGTATTAATGAATGGTATGTGGAAAGTACATCTAGACCACAAATTACTATAAATTCAGTAGAAGTTCCCTTCTTAAACACCTCAACATATGTTGCTGGTAGATTCACTTGGGGTACTATTAATGTTACGTTTAGAGACCCTATAGGTCCTTCAGCAGCACAAGCACTTATGGAGTGGGTAAGAATGCATTCAGAGTCAGTTACAGGTAGAATGGGTTATGCCGCAGGATATAAGAAGAATATAGATTTAGAAATGCTAGACCCAACAGGTGTTGTGGTGGAAAAATGGATAATGCAAGGAACGTTCCTTACAGATGTTAATTTTAACGATTTAGGTTATAGTGATGATGGTTTAGCTACAATATCAGCTACATTAAGACCAGATAGATGTATCTTAGTTTATTAATAAAAAATACATAAATTTTATAAAAGCCCTTTTGTTAGGGCTTTTTTATTGCGAATAGACTTGACTTTAATTATATAATTTAGAATGCTTATAGCGCGAACTATTTAAATAAAGAAAATTAAACATATAGGTATTTACAATTATAACATATATATTAAATTATAAGCTATGCAAGAACAACTAGGACAACCAACAGAAACTATACTACCATATGATATGGTATCACTACCGTCACAAGGTATTTTTTATGGTACAAATAAAAAAAGTGTTAAAGTAACCTACTTAAATGCTTCTGATGAAAATTTATTATCTACCCCATCTATGATTGGTAGTGCTAACTTAGTTAATAGTTTGTTAGAAAGAAAAATATTGGATAAGGATGTTCGTGTTGACGAGTTAGCTGATTGTGACAAAGAAGCTATATTAATTTTCTTACGTAATACTGCTTTTGGTTCAGACTATACTGTAAAACTTAAGGACCCAAAAACTAAAGAGGAGTTTGAAACAACTATAGACTTATCGATTTTAAAAACCAAGGATATTGGTGTTGAGTTAGACGATAATGGTGAGTTTGAACATTACCTAGAAGTATCGAAAAAGAAATGTAGACTAACACTAATTTCACCTAAAATAGAAAAAGACTTACAAAAAATTAACGAAACGTATAAAGACCACCCTATTAACCCATATATAACAAAACAACTAGAAATGGTGGTAAAAGAAATAGACGGTGTTAGAGACCCTATGACACTATCACAAACTATACAAATAATGCCTATCAAAGATTCTCAAGGAATTAGAAAAGTTGTTAGGGAAAACGCACCGGAACTAGACTTAAATATAAGCGTTAAAACACCGTCCAACCAGGAGATTGGAGCTCGTATAGCCTTTGGAGTTGAGTTTTTTCGTCCTTTCTACGGCATATAGGAATGCCCTCTTACAAGAGTTTTACTACCTTATGAGACACTTACATATACCTTGGAGTGACATACTTGTTATGCCAACATTTGAAAGAAGATTTTATGTTAATTTCTTAACTGAAGAGTTTAATAAGAAAAATGAAGCAATAGAACAAGCAAATAACAAAAGGAAATCCTCATACTAACTATTTATAATAAACAGAATTATTATGATTAGTTTGTTAAAACAGTTATCCATTGAACGTATTTTATCGGGAGCTAAAGCTTATTTAGCTTCACACCCCGAACTAGGCGTGCCATTGGGGATTTTTAACACTAAAGACGAACCAACCCACCAAGACCGAGTTAACTCAATAAAACGATATGGTAAGAAAGGTAACTCACAATCATATAAATTAGCTTTATTATTAGGGATAGAAAACCCATTACCATCATATCTAGCTGACCCTGCATTAGAAAAAAGAATTTCAGACCTAGAAGATGAAAATAAAAGATTAAAAGACTATCTTGGTAATGAAAGTAAAAAAACAAGAGTTAGTGGTGGTGGGTTAAATGCTAAATTCTTCCAGACACTAGAAGAAATTAACAAAGAACGTTCTCCTATGTCCGACATGTCTGTGGGTGATATCCAACAGATAAGTAAGATGATAAGTGACATGAGGAAGGGGTCATTAATGACCTCAGAAAACATGGGTAAAGTATTAGACCTAGTTGCCTATGAAGACACACTAAGACTAGACCTATCAAAATCAATAGGGTTATCAAATGCCCAACTAATAGACCAAATAGAGTTAATTAATCAAGCAGCAACTGAGGGTGCTGAATTCGGATTAAGAGCAAATGAGTTATTGGCCACTTTTAAGGCCATGACACAAGAAATCGGTAGAAATTTATATATTTCACCAGAGGTAATGCAAAGAACAGCTTTACTAACTAAAACACTTGATGGTTTTGACGCTGCTAAGTTTGCTGAAGCTTTTGATACTGTGGGTATGTCATTAGATGATGCTGTTGGTGGTATTGATGATGCTGACGGAGCCCTTACTCAGGTAATACAAACAGGCCAAGAAATGGGGGCTACTATGGAACAATTTTTAGGTGACGTTACTAGTAATATAAAATTAATTAATACTTATGGGTTTGAAAGTGGGGTAGAAGGACTATCTAGGATGGTTGTTCGTTCACAAACACTTGGTTTAGAAATGTCTACAGTTACAGGTATGGCTGAAAAATTCTTAGACCCTGAAGGTGCTATAGACTTTGCAGCTAGAATGCAGGTGATTGGTGGAGCGGTAGGTGACTTAGCTGACCCATTTAAATTAATGTATATGGCTACTAATGACCTAGAAGGACTACAGGATGCTATTGTTGAGACCGCTGCCGCAGCTGTAACTTTTGATAAAGAAAAAAATTCATTTGTTATATCACCAGAATCAAGAAGACAACTAAGAGACCAAGCGGAAGCTATGGGAATGAGTTACCAAGAATTAGCTGATACAGCTGTAAAATCAGCTAGAAGAGCAGCAGTATTTTCTGAATTAGAATTTGTCGGTGATATGTCAGAAAATGATAAAGAATTAATAGCTTCAATGGCTAAAATTGGTGAAGGTGGTACAGCACAAGTAAAAATACCTGGAATTGAAGAGATGGTGGATGTTGCTAATGTGACTGACGAACAAATGGAATTGTTAAGGAAAGAAGGTATGTCTGACACTGACATATATAAACAACAACTTACGGTAGCAGAAAAAAGTGAACAAGGTTTAGCTCGTATTGAAGCAGCAGCTAGAGTCCAGATAAGGTTAATGGGTGGTAAGTCTACAGATGTTGATGCTCAGACAGCATCACAAATGTTAGCCTCAACAATACCAACATCTAACCAAATATCACCAGCACAACAGAAAGAATTTGAACAAAGGTCGATTGATATTGAAAACCTAGAAAATAAACCTTCTAAGACCTCAGCAGACGAAGATTTATTAGAAAAGTTAAAGAAAGAACAAGAAAGTGAAAGAAACAAAGTAATAAACTCTTTTAGTGGTAAATTTAAAGATACTGTTACCGAAATGTTCGCAAACGCGACACAATTAAACGACGCAATTATTTCTCCAGATGGTGAGGTTAGAAAAACTAAAGCTGGTGATTTTATTGTTACTGGAACACAAATGGATGCAGGACAAGGAATAAACGCTTTAGAATCAGCACTAACAAGTCAACAAAGTGGGGGAGGTAATCAAACACTACAGGTAGGTGGTACTATAACAGTACAAGGTGAAGGTGAATCCGCTAAAATTGATGCAAGAACCTTTATGGACGCATTTAGTAAACTACCTTCAGGTAATAAACAAGACATGTATTCACAATTAAACAGTGTTTAAATTAAAATAATATGGCTATAGGTACAAATACGGGAATTAAAAGTGCGGGAACACTAGGTCCATGGAAACCAACTCCAGCATCTACAGAAGCTTTAAGAATTTTTTTGTTGGGTAAAAATTTACAAAGTTCTTACTTGGCTGATGGTAATCCTGTACCACCACCATTTGGGGTGCAACAACCGGGAAATGAAATAATAAGTCAAACTGTTGAACAGTCAGTTATAAACCAAGAAACTGTTGAGTCTTCAGGTGAGTATTGGAAGGGTGTTAGTTTTTTAGATAATAGATATGGACCAGAAGGGGGGTATAAAGATATACTAACAATAAATACAAATAAATTATTTACCGAAACACACCTTGAGTATGTAACACCGAACACACTACAACCGATAGGATTTACACTTTCTTGTTATGGTACTTACGAATTATATACTGGTCAGAACACTATTGTTGGTTCAGACAGTCCGTTAATGTTAGCAGCTTTACCAATACTACAACTAAATCTTTCAGAAAATCAAACTTTTAATATTTCAGATAATGAAAATGGAAATAACATTAGTATAAGTCCCGGACTAACTTATTTAAAAGGTGAAGATTACCTAAATAGATTGTCGGGTAATTACGACGGAACTTCAGAAATAAGTGGACAATACCAAAACCTACCATTTGTACCAGACATAAATCAACTAAAACTAAACGGAGTTAATTATGCGGGAGTAACCGATAATATAACAGCAACGGTAAACGCCATATCTTCATACTTTAATAATGGTAATAATATACCACAAAATGATTTATCTGTACCAAACCCAAGTGATAATTTTATAACACACATGGGTGTACAACAACAACAAAGTCTATTTCAAGACAATCTAGTATATAACCAATATAGACCTGACTATAGCAGAGTACAATTAGACCCAAGTGTAACCAACGTAACACCATATTATTATGTTGGCTCTAAGAGTACAGAACCATCTAACATAGAAAGTCCAAGTAATGCCACACCAACAGATAAATTTGGTAGAAAAACTAAATCATTAGTTTATGGTCCAGGAGCTGTAGCTAAAGAATTGGAAACAGTTAATGGTGTCGCTTTGTGGAAAAAATATAATTTTGGTTTAGAAGGTAAAGCGTATACCGATGGTGGTGGTTTAGCTGGTGGTTTTACCTGGTTTGGTAGTACTTCTCTAGCTTCTGTTAATGCACCTTCAGGTATGTTGTATAGTAGGTCATTTAATAAACCTAAAAGGGTTGGTGGTATTTTAGACCAAACACAAAAATTAATAGATTCAGCTCCATTAATGGGTGGTGCAAAAAGAAAACACGCTGGACACGCAATAGACCAGACATCAAAAATATTTAACGATGGGTATAAAAACATATCAAAAGGTAGTGGGGCAAAATTTATAGACAAAGGTATTTTTGGTGGTGTTGGTCCAACAGAGTTTTGTAGAACATGGACTAAGGACAACCCATATTATAAATTTAGTAACCTACAAAAAAGTGAAGGGTTATTAAGGGGTAATCCAGACTCTGTACTATCTAACACCTATAACTTAAATATAGCACCAAATATGGGCCAAAATGTTGATACTGATGGGGTTAAAAAATATATGTTTTCTATAGAAAATTTAGCTTGGAGAGGTGCACCAGAATTAGATTCTTTACCAGCTTCTGAAAAAGGACCTAATGGTGGTAGAGTTATGTGGTTTCCACCATATGATATTAACGTAGGAGACACCAACTCCGCTCAATGGAACTCAGTATCTTTTTTAGGTAGACCTGAGCCTATTTACACGTATAACTACACAGAAAGAATTGGTACCTTAAGTTTTAAAATAGTAGTTGACCACTCATCTATAATGGATGTTATAGCCTCAAAAGAATTAGAAAAAGTTCCAGACACAACCGCGGATGCAATACTAGAATCTTTTATAGTTGGATGTCAAAAATTTGACATATATGAATTAGCTGAAAAGTACGGAAACTTACTATCGGCTGTAGATTTGGAAGTAATACAAAATTCTGTAGAAATACCGGACAATAGTATCGTTAATCAAATGGTAAATGATGGGGACACTATAAGTTCCGACCAATCTGTAGCAGCCCCTATAAACAGTGACCAATCTGATGGTGTTAGTTTGGATAACGATACTGGTACAGCAACAACACCAGCACCATCCACAGTGGCAAATAATTTTTACAAAAAAGCTGTTGGTGGGTCAGTTAACGCTAAAAGACTTATAGCTAATTTAATGAAAGAAGAAAATTACTTTAAACATTTAGAAGAAAATGAAGAGTTTGTTTACGATTCATTAAAAAGACAATTAAAATATTTTCACCCATCATTCCATTCTATGACACCAGAAGGGTTAAATAATAGATTATCATTCTTATTACAATGTACAAGACCAGGAAGAACCATACCAACAGAAACAGAAGGTGGGTCACAAGATATTGACGCTGAAAACACAGCTTTTGGAGCACCACCTATATGTGTTCTTAGGTTAGGTGATTTTTACCACACAAAAATAGCTATAGATTCTGTAAGTTTTAGTTACGAACCATTAATTTTTGATTTAAATCCAGAAGGTATAGGTGTACAACCTATGATAGCAAACGTTTCTATGAACTTTAAATATATTGGTGGACAAGGTTTAGAAAAACCAGTTTCAGAACTACAAAATGCATTATCCAATAATTTCTTTGCAAACACAGAAGTGTATAACGAAAATAGTGTTACTGACACAAAATTAGTGTTACAAAGTGAAAATGCTCAAGCAGCCGTACTAGACGGAATAACTCAAGCAAATAGCATATTTATAGACGAGTTTGATAATTTAAATAATGTTGACGGTCAAACAAGTGGTGAATTAAATTAATTATGGCAAATGAAATAAAATACAAAAATTTATTAAATTCTTTTGTGGACTACTCTAACGCCTACGCTTTAGACATTAAAAATAGTCTAAGTCAAATGCTTTTAACACAAAGTATGGGACTTACAGAAGAGTTTATGTATGATAGAATTTTTAATAATGGTACTATAGGTGCATTAAACAGACAATTAGTGGGTGTACCACAATTCATAATAGACGATACTATGGGTAAATACACAAAACTAAAAAATAATATTAATTCGGGTACAACAAAAATACAAACTCAGTTTGCAACATTAGAAACTAACGAAAAAGAAAAAGAATATATTAGATTATCATTATTAAACACTTTAGACGAACAACTAACTAACATAACTAATATTATAATTTCTACAACAAATAGTTTTAGGCAACAACAGGTTAATTTGGTTAATACTGCAGACAAACTAAATTTAATTACAATAAATAATTATGACGGTGAATATCTAACTCGTGTGGGTGGACAAGTTAGAGCCTACCAGTTAACCGGGACTACACAGTTAAATGATTTAACAACAGATTATAACCACACAGCTTTAATTCTAGATAGTTACATAACTAATAAGGTAGTACCCATATTTAATAAAAATTATCCTGGTGGAGAAGAATATCTATTCTTTATTAATAGATTATGTACAAATAAGACAATGGCTTTTAGTTTTAAAAATGGTTATAAAACCCAGTTAGTGGATATTTTAAAATATAGGAATGGGGAATTATATGATAAATTAGTTAAGGTTGATGAAAACTGTATTAATGGAATAAGATACCAAACAAAAAGAAGGTTTGAATCTTTATTACAAAACATAATAACTACTTGGTTATCGTATGATTTAAGTCTAGTAAAATCTAGATTTGATAACTCTATTGACGGTGGTTATAAAATTTTACAAAATAAAATGAAAAACTTTACTAAAACGTATGATATTGGTTATGGAATAAATACTGGTACCACAGCACAAAATTTAGTTAGAAATGAGTTAAAAAATAGGAATGTTGGTTCACAAACCACTACATTTAACCATAAAATGGTTGAACAATTATATATTAGTTAATTATGAGTTATTACGATAGATATACAGAATTTGTGGTAAATGGGGATTATATAATGGTTCCTAGTATAACCCTAGATATAAAATCTAGTGATAGAGAAACTGTGTATAAGGTGGGCAAAACACGAATGGATAAACTATCTCAAAAATATTACGACACACCATATTACGGATGGTTAATTATGCAAGCCAACCCACAATACGGAGGACAAGAGTGGAACATTCCAGACGGAACACTTATAAGAATACCACACCCACTAATCACGTCACTTGAGGAATATAAATCAAAAGTAGATACACACTTCCTCTATTATGGCAGATAAATTAAATACGGGTGATATATATACAAACGCTGTAGGTAACAATCTTGTGGTGGTAGACCCAAACAAAGTGGTGGTTAATGGCGTTATAAAAGATAGGTTGGTAGACCAGGAAGATATGGTTATGTATGCTAATCTTACCGCAACTATATACCCTAGAAGTAAAGTTATATCTGGTTCACAAAATCAAGGAGATAGAATTATAGTTGATATTTTTGATGGTGAACTAAACTTTTTAAAACCAAAAAACTCAGATTTTTTAAATTCTGACTGGACAGAAGCTTTTACTAACCCAGATGTAAATAAGAAAGTTAAAACTGTAGATAGTGACGGTGATACAATAGGGGTTACAACACAAAACACCCTAGACTTTCAAGGATTCGGAATCACATCCATAAATATTAAATTAAACACATCTTATATACCTCAAGTAAGCATTAATTTTACTGATGTGAGGGGTAAAACATTGTTTGAACAAGCTAGAGGAAATACACCATATACAGCTTTTTTTCACCTACCATACCCAACTTTCTTTCTAACTCTTAAAGGGTATTATGGTAAAGCAGTAAAGTACCAACTAACTATGGAAAAGTTTACATCTAGGTTTGACCCAGCAAGTGGTGATTACTTAGTAACTTGTAATTTTGTTGGTAATCATGTAGCCTTATTAAGGGACATAAACATGCACCAAGTTTTAACAGCACCATACATGTATCCAACTAAATGTGATTCTAGTGGTTGCGTAAGTGAGACTAGAGGTAAACAAGTTTTAAAAGAAGTTTATGCCAAATACAGACAACAAGGTTTATTAGATGAAAGTTTCTCTGTAGAATCTGAAATGACTTTGGTAGACCTTATTGAAAAATTAAAAGTTTTAGATAATAATTTAGGTAAGTTATTTGGTGAAACTAGTTTGCAAATGACAACAGATAGGTTGGATTATGAGTCTGTACTTAAAGGTTTAAATAAATCCGTTAAAGAAACAAGTGGGTGGAAAGATAAGTACCTAAACACCAAAAAATCTGAAATAGTGCAAATGGTAGTCCCACAAGAAGGTTCAACAACAGGCAAGACAATTAATGTTACAGCTTACCCATTAAAAGGTATTGACACAATTCCTGAAACAGAAGACCCAGTTGTTTACAAAAAAAAGATAGTGGATGAAGCTCAACTTAACCTACAAGGTATAATAGATGGTTTTATAAGTGAGACTGAAGAAAACAAAACTTTTGGTCTTGGTGGAAAATATAGTGTGTCTACTAGATTAAACGCTAGATATCGTCAGTCACCAGCACCTTCATTATTAGCAGACCAAGAACAAGAAGCTCTAGGGGCAATAACAGACTCTACAATGTTGGTTAGTGAATTAGACCCTTGGATTATTTTAGACGGACCAGAAAATTCGTATGGTAGGATGTACTTAAAACATAAAGCTGAATTTGAAAAAATGGGGGCAAAAATGTCATCAGAAGTAAGTGATGTTTTAAATCAAAGACTAGAGAAAGAAATTGGGTTTAAACCAACCATACGAAATGTTTTTGCTATAATACTTGCCGGTGCAGATACTTTTTTAAGGTTAATGGATATAGTTCACCTTAATGCTATGGAAGAGAAAAGTAATCAACAAAGATTGGCAATATCAAAAGATAGTAAAAGTAGTGACATGGTTTATCCATGGCCACAATATTTTGTGGTGGAAGAAGAGGATGAGTGTACAACATCTTCGGTTTTAAAATACCCTGGAGCCAAAGATGTTATAGAAAATACGGGAGCTGACAATAAAAAAGTATGGCCTGAAGTAGATTTTGTAGAAGAGTACACCAAAACAAGTGTCTATAAATCCTCAGACTTTAACTTACAAACAGCAAATAACGTATTCATAAAAGACTTTACACCAACCAATATAAATGACTGGAATATAACAAACGAACCATATAGTGATAGTTACTATATAACTATTTTGTGGGAAATACTTTTAAGAAGTCAAGAAACAGTAAGGTATGGTAGTCTTTTAACTAGAATGGCCGGAACTAACAACCAAACAGAACCCCAACCAGCTCTTCAGGAAGTCGCCAAATATGATAGTGAAAACTTATTTAACAGGGTTAGTGAATCATTCTCACTAAATCAAGTATTTAAAGATATTACTAATGTAGATGAGTTAATTAAAAAAATAAGTAATGTTGATGAGGAAAGGATAAATTTATATAAAAACTATGATACAGTAACCCCACAAACAAATACTAGAACATACGAATACTCTTATACTGAAATACCTTACACGGTAAACCCACAAACATTTACAGAAAATTCTAGTTCAGTACTAACAATTAAACAATCTAACGGTACGTATGATTTAGCACCTACAGTATGGGGACCATGGGTTCAAGCTAATTACGCTAATGGAGCGAATGAGAGGGTTGGTGATTTCTATAAATTAATGAATAAGTTCTGTGGACTAAACATTGATTTGGGGCAAACATTTAATTTTAGAGATACGTGGAATGTTAGTTATTTAACCGATAAGTTAGTTTGTTCTGGTAAATTTACAGACACTTTTATGAGGTTTGCAGGCCTACCAAAAAAACTAAGTACACAAACAGAAGAGTTCTACAAAGAACTAAATACTTTTTCTAGCCCTTTAGCTATTACCGAGGGTGTAATAAGACAACCAGACACAACAGTAACAAACCCAAGTAATGCAAATGTAACATCACTACCAAACCATAGTTTGTTCACTTCTATGTTTAACACACCTTATTTTATAAACTCAATTCATGAGGGGGCATCATTTGAACAGGCTGGGGTTCCAAACCCATATGTGGCAGCAGCGTACTTATTCTTAAATTCACTACCACTACCAACTTTTAGAGAAAAAGTCCTAGTCAAACCTACACCGGGAGTCACAACCGACATCGAATTCGGGCCATACATATCTCAAATGTTTAACCAACTACCAGCTATACATGACATACCTGTTGCCTTTGCACTTAAAATAGGTTCTATATGGCATAGATACAAAGAACAAATTAAAACAACTGGTGATATAATTGGCCCTACATTCCAAAACTTGGGAGGGGCGGTAGGACCACAAAACTTTTACGACCCAGTTGGTTCTAATATTAATGCGTCATTTACCTACACAGACAGTACTGGTGGTGGAGCATTAAACTATAATGGTTCCGTATTAAATTTTGGTGTTTATCAAGATATAATAAATAGTGTGCACTATATTGCTTCTGGAAATATTTCTGTACCAGCAACTAACTTAAATAATATAATCGGAGTTGGAGCACCTCTAACTATATCACAAAATCCAAACATAACAACTAACAATAGTAATTTTAAGTTTTTTGATGTTTCTTTAGATTCTAGTAATGTGACGAACCCACTACTAGGAGCAAAAGGTATCGGGTCCGAATATTTTATTCTTTACCCATCCTCCGGTGCTTTAATTGATACAGATATAGACTCTTACAATACACCAAACACCAATTCTTTAAATAATGGTGGTTGTAGGATGTTATGGGGAATGTCTAATTACGGATATTTTACCCACAACCCACTATATCGACCACCAACAAGTAGATATTTTAAAAGGGTGGATAATTCACAAGAACAACAAGTTGCTTGGGAACTAAGAGAACCAATAATATCAGGACCATCGTCGGTAACAGATTACTCTACTATAGAAGAATTAAGGGGTGTTTTTAATAGTGAACAACTAAACTTTTTTGAGGAACAATTTTTAAAGTTTACGACTGTAAATGGTGATGTTAATCTGGGGGGTAGTATGAAACAAATTATTAAAGATATTACTGTAATAGAAAAAAAATGGCTAGAAAACCCACCATCACCAACAAGGATAGAAGGATTACTCGCTAAAGCACAACTTAAGAAATTTGATAAGGTTATGAGTAAATTTTTAAACTTAAAAATGAGTTACGTTCATAAGACCACAACCAACTTTGGTGAAGTAACCAATAACTCAACATTAATACAAAAATTAAAAATTATTCAAGAAGGGGACCCCTTTGAAGTTATACATAATTTTGGTACTTTAGATGCAACCACAATACCACCAGTTTTAGGGTCACAAGAACAACAAGATGTAGCAATATTCGTTGGGGAATACTACTCCCAACTTAATAACCAATTTACTATATTAACCACAAACACAACAGCAAACCCAATACTATACTTTTTTGCTACTATTTTTAATGGCGGAATTAAGTTTAATTCTGAAAATATAAAAGGTTTTGCTCCATTTATTAGATTGTACGCAACTCATTGTGCTGAAGTAGGTCTTATTCCAGCTAGCATATTTCTTATGGAGTTTATGGATAATTTAGATAACCTAAAAAATTCTGAAAATGAATATACTAACCTGGTACTTAAAAACAATGCGTCGAGTATAGTAGAAGAAAATAACACACCAAAGGAGGATATGGCTGATAGTAGAACTAGTATAGAGGGAGACGACTTAAAACTAGACTTATACAACCAATTTAAAACATTAAATGATAGGTGGGTTTCAGGTCTAGAAATAGAAACACAAACACTATTCCAAAGATTTTTATTTTTTGATAGAGCAAATAAAGATATTGGCGATGACGCAATTATTAACATATGGGATATAATAAAGTTAGATACACCATTTGATTCAGGTAACGAAAAAACATTAACACAAAGTATTTCTAGTTATTTAAGTACTGTTTTAGCTAATAATTATTTTAACTATATCCCACTACCTTCATATATAAATTTTTATAGTGTTGGTAACGATAATTCACAGAAACAAGGTAACGCTATGTTTGGCACATTTAAAACAGTGGATTACTTAGATTCCTCACCAGTATTTTTATGTCAGTATGTTGGTAAACCATCATCCCAATTAAATAACAAAGCCCCTAATAATGGGTATGCTAATGATGGTTTCGCGTTAAATTTAGTAAGTAACAACCCACTAGCAGGGCCAGATTGTGGAAATAAAAAACTATCTAATAAAGTTATGGGGTTCACAGTAGACTTTGGAATACCAAATCAGAATATGTTTGAATCCATAACATTAGACCAAGAACAATTTCAAAATACTTCTGAGAGTTACAAAGTATTACAACAAATGGCTGACTCTGGTGGTGGTGGGTCTACTAACATGGCTTCATCATCTCTTTATAATGTTTACGCTAGTAGGTCATATACAGCAAAAGTTACGTGTGTAGGAAACGTAACCATACAACCAACACAATACTTTCAACTAAGATACTTACCAATGTTTAACGGACCCTACTTAATTATAAATGTAGAACACAATATTTCACCTAATAATATAGAAACAAGTTTTGAAGGCGTAAGAGTACCAATACCTAAACTACCAAACATAACAGACTTGGTTCAGAGGGTTAATGAAAAACTTTATGCTGCTGCAGAGGCTAAATTAGAGGAAAAAATTGAAGATGTTTTTTATGACGATAATGATGCAACACCAAAACAATTACAATTAACACCAGAAGATAATGGTTATTTAGATTATGAAAATTCACCTTGGACCGAAGACTCAATAAGTTTCGAATTACCAATACCAGCAAATTTAGTCAACCAACAACAAATAACAAATGAAAAAACTAAACATTTAGGAATTGACCTAACCCCAATACCAAGTCAAACTACTGAGGTGGCTAGTGATGAAGGAATATCGATATTCCCAGTTATGGGTGGTGTGGTTATTGATAGAAGAGATAATTGTGACCCACAAGAAAAAAGTGGTGGGTGTGGAAAATATGGTAATTTTGTTATAACTAAAAAAGATATATTAGATTTCCCTAGTGAAGGTGAAACGGCTTACTACAAAGTAGTCTACGGTTTCTTGAGAAAAGACGGGGTTGTACCTATGGGTGAACCAATATCTAATTTTGACAAAACAGCAATCATTTTACAACAAACTAAAATAGGTAAGTTAGGGAATAGTGGAATGTCTAAAGGACCTCATTTACATCTTGAAGTTAGGCGTGGTGTGGCAAATAGTAGTGGAAAAATAGTAGAACATTATTTAAACCCAGAACGTATCTTCCCAGAATATTATTCTTAGTGTTGACTATTATTGGTTTACTAGATATTTATATAATGAGAAAAACTACAATACTATGATTAGAGACAACAAACTTTTAGAAAAATTAGGAAATTTTATTTGTAAAAAAACAGATAATATAGTTGAACACGGACAAAATGAAAATGGTAAAGAAGTGTGTGACTTAGATACTGGTATTTGTTATACTATTCGTTCTAGGGATGGTTTGATAGAAAGAGTTGATAACACAATAAGAGTAAATAGGCGTGTAAATGTCGAATCACCTTCAGGACAAGTAAAACAATTGTTAAATGGCTAAAATGGATAAAAAAATACTGGACGAGTTAGCTAGATTTAATAATTTAAGTCATAATGCTAACAATTTAAATGAGGTAGCTGATGTAGCTAATTTGGGTATGGGTAGTCATATAGAAAGGTTAGCTAAGAAGTTTAATATAGATATGGCTGAACAAGAAGATGTTGAGTCCGGTGAAGAAGATTTAGAAATACCATTAGACCCAGAAGCTGAAACAGATGAAGTTGGTGATGAAGTTGGTGATGAAGTTGATGTTGAGGAACTAGATTTAGATGATGTTGAGTTAGATGTGGATGACACAGGGTTAGGGGAACCGGTAGATGACACAACAGAACTAGAGGTCACAGACTTAGTTAAAAAAGACGAAGAGATAAGTGACTCACTAGAAGCCCAAAAAGACATACTAGCCAAAAACACAGAAGGTTTAGATGATTTAATGAGTAAATTAAATGATTTAGAACAACACCTAACTTCTATGGATACTATGGTAGATAAAATTTCTGACCTAGAAAATAAAATAGAAACTTTAAGACCAAAAACACCACAAGAAAAAATGGACTTAAGAAAATACGATAGTGGTCCATTTAATAATACATTAACTGATTTTTTTGTTGATAAACAAGAAGTTTTTGACAAAACAGGAAAAAAAGAGTATGTTTTAACACCAGAAGAAGTTGAAAATTATAATGAAGCTGAGATTAAAAAAAGTTTCGAAGAAGAATAAAAATCCTTTTACAATATTGTTTGACTATTAATTAATATGTTAGTATATTTAACAAAGAAGTTATATTATTAACATATTAAAAATAAAAAATTTATGAGTAGTTTAGACGCTGTACTAGCCCAGTACGAAAAAAACAAACAACCATCAGGTTCAGGAAAACCTATGATGTCACAAGAAGATAGACTTAAACAATACCTTTCTATCATGTTACCTAAAGGAACAAAATCAGGAGAAAAAACAATCAGAATATTACCTACACAAGATGGTACATCACCATTCAAAGAAGTATATTTTCACAATATACAAGTCCAAGGTAGGTGGCAAAAAATTTACGACCCAGGAAAAGATGAACACGGAAAACCATCCGGAGAAAGAAGCCCATTAAGTGAGGTTGAAGAAGCTTTAAGATTGGCGGGTGACGCACAATCCAAAGAGTTAGCTCGTTCTTATCGTTCACAAAAATTTTATATTGTAAAAGTTATCGATAGAGACAATGAAGAAGATGGTGTTAAGTTTTGGAGATTTAAACATAATTGGAAAGGTGATGGTCCTATAGATAAAATTATACCTATCTGGCAAAAGAAAGGTGATGTGACAGATATTAATGAAGGTAGAGACTTAATATTAATGTTACAAGCGGTACCATTACCAGGTGGTAGAGGTGAGTATACAACAGTATCTTCAGTTATGTACGAAGACCCAGGAACATTATCGACAGACCCAGCTCAAGCAAAAGAATGGTCAGAAGATGAAAGAACTTGGAGAGATGTCTATTCACAAAAACCGGTAGAATACCTTGAAGCAATAGCTAAAGGGTTAGACCCAGTATGGGATTCAGAACTTAAAAAGTATGTTTATGATGACCCTAACGCTGTAAAGAATACTACAGACACAACAGTTTTAGGTGGTAACGACCCACAAGCAAACCAAAAAGTAGACGAAGACTTACCGTTTTAACCAATAGATATGGCATTAAAAAAAAGAACATTTTCAGACTTGAAAGAAAAATTCTCAAAGAAAGCTAACTTTAAACCAGAAAGATTTTTTGATTTAGGGGAAGCTTTCCTTGATGCTACTGGTTTACCAGGTCCAGCTATGGGTCATTTACAAATGTTCCTAGGTCATTCAGACACAGGAAAGACCACAGCTTTAATAAAGGCAGCTGTTGACGCTCAAAATAAAGGTATATTACCAGTATTAATAATTACAGAACAAAAATGGGGATTTGAACACGCTAAACTTTTAGGTTTTGATTGTGAAGAAGTTGTAGATGAAACTACCGGTGAAATAGATTGGGACGGATTCTTCTTATTCAACAATGATTTCCAATACATAGAACAGATTACTGATTATGTAAATGAATTATTAGACGCTCAAGATAAAGGTGAGTTAGAGTATGATTTATTATTTTTGTGGGATTCAGTAGGTTCAGTACCTTGTAAAATGACTTTTGATGGTAAAGGTGGTAAAATGCATAACGCAGCTACCTTAGCTGATAAGATTGGCATGGGACTTAACCAAAGAATAGGTAAATCTAGAAGACAAGACTCTAAACACACAAATACACTAGTCGTTGTAAATCAACCTTGGGTAGAATTACCCGACAACCCATTTGGTCAACCAAAAATCAAAGCCAAAGGTGGTGAATCACTATGGTTAAACTCAACACTAGTTTTTAGGTTTGGTAACCAAAAAAATGCTGGAACAACAAATATTTCAGCTGTTAAAGAAAAAAGAAAAGTTAAGTTTGCTACTAGAACTAAAATAACTATAATGAAAAATCACGTAAATGGTTTGGGTTATGAAGATGGTAAAATCCTTATAACACCACATGGTTTTATAGCTGGTAGAGAAGCTAGTGAAGAAAAAAAATCAATAGATAATTATAAACAAGAAAATGCCACATTTTGGTCTGAACAATTAGGCGTAGGTGGTGATTTCGATTTAAAAATAGAAAAAGAAAATGACTAAATTAAAAACAGGAGACAAAGTAAAAGTACATTATGTGGGAACACTAAAAGAAGGGCAAGTGTTTGACAGCTCTAGAGAAAAAAATCAACCAATTGAATTCTCAATAGATGATGGTAAGTTACTTAAAGGATTTAATGACGCGGTTAAAGGCTTAGATGTTGGTGGTAAAAAAACAATTTCATTAACTTCAGAAGAGGCATATGGCAAATACATTAATGAAGCTGTTATCACAGTACCTAAATCAGAATTTCCAGAAGGGATGAAATACGAACTAAATGGTTTTATACAGGGTCAAGACAATGAAGGTAGACCAGTACAAGGACAAGTAGTTAAAATAGAAGAAGGAAGTGTAAATCTCGATATGAATCACCCATTAGCTGGTGAAGATTTAAAATTTGAGATAGAGTTGGTAGAGGTTGTAAAGTAAAAAAAATGTTTAATCTTTTATATATGTGTTTTGATAAGAACTTTATTAGTTGACGGAAACTCCCTACTAAATACCGGATTTCATGGAATTAAAAATATGTATCATGGTGATAACCATATAGGTGGGTTATACCATTTTCTAAACGCTTTAAGAAAACATTTAGACCATTATTTAATAACCAAAGTAGTGGTTTTTTGGGATGGTAAAAATAATATACATCCCAGAACAAAACTATACCCAGAATATAAATTAAATAGAAGGAAAAAAATAAAACCTTTAGGTGATGTAGAATCGTACTCACGCCAAAAACTAAGAACACAACAATACCTAGAAGAATTGTATGTTAGGCAAGCTTCATTTGATTTATGTGAAGCGGATGACTGTATTGGTCATTATTGTAAAAAATCACAAAACGAAGAAATTATAATCCTGACTTCAGACAGAGACTTACTACAATTAATATCAAAAAAAGTTTCAGTACACGTAATATCCTTAAATAAAATATTCAAATTTGGTGATAAAGTACCTTTAAACGGTGTTTATGTGCCATCTACAAATGTTAGGGTTGTTAAAACAATATGTGGTGATTCTTCAGACAATATATTTGGTATAAAAATGGTCGGGGTTAAGTCCCTGGTAAAAATAAATCCGGAGATACTAGAAAGAGAAATATCACTAAAAGAAATAATAACCACAATAAAAAATAAAGAAAACCCAACAAAAAAAGAAAGTAACATATTAGAAGAGGTTACACAAAAAGAAATAAAACAAAAAAACAAAACTGGTATTCTAGAAACCAACTACCACATAATAGGTGTTGGAGAACAATTTTTAACAGAAAAAGCCTTAACTGGTATAAAAGAACTGGTAAAAGAGGCTATAGACCCAGATGGTCGACATTGGAAAAATGCTTTGGACTTGATGATGTCAGATGGAATTCTTAATATTTTACCTAAGTATGATGATTCTTGGGTTGATTTCGTAAAACCATTTTTAAGGTTATCTAGGATAGAGAAAGACTTTTATAAACAAAACAAAAAAATAAAATAAGATGAAAAATAAAAATTATGGCAATGTACAAAAATGTGAGTTTTTGTTGAAATTAAGTGACAACATAGTGTGTCAAAGATATTTTACAGTTAGAGACTTTAACAAATCAGCCTCCCAATCAATCGACCTACACAACCTAGTGTCTGAAATTATGGATGAATTACAACAAGATTTAAAGTATAGAACTTTAATATTGTTAGATAGTTCGTTCAACGACAAAAACATAAAATACGTTAATTTTGATAAATGTATGGATTATTTTACCATAATTATTAAATGTGGGACTAAAGAATGTTACACTAGAGTTATCTGTGCAGATATATACCCACCAAAGGTTAGGTTTAGTGTTGACGTTAGACCAAAAATATCTAGAATATTAAGAGATTTGACAGAAGTTTTGTCACAACAAAAAGTTACATGTAACTACCAAGATTACGCACTTAATGTGTAGTGGTATAGTATTTATTCTAAAAGGAAATAATCAATGAGCGATAATAAAAATTTTGGATACCTAGGGCACAGCTTCCAACTAAAACTAATAAATTTAATAATAACCGACAAAAGTTTCTTTACGTCCATAATAGACGTAATAGTACCAAAATATTTCGATAACCAATACTTTAAATTAATAATGCAATTGGTAAAAGAATACTACCAAAATTATCAAACCGCACCATCATTTGACGCTTTAGACCAACTCACTAGAATTGAAATATCTTCAGAAATGGCAAAAAAATACGTTTTTGATATGTTAAAAGAAATTAAAGACGCTTCATTTGAAGACCATTTATTCATTAAAGAAAAAGCTATTAAGTTTTGTAAACAACAAGAACTAAAAAAAGCTATACGTAAAGTTGAAAATATAATGGAAAAAGGTGATTTTGAAAGTTATGATATGTGTGAAGAGTATATTAGAGACGCTATTAGTGTTGGTGAATTAAATAATGAAGATTTTGAAATATTTAGTGAGTTAGAAGCCTTGTTAGAGGAAGACTATAGACATCCATTAGCTACTGGTATAGATGGGTTAGATAACATATTAAATGGTGGTCTAGCTAAAGGAGAAATCGGTGTTGTATTAGCTCCTACTGGTGTTGGTAAAACGACACTATTGACAAGATTTGCTAATACAGCTTATAACATGGGGTATAACGTACTACAAATATTTTTTGAAGACAACCCAAAAATAATCCAAAGAAAACATTTTACTTGTTGGACAGGGATACCATCACAAGATTTGGGAGAACATAAAGAAACTGTTTTAGATAAAGCTGATGAAATGAAAAAAACTGGTGGTAGATTAATACTAAAAAAATTACCTTCAGACGAATTAAATATGTTACAAATAAAAAATCAAGTACGTAAGATAATATCTGAAGGGATTAAATTAGATATGGTACTTATAGATTATATTGATTGTATAATACCAGATAGAAGTTTTAATGACGAGTGGAAAGGTGAAGGTTCTGTTATGAGAAAATTTGAAGGTATGTGTCATGAACTTAATTTAGCCGGGTGGACAGCAACACAAGGTAACAGGTCATCAATATCGTCAGATGTTGTGACAACAGACCAAATGGGTGGTTCCATTAAAAAAGCCCAAGTAGGGCATGTAATAATATCTGTAGCCAAAACATTACAGCAAAAAGAAATGGGGTTAGCAACCTTAGCGATTGTAAAATCTAGGTTAGGTAGAGACGGTGTAGTTTTTGAAAACTGCAAGTTTGATAACGCCACACTAGAAATAGATACAGACGCAACATCAACGTTCCTAGGATTTGAGGAAGAAAAAACAAATAGAAATCGTGAAAGAGTTACCAGAGCTCTACAAAGAAGGGAACAAGTAATAAATAAAAATAACTAATAAAAAAAGAAAATATGGAAGTATCAAATAAGATTCTGTCGGATATTACTGTGTATATGAAATACGCAAAATATATCTCTAAATTAAACAGAAGGGAAACATGGGAAGAGCTAGTAACTAGGAATAAAGAAATGCATATTAAAAAATACCCTAAACTAAAAGACGAAATAGAAGAAAAATATGAGTTAGTGTATGATAAAAAGGTACTACCATCCATGAGGTCAATGCAATTCGGAGGCAAACCTATCGAAATATCCCCAAACAGAATATATAATTGTGCTTACTTACCTTTAGACCATGTAGATGCTTTTAGTGAAACTATGTTTTTATTGTTAGGTGGGACAGGTGTTGGATATTCTGTACAAAGACACCACGTAGAAAAATTGCCAGTAATTCAAAAACCATACCCAAAGAGAAAGAAAAGATTTTTAATCGGTGACTCAATTGAAGGTTGGGCTGATTCCATTAAAGTTTTAATGAAGTCTTATATGAATGGAGGTGGCAGTAGAGTAGAATTTGATTATTCTGACATTAGACCAAAAGGTGCTAGATTAATTACGTCTGGTGGTAAAGCTCCAGGACCACAACCATTAAAAGAATGTTTAGTTAAGATAGAAGGGCTACTACACCAAAAAGAAAATGGAGAACAATTAACTTGTTTGGAAACACACGATATTGTATGTCATATTGCCGACGCTGTACTAGCTGGTGGTATACGTAGAGCGGCTTTAATTAGTTTATTTAGTGCTGATGATGAACAAATGATTGGTTGTAAATCAGGTAACTGGTGGGAATTAAACCCTCAGAGAGGTAGAGCAAACAATTCTGCTTGTTTAATGAGACATAAAATTACTAAAGAGTTTTTTATGGACTTATGGAAACGTGTTGAATTATCTGGAGCCGGAGAACCTGGTATATACCTTAATAATGATAAAGATTGGGGCACAAACCCATGTTGTGAAATAGCACTAAGACCAAATCAATTCTGTAATTTATGTGAGGTAAATGTGTCAAACATAGAATCACAAGAAGATTTAAACGAAAGAGTTAAAGTGGCAGCATTTATAGGTACACTACAAGCGGGATATACTTCATTCCACTATCTAAGAGAAATATGGCAACAAACAACTGAAAAGGACGCTCTTATAGGTGTGTCAATGACAGGTATTGGTAGTGGAAAAGTACTTACACACGACATGTCAAAGGCAGCCAGTTTAGTAAAAAGAGAAAACACCAGAGTCTCAAAGTTAATAGGTATAAACCAATCAGCAAGATGTACAACAGTTAAACCAGCAGGTACAACATCATTAACATTAGGAACGTCATCAGGTATTCATGCTTGGCATAATGATTTTTATATTAGAAGAGTTAGGGTTGGTAAGAACGAAGCTATTTACACTTACTTATTAAATAACCATCCTGAATTAGTAGAGGATGAATATTTTAGACCACACGATACAGCGGTAATTAGTATACCACAAAAAGCACCAGAAGGTTCTATAATGAGAACAGAGTCACCCTTCCAATTATTAGAACGAGTTAAAAAAGTTGCTACAGAGTGGGTAAAAGCAGGTCACAGAAACGGTTCAAACTCACACAACGTGTCCGCAACAATTTCTTTAAGAGAACATGAATGGGACCCAGCTGGTGAATGGATGTGGGAAAATAGAAAATCTTATAATGGTCTTTCTGTTTTACCTTATAATGGTGGGACATATACACAAGCACCGTTTGAAGATATTACAGAAGAAAAATATGAAGAAATGATGGAGTCTCTAAAAGATGTTAATTTAAGTATGGTTGTTGAATTAGACGATAATACAAACTTAACTGGTGAATTAGCTTGTTCTGGTGGTAATTGTGAAATAGATGTTGATTTAAAAACTATAGACTTAGAAACAAATGGTGAGGATAAAGAAATAAAAATTAGTGAAACACAGATATAGTAAAGAAATTTTATATCATTTTAATTGTGGTAAATGTAACAAATGGTGGTCAATTGCTGACTACCATTTGTTTTCTAATAATGTACCAGAAAATGAAAAAAAGGTACCTATGTTAATAATATGTCCCCACTGTGGGCATAATGAAGAAATAAAAGAAGTGAAAAATGAGGAGAAGTGATGACTGGATTAGTGACTTACACTATAGAGAGTTTGTTAAACCTAAATTTGAGGGCAAAGATTTTTATTGGGAAGGTGGTAATATGGTAATGACAGAAGAATACCATAAAAAAAGGGGTAGTTGTTGTGGGAACGGCTGTAAACACTGCCCTTATTGGCCAAAACACCAAAAAACAAATAAACAACTTAAAGATAAGTAAACCTGAAAACAAACCCACATTGCAAGTATTTATTATAAAAAACAATGCCCAACCCAAAATACGGTATATCATTTCCATTTAAAGATAGTCAAGAAGGTTTATTTCTTCATATGAATGAATTGCCTGAAGATGAAGTAAGGTCAAACCTAATACATTTGGTTTTGTCTATAAAAGGTTCTAGATATTTTTTACCAGATTTTGGTACAAATTTAATGAAACATATATTTGAACCTTTAGATTCCGCGACCAAAACCTCCATAGATTTAGAAATTAGAGAAGCTGTAAAACAATTTATACCAAACCTAAACATCAATGAAGTTGAAGTTAAATCAGCGGAAGACCTAAGAGATGAGGAAAATACCCAAGAGGAAGACCCAACTAGGGACCAGAAAACGTTTAGTTTTTCTGATAAAAAACACGGAGCAAATGAATTTACATTACGAGTACGTATTGATTACAGTATTGGTAGTGGTGTTTTTGAAGCTAGAGATTTTGTAATTATAAATTTATAATATGAGTGATAAAAAAATAGCATACACGGAAAGAGATTTCTTAGGGATAAGAAACGAACTTGTTAGGTTAACCAATAGGTATTACCCAGACTTAATTAAAAACGCAAATGATGCGTCAATGTATTCAGTATTTTTAGATTTAAATGCTGCAGTAGCTGACAATCTAAATTTTCAGATAGATAGAACATTCCAAGAAACGGTACTACAATATGCTCAAGAAAGAAGTTCGTTATATAATTTAGCAAGAACATATGGTTTAAAAATACCAGGTAATAGACCGTCTTTGACTGTTTGTGAGGTGTCTATTGTGGTTCCAGCCTTAGGGGATAAAGAAGATTTTAAGTATTTAGGGTTGTTAAGAAAAGGGTCTCAGTTTAAAGGGGGTGGAAATATATTTGAATTGATGGAAGACTGTGATTTTTCAACACAATATAATAGTGAAGGTATAGTAAATAGAACCAAAATACCAAACATAGATTCAACTGGAATTATAAGAAATTATACTATAACTAAAAAAGTTTTAACAGTAAATGGGGTTACAAAAATATTTAAAAAAGAAATAACTGACGTATTAACAAAACCGTTTTATAAATTATTTTTACCAGAAAATAATGTTGTGGGTGTAACATCAGTAATACAAAAAGATGGTGTGGGATACCAGAGTCTACCAACAAATTTAGAATTTATGGATAATACCGCTAATATTTGGTATGAGGTTGACGCTTTAGCACAAGAAGAAGTTTTTGTAGTAGACCCATCATCACCACAAGATAATGTGGGTATTAAAGTTGGTAGGTACCTTAAGGCAAGTCAAAGATTTATAACTGAGTATACACCAGAAGGCTTTTTTCATTTAACTTTTGGTGGTGGAAATGAAACACCACAAAACTTATTAAATAGTTTTAGTAAAAATGGGATTAAAATAAACATGTCTAAGTTTTTAAATAATATGGCCTTAGGTGATATGGTTAAACCAAATAGTACCATATTTGTACAATATAGGGTTGGTGGTGGAAAGGCTTCTAATGTTGGTGCAGGAGCTATAAATACACTTAATACATATGATTTTGTAATTGCTGGACCAAGTCAACAAATAAACCAATCAGTAGAACAAAGTTTGTCTGTAACAAATATTACAGCAGCAATTGGTGGTGCAGACCAAATGTCTATAGAAGAAATAAGAAATTATATAACATATAATTTTTCAGCTCAAAATAGGGCAGTAACAATAAATGATTATGTTTCTAAAGTAAGGACTATGCCTGGCGTGTTTGGTGCTGCCGCAAAAGTGGGTGTCAGTGAAATAGAAAATAAAATAATGTTAAATATATTATCTTACACACCCAACGGCAAATTAACCTCTATGGTACCACAAGCTCTTATAAATAACATATCAGAATATCTATCCAACTATAGAATGATGAATGACTATATTAGTGTTGGGTCAGCTAAAGTTATAGATATAAGTTTTATTATAGATTTAATATTAGAAGACTCGGTAAATCAAGGTGAGGTGGTGACCAACGTAATAACCCAAATAGGTGATTATTTTGATGTTGATAGGTCAGAAATGGGTGTAGACATATCTTTAGGTGAAGTAAGAAAATTAATTATGCAACAATCTGGCGTGTTAAACATTGTTGATGTAAAGGTGTTTAATAAGGTTGGTGGTGAATATTCACAATCTATCTCTACACAACCGTATATACCACAAACAAATAGAGAAATACAATTAATTGACGATACTATTTACGCACAACCAAATGAAATTTTACAGATTAGAATGCCTAATAAAGATATAGCCATTAGAGTCAAAAAACCTCAGAAACCCACTTTCTCTTAATCTTTACTAAAAATAACGTAAACTTATCATTAGTTTTAGTGGAATAACTATTTATCTATTAAAGTAATGTATGTCATCTAAATCATTTAGGGTTAGAACCCAGGTCGGTAAAGACCAAAATTTAACGTTTGAAATAAAACAAGATTTTGATTTGTTAGAAATCTTAAGCTTATCTCTAACACAAAGAGATGTGTATACTAGGATGTGTGCTGATTTTGGTGTGGTTTGTGGTAGAGTTATTGTTAATGGTGGTTTTGGTATACCTAACGCAAAAGTTTCTGTATTCATACCCTTAGACGGGTTAGATGAAACTAACGAAGTTATTAAACAAATTTACCCATACACCCAACCATTTGATAAAAATGAAGACGGTATCAGATATAACCTACTAAGCAAGGACCCAACATTTGATTGTCATACACCAGTAGGTACTTTCCCTAATTTAGACGACGTACTAACCCAACAACAAGTAGAATACGTATATAAAAAATATTATAAATTTACAGCAAAAACAAATGAAGCTGGTGATTTTATGATTTATGGTGTTCCTGTAGGGTCACAAACTATTGTTATGGATGTAGATTTAAGTGACATTGGTTGTTTTTCTATGTTACCAGAAGACTTTAAAATTAAAGGAGCTCCAGAATCTGATTTTGATGGACCAAAATTTAGGTCGGACAATGAGATAGATAGTTTACCACAAATAGTTAATCAAACCAAAGTCATAAACATAAATCCTTTTTGGGGTGACGAAGATGAGTGTCAAGCTTCCATAACAAGAGTGGATTTTGATTTAGGTATTTCAGGCGTTAGAATAGACCCAACAGCAGTATTTATGGGTAGTACAGCAACAGATACGGATAAAGACTATGTAAACAAACAATGTAGACCTAAAAAACATATGGGTGAACTATGTAGTTTAATAAGTCAACCTGGAATTATAGATTGTATAAGGTATACACCCCTCACAACATTTGATGAAGACGCTTATGGGTACAGCACAGCAACAGGTGGTACAGTCCCAGTATTAGAAAGATATTATTTAGAAGATGGTGGTAGAGTGATAGATGAAAGTGGTGCTTGGTTAGTTCATTTACCAATGAATTTAGACCATATAACAACAAATGAATTTGGTGAATTAGTTTTATCTTACGACCCAGAAGTAGGTGTAGCTACAAGAAGTAGGGTAAGGTTTAGGGTGAGACCAGAACAAGCTAGTGGAAGTGCAAGACAATCTAGGAGAGCTTCTTATTTGTTGCCGAATTTAAGGGAATATAACTGGACATCACAAGGTGATTGGCCTGGTATAGATTATAGGTCATACGCTTTTAGTACAAAATATTCTGATTACCCACCACACGCACAGCAAGAACTAATGCCGGCCGCAAAAGATTATTTTTACGACATGACGTTTAACAGGGTTTATACACCATCACAATTTCATGACCACGTAAAACATGGAGGACGAAGAGAGTTTACTGGTGTTAAAGAAATATTACCAGAAGCAGAACAACAATGTGCTACTAGTGCAATGTTTTTTCCTGTAAATAGTGCGGTAAGAAGAAATAAATTTATGATAATGCTGTATATGTTTTTATTATCAATACTACATGGATTGTATTTCTTTTTACAGGCTTTGGCCGCAATACTAGCATTTGTGGTTGGTATAATATTTTTTATTGTATTTTTAATAATATACGTACTTTGTCAAATCATGTGTGCGTTAATACCTATAGGGGTTAGTTTTTCAGTTTGGAGTTGGGGTTTTTCTTTCTACCCATTTGGGTTTTTAACACCAATTGCTTCATCCTTAGGTTGTGGAAGTATTCAGATATTTCAGAGTAGCTGTCCACATGAACCAAACGGATGTGGTTTTTATGGGTTTAGGTTTGGTATTGTAATGTACTCCCTACACCAACAAAAATACCCAGAATGTGAAAGGTGTAAATGTAGAGCAGGGGCAAATTCAGATATGCAAAACTTATCAAACAGTACTTGTTGTGAACTTATGGACCCTAACTGTGGTACTACTGGTGGTGGGGTACCTACATCACCATGCTCTGTAGGTAATGCACCTGGAGGAGCTAGTGTGTTTAATTTACTTATTTGGACTGACGATATTTGTTGTCCTGATTATAATTCCGAAGACGAAATATGTTGTCCAGATAACTATGGGTACGACTCGACAGCTAACGGTACAGGTTCAGGTGGTGGAAAAGATGAGTACGCGGGTGGTGGTTGTTATGTAAAAGTTATATGTATAAACCCAGCTTGTATAGCTAACAACTTTAATATGGTTGTAATAAACGAATATATACGTAGAGAAAAAGTAGCTGTAGCCTTATGTAATGGTATTATGAATTATTTTTGGGAAAATGATTGGGTTAGTGGATTCCTATATCAATTCCAGTTTAGAGCAAAATTACAATTTGCTGTTGGTGGATTTACAGACTATAAGGGTATTGTTCACGATACCTACACAGACTCAAGTTACTGTAAAAAAACAGCATACATACACCCAATAGACCACGTATTTTACTATAGGTCTTGTCCAGCACAAAACGTAAATCAAGCTAACCCAGGTGCCTTTATGGGTGATGATGATGGTGTGTATAATCCTTGGTGGGCTTTTGCTGGTAGTAGTGGTAGTGACCATGCATCGGGAGATATGAATAGACATATATTATTTCCAACAACTATAGTAGATATGGGTTCTAGAAACCAATGTATACAACAAGTATGTTTTGATGAAAGATTCGGTACAGAATGCTCTGTTACAGACCAAATAGGTAGTACAACATTCCAAGACATTACAGATTTAGTTTCAGACGTATATAACATGAAAATGGATAACCCAAATATGGCTCTTTATTCATTCTTCGTAAGACCAGAAAAAGAAATTGGTGGTGATGTAGCACAATGTTTAATGCAAAATTGTATGTTGGGAGTATTTGGGTACGAAACCAATGTAGGTGGTACAGAATGTGAGTGTCCAACTGGACCAACAACAACACCACCAGTTAATGCACAAATGGAGTATCCAATACCTAACGTAGCTGTAGGCCCTAATGGAACAGGTATTTACGTACCCAACGCACTTAACATAATGGGAGCTACATATTATGATATTGAATGGGAACCACTTATGTTTACAGCATCAACACAAACAATGATGACTGGGGTAGATTTAATAAATTGTTTAACTTACGATTTATCTGCCTCATCACAAACAGTACCATTTTATTCTTGGCGTTTAGATGGCGCTCCAGGAGCAGCATTTGGTACATGGAAAAATGATTGGGCTGGCACTTTAGGGGAGTATGAGTTTGATACTTGGGGTGGAGCCTCTGTAACATCTACTAGTCCTTGGGGTAATAACCCAATTTTAGCGGGGGACTATCAAAATAATATGGCACCATCACTAACCAGACCAATACTAACACCAACATCCGACTCAAATATAAATTTTTCACAACCACTATTTTATTATTTTGGGTTAAGACCAGGACAAACAGCATTTAACACTTTTGTACGAAAATATGTTGATGAAGAACTAGCTAATTCTGTTTTATAATGAGTAATGAAAAAAATATAAGAATAGTAAGGGGTGTTTCACGTTATGCTGGGTCACAAAATAAAGACGTGTCACTAACCCCTTTAATTAACTCAGACAGGAGAACTTTAATACAAGGGGAAAGAAATCGTTCTTTAAATCTAGTAGACCAATTTGAGGCAGAAAGAGAATACTCTAGTACATATAGATTGTATGGAAAAATAGATGTTGTTTATAATAACATAATAAGTGGTGAAACATTTTTAAATGATGTTAATTATGTTAAAAATATGTACTTTATGCCTGACTATATTGGTTGTCCTGGTGGTACACCATGTTTAGGCACACCACCATCTAGTGTGTTTGATTTTATACCACCAGATAGATATGGGTTAACGGCTACGGTTGGTGGATATGAAGATTTGACAGCATACCAAGACAATTGGGTGACATATATTTCTTACGTTTTTTCTGCTAATACAGGACAATCAATGACATACTATAGTGACTACACTGGGTCATCTGGTATGAATTTTATATCTTCAGATGGAATTCCTTTTGAGTTGGATGTAATAAGTGGTGACACACCAGACAGTCAATTAATTGCTAGACTAACATGTCCTGTACCACATAATCTAACAGCGGGACAATACATACAACTACAACCTACACCCACACCAATAGGAGGTTCTAACATAATTAGTTCACTTGATATTGAATACACATATAATGTTGCTCCTGGTACTAGTAAACAAGAGAACGTATTTAAAATAGATTTTTTAGGTAGTGAGGTAACAAATAGTGAAAAATATGTAGCAAACATAAATTTAGTCGGTCAAGCATTAAATGTTGTGGGTAATAACGATGTAGGAACTTTTAAAAAAATACTTAATTTAGAAAATAGTGGAGAAACACTTTCCCAATACTATGTCCACGAACATAAACTAATTACAAACCCAAATGACTATACTTTAGATAGTGCTGGGTTCCAAGAAGGGATTTATAAAAAACGAGGTAGGGTTTTTAACGCTAGAAAAACACCAGACAACGTAACAAAAACAGTTATTAGAGAAGACTTCCCATCATATTTGTGGAATTGTAATGTAGATATAGACCGTGAATTGTATTACGATAATTTAAATAGACCAGTAGGTGATTTTTATTTAACCATATTTGCCACTAATCGTAATTTAGTTTGGGACTTTTTATCTGCTCCTAATTTTTCACCAGCTGGGTATGGTTGGGACTGGAATTTTAGGCATGACGGAAACGTTGACCCAGCAATAGACAATGCAACCAACCCAACTAGGTTAATACAAAATGGGTTACTAGGGATAAATTTACCAATTAAAGGTGATATTTTTAGGGGAGCTTTTGTTGAGTATAACCCATATGAATTACAAGAATATAGTATTTCCGAAATAGGCCATACATTAAAATTTAATACTGATGCGATGATGGAAGTTGGCAACTATGGTGGTACAGTACTATCTAAATACAAGTACCAACCACACTATAAAATACCTGTAAGAAAATTCTCAAACACAATTGATTCTAATATTGATTTTAAAACTTCACCACAATACGCTAAATATTTACAATCAGAAGCCACACATAGATGGAGACCAATACTGCCTGTAGGGTTTTATGAAGAACTTGGTGACTTTAAAAAATTAGGGGTAAGTTACCCATACTTAAATGATGCACATTATCCTTACTTAGGGATTAAATTTATGATAGAACCACTATTACACGGTTATAGTGCAGGAACCCTAAACTTTATACAACAATTTGGAGATGTCTGTGAATAGAATACAAATAAGAGTAAAACCAGGTGAAAAAAATATCACCGTACCCTTGGGTCAAGTATTTGATGAGGCTGGTAGAGAACAACTTATAACTGATTACGAACAAGTAGAGTTAGAAGATGCGGTAAATATGATACAGGATTATGAAACTACCAGATATTATTATGGTAACACTACTTCTAATAATAACATATTCTACGAATTTAGGTTTTTTGATAGTGTTAACGGAAATTATGGAGCTAACAGTATTAATTTTAATAACGCTGGATTTACAGACGGGGACTTATATAGAAATAAAAAATCGTTTACACAAAGTTTTTGGAAATTTGATTTCTACGACACACCAGTTAGAGAAGAACAAAAACTAATGTTCACTATTGTACTACCAACAACAAACTGTGACAAATACCAAGTACCCATAGACCCAGACGAAGACCCAGTAGCGTACTACCAACAAGCCGCACAAGGACTAAGTCCTGTGTATGATGTTTGGGAACCAAAACTAAATTTAGGGCCTATAAGAGGAAAAGATGAGAGTTACTATATACATTGGTTAAAAAATAGAGACCTTTTTGAAATAGAAACTTTTTATATGTCGTGTAAATTTTTTAATGCATTAGACGGAAAAATTGTAAGATTTATTAACGCTGACCCTACGGGTAATATAGACCCAATAGAACCAACAAATTGGTTTTATTATAGGGTTGATATAGATGTTAATGAATTGGTAACACCAAAATATAGTTATAAAGTGACGGAATTTAATAATAACGCTTACACCATGAACCTTATACTGGGTGAAGTGGGTATGACAACAGGGCAACCAATAAGATGGTACGAATATATTATATAATCAATGGAAGTACAAAAGTTTAGAATAAAAAGAATAAATCCAGACATACACTGGGAGATACCCTGTAGTGGGGGGACCAATTTTTGGCCTATAAATACTAGTACAAATTGTTCAGGAGTTACCATGTACAACGCAACTGGGATTGATGTTATGTCAGCAATTAATGGTGATATACTTAATATATTTCCTGAAGAATTAAAACACTGTTCACCTATAGACCCTTGTGTAATTTTATGGAACACCGGACCAAGTAGTAGTCCATTCCATTGTACAAGTATTGACGGTTTTCAATATACGTTATTTAAAGGTTTAAATGTTACTTTATCTGGAAATACATATACGGATAGTTTTAACCAAACACAAAGTGTTATAAGCATCGGTAATGCTAGTATTAGCCCAGTTAACATAACACCAAATACATTTGGTTGTGAATGTCAAAATCCGTTAGGAGAACAACTAAGTAAAATACCAATTTTTATAAGCCAAGATTTTAATGATATTGGACATTACTCTGTTTGGGATGGAAATATATCACAACAAGAAATTTTTGCAAATTTTATATTTTCAGGAGTATCTTCAGGTGGTATGGACGTGTTAGTTACTAACACAACAGACTTTGGCTACTACGAAACATTTCAAAAGTCACCATATACTATAGATTGGGGTGTACTAGGTATGTCTACACAAGTACTGTACTACCCAAGTTTAACAACACAATCACTACACACCTACACAACACCAGGACAATATACCATAACAATCACTCAAGACTCACCATGGGGACCGCTAAGCACGTCAAAAGTTATAACAGTACCTCTAGAGACTTACGCTGTAATGGCTGGGTCAGTAATATCACCAACAAACCCTACATTACAAATGGACCAAGCTAGCCCATTACTAGGACCTATGACTTATGATATATTTGGTAATCCAAGTGGTTTTCAAGGTGGTTCTACAGGGTATTTTAACGATTACCCTAATATGCCTCTTGATTCTGGAACACATATAAATCAGTATAGTGGTATGACTTTTGGTGCTGGTTCACAAGGAGGACAACCATGTTTTACAGTATCAGGAATTACAGACAGTATTTTAGGAAATTTCCAAACATACACTAACTCAAACACCGCTAACCTACCACCAGGATTTAATGCTGGGGTTACAGTACCTATAGGTGGTGACGTACTAGACCCAATAACTAATGGATTTTTAACTGGGGTTTATGGTACTATAGATTTTGCTGGAGCAGCTTATACAGCTTACACAATATCTTCAGCAGCTAATTCTACAGGTGTTGCAGATGGTGATACACCTATTAGATTCTGGGACTTTAATAATGGTATAACAATTTTTGAAGCTACTAGTTGTGGTTTAGATAATTTAGCTTGGGGTGCTGAGGAATGTATAGCTTGTCCATCAGGAGATTGTGAATATTGTACAACAAAAGATGAGTATGTAGATAGAGTAACTGGAGTACCACACAGTATTGGTCCTGGTGTTGTCGTAGGTGACTGGTCACCAAGTGGAAACTACAGTATAGGTGATATTGTTTACGACGTAACATTTAACTCTTGTTGTTGTTATATGGCAGTTACAAACATATCATCATCAGACCCATGGTTTGGTACTGCACCTGTTATGATGGAAGAAGGTACCTATAACGATGGTGGTGTATATACACATGTGTGGGAAGCATGTGCACCAGAATGTGTTTCATGTCCACCAGGAACAAATACACCGTGTAACGACTTTACATTAGTAAGTTACATTTATAGTTCAGGTAACTTTTATAACGCTGGTGATTATGTAGAAGGAGAATATGGAAATTGTTACCAAGCTTTAGTTAGTGGTACTTTAAGTGCACCTACTGGTTATACAATGCAATACTCAACTGAATGGGATTATATAGGTTGTGTAAGTTGGATTTGTCCTGTAGAGGGACCAGAAGCAAATTGTGATTATGATTGTATAGCTAACCCACCTATAAACGGTATTTGGAATGCAGGTCAAATGAATAGTGCTCCATTTGGTTGGTTAGGTGGAGTATGGAGCTCAGGATTTGGTTTATATTTTGAAAATGATACAGCAAATTATAATGGTGTTTGTTATGTTTGTTTAAATGCTAATGTTGCAGCATACTTCCCTTGCTCTGACACAGCAACCTATGGACCACCAGACACATCACCAATGTGGCAAGCATGTCCTCTACCTGGAGCAAGTAATCTTGATTGTATTATGATATCTGGAGCAACACTAGATACATTAGACCAATTTGGTAACCCAATAACTGTAACGGGTGAAATGTTTTGGGGTGACTGTAACATTAACTTAATAAGTGGTACCTGTTTTGAAAATAGGTGGAAATGTATATCTCAATACTCATGTCAAGGATGTATACCTATATTATCTGATGACCCACTATACTTCACACCATTATCATTCGCAACAGAACAAGATTGTATTGATTATTGTGAACCACCAGCTTATTCGTGCACAACACCATCAGCTGTTGGGGTTCCTTGTTGTGATGAAATAAATTGCTTTTTAGACGAACCTCTTTATGTTAATACTATGATTAGTGTTAACGCGATAAATAGTACAGCTACGGACCTAGCTTACAATCATGACCTATTTATAAGTCCAATATACAATATAAATGACTGTAATAATGGTGTGGCAGCTAACACCTTAAATAATTTATTTTTACCACCAATGAATATAGCACCTAATGGGGCTATATTAGAATGTTGTATTAATACAGTCTGGACTTGGAATTGTGAAACTGGGTGTGAGTCAACTGGTGGGTTACCATCACCAGGACCTTTAACTATTGGTTCAGAAATACCAGGTAATGTATTATGGCCTACATCAGCAGATTGTGAACAAAATATGTTGATATATTATGGGGTTGCAAATGTTATTGGTGATGTTCCTTGTAGTTGGTGGTGTGAAGACCCTTTTTTACCATATAATCCACCATCACCAGGACCATATCAAAGTCCTTGTATACCATGTTATAGCATATCTTCATGTCCACCAGTACCAATTGCATCACCAGGTGGTGCAGGTCCATTCCCAACGGAAGCAGCTTGTGTAACAGCTTGTACTTCCGTACAGACATGTTGGCTTTGTGATTGTGACAACTCTACCCCATGTGTAGATACATGGCCAGACCCTTGTCCCACACTTATCTCTCAAAATCCTAACCTATATGGTCCAGACCCATCAGGAGGATTAAACGGGATAGTATCTTTCCCTAGCCAAGCGGACTGTTTAGATTTTTGTCAATGTAATTTTGGTTGGGATTGTTTTACTGATACAGGACAAACACCAAGTGTTAATGTTGGGTGTCAACTTGGGTCTTCCCTTGCTAATATAAATGCTTTAGGTTGGCAAACTAGTGACCCAGACCCTCTATTTACTGGTTATACTAATTACTCAGCGTGTTGTTACGCAAATGAAGGTTGTTGTTACGCAAAATGTGATGATGACCCAACATCCAACCTAAATCAAAACTTTTATCCAACAGCCGGAATACCTTCACCTCTAGGTGATTGGCCTTGTTCATACGAAGTATCGTTATTTGTAACCCCAGGACCACCAGCCGGATGTAACGACCCAACGCAACCGGGTTATGTCTATGACCCAAATCTTCCATGGTGTTTTATGTTTGATTGTACTAACGCCTTATGTTCAGGAGATACATATCCAACATGTTGTGACGAAGAAAGTGATGCGTGTGATTGTGCATGTCAAGCACCAGTAAACTCAATGGGTGCTTGGGATAGTTTATATAACTTTTACGATTTAAATGATGCTGTTTACTGGGGTGATACAGATACTGATTTCTGTTGTTTTAAATGTCATTGTGATATTATACTTCCACCAGGACAACCATTTACTCCAGGTGATGCAAGTACATACGATTGTAACCATTTTACTCCTGGAGACCCACCTCATATGGGTGTACCTAATTGTTGGAGAAGTTGTAATCAAACACCAGGACCAATTCCTTTACCGTTTGTATGGCAAGGAACATCTTATAACCCATGTTCAGCTTGTACAAGTGGTGGGTATGACCCAGGATATTCATGTACACCAGATGGGTGTCAACCTAGTGGGTGTAATCCAGGTCTAGGAACAGGACCACTAGTTAATTGTTACAGTGGCCCAACCTGTGATGATGGTAGTGGCCCTGAGTGTGTTGCACAATGTTTTTGTGTACCAGGAACAAGTCCTTGTTTACCTATGTGTGCAACCTACCAACAAGAATTAATTCTAGCGTCAGGACCAATACCAACAGACTGTCCACCAAATGTTTATGCTTATAACTCCTATAATGAATGTATGGGTATAAACCCAGTTAATCTTTTATTACCAGATTGTTGTCCTACGGTACGACCTCCACAATGGTATTGTGATGATAGTGCACCTTGTAGTAGTAATTATCCACCAGTAGTAAATGTAGATGGTACTGGTTGTGTACAGGTAAATTCTGGTCATGCACAATACCAAGACCCTATAACTACAAACTTTACTTCATTAGCCAATTGTCAACAAGAATGTAATTGGTGTTGTGATAAAAATGGTTTGTCCGTATGTACTTTTGTTGGTAACATAACAAATTGTGCTGGTACGGCATACGTTAATGCTTTAGATTGTTACTTAGCGACCGCAACAAATACACCGTGTGATTGTTCATTAGACGCAAAAGAAATTTGGTGTCATTACGACCAAGTAAACGATATTGGTGGTTGTGTAAGTAACACTAGTGGTTTATTAGATGTAAATTTATTTGGTTCAGGTGGTTTAGATAGAGCCACAGACCCAGGAGGGTTCTTTACAAGTTTAGGTAATTGTAAAGAAGCTTGTAAATTTTGTTGTGATTGTGATATTAGTGGGGAGTGTTTATTAAATTGGTACTGTGCGGCGTTAAATCCAGGAGGAACTTATGGATGTGCATGTCACTCATGTTATGAGGACTTATCACTTTGTGCTGTAAACGAAGAACCATGTGTTACCATATATCAAGATTATTATTGTGATGATATTTTGGGTTGTGTAGTTTACCCTGTAATTAATAATTTAATTTCAGGTCCATATACAGGACCTTCAGCCTTATCAAGTTGTCAAAAAGTATGTCAATTTGAATGTAATGATGCGTGCGTGTGCGAAGTTACATCAACACCAACTAACCCACTTAATTGGTCTCCACCATGTTTTTCATTGGCTTGTTGTGATTCTTTAACAACTTTTGGTGAGAAGTGTTGTGGTTGTGATGAATGTGAAAACGGTACATACCCATATTCTTACGATAATGGGTTAGGTGTGTTATTAACTTATTGGATTACGATAACAACTTTTAATAACACCCCATTAGGTTGGTCTCCAGCAGGTAATCCAGTAACCGGAGGACCATACCAATATGGTGATATTGTAACCCAAGACGGGTGTTGTTATATAATGATACTGGCAGACGGTGATTGGTCTAGTTATGACACTACAATGTTACCTTCAGATTATTACAACATATATATGAATGTTATGAATACCACAGGTTTACCAGTATATGGTACTGATATAATGTGGATTCCATGTGACGCAGATTGTCCACCTGTTACATATAAAGAAAGATGGTGGTGTGACTCAAACCTAGCTTACAACACCACCTACCCTAATATTCAACATAGTCAATCAACTAATTGTGTACAAGAATATCCCTACATTGATAACCAAGTAAATTCTATTGCTACTTATGGTGATTTTGTTTATGGTACAGCAGGAAATACAAGTGCTCAACTAAGTTATAATTTAGGAGCTACCCCTTTTGATAGTTTAGCTGAATGTCAGGAATTATGTGTTTTTTGTTGTGACCCTACACCTACAGCACCTTGTTGTTGTTGTAAAGATGATGGTTTCGGTCAGTGTAGCCCAGGAACATCACAATCACCAGTAAATCCATTAGGACTTCCTTGTGACCAAGCATGTGCTAATCTTACTTTAATTGAGTGTCCACCAGCACCTTGTTGTTGTTGTGAAGATGATGGGCAAGGAGGGTGTTTACCTAACACACAACAGATGATGTTTAACCCAACAGGACTTCCTTGTAACCAAGTATGTTCAGGTCCTGGAATTATTGAATGTAAATCAGGAAGTGGTTTGGGTAATTGTAAAATATGCTGTCAACACAATGATGGTCAAGGAGGTACTACTTTTTATGTGGTACAAGGCCCAATACCTTGTAAGTGTAATTGGGGTGACACTCAAGTAGGTATGGGTAATTGTGGTATAATGCCAAACTTAACTAATGCTAGTAGTCCACGTAGTTATGTGGCAACAGAAATGAATAAAGAGGCTATGATTACTGACCCAACAGGACCATTAGGACCACTAGGACCAGTAATAGGTCCAGGAGGACTTATACCAGCTACAAACGCTGGACCATCACCATGTTGTATAGTATGTCAAACACCAGGAGGGTCACAATACCAAGTAAACGGTTTTAATCCCCCAGGATGTAAATGTCAAAGTTTCCTGGATTTACAACTACAACAACCCTGCATAACATCACCACCAGTAAGTCAACCATGTTATTTAGATTGGAATTGTAATACATGTACAAATGATTGTCATGATAGTTACTATAGTTGTATGACATTAACCAATAATTGTTCACAAGCGGATTGTGCAGATTGTGTAGGTAAAAAAATAGAGTGGATAAGACAAGGGCCTGGGTTTAATGGGTATTTTAATCCAATATTACACCCTACAACTGGACAATTTACGATGTCACAAATTGGTGTACCAGCTACATTTGATGGTTGGTTTTTTCCAAATGTAATACCACATTCAACACCACAAACATGGACCAACACAGAACCATATTGGAATTATGGACAAATAGTGATAGACCCAGCAACACCAGATTGTTGTTGGGTTAGGACCGTAATGTGGGATACTAACGATGTCCCAAATCTAACTCCTGACCAGTATTCACCATCAGAACATTGGTGTAATTATTTATCAGGTAATAGTGCAGATGGAGCAAATATGTATAACCCAATTGGAGGTACTGCAATAGGGGCGACTCAGCAGGGTGGTGTACCTGGTGGAGGTTCTCACCCATGGTGGGCACCTTGCGATAAAAAGTGTGTATCATGTCCAACTGGGGGAACACCTACATTAACATGGAAGTGTCAAGAAAATGTATCTTTAAGTGTTGGTTGTGTACAAGGTAATTACCCTCCTGGTGACCCACATGTTTTCGCAAATCAACAAGACTGTAATGATAAGTGTTGGAGTTGGTTATGTAATACTAATCCGTTTTGGGGTGGGTACTCTAAATGTAGTACAACTAACCATAGTGGTGTGGTAGGTTCGGGAGAAGACTTTATAAATTTCTTTATTAATCATGTTAACCCTAACTTACAAGCTATAAATATGGTGTATACTTTAGGTGCAGCATTGATACCATCTCCAAGTTTTCCGACGTGGGTTGTTTGGCCACCAGTTAACACATATTACCCTTGTCCTATTACAACAGGACCTAATGCTTCGGGCTATTTATTTACAGTAGACTCAGCTCTATTACACGCACACTACACTAACTCCGGTAACGGTCCTTGTGCGTTCACACTTAGTCAAGCTTTTAGTACTGGTTCTGATTGGGCTAGTACATATACTAACGTCCAAATTAACTACAACACACATATTGAAAATTGTATAAGTCTTGCTGACGTAAATGATGTTATGCGTAACGATAATTGTCAATATACACCAGGACCATTCGCTACTACTCATCCATGTTTTGGATTACCAGGAGCTGGTACTTTAGCTGTAACAACTGTGGGTTCTGAAAAATTTAATGATTCGGGTCTGTATACAGACCCAGGTGCACCAACATTATTATGTCAAGTATATGACGCTTCAAAAACAAGCTATGCAAGTCAGGGTTGTTGTGTTGAGATGAAACACCACGCATACAGGTCATGTCCTTGTAACTTTGGTTCGTCAATTTGTGATTGTTGGCAAATAACAGGTACTGGTACAACGGGAGGCCCAGGAAATGTTTGGGACTATGCATTCCCGATAGACGACTATACGGGATGTACACATTCTTGTTGTCAAGGTACTTGTGGTTGTTGTGAACCAAATTTACAAAATGCTGGTTATATAGGGCCAAATGACAATTTAACTTGGGTTGGATTAGGAGCTTCATCATTTTCTACAACCCCATCAAACAAAACACTTCAGATTGGTGAATGTTTTATGGTACCTGATGGTACTTATGCTGGTGGAAATTATGGTCCTGACGTAAGTGGTTTGTGGAATTATGGTACAGGTACATTATCGGGGGGTTGTTGTGTGTGTTGTGTAGCTGGAGGAACCGGTATTGACCCAGACCCACTAAACGATGGAATACCAGGGAATTGTTTCTTTACTATAGACTCATCAGATGGTTCATCAGGACAATCTGGACTTTGGGATATATTTAACCTTTATGAATATGATGGGCAATTTGTTTCATGTGGGGTTGATGAAAATTGTGATGGTTGTGGTACTGGCATAGTACCGTTATAGAAATTATATTTATAATCATACAAATAAATGAGTACCTAGATATTTATAATAAAAAACTATGTCTTTACAAAAAGTTGAAGTAAAAGGGTGTATAGTTCCACTAACAAAAGAGGAAGTATTGATGAATGTGTGTGAAAGACCAGAAGTTAGGTCTAACATATTCATAGAAAGAGGTAGGATTACTGTTTTTGAAAGACCACAAAGGTTAGGACAGGTACCAAATCTAGGTGAACTAGAATTACACGGAAGAGGATTCTATAAAATTGACAAACAACCTTAATATATGGCATTAGGAGCATACGGAATAAAAAGACCAGCTGATGTACTTCCAGATGACATGGAAGTAATTGTGCATTCAGCACCAAATAGAGACGCTACTAGTAATACCACGTTATTTAAATTACAAGCAAATACAGTACTTACACCATACTATCACGCTGCTGGTACTGGAGGTCCAGCATCTGCTGGTGTTGAAGTTTTAGGTGGACTGTACAACCTAAATTTACCATCAAACATTTTTGCAAATAAAGGAATATATACTGTTTACATAAGACCAGCAGAAATAAGAACAGAAATTGTGGATTGTGGTATACTATCATCACTACCAAACGTAAAAGGATTGGTATTCGACTTAAACAACATACCAACAGAATATAGAAGTAGGTTCCAACCACACGGTCTAGTTGGGTACAGAATAGAATATCTACAACTAAACGACGAAAAAATACATAATTTTTATAGAATAGTAACATCCAACTTTTTTTGTGAACCAGTAACAGCAAATCTATCAAATCCAAATCAAATATCACCAAGGTATGTGTACACCAATAAACAAACCAATTTAATTTTTTGTACACTAACACCAACAAGTGCACCATCCAATAACCCAAATGCTATACCATTTATTGGTCAACCAGGTCAAAAAGTTATAATAACTAACACGTTTTTTAATCCACTAGTATTGGATATTGAAATGGTAGACCACGACTTTGAAACATTAGCTATAGCAGCTTATGGAGACCAAACAAAATCTATGGAGGATGGAATATATACATTGTATGATTTATCCGGTAATAATAACATATACGCTCAATACGATTTATATGAGGTTAGAGACCAATATAATGACCAACTATATGAGGTTAGACAAAATAGGGGTAATAATATAGATTTTGGTAAGATTTTTAGCAATATAAAAGTTTAAATTCGGAATTATGGCAAGTAATAAATTCCGATACCCTCCAGCACCACCAAACGGTAGTGAAACATTTAGTGATAATTTAGTCGGTAATCAAATAACTGACGGTTCTTCACAAATGACTAACAGCACATTCTCCTTTACTCAAAATGTGAGTAATCCAGTACCAGTAGGCTATGAAATAAACAGTTTTTCTAACCCAATAACACTATCTACTTTAGGTATAGCTGATTTAGAAATAGCAAAAACTACAGCAAGTAACCATATAGAAGTTTTTATAAATAATGATACTAGTGATTTAAGTAGTTTTGTTTTATATGGTTCTTTAAAGAAAAGATTAAACGTAGCTGTAGACAATATTATTAATATTTTTCCAGCAGCGTTATATTTTGACGGAACAGATATCTATGAAACAACTGGGTACACAACAGCGTATAATATAAGTTACAATATAACAACAAATAGAACAACGTTTAGAAGTGAAGTAAATTACATATCTAATCCATTTAACATAGAATTTACAACTAACGGTAATCTTTTAGATGGGCATTTAACCCCTGAAGCTATATTATTAAATTTAGAAAATTTAGGTAATACAGCAACCACAATAACTAAAATTGCTGAAGGAAAAACATCTAAACTAAGAAACTTAACGAATGAATATAAAGATTATGTTTTAACTTTTAACAATAAAATTGGCACCAAAGAATATAAAGTAGTTGAATTTACAGCACAAACTTTGGGGTCAGACTTTATTGTGATGTCCGTAGAAGGAAAACCTTTTGGTGATAATACAACAACCACCAATACAAAATTTTATTTAAAACCTAATAGTTCTGAAAGTGAAAGGCAATTAAAATCTTTAAAAGGTATTGAAGCTTTTTTAATGACTAGAGATGTAAAACCTATCTATACAGCTAAATTTAAAATAATCAAAGAAACAAGTTCTGGTGTTAAGTATTATGATTACATAAATAAAACTTGGCCTTTAAGTGATGATGTAAATTTAGATGTGGTTAGTTCCGGATACACCAACTACTTAAAAAATTTGGCAGACATAGGTGACGAACTAGATAACATAAAAACAAACCTAGTATCTAGATTTTTAACATCACCAACACTAAAAGAGTTTGACACATCAGACCAAAAAATAGAAAAAACACTTCAAATATACGGTAGGAGTTTTGACGACATAAAAACTTTTGTAGATGGGATAGCATATATGACTAATGTAACCTACGATGGTAAAAATAACATACCTAATGGGTTAATTAAGAATTTTGCAAAAACACTAGGGTGGTCAACACCAAGTACGTTAGATAAGGTAGGATTTTTAGATAGTGTGTTGGGGGTAAGTAAACCTACCTACTCAGGAAGTAGTGTTGGAATGACCCCAGCTGAATTAGATGTTGAGTTATATAGAAGAATATTATTAAACACCGGTTATCTATTTAAATCAAAAGGTACAAGAAAAGCTATAGAATTCTTATTAACGTTGGTGGGTGCACCTGAAGCATTAATTGAATTTAATGAATATGTTGTTTTAGCGGACACAAGAATTAACATGAAATCCCCACTAACATTTGTATGGGATGATAATAGTCTTAATGCGATGACAACAGGAGGTACTTACCACTATGAACAAATGCCTAATAAATTTAATAGTAGTTGGTCCGGAATATCTGGAGGAACCTATTCATCATCAACAATAAATTACAGTGTACCACTAAGTCAATTTTACTACGAAACAGGGACAACATCACACAACTTCCAAAGAAGTGACTACCCAATAGACAATGAAGGTTTCCCGATAAGGCCAAGAATAACAAACAACTACTTTTTCCAAAGAGGAGCTGGATGGTACCACAGAACAGAAGAACATAAATCAGATGTGGTAGTTAATCAAGACAAATCTATTTTAACTGGTTGTACACCATCTATAATAAATAAATTTGAAAATTTTACCTGGGGTGGTTTTTGGACTGGTGGTGAATATTCTAATAGGGTTAAATCACCTTATCTAGATAGGTTTAGAAGATTTCCACATATGTATTTTGGTTTTGGTCTGACAAGGATGATTGATGATAAAAAATCATGGAATAGAAAAGAACCTGAACTAGAAACAAGAGATTGGGTATACGACACAAGAGCTTCGTACTACCAAACACAAGACGAAAGACTAGTATTGAATGTAAAAAATGTTGACATATCCTTGAATATAGGTCAAGCATTAGTATATGATGTCTATAAACAATCAGTTGAATACGATTGTTTCTTTAGTGCTGACACAACTATGACAGGTGGGACACTATACAGTACATTTCAAAAACCAGTTATTAATAGTGGAACTACACCGGACAAATGGTATGGAGCAAATTACTCACAAACTATTGTAGGAAGTACAGATGGTAATAAACCATATACTGGTAGTAAATTTAGAGCTTTAGGTCCAGTTAATTGGAATGGTGGATTTGCTTCACACAGACATTTTAGAAGGTCTAAAGGAGCTATATTAAGATTTGAGGTTTGTGTAAACCAAGCAAGACCAAATACGTTTATAGGTTTTGTAAAAGGAACCACAACAAGTGCTGAAATAGGAACAACCCTCAACATGACAAACTTATCACAAGAGGGAATCATTTTTGACCAAAATAAAATTTTCATTCATGGAGATAATAATAATAGTGGGTCAGCAACAATAATCGCAACTTTCCAAAACTATGATAGTTGGCCAACAGGTACTGATAAATTTTTTAAATGTGAAATTAAGTTAAAACGTGGTGGTGGAGCAGTTTATACTGTTTACGCGGACGGTAGCCCAATGGCTTTAGGTACCTATGAGACCTACGGAAATACTATGGAAGATATGAAGATTGGTGTTTTGGATGATTATTTTGTTGGTCAGGACTTAATTTTAAATCACATATATACATTTGATGAAACAAAAGCAGGTTTTAGTATAGATACTAGAAACATGCATTTTAAAAGATTTCTTAACAATTTCTGGAAAGTTTTAATTGATGTTAGAAATAGGATGACAATTAATGATGGTAAAACAGGTGGTTATCCAGTACTACAAAAAATATATTTACAATACTTAGAGGAATATTATGGTTCTTGTGGTGACAACAATAAGTACACCTATAATAAGATGTTAGATTATGTTAGTGAATTAGGGAGTTATTGGATTAAACTTGTTGAAAAAATGGTTCCAGCAACAACATTATGGACAAGTGGTGAAAAAGTAGAAAATTCTGCATTTCATAGAGATAAATTTGTTTACAGATGTTTTAGCCCAACAGGAAACACAATGCCAATTATCCCTCAGATGTTATTAACTGGTACCGCCTTAAGTGGGTATACTTCTTATCCACAAGCAATGGTGAATAGTACCCCTATGAGTATGAGATTACCAGCACCACCGACACCAGGTTCTCTATACTTTAACAGTATTATAAGTGGAGCTACACAAAATCCAATATCTAGTTACGCCAACCAATACAATATAGATAATCAAAATCAAGCTGCGGGAAGTGAAATAGTTAGGGTTGTTACAAATAGGTTAGCAAATAGTTACCACAGTAATAAAGACAAATACTTATCACAATCTATATTTACAAAACAAGGAGCAACGGATAATATTCTACATATAGAAGGTCTTAAATGTTTTGGGACATATACACAATCTTGGATTGATGGTTATAATATAGTGACAACCACAACTATAGGAAATTATGGTAATCAAGCACAAGGACAAAGTAATAATGTAAGTAGCTCTAATTTTAGTTATTAAAGGTATGGCAAAAATTTATAATAGTAGTGTTGATTTTAGGGTACTCAGTAATGAGTTAAAGTTTGTGTTTTATGCTTCAGGCACATTTAATAATAAAACATATAATAAAAGAAAGTGTTTTACTTTAACATACGACACACAGTTTCCAGCTGAAGTTTTTGTAAAAACAGAAAATAACAGTAAGAGATTATTCCTAAGATTCAAAGCAAAATACGTAAAAGTAAAAAAATATTTAGACCCAATAGGTATTAATAAAACAGACATTGTTTTAGAAGTTTTTGTTGGTAGTAACGGAAAATATTCTTTTGAGTCAGTAAAAGGCAAAGACTTTGGAGCATTTTTATCTCATAGAAATTATTACAACCCACAAAAAACCAGTACTGGGGGTGTTATAGGAGCTCTAAAACCAAATACAGGACAACACCCAATCAGAATGGTATTGCCTAGTGTAGGTAAAAAAAATGTTGACAGTTTTTCTTTTGACATGGACATTCTATCTCAATACTGTGGACAATACACAACTTCTTTAAGTTTTAACTGTGAGGTTACTGATAATGTTGTTATAGAAGGTTTTATGCCGGACATAATAATACCTAAACAAACAATAGTCCCAAGAAAAAAAATAAATCTTAGTACTGTTTACCTAACACTAGATAATAGTGATTTAAGTTCTGGTGAGGTTAGGTATGACTATAAAAAACAATTAACCAAACAAAACATACCAGCAGAAGCTTTGGAGTTAGTTAATAGCCAAGTATATGCAATAGAAAATGACTTTAAAATTAACGCTAACCTAATGGATTTTAATTTAGGGTCTACTAATAAAATTGAAATACCTTATAATATCAGTAGAGAAGTTAATCAGGGTGAAATAAAAGAAACACCAAAAGTAGTAATTAACGGAAAAGAAATAAGTATTATAGATTGGCCAAGTGAAATAAGAAATAACGAAATATTTTCATCAGGTAATAAATGTATATCACTAAAATTCACTAACGAACAACAACAAATAGCCTTTAGTGAAAAATTAAAAACACAACAAATAGGTAGTAAAGAAACATATAACGTTGTAGAACCTAATGGTGGGATAAGACCGGTAAGTAGGGTTTATAGTGACATTTCACAATGGATTAAACGTTCAACACTAAACCAATTTAACGATGTTAGGTTTACCTACGATAATAATGATTTAATAAAAGAAATTTTAATATGTCCACGTAAAAAAACTGTAATAGGTTCTACAAAATCTGGTAGACAAAATGGGTTGCATACAAAAGGAAATGAATTACTTCTAGATGGTAATGACTACATAGGTTTTTACCATATAGGTAATAATAGTGTGCCATATACCGGAAGAAGCCCAAAAAGTTTGACCAATGAAGATACATCGTACCAAACAACCGGAGGTGAAGCACCTAAAAAATTAACATTCTTGTTTAAGGATGCCCCAATACAAAAAAATAGTAATACAGATTTTTGTTTTACAACCAATGGTAGGTACGGAGGAATATATTCTGCACACACAACAGCTATAACAAACACCTACGACATAACAATTAGTGGGGCTTCATACTCAGCTAACACATCACTACCAATAAGTGATTTTAATTTAAACAACCCTATTAACTTAATAGGGGATTATACAAAAAGTTATAGACCATACGCTTTTTACAATGTTTATAATGATGGGTTAATATTAAACAATTCTGACAGTGGTGATTATATGACTTATAGTGCTCAAAGTAATGGTTTATATAGGCTAACATATAAAGGTTATTTAACAGTTGGGTATAAAGACACTAAATGGTGTGAATATTTAAGTAGTGTTTATGCTTCTGCTATGACAGGAACTTACCCTTCTACCGACTACGAAATTAAAAGATTGGTAAACACCTCTTTAATTAACGCTGGAATAGGTGAAACAACTACAGCATTAATGGACACTGGCTTTAAGTATTATCCTGGTAAAAGGGGGGAAAACACTAATGGAATAAAAGGTTTTTCTTTTGTAGTTTCTTTAATTAAAACATCTTCCGCTGGAACAGAAACTACGTTAGCGGAACACAGAGTTCTAAGAACTAGTGATGATGGTGTAGCTAACGACTATTTAAAATTACAAGTAACAGATATAGACAAGTTTTCTAGTGCTTCTACAGTTTGTAATATGACTGGGACTTCAGGAACAACAATATTTGAATACAATGGTGAAGTTAACGTTGATACTGGGTTTGTTAATTTAATTAAAGGAGATAAGGTTCAGTTAAAGTATGCTTGTGTTACAGAAACAACATCTAAATTAGGGACTGGTGGTACAACCACTATAACAGTAAATTTAGGTCATAAATTAAATGATGATGGTAAGGAATCAGAATCACCATTTTTTAGAGCTATTAAATCAGCAAGTAAAGTAAGTAAAAAAGACCTATTTTTTGACCCAACAGAAGCATCTCAAGGGTTTGAAATGGTTAAAGGAAATAATCGTAGAACAGTCAACCTAGAAGGTTCCCTATACATAACAGACAACGGTTGTAATACAATAAGTGTACCTAAAGTTAACACCCAAACATTTAATAACCTTACTTTTATAGATAGTAATGGTAATAACAATATACTAACTTGGGATATAATTAAAAATAGGCCAACAAATAAATGGCAATCTCTAATAGAAAAAAACCTAATAAAAGATTACACACTTAAAAACGGTACTATTGATTATATGACAAAAATGCTTAAAGACGGTATTTTTAAAATGTGTTTACCACAATATGACCAAGATTATAAAGCAACTTGTTTATATAAGTTTCCACAACAAAGACATTCTTATGTGGTTGTAAATACATTTAAAGATTTGTACGGTAAACAAATTATAAATTATATTGTTATAACACCTAAATGTGGGTTATTTAAACCATGTTCACACGAAAAACCAATAACTTCATATGACATATTACATAAAACTACACCGGATAAATGGAAAGTAGTTAATGTTGACAAAGAGATAACTATTGACGGGAAGGTAATAACAATAGTAGACCCAAAAACCGCGGTTAAACCAGCTTCAGTAGACTGTCAATACTACTGTAAATGTGGGCAAAAAATGGCAAACAAACTAAAAATAGACCCGATATTTGGAATATCAGAAATAATGACTGATGGTGACTCTATTGATTGTGTTGATTGTGTTACTAGAGCAAATAACCATTGTAAAAAATTAGGGCCAAGCTGTGAACCAGTAGTTATAAATTTTTGTGCAAAAGATGGTGAACTTGTTAATGAAATTATTACACCAGGAGTCACACCTATAAAACCTAAAGGTGTTTTACCAGTCAAGTCAAGTGATGGTGGTGGGACTAATCCGGGACCATCAAAACCAATTACAGATTGTAGTTATGGCCCATGTAGGTATAGTTGTGGAAGAGTTGGTGGTAATTTAGGTAGGACTAGTTATGATGGTAACACTGGATGTATAGAAGACCCTAGAGGTGAATTTAGTAGTTATGATGATTGTGAAAAATCTTGTAGGGATAGAAGTGGTAGTGGTTTAGGTAGTACAACTTCACTATACGCTTGTGTTAGAAATGCCGCACCAACAGAAAAATCAAGACAAGGTAAATCAAATGTTGGGTCAATAAGGGTCTCAAGTGCTTGTATAGAAAGTCCTCAAGGAACATTTAAGTCGATAGAAGACTGTAACAAAGTTTGTGTTGAAAGAAAATGTGGATGTAGGTGTGAACCAGGGGGTTGCAACCCTACTGAGCCAACAGGATGTGGCAAATGGAATAACTGGTGTGGTTCAGGGTATGGTTCAGGTTCAGGTGATGGTGGTGGTGAAATAGAAAGATGGTCTTGTTTTGAAGGACTATGTTTTGAAGCGGAAGGTAGTGCAATGCCTGCAGGACCCGTGTTCAGTAGTCTTAAAACATGTAGTGAATTTTGTAAAAAACAGGTTATAACTGAAACTAAAGATGATGAAAGAGAAAAAGAAAAAGATGAGGTAATAACTGACGAACAAAAAGAAAAAGAAAAAATAGACCAAATAGAAAACCCACTTGTACCGGAAGCAATAAAAGAACAACTTATTAAATTATCCGGTAGTGGAGATGGGGCGTCAACAAAAGATAAAAGTGATTCTAGTGGTATTTGCCCTAAAGGTACCTATTTTTGTAAAGTAATAAATGAATGTTTACCTAATGATGTGGTTTGTCCAAAATAAATTAATAATATAGAAAAATGCCAACAAATAGTGGAAATATAATTTTTAGTCAATATAGTTTAAGAAACACAATAAGTGGGACTTGTAGTGGGTATATAAACGAATTGGCGGTTTCAGGTGGAACTTCACCATACAGTGTTTCTTGGTCAGGTTCTGTAAATTCTTATACAGCTAACACTTTTGGGGTTTATAATTTATGTGAAGGAATATATACTGGAACAATAACAGATATTAGAGGTAATACAGGGTCAACTACATTTACTGTTAGTGGACTAGTAAAACCAACTATGGAAGTTAGTTTAAGTGATAATTCCTGTGTTACAGATACAAATAAAAAATGTATAATAAGTGTTACTACAGCAACCACTCTAGGTGAAAATTTTAGATATGAATTAAGAAAATCTGATAAATTAATTGATGTTTATTATGGTACTTCCGCTGACACATCATACAACTTTACAAACTTAGATAACGGTATATATAGTGTTACCATGGTTGAAAATAGACCAACAGTTGATAATGTAGAATATAGTTCCGGTTGTACAGAATTTGATTATAATAGTGGTTTAACATACAGCGGTTGGAGTATGACAGATGTTCATGCAAAATGGGGTGCTTTTGTACCTTTTGCTTCTTATACTTTATTTTTTTCAGCTGGATGGGGACCAAATTGGCCAACATCCCGTAGAGTAGATTTGGGTCTATTCCAAGACGGTACAATTTACACGGACGACCCAAAAGTTTGGTTATATACTGGTGCTACAGCAAATAGATTAACAGATGCTGGCACAGATTGGTATTTGGGAGCGTACAATATCGTAATGGAAGAAGGTAATGCTGATGGACCATCAGTAGGTATTGCTAATGGTGATATAGGTAAATTTTATTATAACACCCACCTTAAAAAGTTTATTATTAGATGGCCAACCACATCACAAGTACCATTAGTAAAATGGTTAACTGTGGACCCTAGACAAAATTATGGTCATTACGGTAATCCAAGAGCTTCAATGTGTACAGGAAGTACATATGGTATTAGAAATGTGGATGTTGATAGTAGTGATAGGACTGTTGATGCAAGTGGTAAAATAGCCTTAGCTAGTAATGTGTTAGGTGGAAGTCTTAGAAAATTACAAGCAAATACTAATAATTCACAAGCTACAGGACTAGTCAGTGCGTGTCCATCAGACAACTACACATGGGAAGTAACAGTAAACTCCACAAATACGGACGATGATACAGTTGCTTTACTTTTACACTCATTTAGAGATACGTTAGGTTTACATGGCCCGATAGGTCTTAGACATAATCTTTCACTAACAATGAATGTTAGTTCAGGACAAGTAGCGGTAAGAAACAATAGTAATAATAGTGCTTATGGGTTTAATAGATACACAACACCAAACTTTAGACTATGTAATGCGGGTTGCACATCATCAACAGGTACTACTGAATACGGACAAACTATAATACTAGCAAATAGTGGAAACACATCAGTCGTAGCCAACCAAACACAATGGTCAGCATTAAAGGGCGTGAGAATTCGTGTGACTAGAGCAAAAACTAGATTTAAAATTGAGTTTACTGACCCACTTAATGGTAGTATAGGTGATGTAAGACCATACAACCCAATATACGACATAAATTTTGATTTAAATAATAGTACAAGTTGGTCTGGAAATACTTATTCGGCACCAGATTGGGTAGATAATAACTCTTTATTAAAATACAAATCAGCTGGTAGAATTGGTATTTGGCAGTCTTCACAACCACAATCAAACTGGTATCATATGACATTTAAATCTAATCTAGAAGGTCCTTCTACAACGGTTAGTGTTGCTGCATCCAGTGGTTCAACCACAAACATACTAACAACACAAAGATGTAGACCTAAAACAACAAATAGATGTAACAAGGGTGTACCAGTAGTACAACCAAGAGTTAATGTAACACTACAAAACACACCAACACCAAGTACTACAATACCATTGTTGTCAAAAGCTAGTGTAACACCAACAACAACAATAGGTAACTTACCAGCATTGCCGGTTTATAACTCAAGTACGGACAAGTCAAAACAAATGAATTTCTTTTTTGGTGGTAACACAGATGATTTAATTTTTGGTGATAGTTACCCTAAATTTAGAGTATACCCATATGTTTTTGAAACTGAAGAAGTGGCTACATTACCAGACTATGAGTTTATGTTTGATACACTACCTTGTGGTATTGATAGTGCGACTGGAGGGTTTGTATGTACAGGAACTACAAATATACCATTTTCAGCTTTATCTACAGACACTTCTTGGGAATATATTATTAGACCTAGTTATATAACTAAAGATAAAAAATCTAGAAAAAATATGTGGTTTGACACAGCGGAGTATCCACCTAGTAAAAAAATAAATTACGATAAAGATTTTTACATGGCGGTATTAAACAACCCACCAATACCAACACTATACCTAAGTAGTTTTGATTTGCCCCTAGAAATGACACAACTTAAAACAAATAGTTTTGAAATAAAAGATATGCAGGAGACAAATAACGGTAACGGGGCTATATCAGAAGATTGGAGTGCACAAACTTTCACACATAGTATATATGACGCAAATGTTGGAAGTAACCCAATAGTCATAGTAAATGGGATTACTTTAAAACAAGGTCTGTCAGCAACCACAAATTATTTTAAACAATCAGAATATGGTACAGTTATAAGTCCAGCTAACGGTGATTATATGTACAATAAAACAACAAGACAAATAACGTTTCTTAAAGAAACTGTACAAAATGGTGACCAAGTACAGGTTATTTACGACACTCAAGGAGGGACAAACGTACAAACTTTACAAATACCACCTACAGTAACCACAACTAAAACTGAAGAAATATTTAGTAAAGATGGTTTTTATTATATTAACCTTAATAAACAATGTGCAGGGGCTGTAACAGTTACAATTAACGGAATAATGTTATACAATGGAAAAGACTACCAAAAAACTAGTGAAACACAAATACAGTTAATGGGTAGTATGGATACTTTTATCGAGGGAGATGTTTTTGCGTTATGGTACAAAACAATATATACAACAATAGGGGTTACAACAAATCTAACACCAACCATCCCAATCCAGTACTACAAAGATAAAACAATTTTAGATGAAATTATGGTAAAACTATTTGATGAAAACGGTTCATTAGTTAAAAACCACAAGATAAGCGTTGGGATAAATGAAGTTGGTAATATAAATAAATCAGTAATACTAAACCCACCAACTTTTGGAACATACTCTTACATCGTTATAATAAAAAGGCATTACCCAATACTTAATGGTAAAACAATAGAAACTGAGTCACAAACAGACAGAGTTACGTTTAAAATAACTAGAGATACATTTTATTCACCCCAAATTTCATATTAAAGTGATATAAAATGTATTTATAAATAAAGAAAAAAATATGAGCTATATAATTAAAAACAGTACACAAGGAGCGATTGTCGCTAGACTAACAGATGCCGGAAGAAAAAAGCTTTCAGAAGGTAAATTAAATATAGGGCTATTTCAATTAGGTGATAGTGAAGTTTGTTATGATAGTTATACACAATTACCAGCAGCTTATGCTGATTTAAATATTTTACAAGCTGAACATAACGCACAAAATTTAAATCCTTACCCAGCAAAAAATAAAGGGCATATAAAATACCCATTAAATGGTGGTATTAATACTACAGACACTTTTGGGCCTACAATACCACAACATAATGTGGTTGAAGTTTATAATAGTGCAACAACAAGAGGGTTTTTTACTGTACCAGCTTTAGGACCTTACATAGGTACCGCTGGTAATCATAATTATAGTGCAAATACAAGTAGTCAATACACATTATCATCTAATTGGACAGTTTGTTCTTCTGGTATGACAGGAACTAGTACTGTAGTTCTTACCTCAGCTTCATGTAGTTCACAAGTTTACGCACCACTAGTGGGTGACCTAGTATCCATAGCTTACACTTTTTCTGGTAATGGTTGTTCTGAATTAGTTTATTCAGCTGCTGGACCTACATTGTTCTACCAAGTAGTTAGTGCGACCTACTACACAGCCACAACAGGAACTATAGTATTAACATTAGATAGAGCTATACCAGATTACGCTTCTGCGGGGGTCGTATCTAATTGTGTGTCAATGGCTGTATATCCGGCAGTTTCTGGTAACCCAATGACTACAACCGGAAGTATATATAATGTCGCAAACACAACATCATATTGGTGTGATGACACCTTATCTTTTAATGATTGTTGTAGTATTTCCACAAATGACGCCAAAATTTGGAATATGAATATAAATTGGTCTGAAAGTGTAGCAGGAATTACTGCTGGATATGAAGACGTTAATAAATATGGGTCCACTGGGTACTGTGGGTCAAAAGAATATTTTGGGTATAACAGTAATGATGGTCAGAGTTTTAGTTCACAAGAAGTAGACGCTTACGACCAAACAATTGGAGGGACATGGTATTATGACTCACAAAACAAACCAAGAGTTGTATTACCAGAACAACAAAAATGTATAGGTATTATACATTACACTAACAATTCTACAACGGATTTTTATGGTGAAAAATTTGCTTTAGAAGCAGAAAATTTTGCGGGTAATATAAATAACATCGGTGCCGCAAAAAACTTTAAAATACACATGCCTTGGTTAATGTGGCATAAAAAAGATAATCAGGGTTCTGGTACCGGTACTGGTATGGGAGATGAAACAGTTTTAGGACAAACTTTTTATGTGGACCCACCTATAAACAGTGTGTTTAACCCGACACCTAGTGTTATGCTTTCTAGTAAAAACATTAATATGAATGATGATGGACTTAGATATTACCATTTAACAGATGATAATATTGGTAGTGGTAATACCCCTAACATTGTCGGTAAGGTATTTCCAGACTATAAAACGGTAATTATAGATGACCAAGAACTATTAGCGGCAATGTCGTATAAATCTAATAGAAGTTATACGTTACCAGCACCAGGAACTAGTAAAGTAGCAGCAGGTACTGAATGTTCTGGTTCAGGTTGTACAGCTGGAGTTATACAAAACCCATATGAAAAAATTTACATAACATATATGTTAGCAGATAACACATTAGGTATGACTGGTATGCATTGTAATTATTATGTTTCTGAAACATTAGGGCCTAATGAATCTGTATTTGATGTTGGTATAACATTTGGACAAGAATTTCCTTATTTAAAAGATTTATCAGCTGGAGGACTAGGATTTGAAGCTGACAGATTATTAATACTATTTCAAGTAACAAACGGTGGTGACCCATTACCAGGAGCTTGGTCATATATAGATGCTACATCTGATATACCTAACCATACTACAGGAACTACTATTTCAGCAAATAATTTAGTTGGAACTACCGTATATTTAACAGGAAATAACACACTAGGTAATCCACCATGTAGTTATTATTACGCACCTACAGGGTATACCTACGATAATTTTGTTAATGTACCAGCATCTTCGACAGCTGGAGCAGCTCAACTACAATTTGGGGACGAATACTTCTTTTACGGAACAGTGGAAACTGATATAATGGCAACAATTTATGAAATGAGACACGTGGTGTCTATAGGTACTGGTAACATGTCATTTACAAACTCTGTAAACCCAACATACGTAAACTATAATTCAATAGCGGGAAATAGTACAAAACCAAAAATCAGTGAAATTGGGTTATACGATAATGAAAACGGTTTTCCAGACTTAATGGCGATAGCAAAACTACAGTCACCAGTAGAAAGAGACTCACAACAACAGTTTGTTATAACAATAGATTTTTAAATGGGTTATTTAAATATACATAATGTTGCACTATCGGGTAATACTTTTAAGTTATACTTGACAGATTACGGTAAAACTTTGTTAACAACAGGTAGTGGATTTGTTGACGCAATAAAAAAATTTGGATTATCAGATTCAGATATTAATTATAAAGCATTTGTAGATTCTGGTAATTGTGTTTCAGATATAGATTTAAGTGCGTTAACCAGTAGTTGTTTTTACGACATACCAGCTAGTAGAGGTAGGGTACAAAGTAATACTGAAGTTAATTATGGTACTCTATCAGCAGTTATGGTAGGACCAAGTTGTGAGGTAAAAGATAGTAGGGTGGTTACCTATGATTTAGGTGTGGGTACAAACCCAACACAAGCAACAATATGGGCTAAATCCCCATCAAAGAGTAATAAAAATGGTATAAATGAACCAGAAACAGGTATGTTTAGTAATTGTTGGACTGTAGGTGAGTCAGTAGTAAACTTTTTTCCAACCTACTGTACAGCGTGTGCGGATTTTAATGGTGATGGTATTATAGACCGAGAAGACTTTAAATTATTAATTAATTTATTAGGTTCTACTGCAGAAGAGGGTGAAGAACTAATTGGTGATTTTAATGGTGATGGAAAAGTTGATGTTGAAGATTTGTCATACCTTAACAAGTGTCTACTGTCCAATGGAGCTAATTTTTTTGATTATTGTTTGGACGATGAGATATATTGTATGTTGTGTGATAAATTAGGTGAAAAGTCTATTTGTCCTGGAGATTGTACAAAATGTATATAGAAGATAAAATAAAGTAGATAATTAGATAATTATATAATAAGAAGATAATAATATGGGATTTATAAGTAGTGCAACAACAACAACATTAAATATACAACTTACCGATGCTGGTAGAAGTCGTGTACTTAACGGTGGAAATATAATTAATTTATTTCAAAAATTTGGTATTTCTGATAGTGACGTAGACTACAGAAACACTCAAGCCCATTCTGACACTAACGCAACAACTAATGATTCAGCTCAACTAGGATTTTTACCAGATGTTACTGGTGAAAAAAATACTTTTAGAAACGCGATAAATGACGGATACAATGTTAAGGATAGTGTTTGGATGAAACCATCAAAAACGCAAGTCCACGCAATGGATAAAAAATATGTTGCTTTAGGTATGAAACAACCTAACGGCAATATGAAATATTATAGAGATACATGTGTTATAGATTATTACGTACATGATTTATTTGTTCTACACAAACTATTTGCGTTTAGATACGTTTCAGACCATACAGGACTAACAGTAAACTCTGCAACGATTGTTACATCAGCAAATACGTATTTTAACACAACCTTAGGTATAGACACAAAAGGAGAATATTCACAATTCCTACAAACATTATCAGAGTATGGGTTAGGTATGTATGGTAACATATGGGACTCTATAAAAGTTTATGATGGGAATTCATTAAAATCAGAAAACGTAAGGTTAATTTCACAAAAAGATTATGATTACTACAACTCACTAATTTTAGCTGGAGGAGCATTTATTAGAAATATGGGTAATGGTCAACAAACAGGAATTGAGTATAATGGGACAACAATTAAAGGGTTTAAACAAGCATCACCGTTCTCACTATTTTTCTCACCAGGATTAAATGTAGACACAAAATCTTACAAATCAGGAGCTGGAGAAGCAAGTCTTGGTTTAGGAGCTTTTGATTGGGGATATCTTAATCTAGGTGGTATGGTTGGTTGGAATAATAGTAGTAAAAATGTTTACCCTAAATTTGTTATGGATAACACTTTAAATGGTTGGGCAGGAGAGTCAACTAACATAAACGATTTGTATGTGGGGTTTGTAACAACCACAGATATGGAAATGGCAATACCAACAAGTACATTAGAAAAAGACGGATATAAAAACATAGACACCACACTACCAACAGCAAGATTGGTTTTAGATGTAGCAACATCTAACCTAAGTCCGGTATACTACCCAATTCCACCGTTTATGATGACAGAAGCAAACGGTGACTTACTAAGTATTAATTCAAGAGGTAATAAAGGTATAAAAATAACAGACACACAAAACCCTACTGATGCTTATGGTAGAATAATAGGTTTAATGGAGTATAGTTCTAATTGGAACACAACACAAAGTGGTTTTAAATCTTCAGGAGCTTTATTTAGTGTGTTCCCTTCACAAGCTGGTGGTAAACCCACAACACCAAGTAGAGTGGCTTCAGGAAATGACCCACACTACACAATGTTGGGTAGAATGTTAAAAATGGCTGACAATATGTTTGTTGGTGTAGCATCACAATCCAATAGTTTTTGGAGTACAAATAAATACAGTGGGGGTTATAAAAGTGGGTTAAGTGGTACTAGTGTGGATATGTATAATATTTCCATACCAGTAACGTGGAAAATAGAATCTATGGAATCACCAATGACAACACCATTAAACGTTACTGTTAATTTTATATTTAATAAAGCGGCTATTACAGAATCTATAAAATATAAAAACGCTTCATCACAAAACTACTATGGTATATATGATAATGCTATATTTAAATTTTATGGTGAAGATGGAGCAACTAGAGGTAGTTACTCACAAGACCCTAGAGGACATGGGTATACAAGTAGTGGAACAACATCTTATGAAACAAATGGTGGAAAAAAGTTATTCCGTAAATTAATAAGTGGTCAAGAAATAAAAGCAAACTAATATGAATATAGAAGCGTTAGAATGGTTTAGAGTAAATAGTGTTGGTACTGAAATGGTGGGATTGGTATATTTCGACGGTATTAATATGGGTGGTGGAGTAAGATATAGTGATAAAGTAAGAACTAAAGGTTTAAAGTTTTTTGGTACACCTTCTGAGTATAGTGCAACCTATGCAGCATCAAAATATATATCATTAAGTGATTCACCAGAAAAAGCAAAAACTTTTTATATAGATTATCCAGCCAATTCTAAAATAACTAAAACAGACGTGTTTCCAGCTAATTCTAGTAATGATAGGCTTGAAACAAAAGCAAGTCCTTTCCATATTTTAAAACTTAATGTGGGGTCTAATAAAATATCATTAAGTTTAAATAACAATACTAAAACTTGGAGTTAAAATGGGAAAACTTAAAAACATACAACCACAACAAAAATTAATAAAAACTGAATTAGTACCTTTTTTAGGTAATGGATGGACAGCAACTACAGGAACGTCACTAACGTTTACAGCAGCTCAAAGAAATGCTACAAACGGTAGAGCTTTTTCTAATTTATATTCGTCATTTAGTCTACCTACAACTTGTGCACAAACAGAATCTTATAGGTCTACTTGGGTTAATAATGGCATGAGTGGGTTAATGCAATCAGAGGTTATTGTAGTTAACATAGACTCAACTAACTACGGAGAACTTATAGATGGTAGGACAATTAAATTTAGTTTTCCAGCTTTAACACCAAACGCTTCTGGTAGAAGAGCAATTCACACACTATATAGTTCTTATTACGAACCAAAACCATTTTCATCTGACAACTCCTTTGAGGCAGCATATTTCGGTAATCCGATAATTAGAGGTAATGTTGTTGGTAGTCCAGGTTTAGCGTCATCTAACAGAGCATTTTTATTTTCAGACACCATAGCAGGACCAACACTTTCAGGGACAAACGCAAATACAGCTAGTTGGTCTAGTGGGTGGCAAACATCGGTAATTCCCACTGGTTATGAGGGTAGTTCTACAGACACATTTAGGTTTATAGATACAGTATCCACATCTAACACCCCTAAAGCTTACGCACAATCAGGTGACATACCAGTAGGTATTTGTTACCTAGATATGGGATTCATGGTTATAACACACCCAACACTAGTCAATGATTTTTGTTATAGTTGTGGTACAATAGATGGATTATCTGCATATACACACGACATAACTCCAACAACAGCAGGAGCATCCGGTTTTACTAACCTATATTTTACAGCTAGTACCTCAGCTTCTTCTCAATACTATTCTTTTGAAAAAGAATGGTGTTTAACTGTTAATATTGTTGCCGATTCTGGTGAATTTTATGTCACAGAAAATCAAACTGCGGCTAGTGCAGAAGCACCGTATTATGGAGCTGGTGGTAAAAATACTGGTATGCAATTTAAAACCCCTTTTGGTGATGTTTATAATATTTGGAACATGTCTGATGTTGGTTCTACATTTATAACAGAGATAGGTTTATACGACGATAGAAATCAACTACTAGCAATCGCAAAACCAGATAGACCAATCAAAAAGTTAAAAGACACACCAACAAACTTTACTTTGAAGATGAAATTCTAATATTTGTCTTATGGCAAAAACAGGAAAAAAACCAAAAGTACTAGGACTAGACATTTCAACTAAAACCATAGGTTGGGCATTGTTTGACATACAAAGCAAAGATTTATTAGAGTTAACACATTTTTCACCTAAGATAAAAGTAAAAACAGACTCAAAGGTAGAAGAAATGATGATAAAAGTAGACCAATTTAAGACCAAACTACAAGATTATCAAAATTTTGGAATAACAAAAGTTATAATAGAAGAACCATTAATTAGTTCTAACAATATTAGAACAGTAGCAACATTAATTAGATACAACTCTTTTATAACTAGGGTTATTTATGACGTTTTGGGGATACTACCAGAATTCATATCAACATACGACTCTAGAAAATTCGCTTTCCCATCCCTATTTACCGAAAATAAAAAAGGTAAAAAAGTTTTATTTGGGGCATACACCAAAGGTTGTGACAAAAAACATATTATTTGGCAAAAAGTTTCAGATAAAGAATCTCATCTTACTTGGGTATACACAAGAAACAACACCTTAAAAAAAGAAAATTATGACATGTGTGATGCTTATACTTGTGTTCTAGGTCAAATGAATAAAATCAATATCTGGTAATTGACTATACCATAAAAAATCCATATAATTCACTTATGGAAGACCCTATTCTACTAATAGAATTACTACACGAAGTTTTAGGTGAAGAAAATTCTCACTACCCAAACAAAGGACAAATATCCTTTGACTGTCCTGTTTGCTCTTATGACATTAAAGGTTTAAACACTGGTGACGGAAAAGGAAACTTTGAAGTAAATTATTATATGGGTGTTTATAAATGTTGGTCTTGTTCAGAAACAATGGACACACACGGGTCAATAAACAAACTATTTAATAAATGGGGAAATAGAAGGTCACGGGAAACTTGGAAACTAATAGGTGGTGACTTTATTAAAAAAACCGAAAAAAAATACCAGAAAGTAAAATTACCTAAAGAGTACACCACCTTTAAAAATGGTATAAAATTAAGTATACCATATAAAGAAGCTTACAATTACTTAAGAAAAAGAGGGTTAAGTGATGATACCATAAACAAGTTTAAAATAGGGTATGTAACAAAAGGTCAATACAGTGGAAGAATAATAGTACCTTCATATGATGTTGATGATGAACTTAATTATTTTGTTTCACGCTCATACACTGGACATAAAAATAAATATAAAAATCCAGAAGCGGAAAAAGATAAAATAATATTTAATGAGCATTTAATTAATTGGGAAGAAGATATATATTTGGTAGAAGGTGTTTTTGATATGTTTTTTGTAGAAAATTCCATACCAATACTAGGTAAAAGTGTTAGTGAAAAATTATGGACTATGTTGTATGATAAATCACAAAAGAATGTAATTATATGTTTAGATGGAGATGCTTGGGAAGACGCACAAAAATTGTATAGAAAATTAGAAGGGGGTAGGTTGATGAATAAAGTTAAACTAATTAAATTACCTATAGATAAAGATGTTGGTGAACTAGGTGGCATTAAAGGTTTAAAAGAAATAACATTATTATAAAATGAAAATAACAAGAGAATTAGCGAAATTTAATAACATTAAATTTCATGACCAAGAACACATTTATTATATGAATGGTGTTAAGACTAAATCAGTAACATCCATAATAGGACAATATAAACATCCTTTTGATAAAGATTACTGGTCACAAAAAAAAGCTGACGAAAGAGGTATAACAAAAGAAGAAATATTAAAAGAATGGAAATATAAAGCTGATTTTTCTTGTGAAAGAGGCTCTGCTTTTCACGAGTTTGCTGAAAACTATCTAAGCAATAAAGTGTTCCCATTTCCAGAACATAAAATAACAAATGTGTTGGGTGATAAAGAAAAAATGCTAGAATGCAAAGAAGGTGTTTTTAAAATTATAGATATGTTTAAAAAATTCTATGATGATTCTCATGGGAAATTAATACCTGTTAGAGCTGAGGTAGTTGTGGGTGATGAAGAGTGGAGTGTAACCGGAATGATTGACCAACTGTTCTTTAATGAAAAATCAAAACAATTAGAAATATGGGATTGGAAAACAAATAAAGATATAAAAAAAGTTAATAAATGGCAACAATTTAAAGAACCTTTATCTCATTTGGATGTGTGTGAGTTAAATACCTATTCATTACAACTATCTTTTTATAGGTTAATTGTTGAGAGAAATACTGACTTAGTATTAGGTGACTCTTACATAGTTTGGTTTAATGAAAAAAATAAGGAATACAAAGTTATGAAATGCTACGACTTTAGAGACGAAATATTAAAAATAATGTCAAAATAAATTAAAAATGCCAAGAAAAAACTACAAAAATTACGACAACTATATTAAGGTTAAACTAAAAGATTTAATTGGTGATAACTACATATTTTACAAAAAAGGTGACTCCATAAAAGAAATACAAAAACAATGTGGGTCAACAAGTAACGAGTTTGTGAGAAAAACACCAACAAATGACGAAGACTTAAAGACTGTTACCATATCCTTAAAAAATAAACCAAATCCAATCCAAAAACTAATAACTTGGGTTATTGTTAAATTTTTTGGATACCAATACGATTGGGATAAGATAAGGGAAGAAATGAAAAATGATGGATACAATTCAGCGAACACCCCAATACTAATACAACACCCAAACACAACAACAATAACCAACAAATATTTTAAAATTACAAATTTACAGTTTGTTGAAGGTACTAGAAATAAAAAGCATAGATTGGTAGATGGTAATCACAGACTTAGACTTTTAAAAGAACTATATGGTGGTGATTATGAGGTCGAGGTTGGGTATAGTAATAAAAATAATATAAAACATTACTTAGCAAAAATGGGTATTGTAATTTACGATAATAGTCAGAGTACCGTAGAAAATCCAGAACCATGTTTTTGGTGTTCACTAGAGAATATTAAAAACTACTTTAAAACTTTTAATGTGATAACATTTATTAGAACTATTAAAATTTTAACAGCTGTAATATATGTTGTGGTATTAAATCTTAACTCTTTGTTGCTAATCCTAGCAACACTAGCTTTTTATTCTATTTTAGTGGTAATTTTAAAAGGGTTTGATTTTGACCCTACTAAAGTAAAAGTTAATATTGAAAATGTA
>TARA_R110002012_G_scaffold78049_1_pt1 | contig 106273 bp, 90 predicted proteins | sample TARA_R110002012 | Tara Oceans TARA_R110002012 (sample SAMEA4396515) | marine metagenome | biome: Westerlies Biome; feature: [DCM] deep chlorophyll maximum layer (ENVO:01000326); material: water (ENVO:00002006), including particulate matter (ENVO:01000060) such as... | depth 40 m
ACTAAAAAATTAGGACGCCATGAGCATTTTTGTTCGGACAGTAGTGACCTGGCTCACAATCTATTTAAATTTTTTGCTAGTTCTTACCCGCACTACACAACGCCCTGCTGCAGCATGGCGTCCGCTACCTTTCTGAACCCTGCGATATTGGCACCCTTTACGTAGTCAACAATCTTGCTGCCAGCACCATGGTTAACACAGTTTTCATGAATACTTTTCATAATAATTTTAAGCCTATAGTCCACTTCATCCCGTGTCCACGAAAGCCTTTGGGAGTTTTGTGCCATCTCCAGTCCGGAAGTGCCCACACCACCTGCATTGGATGCCTTACCTGGCGAAAACAACACGCCTTTTTGCCTGAGGAAGTGCATGGCTTCGGGGGTAGTAGGCATATTGGCCCCTTCAAAAACGCCAATCACTCCGTTCTTCACCAATGTTTTGGAATCATCTTCGTCAAGCTCATTTTGTGTGGCACAAGGGTATGCTATATCGCACTTTATTCCCCAAGGTGTCTTGCTCTCATGAAACTCCGCCTTGAACTTGTCAGCATATTCTTTTATCCTGCCCCTTCTTACATTTTTCAGGTCCTTAATAAAATCAAGTTTCTCTGCGTCAATGCCAGCTTTATCATAAACAAAGCCTGATGAGTCTGACACCGTCACAACTTTTGCACCCAGTTCAATAAGCTTCTCGGTGGTGAACTGAGCTACATTTCCTGAGCCAGAAACCACGGCCGTTTTGCCTGCTATCTCATGACCATGGTGCCGCAGCGCCTCGTCACTGAAATAAACGCAGCCATAGCCTGTTGCCTCGGGCCTGATCAGGCTGCCTCCATAGTTCAACGATTTGCCGGTAAGCACGCCCGTAAACTCGTTGGTCACTTTCTTATACTGCCCAAAAAGGAACCCAATTTCCCTGGCACCCACACCGATGTCTCCGGCAGGCACATCGGTAAACTGCCCTATATGCCTGCAAAGCTCCGTCATAAAGCTTTGACAAAACTTCATCACCTCATTGTCGCTTTTTCCCTTGGGGTCGAAGTCGGAGCCACCCTTACCTCCACCCAGCGGAAGGGTAGTAAGACTATTCTTAAATACCTGCTCAAATGCCAGAAATTTAAGTATGCTCAGGTTGACAGAGGGATGAAACCTCAAACCACCTTTGTATGGCCCAATAGCGGAATTCATTTGTATCCTGAACCCTCGGTTCACTTGAATCTCTCCTTTGTCGTCCAACCAGGGCACCCTGAAAATCACCACTCGCTCCGGCTCTACCATCCTTTCCAAAATTTTTGCCTTTTTGTACACAGGATGCTCCTCCACAAAAGGAACTATCACCTCCGCAAATTCCAATACAGCTTGCAGGAATTCCTTCTCTCCGGGGTTTTTTGCTGCAGTTCTTTCCATAAATGCGGATACTAAAGCAGTGTGGTTCATATCTCTTTTTTTTAGGTGTTGATTGATCTCAAAAAATTAATATAAAAGTTTTCAGCGACAAACGTAAACTCGGCGGAAAAAACCGCCTTCAGAGGGCCCCTATTCAGTTTGTCGGTGCCTGGCACAGTGGTCATTTGAAAGTAAATGGTTATTTTTGTGTGAAACGTAAAAAATGTCGCTTCACCACCCCATTGAACTAACCAAAGCCCAGGAGTCAAGGGCTGCCATTGAAAGAGTTTATATCGAAATGCGCCACCTGTTCAACAGTGGCATCTACAAGCCTTCGGGGGCATCTGGCCAGCAACTCACCGACTCACTGCTCACCCTCCGGCCTGAAATTTACGGCTCAATGAACGACCCCTCAAAGGTTGAGCTGGACGGGCTGGTATATGTGATCGAACGACTTCCAAAGGGGATAGAAGAGTGTCGTTTTATCCGGCTGATCTCAGAGGAAGGCTACCACAAATCTGGCTTTGAAGTGCTCATTCCTCATGCGAGAAAGAGAAACTGCTACAGGATTGATGACGAGCAAATGTTCATTGAGGTAACCAGAGGCAGAAGTGAGATTTACGACATTCTCACTCACCTCACCTTCATGTACCACGAAGCGGAGAAAATAAAAGAGCACGCCTATGACGGGGGTGGTAACCTGAGGAAAGAATGGCTCGCACTGGAAAAGCTGGTCATCAGTGAGCAGGATTTGAAGGGAAAAAGCAAGGAGCTTGCCTTCACCTACTTGTCCACTTTGCTGGGCAGAACCTATGAGGAGACCAAGGCGGCTGTTATGCGCCTGCAGTCGTCCAAGTCGAATAACAATGGTCTGTTTCACATTGTCTACTGGCTGGGCACCTTGATCATTCGTGAAAAACAGGAAAACAAAACCATTGAAATTTCTTTTTCCCCCACACTCCGCCAGCGCATTGGGCACCACATGTACGGTGAGCGCTGGTCGCAGCAAATCAACAAATACCTGATAAAAGCAAAGCTGCTCGACAGACCCATCCATGTCATCAGCGCCAACCTTCACAGTTTCCTCAACACTCTTTACTGTTTTGCTGCCCTAAAAGAATCGGAGCGCAAGAAGCAAAGCCTGGAAGGTGTGGCGCTTATGCTGAGCGACCCGAAAAACAAAGAACTCAATGACCTAGTGGAAGCATTTGCCGCCAAAAATGGCCTGCATCTCATCAAAGACAGCAACGGAACCAACATCTCTGTTCAGGTAATCGACACCGCCAAAATCAACTTTGATCTTCTCCCCGCAGAAATTAAAGCTGACCAAGCAAAGACCTGGAGCAAGAAACCAGTGCTCATCGTTTTCGATTACGCCTTTGGTGAGCAGGCCTATGAGATCATGGATGAGCTTTTGAAGCCACTGGAGGAAAACGATCAAATCTCAATTAGAGTGGCGTCTATCAATATCATGGGCAAGGCAGGCATATTGCAGGGCGGCAAAGGAGACATCATGATTCCCACGGCGCATGTGTTCGAAGGCACGGCGGACAATTACCCGATCGTCAATGATTTCAAGGCCAGCGACTTCCACGCAAAGGGATTATATGTTTGCGAAGGGCCTATGATCACCGTGCTTGGCACCTCTCTTCAAAACAAAGAAGTGCTGGAGTACTTCGAAAGCTCTTCGTGGAATGCCATTGGGCTGGAAATGGAGGGGGCACACTATCAGAAGGCTATTCAATCACATGCGATTATCCGCAACAGTATCAGCAAAGACGTGGTGCTAAGGTACGCCTACTACGCATCTGACAACCCTTTGGTAACGGGCAACACACTTGCTTCGGGCAGCCTGGGCCTTGTTGGTGTAAAACCAACCTACCTGATCACCACTGCCATTATCAACAAAATCTTTCAACAACAAGAATAGCCACACACTCAGAAGCAAAACCCCAATGCTACGGAAAGCTCCCTCCGTTTTCAGCGATTATGGAAGAAATATTACATCTGTAATGATAGGGTAATAGAATAGTAATGAACAAGTTACGCTGTATTACGTTATTTACAGTAGCTAATTGTACCAAATCATGCAACTGAGTAATCTACAATCGGAAATTCTTCACTCGGTGGAGAACCTAAAGACAGATCAGCAAAAAGATGTGCTTGAGTACATCTCAGAACTGCAACTAAATGATCAGCGGGTCAAAGCAAGGCTAAAGAGCCAGGCGCTAAAAGAAATCAGGCTTGCCCTGAAGAATGAGGCGTTTGCTTAACTAGTCTTCTGACAGCACGATTATCTTGTCCTTACTGGAAAAGGTAATCAGATCAGATTTCTTTGGGTTAACCACTACCCCATAGCCCTGGGTGGCATTTCTGGCATCGGAAATTTTCCGGTAGCCAATAGCAACTTCATTCTTTCTGGCGGCCGACTCCAGAATCGTGTAGAAGTTCACTGGCTTATCTACATTGATATAGTCGGTAACTGGTTTTATGTAAATCTCCGAACCATCCGCATCAAAAAGATCCTCAAAAACCCTCATCAGGTACTTGTTCTCAGCTACCTGAGTCATCAATAAACTTAACAGTTTATCACTGACAATAAAATCGTCGGCACTGGTAATATCTGCCAGCTGCCTGTTTCTCATGTCGAGCATCTCCGACACAATGTTCATTTTTCGTGGAGAACTGGAAGAAATATTACGCAGGTGCAGCAGTGTGATTAGTGTTTGGGCATCCGCCTCCTGAATGGGGTAGTACTCCTGATAGCACAGCAGCATGATATAGTCGAACGTCTGGCATTTCTGCATCTCCAAAACTGCCCTGTCCGTTGTGTCAACCATTTCAAACTCAAGAGTGAGGTTGCTCACTGTCTTTTTAAGCTTCTCTATCTGCGCTACCGCATCGTCAAACTTCGAGATTACCTTAATTGAAGACCCAGGCTGTACATAATTATCCAGTTCCTGAATGATCGTTTTAGCTCTGTTGTTCCATCCAATCAATAGAATTGTCTCGGCGTGGGGAACATCTACTTCGGTCGTTCTTATCGAGCCTTCTTCCAAATTGAAATTTGTGCGATTAGACACAATCATTGTGTCATCGTCTTCGGTTACTCCAATCATCAAGTCGCCAGGCTGAATGACGGTACTCATTGGCGGATTTACCTCCACATGGTTGTCGGAGGCGAACTGTATACCAATGATAGCAGAGTCTTCATAGCTGAAAATAGCCTCCCGAAAAGTCTTGCCGACAAGCTTTGGCTCCTCCACAAAATAGATTTCATCGCCACCAAAATCCATCAGCTCAATATAAACAACCGACAGCCCCGACTGACGACTTGTTTGCACCATGATTTTGGAAACAAAGTCGTCGGAAAGGATAAGTTCCACCTCGTCCTTGCCCACCATTTTTGCCACTTCGAAGTTCCTTTTGTTTTCTATTTCGGCTGTGATATGATACGGGGCCTGCCTCCTGTGTGGGCTGGAAATGATGGCCAGGATCGTTTTGATAATTTGGCTATCAGAATTCTCATTCTCTTTATCCAGGATAATGATCGACTTTGAGTTAACAGGGTTGCCAATCTCGAGGTCATGGAGGTCGATAGGGTTACCCGTTCTGCAAATGATCTTAGTGTTCTTGGTGTTACCAATTTTGTCCTTTATCTCGTCCTCCATCAACACCTTATCCTTGTCAGCCAGGATTACAATTTTAGGATTCTTCTGGTTTTCGTTGGCGATGATAAGCTCTGGAATGATGGTAAATATTTTTGAAGACCAGCCAAGGATGAGCACATGATCCTGCTCCATTACGAACGAGCGACCTTTTCTTAGCTGATCCAGCTTGTCCATGATGCCATTGGAAATCAAACCAATCAGGATACTGAGGATGACAATACCAAGCAGCGTGACCAGGAACATGAAAATCCGGAAATCCCAGTGGCCATCGTGCTCGCCAATAGTACCGGGATCCAGCACGTGCATCAGACTTGTCCAGAAGGTGTCAATGAAGCTGAGTCTGGTTACCTCATCGGGATGAATATTGCCCAAATAAAGAATGGTGGCGAACATCAAAACCAGGAGCAATGCCACCAAGCCCAGGTACGAAATAAGCTTGGTAGAGCCAGCGGACATGAAATTATCAAATGCGTATTTCAGCCGGGCCTTGGTTGATTCGTTATTCATTTAAAAGGTTTAAACAGCTCAAAAAAAATTCCATTTCGTCGATAGAAACAAAATTATCTAATTTACCAGTATAGTAAAGCATAAACGTTTCAATTACCGGATATATTTGGGATAAAACACCTTTGGCTGTGAGATGGTTATAAAATTACTGGCGGAATACCAGCCTATTCTGTGATTCACCGTCCCTTCAACTATAACAGAAAGCTTAAAACCACCCGGTAAGCCGGAGGTAATCATACAGCGTCACCCGAAATGCTTCTCTTTTTTCGTCAGATGTAAAAAGCGGCACTTTCTCTTCGTCTTTTCGAAGCGCAAATCGACCCCCATCCATCATCGCATTATAAAGAGTGGCTGAAAAGGTCAACTGGTCCTGCATATCGCCCTCCCGATAAATAAGCTGATAGCCAGGAAGTGTGTCGCTGCTGACCGTAACATCGATTTGTTCCAGGACACTCCACTTCTCTGACCAGTTAAGCATCAGATAGGCCCTGTCCTGTCGCCAATTGAACACAATGGTCGGCACCAAGGGCGACAAAGAATCTTCGTCCCATGTTTTGTGGGTATAGAGGTAAACCCCAGCTTCTTGCTGTTCCGTTGTGGTGTAGGCTGACTGCCGCATGTTCTTGAAAAAGAGTTCGGAACGGTCCGTTGTTTTAAAGTCGAGTTTCTCAACATCAACTTTTTTGCCTTTGTCAACGTTACATGCTAGTAGAAAAAATACAGCCCCTACTAAGGTCAATACATTTTTCATTTGGTAAGAATAGTGCTTCCTTTGAACACAAACATCTCTCTGATTAGTTTTCCGTCTTATAACAATTAAACAATGAAGAAAATACTTATTGCTATTGTATTGCTGGTTGTGTTTGTTGGTTTGGTTTCAGCCTGTGGCTATTATCGCTTATATAACAATATAGTTACTCTCGAAGTGGGGATTGATGGCCAATGGTCTCAGGTGGAAAATGTTTACCAGAGAAGGGCCGACCTTATCCCCAACCTGGTGAACACGGTAAAAGGCTACGCCGACTTTGAAAAAGAGACCCTCACCCAGGTAGTTGAAGCCCGGGCCAAGGCAACGTCAACAACCATTCGTGCCGATAACTTGTCTCCTGAAGGAATGCAGCAGTTTCAGCAGTCTCAGGACGGACTTGGTTCGGCACTTAGCAGGCTGATGGTGGTGGCCGAGCGTTATCCTGATTTGAAAGCCAATCAAAACTTTCTGGAGCTTCAGGCCCAGCTTGAAGGCACCGAAAACAGGATTGCTGTTGAAAGAAAAAAATTTAATGAAGTAGTACAGGCATACAATACCACTATCCGGAGGTTTCCCGGCAATTTATTGGGTTTTGAGAAAAAAGGCTATTTTGAAGCTTCTGAGGGTGCGGAAAAAGCACCTGAAGTAAAATTCTAAACTATGGCGAAAGAATATTTTAGCGAAGAAGAACGCCGCAATATCGTGCAAGCGATCAAGGAGGCCGAGCTGGCAACCTCCGGCGAAATCAGGGTACACATCGAAAGACATTGTCAGAAAGATGTGCTGGACAGGGCTGCAGAAGTTTTTTCCACATTGAACATGCAGAAAACCAAGCAACGAAACGGTGTGCTTTTTTACCTGGCTGTGGAAGATCATCAATTTGCGATAATTGGTGATGCCGGCATTAACCAGGTGGTGCCTGACCACTACTGGGGCGACATTAAAGACCACATGAAGGATCGCTTCGTGTCAGGGCAACTGACCCTTGGCCTGAGTGATGGCATCCGTATGGCCGGAGCCCAGCTAAAAGAACATTTCCCTTACCAAAAAGACGACGTAAACGAACTCCCTGATGACATTTCCTTTGGCCAAAATTAAGTTTCTCTATTTTTTCACTGGTTTACTGTTTATGGCCGGCTTAGCGGCTTCGGCCCAGAGTTTTCCAAAGCCAATGTCGCCGCCGAGGATCGTGAATGACTTTGCGAACCTGCTTAGCCAACAGGAAACTAATATGTTGGAAAATAAGCTCAGGGGATATCGGGACAGTACCTCCAATGAATTCGCTGTCGTGATATTGGAAACAATAGGGCAAGACGATATTGACCTGTATGGAGCTGAATTGGCCCAGGAATGGGGCATCGGAAAAAAGGGTAAGGAAAATGGTGTACTGGTTTTAGTGGCGATTAGTGACCGAAAGGTGAGCATTAGCACAGGCTATGGGCTGGAAGGTGCTATCCCCGATGCTTATGCTAAAAGAGTCATTGAAAAGTACATAGTACCTAATTTCAGAGCGCAAAAGTATTTCCTGGGGCTGGATCAGGCAACCAGCATACTCATGAGCATGGCCTCAGGCGAGTTCAAGGCAGACCCACGAACGGCAAAAAAAACGCCGGGAATTTTGTCTCTTATTATCGTTTTCTTCTTTGTCATCATTCCTATTATTTCGGTTTTTCGGGGAAGAAGAGGGCATTTTTCTTCACGCAAGCCTGGATTCTGGACAATGCTCTTCCTCATGTCGAGCATGAATCGGGGCCGTGGCAATACTTTCAATGATTTTAACAGTGGCAGAGGAAGTTTTGGCGGCGGAAGCGACTTTGGTGGCTTCGGGGGTGGAAGCTTCGGTGGCGGTGGCGCCAGCGGCTCCTGGTAGTTAGTCTTTTCTGAATACCAGGGTTGTCATGCATCTAACATCGTCCACCACAGTGGTTTTCACGGGTTCTATCAGCTGCCAGGAAAACTTCTCAACGATTTCCTCGATCAAACTTCTGGTGAGTAAAAACCTTGCCGATCCATCAGGAATCAGGTAGCGACCACTTCCCAGATTCTCAATGGCATCCGGAAGGCCAATATCGCTGGTCATGCGAATAAAAAGAATGCCATCGGGAGCTAATACCCTAAACAACTCGGCCACCTGTTTGTGAAAAGCATCCACGCTTTCAGCAAAGTGTAGCACAGCACTGCTGACTACAATGTCGAAGTAACCGGCTGGCAAAGGCAAACTCTGCGCATCTCCCTCTATCAGCTTTCTTTCATCAAAATCCGGTCTGACCCCCTTGAGCAGGTATCGAAGCATTTGCAATGCAGAAGGGTTTTGATCGAAACCATACACATCAAAGCCTTCTCTGGCGAAATAAATGAGGTTTCGACCCTCGCCACAGCCTACGTCCAGCACCTTGCTTTTTCCTTCAAAGCGGCCCTTGAGTATTTGATCCAACAGGTAGATGTCGATGTTGCCCAGTTGGGCATTGAGTTCTCTGAAGTTCATTGCTCCGATTCCGACAAAAGGTTGGATGCCTTCAAGGCCTCTTCAAATGCCTGCCTTCCGGCCTCAATTATTTCTTTGGCTCTGTAGAATTCAAATGTAGAACAAGCCCGCCTTGACACCTCAACACTTAACCCCGGCTTGTATTGCTTCAATAGCTCTGAAGTAAGCCGATCCTGCAGAAGGTCAAGGGAGTCGTTGAGCAAATCAAAGAACCCCAATTTCTTCTTTGCGGAGCTGGAGCCAGGAATCACTTTGCTTATCTTGCTCATCATTTCCTCCAGTCGCTTTGTGTATTGATTGGACTCTCTTTTCTCTTGTTTCTTTAAAGGACTAACGTACGGCTTGAATGCATTTACATTGGAAACAACGAGGATGTCTCCCTTGGTTCTTTTCACTTTATCAGCCGGCACAGGATTGGTCACACCGCCGTCGACATACAGACTTTCACCCGACTTAAGGGGCGTGAGCACGGTGGGTATTGCTACTGATGCTCTGATAGCATGATACATGCTCCCGGAGTCGAACACCTTCTCCTTTTGTGTGTTGAGGTCAGTTGAAACGGCAATGAACGGGATTTGCATTTCTTCTATTGGCCGATCCGGGATAACTTTCTCCAGGTTCTTGAAAACCTTTTCCCCCCTGATAAAGCCTTGCGAACTGAAAGTAAAATCGATGAGTTTAAAAACCTCAATTCTATCAAGATGGCTAATCCAATCCTTGAATTCCGGCAACTTGCCACAAGCATGAAACGCACCAACCACTGATCCCATAGACGAACCAGCGATTGAACTGATCTCGAAGCCGTGGTCAATGAGCCCCTCGATTACGCCAATATGTGCGACTCCTCTGGCCCCACCACTCGAAAGCACCAACGCTACTTTTTTACTCATATGTAAAAATAGTTTTTAACAGACACTTTAATATGTAAATTTTCGAGCTAAATCTAAACACCAACAAAATGACCCCATTCCACCTCGCCTTCCCCGTTAGCGATATTGAGGCTACCCGAAAGTTCTTCACTGAAGTGATTGGCTGCAAAGTAGGCCGCTCAGCTGAGAAGTGGATCGACTTCGACTTTTTTGGGCATCAGATCAGCGCCCATTTGAAGCCGGACGAAGTAGCACAGGCAAAAACAAATGAGGTGGATGGCGACAAGGTGCCTGTCAGGCATTTTGGAGCCATACTCAAGTGGGAAGAATGGCATGAGCTGGCCGACAGGCTGACCAAGCAAGGCATCGAGTTCATTATTGAGCCCCATGTGAGGTTCAAAGGCGAAGTTGGCGAACAGGCTACTATGTTTTTTCTCGATCCGAGTGGCAATGCGTTGGAGTTCAAGTCGTTTCAGGACATGTCGCAGGTTTTTGCCCATTAACATATGAGCTGGGTCGAAATCGTAGTAAGTCAGTTGAAGGATGTTTATTCAGGTTCGCCCTGGTATGGCAAGCCGGTTAGAACAATTTTGCGGGAAATTATGCCGGAAAAGGCAGGCGTGCGCCCCGATGATTCTTCACATTCGGTCTTCCAGCTGGCACAACACATGCTTACCTGGCGCACCTATGTGGTAGAACAACTAAAAGGCAATGAGGGATATAACGTACCTATCGATTCTGAGAAAGACTGGAGTCAATCGGGAGTAACGAACGCAGCGGAGTGGCCCGCTTTGCTCCAGGCCTTCGACGACAACCAGACAAAGCTCTTGGATCTTATTCAAAAAACTTCAACGGATACATTTGCGAAGCAAGTACCGGGAAAGTCCTACGACTTTAAACACCTGATTGAGGGCATCGTGCATCACGACATTTACCATGCTGGCCAAATGGTGACCACAGCGAAGGTTGTGGGCGCCTACCTGCCCTCCAGCTAGTGCACGTAGCTGCCTGCGTTGATATCAATGGTGCTGCCAGTCGCATGGTCGGCCAGGCCGCTGCATAAGAAGGTCACCATGGGTGCGATGTCCTTCGGCTCAGTGAGTCGTTCAAGTGCCAAATCACCAAGCACCACCTGCTCGCCATAACGCTCCACAAATTCTTTGGCCATATCGGTTCGCACAAAACCTGGCGCAATATTGAACGCTTTGATACCCTGCTTACCGTAAGCCCTCGCTATCGAACGGGTAAGCGATACCACGCCACCTTTCGACGCTGCATAGGCCAGGTACTCTGCAGTGTCACCTCTAAAGGCCGCTCGTGACGAGATATTGATGATCCTTCCTGTGGCCTTTCTTTTGAGCCAATGATCGATGGCCTTTTTGCAAAGAATGGCAGTTGCGTTAAGATTAACCATCATGGTTTTGTTGAATTCTTCAAGCCACTGCTTATCGGCTGAACCCATGTCGGAAGCTATGGCCAGACCCGCATTGTTGACCAAAAGTTCGAGAGACCCAAATTCACTCACCACCTTATCGAACAGCTGCACTACCTGATCTGGTTGAGCCAAATCTGCCTGAAAAGCTTTGCTCTCATTACCCAGCACATGGGCCAGGTTTTCAGCCTCTCTGCCACTCTTGTGGTAATGCACTGCCACGGTGGCTCCGGCTTCTGCCAGCTTAGCCGCAATGGCTTTGCCTATGCCCCTGCTGGCTCCTGTTACGAGCACATTCAGGCCAGATAAATTAATGTACATAGTGAAGGATCATTCGATATGCCGAAAAATAAGTGATTAGCGCTGAAACTAAAAGTCAATAAGCAATCCTCTCTTAGAATGATTTTCCAATTTACCAATAGTAAGGCAGCCTCAGCGAAGCGGGAGACCAGGAAAATTGGTGAATCTGGTTTAAGAATGTCGATAACTAAAATAAGTTAACTATCTTATATATAAGAAGTTATGGTTTTTGTGTGTGATTATCCACAATTTTTGCTAAGTTATCCACAATTCATCTAACGTGCTGATTTGATGATCTTTCCAACCGTCACTTTTCCGTCACCTGAAAATGCCTGATAGAGATAAACAGCTGGCGGCAATTCCTCTCCGTTTGAATTTCTGCCATCCCAGGTCAGGTTGCTGCCTAATTTTCCCCGGTTATTAATGGTTCTCACCTGCCGCCCGGAGAATGAAAATATTTTTATTGACTCAACCCCAGCCGGGGCTTCATTTTGGAAGTATATTAAATCAACAAAAGGATTAGGAAACGTCACCAGATCAACTTCTCTGTTGCTTAGTCCGGTTACATCCATTGGCCCTTCAAAATTTTCTATCTGCTGATCCAGCCAAGTGGTGCGCTGAGTGATCCAGTTCCTTAGGTAGTCCACCTCCGCCATGTAAGTTGCTCCGACAAAATTGTTGGGCCACGTGTACTGGCCAATTACCGGCCATCTTTGAAAATTCCTATTTTTGGCCTCAGATAAGACGTCGGTATATTCATCAATCATCGTGCTTATTGCTTCGTCGGACCAGGCACCACTCCGCAGCGTCATCCACCGCAATTTCACCTGTTGTCTGAAAACAGGGTCGGTCATCAGCTTGTCCCACCAAAAGGGAACCAGCCAGAAGTCGTTCGGACAAATGTCGTTGAACTTATAGGCCCAGCCCTGGGTGTTTCCTCCCTGGCAGTAGTCGGCGTTGCCAAACGCAAGGTTAAAGTCCCATATTGGCCCAAGAGTCAGGAGCCCACCCTTGTCATCTTTGTCCTTGTACATAAAGGTGCTGAGCCTGTAGCCATCAACATTTCTGCTGAGCTCAATGATCAGGAAGAAGTCAACAAAGCTCGACAGCTCTATATATTTGCGGTAGCCCGACACCGGATCCCTAAAGGAACTCGACTTCAGAGCACTTTCGAAGCTCTTCATAAAGCTTTGTATATATGCCTTTTGAGCGCTGGTGATTTCGTCATCTGCTGGCTCATCGTATTGAAAGAAGGCCACCTGATCACTGTTTTTATAATTGTTTGGTCGGTACTCTGACGCAAAGCCCCCACCACCGCTGCCGTCAAACTTATCGAGCTTCAAAATGTAGCCTCCGGTCAGCTCTTCTCCCTCGTTATCCTCTGGCTTTAGGTTGGCTATATCCACCCTGTTTTTGTCCCTCTTCACCTTTTCCATAAATAGGTAGATGCCGTGGTATTGCCCATTGAGCACCACTTCAACATATTTTGTTCTTGAGCTATAGCGTTCAGTGAATGAGAAAAGATCGAAGGTTAGTTTGTTCCGCATTAGCGTTTTGTCGGAGTAAGGCCCGTGCAAAACCCAGTCTTCCTCGGCCGGAAAACCCAAAATGGCCGTATCAAGATCCTGGCCTTGATCGTCCCAGGTCTCAATGCCGAAGGACTTCTTTGGAAACAGGGCTTGAGAAGAGGAGCCCCTGAATTCAATACCGATGAAGCCGTCGTAGTCAGTAAAAGGACCGGAGATATTGTTAGTAATCCCTTCCGGATTGTTGATTATGCCCATTCTTGCTTTCACCTTGGGTTCGTTAACAATGGTACGCCCTTCGGTGTCGATGATAATAATGGGGAGGTTGGACGACTCAAAATCAACAGACTGTGACTGAGCGGACAGCGTGCAAAAAATGGCTCCTGCAAGCAGAGCTCTTAGCAATGTAGTTTTCATAAAAGTAGGTTTACTTACCAAATGTCTTCAAAATAGCTCAAGGCTGTTGGCTCAACCAGCAGGCCTTTAAGCTTAAGGTAATCCAGGTAGGCCGACAGCAACAAAAACTGATCCTTAATTACTCTACCCCTTAGCTTTTCCTTCGCTTTTAGCCACTTTAAGAGGCTTTCTCTCGCATCGCCAGGGTCTATGGCAGACAATTTCTGTCGATATGCGTCTAATTGAGCATCCAATTCTTGCAGGGCTTTGAGCCGTTCCGCTATCCTCAGTGTTTTCTCATAGGCCCCATTTAGTTGAACATCCCACTCGGTTCTTGCCTTTACCTCCGCCCATTTATCATTGATCAGAGACAGCTGCCTGTTCTGCGTTTGCATGCGATTGGTGTTGAAAATTGGGATGCCAATGCCTACCCGCAAGCCAAACCTTTCTTTGCCCCCCACATCCCACTCGGGCTGCACAAAGCCGATGTCCCAATCACGTTTTTCCAGCAGCACCTTACTCTCTGCGAGCTGCACATTCAACTGCTCCTTCTCCGTGGCAAGCCGCACCGCTGATGGCACCTGCATTAACTCGTCCACTGTCCTCAACAACTTTTCCAACGCCACATCGGGGAACACGCTTTCAAACAATGACTGGGCAAGTGTTTCTACTTTAGCTGGGTTCGGATCATCCAGGAAATCAGCAAGCTCATTCTCCAATTCCTCGGACAATTCCATGCGGTTCACTGCCAGATCAATCCTTTCAAGCTCCACATCAAGCAATTCTTCGGCATCAAATTCGCCTTCGGAAATGTATTGAGCCATATTCTCCAACCACTTCTGCCGCCAGGCAACAGACGCTTCGGTTTCCTGGAATTGCAATGCGACATAGCTGATTTTCAGCCAGGTTTCAATCTTATCGAAAAGAGCTGTTTGCATTGCCTCCTTCAACTTCAACTGGGCCTCCGTCTCCAAAAGTTTGCCCATACTTTTTCCTGCCGCATAATAGAAAGGGTTGGACGGACGAAGGCGGAAGGCGTACTCAGTTTTGTCGTTGGTGATGCCTCCCACTCTGAAATCAATCTCGTCAAAATAAGCAACGCCGTACCTGTTTTGCTGAAACCATTCTACCTGCTGTTTGGCTGCCTTTATTTCGGGTCGGTTCTCAATTCCTATGGTGATTTGATCAAACAACGGCAGGGGCTGCTGCATGGCCTCCACGAAAAAGGGGAGAAAGAAAAGGCCTGTCACTAAAAGCTTGCTACTTCTCATGGTACCAGAATCATTACCTTTTCTCCCTGAAGCCAGCCTTTTGTGTTGTCGAGTTTGAAGAAGATCTCTTTGCCGGATTGCTGAACTGGCAGCTGTTGCATCATAGTGGGCAGCACTTCAACACCGCCTGACCCGACATAGGTTGCTGTCGTTTTCTTATCTGTTTCCAGTGCCGACTGCACCACCACCCGGGAGAGCTCGCCAACAATATTGGTTTGGTCTGTAATGTAGGCCCTCACAAATTTGTTTTCGTCAGGCAATAGCGACAGCAAATCAGAAAAGCCATCGGCGGTTTGACCCTGCATAAAATAGACATTGTCGACGATGCCGCTGGCGGGAGCCAACAACACAAGCGATGCCTTTTCTGCCTCCAGTCTCTGTTTCTCATGTAGCAGCTCTTCCCTGCTGGCTTCAATGGCCTTTACTTGTAGCTGTCTCTTTTTTAGTAACAACGACTGTTTGAGTTTATTCTCGGAAACACTTGCCTCAAAATTTTGCTCAACAATCGCCAGCTTCCAGGCTGCTGCGCTTGTGGTGTCTTTTGCTTCGGCAGTAGTGAAATTCTTTAGCCAGGAGGCGTCCCGGTTCTCTGCCATCCTGATCTCGGCGATAGCCTGCTCTTTTTTCGTGCGCTCCTGCTCTAGCTCCAGAGCCAGCTCATTTTTTTCGATTTCAAACTCAAAAAGCTCCTTTTCGCTTGTAGCTTCAAGCTTAGCTTCTTTATAGGCCAGGTCTTGAAGGTCATCGAGGATGGCCTGCGACTCAAGCCGCATCAGTACAGCGCCCTTTTCTACTTTTTGGCCGGGGGTAACGTTCACCTCAAGGATAACTGCTTTGCGTGGATGGTTGAGTCTCACCTTGGGGCTTTCCACAACGCCATATAAATTGGCTTTGCGCACAGGATAGTCGAGGCTGAAATAGAGGAGAGCCCCAGCCAGAAGCACAATTGTTATATAGAATGCGTAATAGTTTTGTTTTGGGATGCTCATTTACACTCTTACCAAATTTCCTGATTTTGACCATTTCACCTGAAGAACCCCTTCGATCTCACTCATTTGCTGCAAAAAAGACGTTGCCGCCTCTCCGGCTACCCGAACCACCTGCCACTCGAGCTGCCAGGTAGCTTCCTTTCCTTTTTGCTGACTAACCAACCGAATTTTCACGCTCAACGGCTTTATAATTTGCTCAATTTGTGTCGCCAGCTCCATTGTTTCTATGGTCACTACGAGCGTAAAACGCTCTTTCTGGTTCTTTCTCTCTACAAAAAAATGAAGTAGCCAGGCCACCAGACAAAACATGAAGGTGCTGGAAATAGCGATGCTGAACCCGTAAACACCCAGTGCTATGCCCAATGCCAGTGTGGAAAAAAGAAAAAGCAGGTTTTTGGGCTCCTCTATTCTGGTTCTGAACCGGATAATGGCCAGTGCCCCAAAAATGCCCAAGCCACGTGCCAGGCTGTCTCCTATCGACATCATTACGGCGGTGGACACCAGCGTGGCTAGGATCATCGAAATAAAAAATTGGTCAGGATACACGAAACCCGTGTAGGTCTTTTTATGCGTGACGGCGATAAGCGAAGCCAAAACAAGGCCCCACATCAGGGTGTAAATAGCTGTGATGAAAGTGGGGAACCCCGACTGAAGCTCCACCGGAAAAAATTCAAGCATACATTCTAATGTTCGTATTTACTCTAGCGTAACATCTAAGTAATGTATCCTTAACGTAAAAAAAAAGCGACCTGGTAGGGCCGCTCGCTATTAATTTCCACTCTTTTCGTCAATAAAGTGCCATATCGAACCTACGCCGGTACTTTTTTGTCAGCTCATTTTGTGCACCGATGAGCTGAAAGAAAGCGACGGCCGCCCTTCTGGGCAGCTCCTCCATAAACGCTTTGTCGATCGTAACTGCTTCTATGAGCAAGCTAATGCCGCTTTCGGGGTCATTGTTTTTAAAAGCCTCCTGCGCCGCTCCGAGTTTTTTTCCAACTGCACTGTCAACAGAAATGTCTGCTTCCAGAAAATCCGCCATTTCTTCTATTCGCTGGATGTCCTCGAAGAGCTTATTTCGATTGACCACCTTTGACAACAGGTCTCTCGCCGTGACAGCATCCGGCATAACAATAGCCCTGGCCATCAATAGTCTCCCTTCATCGCTCGCCGGATAGTCAATGATAAAGCTCTCCAGTTCGCCCAGGGCGTTCTCATCGCCAGCGATCAGTTTTTGCTCTATTTGGCTCAAAAGCTCCTTTTCCTCGCTTGGCAAATATTGATCCAGCCATTTTTGAATTTCATGTTTGGGAAGTGCGCCTGTAAATTCGGCAACGACCTCGCCCTTATGGAACATTTTGACTGCCGGAATGCCCTTGATGCCATACGCTGCAGACAAGTGCTGGTTTTCGTCCGAGTTCACCTTCACCAATTCCCAGGCACCGTTGGCCTCACCGGCCAGTTCTTCTATGATCGGCCCTAAAAACTGACAGGGGCCACACCAGGGTGCCCAAAAGTCGACAACAACGGGCACGTTTTTACTTTTTGCTATTACTTCTTTATCAAAATCCATGGTTTAATTATTTCCAGCCATTTAACAAAAAGGTGGGCGCTAGCAGTTCCTAAAAACAACACTTTTGAAGACTGCTCTACGTATTTCCCCAGGCGTTCAGCACCAGGTGGCGGCTTCCTCCGTAGTTCCTGTGCTCGCAAAGGTAAATGCCCTGCCAGGTGCCAGTGTTGAGGCTGCCATTGGTAACCGGAAGCTGCACAGAAGCTCCCAACAACGATACTTTAATGTGTGCCGGCATGTCGTCGGGGCCTTCCATGGTATGCCGATAGTAAGGTGCATTTTCAGGTACCATTTTGTTGAAGTGACTTTCGAAGTCGACCCTAACGGTGGGGTCGGCATTTTCATTGATCGTGAGGCTGGCCGATGTGTGCTGAATAAACACCTGTAGCACACCTTGCTTGATTTTTTGCAGCTCAGGAAACTGTTCCAACACCTCTCTGGTAATAAGATGAAACCCCCTTGGCTAGGGCTTTAGCGTTATCTTTTTCTGAAAAAATTCCATGACTAATAGTAACGATTGGGTACCTGATTTGCAACCTGTGCAAAGGGCAAACGCATTTAAAGCTGCTTAATTACCCCTCGTCGTTTTCCTTTTGTCCAGGAACCCATTCGTAAGCCCCGATGTCAGGAAGGCTGTCTCTTTGGTGCCCAAGGTTATCGAGATCGATATTGAGGTATTTTGCCTTGTTGATAAGAGGCGATAAACTATCAGGGCGATAGTCGTACAAAAATTCGTTGAAGAATTTTGGCGGCGTGTTGATCAGGTTGTTGTTGGCGTTCAGTAGCGAGTTGGTCGTTTTCAATAAGCTGTTGCCGACCTGGTAAATGAAGCTGGCGCCTCCCCCGGTATTGAACTCGATCTCCTCCTTCTGCGTACCCCAAATCACACTGTTGAATACCCGTGCCTCTAACGGTGCTGCAAGCAGCTCTTCATTTGCCAGCAAAATATTGTCTGAGAAAATGACCGAAGGGTCTTCCCGAAAGAAGTCGGAGGGGTAATTGGAAAAAGTGCAGTGCTCGTAGCGGTAGTTGCCGCCAGCCACGTTCGCTACCAGATAACGAGCCGCATTGTACACGACAGTGTTGTAGGCGTATACATCACTCGTCAAGGCCAGAATGCCATCGGACGACATGTTGCCAATGGTACTATTGGCAATCACTACATCAGGAATGTCGTCATCGTCGGGCGTACCTATTCTCAAACCTACCTCCCCATTTTTGATCACGGTATGATTAAGGAAGTTGTCTTTACTCCCCTCCAGGAAATAAATGCCAACCCATTGGCCAGGAGCTTCCCGATAGTCTCGGTCGTTACGGGTATTTCTAAAGATCACTTTTTTGTCTGGCGTTCCCCCGGTAATAAGCGTGCCCAGTACAAACAAATGAGCTCCCGGTTGCATAAGCACTTCAACACCCGCCTTAATAGTTAAAGTTACACCAGGGGCAACAACCAGTGAGTCTGAAACAACATAGGGCATACCAGCTTCCCAGGTTTGATCCTCTTCGATAATACTGAGCCCCTTGTAGTATGACGCATCCTGCGCCCAGGCATCCAGCACCACATTGGTACGGGTGGTGCCTACCACTTCCAGGTAGTCCAGCACTCTCTTCGCTTCGACCTCACCCGTAACGGGTAGCCTGCCATTGACCAACACGAGCAGGCTATCCTTGCCCAGGATTTTGATGTTGTTGAATGCCTTTCCCGACAAGCCATTGATGGTCAACTCAAATGGAGAGCCTTCCAGCTGTTTGAGTCTGATCCCAGGCACTATAACTCCATTCTTGTTGGGGTTGTAAAGCAGCAGCCTGTACGACGGGCTCAACTGGGTGGTCAGCAGCGTGTCGAAGTACAGCGTGTCGGTAGAAAAGTAAAGAGACTCATCAGAAAGCTCAGAAAAAACCTCTTCGTCGGGTGTGCATGCCCACCAAAGGGGAAGAATGAGCAGCCATACGAGTCGACGGGTCAACATAAGTGCATTTTGAACGATGGAAGTGTGGAATTATTCTCCATCCTTCAGCTTCTCCGAGTGGTCGGCAATCCGCAATTGCTCAATAAACTCACCCACATCGCCATCCATAACTGCGGGTAGGTTGTAAACCGTTAACCCTATCCTGTGGTCGGTTACCCGGCTTTGGGGATAGTTGTAGGTGCGGATTTTATCAGAACGGTCGCCGCTACCCACCATCGACTTGCGCTGGGCGCCTACTTCATCGTTGTGTTTTTTCAGCTCTACTTCGTAAATCCTTGACCGCAATACCTTCAGGGCTTTTTCGAAGTTTTTGATCTGCGACTTTTCGTCCTGGCAGCTTACGACAATACCAGTGGGGATGTGAGTCAGGCGAATAGCCGAATAAGTGGTGTTCACCGACTGGCCGCCAGGGCCTGAAGAACAGAAAGTGTCCTTCCGAACGTCGTTCATGTCGATGTTTACCTCCACTTCCTCCATTTCGGGCAGCACGGCCACAGTAGCGGCGGAAGTGTGCACCCTCCCCTGAGTTTCGGTGGCCGGCACCCTTTGCACCCTGTGCACGCCCGACTCAAACTTAAGCATGCCGTAAACGTCTTCACCTGAAACGGTGGCGATAATCTCTTTGTAGCCACCTGACGTGCCTTCGGTCAGATCGAGCACATTCATTTTCCAGCCTTTTTCCTCAGCAAAGCGCTGGTACATACGGAAAAGATCACCGGCAAAAATAGCTGCCTCGTCGCCGCCGGTACCACCTCTTATTTCCAAAATGACGTTTTTGCTGTCATTAGGGTCTCTGGGAATCAGTAGTTGTTTGAGCTCTTCCTCCAGCTCCTCCTCTTTTGGCTCAAGCTCTTCAATCTCCATCTTGGCCATTTCCCGGAGTTCCGGATCCTTCTCTTTGTTGAGCAGTTCTTTGGCTCCCTTCAGGTCGTTCTTTACCTTCTTATATTCCTCCAGCTTAGCAACAATGCGGCTAAGCTCCTTGTATTCCTTGTGCAGTTTGGTGTATTGTGCCATGTCAGCCATGGCATCGGGCTGAACAATAAGGTCGCTTACTTCCTCAAAGCGCTTTTTGATGGCCTCTAGTTTATCGAGCATTCCTGAAAAATTAAGCTGCAAAATTAATAAACCGCTGATCTTTTTTCGATTAAGTGTGGTTATTTTAACAGATCATTAGATAACCCGCCTATGAGAACGCCAATAATCCTTTGCCTGTCCATGTGTCTGATTACTGTTGGCTGTGGCCCTATGGACAAAGGGAATAGCGAGGCAGTAAAAAAAGAAATGGAAGACCGAAAAGTGAAGCACGTGCTTCCGTCGCAAATTACTGACAAAGCCAAAGAAAGGGGACTGGCCATTACCGACGCAGCACAAAAGGTTTTGCTTCAAACCCTGATAAAAAAGATTGAGTCGGAGGGCATACTGGGAGCGGTAGAGTATTGCAATTTGAATGCTTTTCCGCTGGTAGACTCGCTGTCCAAAGCCAACCATGCTACCATCAGGCGAGTGAGCAACAAATGGCGCAACCCGAAAGATGCACCTATCGCCGACGAGATAGCCATTATGGAAGCTTACACCTACAGCGTGGAGCAGGGACAAGCACCTAGGGAAGAAGTGTTTATGGAAGACAATTCCACACAAGTAGTTTACACCCGGCCCATCATGATGGGCGCTGCGCTGTGCCTCCAATGCCATGGCACACCGGGTAAAGAGCTTACCCAGGAAGTAGCAGACAAAATCAAGGGCCTTTACCCTGAGGACAAAGCCACCGGCTATGAGTTGGGCGAGTGGCGGGGGATATGGAAAGTGGTGTTTGAGAAGAAGGATTTGGTGTTGGAGTTGTAGATTATTTTACAATCTTTGGAAAGGTATGAGGATTTGGAAGAGCTCGCTCTCAATTATCAACCATGATTTGCACCGCTGGTGTGAGAACCCCTCTTCGATTTTCTTGTTTCTGCCTGGGAAAATGGCTAATCTAAATCATGAATCTGGAACAAGTAAATATCTACAGAATGCTCCATATTGAGAACATTCCTCATGTTCTCGCCAATGGCCTAACCCATAAGCGGTCACTCAAGGCCAATCCTACTTTTGTTGGAATTGGTGACCTAAGTCTTATTAACAATCGAAATGCCCGGCAGGTAAATGTTGACAACGGTAACACATTTAATACGATCGAAGTGATCACTCTTGGTGACTTCACTCCGTTTTATTTTGGCGTCAAAATGCCAATGCTTTACGTAGTCCAGCAAGGAGGCAACTTTGTCGACAAAGCCAGTAAGCCCGACGACATAGTTTATGTAGTGTGTTCTGTTGATTCAATTGTAAAATCTAAACTCTCATATTATTTTTCAGATGGCCATGCAACAGATTTTCTAACTACCTTCTATAACAAGGATAAAATAAGGCAGCTACCGCAAATTGTAGATTGGAATGCTGTAAAAACCCCGTATTGGGGAGGGCAAGAAAACCTGAATATTAAAAGAAAAAAGCAGGCGGAGTTTTTGGTGCAAGGTGACATCCCGTCAGACTTCATTGTTGGATACGGTTGTTACAACGATATTTCAAAACAAAGACTGGTTGGCTTTGGGGTCGAAGACAAATTAGTTAAAGTCATTCCGAAGGCGTATTATTAAAAACGATTATGATCAGATATCTAACAGGAAATATTCTTGACAGTAAAGCAGAAGCTCTTGTCAATACGGTTAACACTGTTGGTGTCATGGGAAAAGGCATTGCATTACAGTTCAAAAAGGCGTACCCTAACAATTACAAAGCTTATCATCAAGCCTGCAAGACCGAGCAACTAGAAATAGGTAAACTTTTCGTAGTTAAGGACGAAAACGTTAGCACTGGCGAGAAGATTATTGTCAATTTTCCAACGAAGACGGACTGGAGAAAGCCATCCGAATACGAATACATCGAAAAGGGTTTGGCGGACTTAATTAGTGTTATTAGTGATTTCAATATCAAAAGCATTGCGATTCCACCATTAGGTGCTGGAAATGGAGGTCTGGAATGGGAAAAGGTCAAGAGTCTTATCAAACAATATCTAGATAATTTGGATACAGAAATTTTAGTATATGAGCCAAATTCTCTCATCAAAGAAAAACTTAAAAAGGAAAGGGTAAAGCTCACTGATGCACGAGCGTTGCTCTTATATTTGTTGTATGACTTGGTTGGGAATGGGGAATATGTATCTGAGTTTTCAAGTGAAAAAGTGGCCTACTTTTTACAAAGGTTTGGAGCTGGTAAATACTTTAAATTAACGTACGAACCTAATTTCTACGGGCCATATTCCGGTAAGGTCAGGTTCCTCTTAAATACCCTAAATGGTAGCTATATAATAGGCTACAGTGATATGAACAAAAAGCCTTTTGAGCCATTAACTCTTGTTGCAGACGGTTTCGAAGATGTTAAAAGATATATTGAAGCAAACCCCGAACTACAATACATTGCAAAAAAAACAATTGAGTTCCTAGATGGTTTCTATTCGGATTTTGCTCTTGAACTACTCTCATCGATTGATTTTATTTCGCAAACGGAAAAGAACCTAGATAGAGACGTTGTGGCGAACAAACTTGAGACGTGGAGTGATAGAAAACGTTCGCTGTTCTCAAACCCCAAATACTTGGATATTTCTTTGAAGCACCTAGGTAACGTGAAATTCGCCTAGCAATAAAACAAAACGACTACCTACCTGTAAGATCACAGAGAAGAAGATCTAGCTCAGCTTTCCCTATACGTGGGCGCAGACAACAGCACTTCCGCCGCCGAACTTAGTGCCGCAACTATTCCCAAATCTGCTCAAATGACTTACCTTTAATGCTATCAAATGATAGCATCATGAAGCCTCCCTATCAGATCAATTCGGAAATACTTCGCCTGCTTACTGAGGTGTCGGAGAAAATTGGGGCCGTCAACGCCAGCTTTCTGATCAAACCGTCCCCAACTCTGCGGAAGCAAAACCAGATCAAAACAATTCACTCTTCCTTGAAAATAGAGGGTAATACATTGTCAGAAGATCAGATAACAGCACTGATTGAAAACAAGCGGGTGATTGGCCCTGAAAGAGATATTATGGAGGTTCGGAACGCCATTGAGGTCTACGATAAAATCGAGAGCTTCAGGTTTGATTCCGAAAAGTCGTTCCTGGCTGCACAAAAAATGCTTATGAAGTCGCTTGAGAAGGATGCTGGCTCCTACCGGAAAAAAGGTGTGGGCATTGTGAAGGGCTCAAAAGTCCAACACCTTGCCCCACCAGCCGAAAATGTTGCTTTTTTGACGAAGGATCTCTTCAAGTATCTCAAAACGGACAATGATATTCCTCTGATCAAAAGTTGCGTTTTTCACTATGAGGTAGAGTTTATCCACCCGTTTATGGATGGCAATGGAAGAATGGGAAGACTTTGGCAAACTGTGATCCTGATTAGCAAATTTCCCATCTTTCAGTTTCTTCCTTTTGAAACGCTCATTTCGGCCAATCAGTCAGACTATTACAAAGCCCTTTCTGATAGCGACAAGGCCGGACATTCAACTCCATTCATCGCCTACATGCTTGGCGTCATTAGCCTGGCGCTGGATAGCGTACTTCAAACCAAAGGAGCGAGTCAATCGCAAGTTGATCGGCTCCAGTATTTCCTGTCTCTGAAGATTAAGTCATTTACCCGAAAAGGTTACATGAATGTTTTCAAGACACTTTCAACTGCCACCGCCAGCCGTGACTTAAAAAAAGGAGTTGAATTGGGGCATTTCAGCGTCCTCGGTATGAATCGCTTGACAACCTACAAGGTGATAGAAAAGAAAATCTAGCCCAGCTTACTCACACCTCCCCATACCTAAAGCAATCCACCACATGGTCGTTCACCAAAGCCTAGACTTGTGTCTGGGCACAAACGACTGTCCCACTAGGCGATTGAACCCTACCCGAACGAGATTTCGCTTAGTGAAGACTTCCCCCGTATACCATTACACGCACACAAAAAATCTACCGTTGGAGACATAATTCACGACGCGCCAACATCCATTGACTATCTTCAAATCCACGCCACGAACAGTCATTCTTTTTAGTCTCCAGCACCTAAACCGAGGAATAGCTATACTCTTTAACAAAAGGACATGATAAGACCAACCATTTTAACCTTTCTCCTGATTTTCTCTCATTTGGCTTTTGCCCAAAAGCTGACCAAAGACGAAAAGAAGGTAGTATCAATCGTAGATGCCAACATGAGAGAGGCCCTCGACTTTCTCGAAAAAATAGTCAACATCAACAGCGGCACCTACAATATAGCCGGTGTGAGGGAGGTTGGCGACGTGTTTAAAAGCGAGCTGGATGCACTCGGTTTTGAAACAAAATGGATAGAGATGCCCGCCGACATGAAAAGAGCTGGTCATGTCTTCGGTGAAATGAAAGGAGAAAAGGGCAAAAAGCTTCTTCTCATGGGCCACATGGATACCGTATTTGAGCCTGCTGGAGACGCCACTGGCTTTGTCCGTCAAGACACCATCGCTTTCGGACCGGGCACTTACGACATGAAAGGCGGCGACATGGTGCTATTGTTTGCCCTAAAGGCACTGCATGAAGCCAAATTACTGGATGGGTCACAAATCATCGTTGCCTACCACGGGGACGAAGAAGCGGCTGGGCGACCGATCAGTGTAAGCCGGGGCGACCTTATCGATGCTGCCAAAAGAAGCGACATAGCCCTGTCTTTTGAAGGCAATACCGGCTTCGAATATGCAACAGTAGCCCGCCGTGGATCCAGCGGGTGGGCACTTACCGTGACAGGTAACCAGGCACACTCTTCCCGAATTTTTACGCCTGAAGTAGGAGCCGGGGCTATCTACGAAAGTGCCCGCATCCTACATAGATTTTACGAGGAGCTACAGGAAACCAACCTTACTTACAGCGCTGGCACCATTGCTGGTGGTACCACGATAGAAATGACTGGTACAGGGCAACAGGTGGCTGGCAAAAGCAATATTGTACCCAACACTGTATTGATAAAGGGCGACCTACGATTTCTGTCTGAAGAGCAAAAAGAGAACACCCGGAAAAAAATGAGCGCCATTGTGGAAGATCACCTGCCCGGCACATCGGCTGAAATCACCTTTGAAGACGGATATCCTGCCATGTCCCCCACCGAAGGCAACATGAGTGTGCTGAAAATGCTTAATCAGGTAAGTCTCGATTTGAGCCAGGGAGAAGTAAAGCCCTACGACCCTGGAAAAAGAGGTGCTGGCGACATTTCCTTTATCGCCGAATACATAGACGGACTTGACGGCCTGGGTGCCATGGGCAAGGGATCCCATTCTCCGGAAGAGTATGTGGATCTTACCACGCTCGACAGCCAGATCAAAAGGGCGGCGATCCTGATATACCGACTTAGCAAAGAAGAGACTGGGAATAACAAAGGACGTTAAAAGAGTAGCCCCCGGGGGCTACTCTTGCATAGCGCTTAAAGCTTCTTCGCCGATTTAGAGACCACTTTCTTCAAAGTACCCTGAAGCTCCTTGAGTAGTTGGTCAGCTGCATCCTCACACATAGGCTGCACTTTTTCCTTGTCCATGATAGGAATTCCCGCAACTAGCGGAAGGCTCTTTTTGGAAATCCCTTTCTCGTTGATGTCGAACACTTTTTTCCCCTCCTTGTCGTAGCAAATCATGTTGTAGAAGGCCTTAATTTTGACCACCCCGACCCCCATCACTGCCATTTTCTCAAGCTCAAAGCCAATGAACACCATCAAAACTCCGTCAGCTGAAGTCTTAAAAATAGAAGCCATCGCATCTTTGTCGGCCTTACCCATTCCCAGCAATGGCCTGGCGAGATTCTTATACCCTTGCTTTGACAAAACATACATTGCCTTGTCATATTTAGGGTCATAGGCCTGGTACTCAGCGTTGTTCAACACATCATTTTCCGGAAGCAGCTGAAACGGAAATCCTTTGGCAAAGTCGTCGTTAAACGATTTGTAGAAGCTATCGAATACTGATTGAAGATCAAAGTTGTTATTGGCGGCCAAAACGGTGATCTCACTAACAAGACCAGCGTTGGTGCCAAAGTCGCCCGGCCCGATTTCTTTGTTCACTGAAAAATTAACGAGAGCCACTTTTTTCTGCGCTTGTGCCTCAGAGCAAAAGATGATTACAAGAAGGATAAAAATAGTTTTTTTCATTTTGTTGGCTGTTAAAAATAAAAAATCACTGAATATTGTCCTTTATTACAACCCAACAAAATTTAATTGCCATTTTATTTATAAAAATATTCTAAAATTGCTGCTATTTCTTTCAAAATCATGACAGAAACATTGGCGTTCGTTGGTCTGTGGGTCATCGAATGTTGAGTTTTATTACACCTCCCCATACCTAAAGCAATCCACCACGTGGTCGTTCACCAGGCCGCAGGCTTGCATGTGGGCGTAAATGACGGTGCTGCCGACGAACTTGAAGCCTCGCTTTTTCAGGTCTTTGCTCAAGGCGTCCGACTCTTTGGTTGTCGGTGGAGCTGTTTTGTAGTCTTTCCATTGGTTCACTATAGGCTTGTTGTCTACAAACTGCCAAATGTACTTGTCGAAGCTGCCGAACTCCTGCTGCACTTTAAGAAACTGCTGTGCGTTGGTTACGGCACTTTGCACCTTAAGCCGGTTGCGGATGATGCCCGGAAAAAGGAGCAGCTCTTCCACAATCTGCGGCGTAAACTGCGCCACTATCTCAGGGTCGAAACCGGCGAATGACTCACGGTAGCCGGCCCGCTTTTTCAGAATGGTGCTCCAGCTCAGCCCAGCCTGCGCTCCTTCGAGGATCAAAAATTCGAAATGCTTGCGGTCGTCATGCACTGGCACTCCCCACTCCTCGTCGTGGTACTTCACATAGTCATCGAAGCCGAGGCACCAGGCACAGCGTTTCTTGTTGTCATTCATTGGGAGAGGTAATCGTTTAAAAAGCCTGTGATGGTTTCCGCCGCATGATAGAAGAAGCTGAACGGTGTTGTTTCAAAAGTATCCGTCGGCTGATGGTAGTACTTATGGTCTTCTACCCCAAAATAAAGAAAGGGGATTTTCTGCTTGTGAAAAGGCCCATGGTCGGACGACATCGTCCAGTCGTCGTGACCGCTGCCAGGAATATCGTGCCCAAGTTTCAGCACCACCTTAGCGTAACGTTTGCCAGTTAAATCGACCAATGGCTTCAGCTGCGGGTAATGATAAGTGCCACAAACATACAGCTCGTTCTTATAGCCTTTACTCACCATATCCATATTCACATTCAGCTTTACTGGGATATTGGCCTTTTGCAGGTATTCAACCAGGGCATAACCTCCCAGCAAGCCGGTTTCCTCCGCATCCAGCGCAGCAAAAATGATGGTGTACTTTGGCGTCGTTTTCTTTGCGACAAAAAGCCAGGCGGCCTCCAGCAGCACGCTCACCCCAGATGCATTGTCGTCCGCACCAAAATAAATCTCTTTGTTCTTGACGCCGAGATGATCATAGTGGGCGGTAACAACAACGGCCGAATCACTTTCTCCCTTCAAAAATCCAACTACATTCACTCCCTGAGAGGGGTAGTTCTTTGCCTTCATATCGAACGGAATGAACCAGTTGCTCTCAAGTGGGTAAAGTCCGGCGTAGTTAAAATTGTTTTTAATAAAAATACGGGCCCTGCTAATGCCGTTGGTGCCACTCATCCGCCCGGCCATTTCCTGAGACGAAAGCGCTTTTAAGGCATTCATCAGTCTCGTGGAGTCAACGCTGACCTGAGCATGGCTCATGAACCTACAGAAAAGCAGCAGGCATATGAAAGCATACCCTGTGCGGTGTGTTATGATTTTTGCTCTGACTTGCATTTCTTCCGAAAATATCTTGTTTTACAAAGCCGGAGGGAATCCCGAAGGAATCGCCGGGCTTCCTTTCGATCTATTGTCCGTTTTTTCCATAAATAGCTATTGTTCCTACAATAATAGAAACTTATCCCTGTTGAATATGATAGTAATCCGAAATATCCCCATGAAACATTTGTTAAAATTCACATTTGCCCTTTGCCTGATTGGTTTTACTGCCCAGGCACAGGAAGAAGAAATAAATATAGCAGGTTTTCGGTTTCTGGACTACACCAACGACCTGCCTGCTGATCTTTTGTCGAGTCGTTCTGCAGTGCTGGTGAGCGTACCACCCAAAAGCAGAGGCACTTCTGAGAGGGGCGACTGGAGGGGTTTTTCAACCGAAATGCACCAGGAGTTTCGCAAAATGGGCATTGATGCTGTTGCCTACCTGAATATCGACGACGTGATGGCTGGCACAGATGTAACCGGAGCATTTTCGGACTTCCTCAACTCCCGTGAGATCAAAAACCTGATTCTCCTGAGCAAGGTGAATCTTAAAATTGCTGGAAAAGAAAGTGAAAGAGTGGTGGTGGTAATCACTCCCTACAACGGCACGAAAACCTATATGTCGAACGGTCAGCAGGCCTGGAAAGATCAGGACAAAGACCTTGAAAAGGTGGTGAAAAACCTGGGCAAGGCGGTTTACAAATCGAAGCAGGAAAACAAAAACTTCCTCATCACTGAGAAGCCCGAGTTCTTTACAGACGTGGATATTATCACAAAAAGGCGGTTCCCATCTTTTGCCGGTGACTTGAAAATTGACAAGCTGGCGGTACCCATGTATACCAAGGTGGAAATTCCAGCCGATAAGCCCGGAGGCATTGTCAACAACAATGTGGAAAAGGAAATACAGAAGTACAACGCTAAAGTAGCGAGCTCCAATAATGTGCTGAAAGGTGCTATGCAGGATTACCCCTTCAAGTATGAGTTGGTGGAATATGACGGTGACGACAAGAAGCTGTACAATGCGGGTTATCAGTATGTGCTGCTCAACCTCAACACTACCGGGTACACCATCAGGGAGATGCTGAACTATGAGGTGGACAAGAATGAAACCGACTACATTACCATGAAGACCAGCAATGGGAAGGCAATTCTAAGAACTATTCCTGTGAATGCCCCGGTGTATAAATTTTATGTGAAGCACCTGGTGACGGGCGATGTGTACCTGGGCACGAAGTGGGATGCTGATGAAACAATGGACGAGGCGCTGAGCAATTATATCCAGAATTTTAAAGATGAGCTGAAGATCAGGTAGGTTTTTAGGATTGCAATGGGCTGCACCCATTGCAAGTGAATATCGCCCCTTCAGAGCTTGGGCTGGAAAAGAAAAAAGGCCCTGACGTCGAGCGTAAGGGCCTTTTTTAATGCACACTGGGGCTAGGCAATCTATAATCTATTTTTGTCGTGCCACCAGCCTGGCTATCGCCTTCGCTGTGGGCACGACTATTTCGAGCCGTCTTTGAATTTGTCAAACCTGCTCTTACTGTCTACCCTTGGATACACATTGTTGCTTTGCTGAATGTCAGGAATCTCGTTTTTAGGGTCCAGCTTGATGCCAATTACCTGCTTGTCTTTAGCAAACACCTTGGTTACCTGCTGTTCGTTGAGTCTCCATATTTCTGCCGGAATCTTCTCCACCTCTTTGGTACCGTCGGCATAAGACCACTCGATGATGATAGGCATCATCAGCCCTCCTTCGTTTTTGAAAGTTACTTCATAGAAGTTCTTTTCAGCGTTTCTTTTCTGAATGGCCTTGTCGTCAACTGAGTTTTTGAATTCACCGTATTCCGTGCTTTTGGTATTGGCCATCGTAAAAGGTTTCGGAGCTGCAAGACCATTTTCAGCAGCAGCATCACCTCCACTGAGTGTGCCATCACCACTTACTTTTACCTGATTTTCGAAGCCTTTGGCGTCAATGTTCATCTTGTACCAGGTCACTTTATCCACAGCTATGTCGCAGGCATCCACACTATAAAACCAGCCTTTCCAAAACCAGTCGAGATCCACAGCCGAAGCGTCTTCCATCGTTCTGAAGAAGTCGGCAGGTGAAGGGTGCTTAAATGCCCATCGCTGAGCATATTCTTTGAAGGCTGCATCGAAAAGCTCGGGGCCCATTACTGTTTCACGCAATAGTACGAGACCAGCTGACGGCTTGCCGTACGCCTCGTAGCCCAAGGATCTTCCGTTTTCAGGGTTGGTCATGATGGGGCGAAGGTTGTTTTTGTCTCCCTTCATATAATTTACAACTCCCGCAGGCGTACCCCAGGTGGTATCAAAGGAAGAATAGTTTTCAACGATTGTTTGATGCTCAAGAAAAGTGTTGATACCCTCATCCATCCAGGCCCACTGGCGTTCGTCGTTGTTAATGATCATCGGGAAATAGTTGTGCCCAACCTCATGCACAATTACGCCTACCATGCCTTCAAGTGTCCTTTGCGAATAAGTGCCATCGGGGTTCGGACGGCCAAAGTTGAAGCAAATCATTGGGTACTCCATGCCAATGGAAGCTGTATGAATCGACTGAGCTACAGGATAAGGATAGTCGATGGTGTATTTCGAATAAGTCTTCAATGTGTTTACCACTGCTTTAGTTGACTCTTTTTCCCAAAGTGGATTTCCTTCTTTTGGATAAAAGCTCATTGCCAACGGTGTATTGTTTTCGAACTTCACAGCCTGAGCATCCCAGATAAACTTGCGGGAAGAAACAAAGGCAAAGTCACGCACGTTTTCCGCCTTATAAACCCACGTCTTCGTTCCTTTTGCCCGGGATTTTTCGTTTTGAATAGCCTCCTCCTGTGTAATGATGATCACCGGTTTGTCGAAGCTTTTCTTTGCCTTCTCAAAACGTTCCAATTGCGTAGCGGTAAGCACTTCCTTTGGGTTCTGCAAAACGCCTGTTGAAGCCACCACATGATCAGCCGCAGTAGTGATACGCACGGTGTAGTCACCAAAAGCAAGGGCAAACTCACCAGACCCAAGGAACTGCTTATTTTGCCAGCCATTCACGTCGTCGTACACCGCCATGCGTGGAAACCACTGGGCAATCGTGTACAAATAGTTGCCATCCTTAGGGAAATATTCATAGCCGGAGCGCCCGCCCAACTGCATACGGTCGTTGATGGTGTATGACCAGGCCACTTTGAAAGAGACTTCACCACCTGACTTCAGCGGCTGCGGAAGATCTACCCGCATCATGGTTTTGTTGATGGTATAGGGAATGGCTTTGCCGTCTACCGTCTTAACAGAGGCGATTTTGAAGCCTCCATCGAAGTCCTGATCTCTGGTGATCCGCTGCTGTAGCGACTTGCCGGAAATGGTGTCAGGCATGCTGCTGGAAGACACCAGCGGAGTGTTGGAGTCCTTTGCCCTCATGTTCTGGTCGAGTTGCAACCAAAGATACTTGAGCTGGTCAGGTGACTGGTTGTGATAAGTGATTGTTTCTTCACCAGTCACCGACTGGTTGTTGTCGTTCAGTGTTACCGAAATATCGTAGTCGGCTTTTTGCTGCCAGTACTCCCGTCCGGGAGCTCCTGAGGCAGTTCGGTACGTATTTGGCGTGGGCAGCATGGTGCCCATTTGCTCAAACTTTTGGCCCCATTGTCCCTGGGCGTTAACATTTTCTGCTGTGATGATGCCCGCTGTAATGGCCAGGCAACTAAAAAGAATCCTTTTCATAAACATTGAGTATTTGATAATCAGTCTTTGGGTTTTTGTCGTTCATTTATCTACCAAATAAGCCCGGAAAACACTTTCCCGGGCTCACTTACAGTATGTTTTACTTTTCTATTTTTCTTAGTTCTTCTTTTCCTTGAACTGATCAAAGCGGGTTTTTACATCCTGGCGAGGGAACACATTATTGTCCAGCTCCACATCGGCTGTTTCTTTGTCCGGATCAAGCTGAATATTTACCACTTCCTTGTTTTTGGCAAACACCTTGGTCACTTCGTGCTCATTGTGTCTCCAGATTTCGGCAGGGATATACTCCTTTTCTTTGGTGCCGTCGGCGTAAGTCCATTCAATAATAACGGGAGTTACAAGGCCGCCAGCATTTTTCAGGGTCAATTCATAAAAATTGGTGTTGATATGCTTTTGCTTAATCGCCTCATCATCCACTTTGTTCATAAACTCTCTGTAAGAGTCGTCGGAAGTGCCGCTGAACACGAAAGTCTCTGCAGCCTCCTGAAAGTTCGTGGCTGGCGCTTTCTTGCCATCGGCTCCCATCACTTCGCCTGAAGCCGTTACCTGGTTTTCGAAGCCTTTTTCGTTGGTGGCCATTTTGTACCATTTTACATTGTCAACCGCCACGTCTACATGATCGGTTGAGTAGAACCAACCTCTCCAAAACCAGTCAAGGTCCATGGCCGATGCGTCTTCCATGCTGCGGAAAAAGTCGGCTGGTGATGGGTGCTTGAAAGCCCACCTGTCTGCATATTCCTTGAAAGCATAGTCGAAGAGCTCGGGGCCCATAATGGTTTCCCTCAACACGCTAAGCGCTGCGGCCGGCTTTGCGTAGGCATTGTTGCCAAACTGGAGGATTTGCTCAGAGTTGGTCATGATCGGGCGAATGCCCTCTTTATCACCTTTCATGTAGTCGACAATGCAGGCAGCGCAACCACGGCGGATTGGCATGTCAGGGTAATGCTCTTTTTGCGTAAGCGACTGAACAAAGGTATTCAGGCCTTCGTCCATCCAGGTCCACTGACGTTCGTCGGAGTTGATGATCATTGGGAAGAAGTTGTGCCCTACCTCGTGCACAATCACGCCGATCATGCCCCACTTTTTCTGGTCTGTGTAGCTGCCATCAGGATCAGGGCGGCCAAAGTTGAAGCAGATCATTGGGTATTCCATACCGATGGAAGCCGCATGCACGGAAATCGCTTTGGGATAAGGATAGTCAATAGTATGCTTTGAATAGGTAATTAACGTGTTAGCCACAGCTCTTGTCGACTCCTTCTCCCATAGCGGGTTGCCTTCTTTGGGGTAGTAGCTCATAGCAAGTGGCGTTTTTCCATTGATATCAACCGCCATGGCATCCCAAATGAACTTTCTGGAAGTAGCAAAGGCTACGTCACGCACATTTTCAGCTTTGAATGTCCAGGTTTTCTTTTCTTTCGACTTTGTCTTCTCAGCCTTTTCTGCTTCCTTCTGAGTAACAATAATCACTGGCTTATCGAAGGTGGTTTTCGCCTTTTCGAAGCGCTGAAGCTGCTCTGGCGTGAGCACCTGAGAGGCATTTTGCAGCGTACCTGTTGCGCCCAGAATATGATCGGCAGGCACAGTTACACTAAAAGTGAAGTCTCCGAAAGGCAGCGTAAACTCGCCTCTACCCAAAAACTGCTTATTCTGCCAGCCATTCACGTCATCGTATACCGCCATTCTGGGGTAAAACTGTGCGACGGTATAAACGTAGTTTCCATCCTTCGGAAAGTACTCATAACCTGAACGGGGACCTTCGAGCATCCGGTCATTGATATTGTAGGACCAGGCGATTTTGAATGAAACCTTTCCTCCCGGTTCCAGGGCTTTGGGCAAATCCACCCTCATCATGGTTTGGTTGATGGTGTATTTGAGGCCCTTGTCCGACATGTCTTTTACATAGGCAATCTTGAAGCCCCCATCGTAGTCAGCGTCATTTATCATAGTCTGCAATGCTTTCCCTGAAACAGAATCAGACATTGCCGTGGTAGTAACCAGGGGAGTGTTTGACGATTTGGCCCTCATGTTCTGGTCCAACTGCACCCACAGGTACGAAAGGCGATCAGGCGACAAGTTGTGATAGGTGATGGTTTCGGTGCCGGTAATACTCTGATTGTTGTCGTTCAGCTCAACTGAAATATCGTAGTCCGCTTTTTGTTGCCAGTAGTCTTTTCCGGGTGCGCCGGAGGCGGTACGGTAGCTATTGGGAGTGGGCAGCATTGTGCCAAGCTGCTCAAATTTCTGGCCCCATTCTCCCTGGGCTTTTACTAAATAACTTGTGCAAAGGGTCAATGCTACAATGAGTAGTTTCTTCATATCAGTTTCACTTTTTACCAAAATTTACTTTCTATAATCATTGTTAGTGATATGCCCGCCACAGCCGACGAAATCACCAAAATCCAGTCTCTTTTCTTTACGCTTCCCAAAGACATAAAAAGGAATGCTGCCACCATCACTGCCAAAACGATCACAATCTGACCCACCTCAAGGCCCAAATTGAAGGCGAGAAGCTGTGTGACAATGGATTCGTCTTTGCCCAGCAGGCTTTTTAGGTAGTTAGAAAAACCCATGCCGTGAATGAGTCCGAAAAACGCCGCAAACCAATAGTTGAGTTTCACACTTTTGTTGCTCACTTCAGCGTCTTTTTTGTAAATATTGGCCGCTGCCGTTACAAATATTGTAATCGGAATGAGAAACTCCACAAGCCCTGAGTCCACCTTGATAATGTCCAGCGTAGAAAGCGCCAATGTTAACGAATGACCCAAAGTGAAAGCGGTCACTAAAACAAGGACGTTTTTCCACTGTTGGGCCGAATAAATGGCGCACAGGGCAATAACAAACAATATGTGGTCGTAACCATTGATATCAAGAATGTGTTCCATTCCTAATCCAAAAAAGAGGCTAAACTCCGACATAGTTTTCTTAAGTTGCTGCCACAAAAAAGGTTGTAAGTATACATCTTAAATTTTGTACTTGCAGTAAATGTTGTTTCTATGGCAATGATTGTACATATCTTCCTCATATTCGTTACGTGGTTGGCTCACCCTTTTCATGTAAGTGTATGTGATGTGGAATTCAATGAAAAAACGAAGTCTCTGGAGATTTCCCAGCGCATTTTTCTTGACGATCTGGAAGAAGCTTTGAGAAAGAAAAGTGGCTGGACGACGCTGGACGTGGTGAACCCCTCAGATAAGAAGCGGTTTGATGCGCTTATGAAAGAGTTTGTGATAGAAAATCTTTCAATAGAAATAAATAATAAACCCGTAAAGCTCTCCTATCTCGGCCATGAGCTGGAATCGGATGCTATCTGGTGCTACCTCGAAGTGACCGGCGTGAACAATTTGACTACGATAGGGGTTGCAAATAGTGTGCTCATTGACACTTTTCCCGATCAGGTCAACTTGATCCACGTCAAAAAAGAAGGCAAAATACGATCGCTAAAATTATACAGGGATAACGCAAAGGGTAGTATCAGCTACTAGTTCTCCCGCTAATCTGAATTAATAATCACGTAAATTCTATTATGGACAAATTGGATCAATACCAGGAAGGACTCATTCAACTATTATTTGACTACGCTCCCAAGCTAGTGGCTGCCATCGTCATTCTTATCATTGGCTTTTATCTCATTGGCTTTTTCACCCGGTCTCTAAAAAAGCTAATGAAGAAAAGGGACGTCGATCCAACTCTCATTCCTTTCCTTTCCAATATTTTTAATATCGTCCTGAAGGCCATGGTGCTCATTTCGGTGGCTTCCATGGTGGGTATTCAAACGACTAGCTTTGTGGCCGTTATAGGCGCCGCAGGTTTGGCAATTGGCCTGGCCATGCAAGGCAGCCTTTCCAACTTTGCCGGTGGTGTTTTGATCATCATGTTTCGCCCCTACAGGGTGGGCGATTTTGTCGAAATGCAAGGGCAGGCAGGCACCGTGAACGCTATCCAAATTCTCTACACAGTGCTCAAGTCACCAGACAACAAAACAATTGTTATTCCCAACAGTGCCGTAATGGGAGGCACCATTACCAATTATTCAGTGGAAGACAATAGAAGGCTTGACCTCGTTTTCGGCGTGAGCTATTCAGATGACATCAAAAAGGTAAAAGAATTGCTTACTCAAATGGCGATGGATGATGAAAGAGTAATCAAAGATCCGGCACCGTTTATTGCCATTAAAGAAATGGCCGACAGCTCTGTAAATTTCCTTTTCAGGGTATGGGTGAAGAAAGAGGACTACTGGCCAATGACATTTGATATGCAGGAACGGGTGAAAAGCACGTTCGACAAAGAAGGTATTTCTATTCCGTTTCCTCAGCGGGACGTTCACCTTTTTCAGCAGAAATAAACTTGCCAAGGGGTAGCTCCTGGAAAATATCCCAGGTGCTGCCATTGTGCTTCAGTAAACAAATATTGTCAACAAGAAATGAAGCCTTTAGTGGCTTGTTTTCAAATTCCTGCCAAGCCTCGTGAAAGCGAGGCTTTTTTAAGTCCCTGAAAGCGAGTGTGATGTGCGGGTGAAAACCTCTGCCCTGATAGTCGGCATTGAACAAATTGAGCGATAAGCGCATAGACCGAGCCACTGTTTTCTGTAAATCGTGTAATTGAGGCGATTCAACCGGCTCAGCATAGATCACTCTCGGAGGAAAAGCTGCAAATCCCTTCAATGCCACCTCAAACGGGGTCAGCGGCAAACAGCATTCTTCCAGCGCACTAAGAAGCTTTTTCTCCTTGCTCTCCCGCCATTTAAAGGGCATGTGCAACGTAATGTGCGGTGGAGAATTAAGCGATTTGGAAGAATTATATTTATCCCTGAAGTACTCTTTCAGTTGGTGAAGTTCCGCCCTCAACGGCTCCGGCGGCACCACTGCCACAAAGTACAATTTCTCATCCCGAAGTAGGTTTTTTACCATTAAGCACTTAATAATTACTGAATTAGAGATTAAGCTATATTTTAGCAAATCTTTCGAAAACCATTCATTATGAGAAAAATTTACCTCTTTATTTTGGGCTTTGTATTGGCATCGTGCACAGCCTCCCAGGCCCCCGTGGCCACTACCCCTGCTTCAGGGGCGAGCGTAGCCTCCGCTACCAAGGACATTGCTGGTTTTACATCAGGGATGGAAAAGTATGAAGGCTTTTTTCCTTTTTACTGGGACTCCAAAAAAGGCAAAGTATACCTTGAAGTAAACAAACTAAATTTTGAATTTTTATACATCAGCTCCCTGCCTGCCGGAATTGGCTCCAACGATATAGGGCTCGACAGAGGACAGCTTGGTGGTGAAAAAGTTGTGAAGTTTGTCAGAAGCGGACCAAAAATACTGATGATTCAGCCCAACTACGACTACCGTGCCATCAGCAACGACGCACTTGAAAGAAAGTCGGTGGAGCAAGCATTTGCACAGTCGGCTATCTGGGGTTTTGATGTGCTGGCCGAAGAAGACTGGTCAGCGCTGGTAGACTTTACCGATTTTCTTCTCAGAGATTCGCATGGAGTAAGTCAGCGACTAAGCAGAGCCAAACAAGGCAATTATAGCCTGGACAAAAGCAGGTCAATGATTTACACCGAAATGACCAAAAACTTTCCTGAAAACAGCGAGTTTGAAGCCACCATTACCTTCACCGGCACACCTGCTGGGGCTTGGATCAGATCCGTGGTTCCTTCTCCGGAAGCCGTAACAGTCAGGATGCACCATTCTATGGTACAATTACCTGACTCAAGGTTCAAAACAAGGGCATTTGACCCAAGGTCGGGCTACTACGGCACCACTTATATGGACTACGCCACGCCGATTGACGAACCCATCACGAAAAGGACTATCAATCGTCACCGATTAGAAAAGGTTGATCCCAATGCCGCAGTGAGTGAGGCGGTTGAGCCTATCATCTACTACCTCGACCCAGGCACACCAGAGCCTATTCGCTCAGCGCTGCTTGAAGGAGCAGCTTGGTGGAACCAGGCGTTCGAAGCGGCAGGTTACAAAGATGCCTTCCAGGTGAAAATGCTGCCTGAAGACGCTGACCCGATGGATGTTAGATACAACCTGATTCAATGGATCCACCGGTCAACCAGGGGGTGGTCGTACGGAGCATCTGTTGCCGACCCAAGAACGGGCGAAATTATTAAAGGGCATGTGAGCCTCGGCTCATTGAGAGCACGCCAAGATTTTCTGATAGCAGAAGGGCTTTTGTCTCCGTATGAAGACGGAAAGCCGGTTTCCGATGAAATGATGAAAATGGTGCTGGCCCGTATCCGCCAGCTCTCAGCACACGAAGTGGGGCACACGCTAGGCATTGTTCACAGTTATGCCTCTAGTGTTAATAACAGAGCATCGGTGATGGACTATCCACACCCGTATGTGAAAATGGATGCGAACGGGAACATCGATCTTTCCGAAGCCTACGCTGTTGGCATTGGCGAGCTGGATAAGCAAATAATTAAATACGGTTATTCTGACTTTCCCGACGGAACCGACGAAGCAGCGGCGCTTGATAAAATCATCAAAGAAACTTTCAGCAAAGGATTGATGCATATTACCGATCAGGACTCAAGGCCCGTCGGTGGAGCCCATCCTTACTCCCACTTGTGGGACAACGGCACTGATGCTGCCGACGAACTGAATCGAATGATGGCGGTGAGAAGAAAAATACTTGATGATTTTTCCGAAAAGACCATTCGCCCCGATGCCCCCATGGCACTGATAGAAGAGGCGCTGGCACCCATGTACTTGTTCCATCGCTATCAGGTAGACGCCACATCGAAAGTGGTTGGCGGGCTTAATTACAACTACGCCATAAAAGGAGACGGGCAATTCACTACCAAATACCTGGAGCCTGCCATGCAGATGAAAGCATTCGATGCGCTGTTGGCTACGATGACACCAGAAGCTTTGGCCTTGCCCGAAAAGCTCATTCAGCAAATTCCTCCCAGGCCTTACGGCTATCCGAGAACGAGGGAAACGTTTGAGGCACGAACAGGTGTTGCGTTTGACCCATTGTCGGCTGCTGAAACTGCCGCCGACCTTACGCTTTCTTACCTGATCCACCCGGAAAGAGCGACCAGACTTGTTGAGCACCATGCCCGCAACGCTGCGCAACCAGACTTCAGCGCACTTCTCAACAAGTTGACAGCCAGTACATGGAAGAAGGCACATCCTGCCGGCTATCATGGAGAAATCATGCGCACTGTCGACAAGCTGGTGATGTACCACCTGATGAACCTCAGTATCAATACCGGCGCCAACGATCAGGCAAGAGCTATTACCTACTTGCAATTGAAAGACCTGAAAAGCTGGATCGATGCAAAGGTGAAGTCTGAAAGTGATTCAGATCAAAAGGCGCATTTGACCATGGCCTCTGCTCAGCTTGGTCTGTTTTTCGAGAAGCCAGAAGTTGTCAAAGAATACTACAAAGAAACGAAAGCGCCTGACGGCTCTCCTATTGGCATGGACGAGGGAATGGCGTGCGGATTTTGAGCAAAAAGAAAAGTTCCGGGGTGCGTGGCACCCCGGAACTTCCTTTACTCCGATTGTCTTAAACTACCTGTGAATAATCAATTCAACTCTTCTGTTCTGGCTTCTTCCCTCGGCCGTGTCGTTTGAGCTAACTGGCTCCAATTCTCCTTTGCCTTCTGTTGTGAGCCGCTCTCTGGCAATGCCTTTGCTCAGCAGATAGGCCTCCACTGCCGCTGCTCGGGCAACAGAAAGTGCCTCATTGGCGGCCTCACTTCCTACATTATCCGTATGGCCCACAATATCAACTTTCAGCCACGGTTCCCTTTCAAGTCGGTCAGCCAGCTCGTCCAGTTTTTGTTTAAAGTTGGCATTGATGCTTGTTTTGTTGGTTTCGAAACCTAACTCTTCGGTAATTTTTTCCGGTTTAAAATTCTCAAACTCTACTTGCTCAACGCCCGTTTTTACATCGGGTGAGGCGGCAATGTTGGTATCAGCCTCCTCTGTCGGCACATCGGCAGTGCCGGTGTCTGCCGCAGCGGTTTCTTCCACCTTTTCTTTCGGAACAGCCGGTCGCTTTGCCTCGTTGGTAGGTGAAGGCCGCTTGCTCTTACTCTTCGCTGTTTTCTGTTTTTTCTGTCTTTTGGTTTTTGATTTGGCGGCCCTGGTCACAAGCCCTTTCAACTCGAAGCCAAATTCAAAGGCACCCTGGTTGGCGGTATTACTCCCATTCGTCGGCACATCGTAACTGACCCCCATGCGAAACTCGTCCCGGCCAAATTGAAATCCGGCCAAAAAAAGCCCCCCAGACAAATAGGCTCCTTTCAACTCGACGAAACCTTTGCTGGCCAGCATATACCGCCAGTTGATGCCAGCGTTGAGCTGATTGTTTCTTCCGTTGTAGGTATAAAGCACCTCCGGGTAAAGACTCATCGACCCCGATTGGTAAAGTTGGAAACCACCATTGAGCATGAATGAGGTTCGGATTCGGTAGTCCGAGTCGATAAATGCCTCCCTGGGCTGGTTAATGTCAAAACTCGACAACCCAAAATGGGCAAGCCTGGAGTTGTTCTTGTCTCGCTTTTCCCACTGCAAACCAATGCTCAACCTACCAAAAGAGCGGCGCAACTCGTCGAAGCTCTCGCCATTGTCAATCGAGCGATCATAACCCCGGTTGGGTATGTATTGTTGGCTCGTGAAGAAATCGTCGTAGCTGAATTTTCTTGTTTGGGCGAAAAGACCCACGCCAAGAGCCAGCTGGTTTCTGGCTGTGCGCACTTGCATGGCATAGCTCAGCCCAACTTCCTGTGTTTTAAACGCCTTCCCTTCTCCAGCCTTGTCGTCCAAAAAAGTTACTCCAATACCTCCCAAAGTTCGGCCGCTCCCCGGTGCAACCAATGGGTAGCTGGCGGACAGTGAGGTACTCTTTATATCGAATTGAGGCCCCGTGTTCTGCTGGCGGTGCACTCCGCCTACCTTCCAGTAATTCCCAATACCCACCAGCGCCGGATTGACTCGCTGGTCAGTGAAGCCATACTGTGAAAAATTGAATTGTTGGGCCAACATTGTTTGGCCGCAAAGCATCAAAAGAAAGTAAACTAAAAACCGGAGCCTCCACCTCATCATTAGCCGTGATCTATCTTACGAGGTTAATTTTTCCAGATTTCTTTCCGTTGAGCAGCACCGGGCGGCCATCGCTATATGTCCCTTCCACACGCCAGTAGTATACTCCGGGAGGCATCTTTTCACCTTTGTGTGTGCCATCCCATCCTTCACTGACAGCCCTTGCGACGTCCAACTCCTGGTAGATCAGTCCTCCCGACCTGGCATATACCCGAAAATCGATAGTTGCCGGAACGGTAGAAAGCTGAAGGAAAAACTGGTCGTTTCGGTTGTCGCCATTAGGAGAAAAAAGGTTCGCTACTCCGCCGAGCTGCCCAACCTCCACCCTGATGTTGAACAGGCGTTCGCAACCTGCGTCATTTTTGACCAGCACTTGATAATCCGTTGTTTCGTCGGGAGAAACTGTCTGCTTTTGATTAAACGGGTCGTCAAATTCATTAGCAGGACTCCATTCATAAGCCTGACCACCGAAGGCAGTGATGTCGGCTGATTCACCGGGAGATATCGTGATCAAAGTATCTGACACTTGCGGATCGAAGAAAGCGATGACGCTCTCGGCTCTGTCAAAACAGCCAAACTCGTTGGCTGCCACTACGGATATTGTATCTGCCTGCGTAACAGCGAATGTGAGGCTTGATCCTTCGCCAATAGTGCCCAAAGCCGCCGAGCTCCAAATAACGTTTGTCCATGTGTCGGGCAGCTCGTAAGTAATTTCCGATTCCTCACATACTTGAACGAGGTCGTCAATATCCGCTGATAGGGAATCCAGTGGTTTGGTGGTTATGTTATAAACCAACTGCCCGCTCCCGCAATCCGCTACATCGGCAACAGTACCATAAAGCACATCGGCACCAATGGGCGAATAAGCTAACAAATCTGTCTGGCCAAGAGCACCATACAAATCTGAATACCAGTTTCTTTTGATGCCCTGCTCACCAAATAGCTCCGGTGTACCAGGGCACAGCTCTACTGAACTGGCAACCAATTCGGCGTCGCAAATCGCAAAGTTGAATAGTTGAAGGGTTCCTGTGCCGAGCGCATTGTAGGCATTGTCCACCGCAATAACGAGGAAGAGATAGTTGCCCTGCGCCAAATCATTAAAGTTAAGGTGATCGGCATACAAAGCTTTCCCGTGGTTGGGCTGCTGAAGGCTGAAGGTTTTGGCGCTCATGTTCGAGTCAAATAAAGCTGCAGTATCAGCATCTGTTAGCAGGAAATCATAAGAAAGAGAAGTGCTATCTGTTAATGAATCGAGCGCTGCTTGCCAGCTTATTTTCACTTCTCCGGCGGCTGTTTGCACGGCAGATTGAGGAAACGGAAGCGACGGAGCCTTATTAATAGAGTCTGCTTGATTCTCAAAAAAGATCAAGCTCATGCCTTGACGGGCCTGCCTCAACTCTACAAAATCCAGGTTGAAATCCAGGTCCCAATCGGCAAATTCAGTAAGAAGGAGAGAGTCCCGGTAAACAGGCTCAGCCTCCGCAAATGCATTTAAGTTGTTGTACCAAAAAACAAAGGTCGAGTCGTTTCGGGAAGCACTTAGCCAAAGATCCGTTTTGCCATCCGAGTCGAAATCTGCCATATGTGAGGCCTGAATTTTGTAGTTACGTAACATACTGTCCTGATCTGCCACTATCCGACCCCCATTGTTTCGGTAAAGAACATTTAAATCCTCCCCCATGGAGCTTTTTCCTCTCACAAAAACATCAGGCCTGCGATTGCCATCATACTCACCCAAGGCGATCGCCTCTACCTGATGATCCACGGCCACAAAAAATGACGTATCCGATTCCTGCACAATTTGTTCGTACTCGAAGCCAAAATTGGCAGAATCAACAAACTCAAAGCTGCCGTTGTTTTTATAAAGCCTGGTAAATGACTGCCCTTGCCTGAAACCTGACAGCAACAAATCTTTTCTGGCGTCACTATCAATATCCAGGGCAAAAAATCCCCCTTCGGTAAAAAGAGGAAACTCTATCATCAGGTCCTCAAAGCCTGGTGCGGTGCCCTTCAATACTTTAAGTTCGATACTATCTTCATCGCTTCGCCGTGCGATGAGCAGGTCATTTACAGTGTCGTAATTCAGGTCTAAAAACTGGAAAGCCTCTACTGGCCCGCTCAACACTGGTGTTGGAAGCAATTCGAAAGTGAAGTTTTCCCTGGACAGCAGTACTGAAACAACGGTGTCGGCGCCGTTGACTATACCAGAAAAAGCGAGATCTATTTTTCTGTCTCTGTCATAATCGATTGGCTGTAGCTCTGAAATCCGGACATTCGGAAAGGAGGCGCTTTGTAGGGTAAACTTCCCTTGTCCTTCATTGAGGTACACCTGAAGTACTCCATTGCCCAGGGTATCGTTGCCATAAAGTATCAGATCGTAAAGCAGGTTGTTATTCAAATCAACCCACTTCATCGATACATTCTCGATACCGCTTACGCTGAGCGTATCCACTGCTTCAAATATTTGCGCCCGGAGGTGACTAAAACAAAGCAACCCGAGGATGCTAAAACCAAGTGCTTTTAGTGTATTCATGGTCGTTTTTATTATTCTACTTTGAAGGTGAGTTTAATTGACATCCTGCTGCTGACAGGATAGCCGTTGAAGGAGGCGGGTTTCCATGCAGGGCTTCGTTTGATAATACGGATAGCCTCGTTATCAAAAAGATCTCCTAAAGACTCGACTATGGAAATGTCTTTGAGCGTGCCGTCAACATCCACAGAAAACATTAGCTTGACATAGCCCTGAACGCTGTCTTTTCTTGCCAGCTCCGGGTAGGTCAGCTCGCTCTCGATAAAAGCATAAAAAAGGTCGAACCCATCCTTTGGCTCGGCATTCAGGTATACATCTTCTTTTTGTACCTGGTTAGTTTCCTGATTCTCCGATGGTTGCACGTTTTTCTTTTCAGCCGGTGTCGATGTTTTTGGTTTTGTAACCGGCTCTTGTGTTGGAGATGGTGTCTGCATTTGATCATCGAGCCTGGTCGCCGGTGCAGCTTCAACTGGAGGGCTTGCCGAGACGGCCTCTTCCTTCACCGGCACCTCTGCCAAAGTTGGTTGTTTGTCGCTGACTGAGGGCCTGCCAAGCGTGAGTAAATAAATAATCCCGATAGCCGGAATAACAGCCAGCCCCCACAGCAGCTTCCCGGAATACGCCAGGCCGGAAACCTGCTTACTCCCCGCCAGCACGGAGTCAAAATCCCTCAGTGAGTGGATTTGTTCTGTACTGATCTCTTGTCTCTTTTTTACAAATTGGTATTTCATTTCACGACAAGTTTTTTGACCTCTTTCCTCATTTTTTCCAGCAAGCGATAGCTACGTGTTTTGGCATTGTTTTCGGTAATGTCCAAAATATCTGCCGCCTCCTTAAAACTCTTTCCTTCGAAAAACCTCATTTCTATCAACTCCAGATCTTTCGGCTCCAAAGACTCAAGCAACACCGGCAATGAGTTCATCCATACTTCCTGCTCGCTATCGCCGAATTGGAGTTCCTCCAGCAGGTTGACGCCCATGTAGTCATCGAGCGCTACAGTTCTGTGTTTCTTTCCTGACCTGAAGAAGTCGTAGCATTCATTCAGCGCTATCCGATACAGCCAGGAAGAAAAAGAAAGGCCCCGAACCTGGTATTTTTTCAAATTGGCCAGGGCCTTATAAAACACTGAAGAGGTTACATCCTTACTAGCCTCAAGCTGGCCAATTCGAGCATAAACAAATCGGAAAATGGGTTCGTGGTACTTCTCATAGATAGGGCCGAACCTTTTGGGGTCTTGCTTGGCTTGCTCTATAAGTGCGTGTTCATCCAACTCCACTTTTGCGCTGTTTGATTGGTCAGAATTTTGAAACTTTCGGCCCTGTAACGGAGAAGAATGGAAAAGATACAGAAGATGAAAAAATATTTTTCCCTGGAAACCGGGATTAGTTGGCACTGAGGTTACAGATGAAAGCAGTTTGATGTACAACGACAGCCACAGCGCCGCATATTATACCCGCCAGGAACCAGATCTTAATTCAAATGGCTTTTTAACAAAAGGAATATGTTTTTCTACTGATGCTGATCCTTCAGCAGATCGGTTACTTTCTTGACAGGGTTAAATGTTGAAACTGGCACTTCAACAAACACGGTGTTCCAATTGCTCATCGAACCGTTCCAAAGTCCGGGGAGCTCCTGTGCCTTCAGGGCCTTGCCATCTTTCGATTTCTCGGTAACAAAGCCCGTTTTGGGGTCGGTGAATTTCATCAGGTCGAACTTCTTCCCGCTATAGTCTTTGGTACCACACACCAAGTCAACCGGGTTAAAGTGTGTGCTTTCTTCGAAAATTTTCTTTTGCCCTGCATCCTTCAAATCAACCTGCGCACTTTCCACAATCTGTAGCGACACAGTGCCGTCAGGATTTTTGCACCAAAACGGCCCTCCTCCCGGCTCTCCTTCATTTTTCACCATGCCGCAAATGCGGATGGGTCGGTTGAATTTGCCTTTGAGGAAAGCCGATCTTTCCGCAGCCGACGCTGTTCTGGCGGTAGTATGATTGCTGGTACAAAGCTCTTTTTCCAAAAAGTCGTACATGGCGTCAAGGTCGGCCGCACTTGCACTACCAGCTTCAAGTTTTTCAAGAAACCCAAAAATCTTACTTTGGTATTCCAGCAGGAGGCTGGCAATCACCTTCTTATAGACAAATGTGTCTTCCTTGAGTCGGTCGGGCACCACATTGTCTATGTTTTTAACAAAAATAACATCGGCATTAAGGTCGTTGAGGTTGGATAGCAATGCCCCATGGCCGGCCGGCCTGAAAAGTAGCCCGCCGTCGTTTTCCCTGAAGGGTTGATTACTCATGTCCACGGCTATGGTGTCAGTAGATGCCTTCTGCTCGGAAAAGCTTACTTCGAATTTTACCCCGTACTGTTTTTCATAGCCCGCCTGCACGGCAGCCACGTGCTCTTTGAATTTGGCCCGGTGTTCAGGGCTTACCGTAAAATGCAACTTTACACTACCGTCCGACGATTTAGCATAGTTGGCTCCTTCCACAAAGTGCTCCTCCGCAGGAGTTCTGGCAACACCGTTCTTTTTGTGAAACTTCAAAAGCCCCTTTGGCAACTGGCCGTAGCCAAGTCCCCTGTCGAGCAACAGGTATTCAAGAATAGAAACATACTTTCGTTTTAAGTGAGCTTCCTCCAGCGACGTGCCTGACTTTGCATAAGCATTTTTCAAGTCATCGTAAAAAGCGAAATCCTCCAGCCGCTTGAAAAAATCAAACATGGAGCCGCTCTTCTGATTGGCTGTGAGCTTTTGATAGTCGGCCTCTGAGCCTGTGTACTCCTCCATAAAGCTGAACAGATCCTTAAACATACGACTGGCCGCTCCGGAGGCAGGCACAAACTTCACAATGGCTTTCGAAGCAGTTGCGCTTTCATAGCTTTTCAGCCTCGCATCAATGTCCTTTTCCGACAACTTACTAAGGCCGTCTCCAATAGTCGCTGCCTTTTCCAGCTTCAAAGGAGGAAAGTCGTCTATGAAGTTTTGAATTTGAGCTTCCACTACGTCAGTTGAGGAGCCTCTCTTTTTTATGAAATCAATATCGCTGCTGGAAAACATTTCGTAAGTCGTTTAAGTCGGCAATTAGCTTCACCTAATTAAGGTGAAGGGGTCGATAAATCCAAGGTTAAAATGGATAAGAATTCTTACTATAAGCTCCTTTGTGTTATTCGCCATAGGGTCTTACGCTTTAAAAATGTTAATTCGTAAAAATCAAAAGTCTTCGTAATTTGTCTACCTAAAGCATATGTCTCCATCATGAACGAATTTTTGACAATATCACCTACCTTCTACGGTATGAGCATCGTGCCGAAGAAATACTGGAAGGACTATGGCTTTGCGCTGCTCACTATTGCCGGGGCGGATGGGGATGTGTCAGACCCCGAAATGGACTGGCTTACCGAAGACCTTGGGCAGTCTTTGAAAGTAGGTACCGACCTCATTGCTGCCTGGGAAGAGTTCGACTGGGAAAATGCTGACCTTGGCGAAATTTTTCAACGACTGAACCCCAATCAAATAGCAAACTACAGCAAGCTTATGCTCTACGACGCCATCAGGATGTCTTACGCCGATGGGGATTTTTCTGACAAAGAACGTGAGAGCGTAGATGAATGTGCCCGAATTCTTAAAGTGAACAAGGAGACAGTAATGGCCATGGAGGCTCTTGTTGAAATGGAACGGGCGGCCGACAAACTCCGACAAACTATTCTTTAAACTTAATAGCCAGCTAACCTATGGAAACGCTATCAGTCAGAATCCTGAACATCCATTGCTATTTCTATGAAGAAAACGACGGTGATGAGGTATTTCTGGTGATTAACAAAAAGAAAGTGTGGCCTGTGGATGAAAAGTGGTACCGCATGAAGGCCGAATCATTGGAAGTTGACCATGTAATTGATGGCTTCAAAGTGAACGAAAAGGTTGATTTGGAGGTGTGGGACTACGACTACCTCAGCCCCAACGACTATATGGGCAAAATCACCATGCTCATCGACAAGCCAGGTGGGCCATACACCACCGATATGCAGTTAGCTGATCCGAAACAAATCGCTCGTTACTCCATCACCTGGGAAATAATAAAACCTAAGTGAACTCTAAGGAATAAGTTCTTTGTGCATCACCTTGGCTTCGCCTTCTATGACGGCCTTTCCCGTGGCAACGTGCGTAAGCACCGTGGCAATGGTGGCCGAATTTCTCCCGTCAAGACTTACCACCTCCACTCTAGCCAGGTAGTCCTCCCCAGGGTACACCGGCCTTTTGAATTGAAGCGTCTGACCAAGATAGATGGTGCCATCGCCAGGAAAAATGGTGCCCAATATCTTGGAGAATATGGCTGCGCTGAAAATTCCGTGAACGATTGGTTTCTTAAAAGAGGTGTTGGCAGCAAACGCCGCATCGATGTGCACCGGGTTTTTGTCTCCGCTTAGCTCGGCAAAGGCATTGACCTGCTCCTGGGTAAGTGAAAAAGGCATTTCGTAAGTATCTCCGACTTTCAGCATAGTGGCTTTGTTTGCCTTAAATATAAGGGCTTTTTTACAACTACTTCCGCACAACAAATTTTCACCACCAACGGATTATTGCTTGAATCAAAAACCATTTATGTTGTTCTTCCCGCATTAACCCGAAAACCAATCAGTCATGCAAAAAAGACTCTACTACTTGTTGCTGCTGGGCTTCATCATGCTCATTCATTGGGCAGAAGCGCAAAGCGGAAAAAAGCCCATCGTCACTTCTGACCTAATGAAAATTGTTACCTCCTCACAACTGGAGGTATCGCCCGATACCAGGAAAGCGGTGATGGTCGTCACCAAAAGAGATCAAAAAGGGGATGACTATTTTTATAGCCATAACCTTTTCATGCTCGATCTTGAAAAAGGTGGAGAACCTATTCAGCTTACGTTCGGAAAAAAGAGCGACTCACAGCCTACCTGGGCTCCTAAGGGTGAAAAAATTGCCTTTGTTCGATCCGACGACGGAAAGTCGCAAATATGGATTCTGCCGTTAACCGGCGGCGAGGCCTACCCACTTACTTCTGCCAAGCACGGTGCTTCTGGCCCCCGCTGGGCTCCTGACGGAAAATCTATTCTCTTTTCGTCGTCCATCCCCGATTGGGACACTGAAGGCACCCCAACCTGGGCTTATGAAAGACCAGGAAGAGCATTCAAAGACGAGCCCAACTGGAAAGCGCTGAAAGAAGAAGAGAAAAAAGACATTAAATCTACCCCCGATGGCGACCTTGAAGAGCTTCGGGCATGGCTGGCCAAAAATGCTGTCGACAAAAACCCACGGGTGTTTGTGAATCAGGATTTCCAGGCGGAACAGGGACTCAACCCCGAGATGAAGTATCGGCATTTATTCATTCAGTCGCTTGATGGCGGGAAAGCCCGACAACTCACCAAAGGGTTCCAGGATTTTGCCGGTGGCGATTGGTCGCCGGATGGAAAAACCATTGTTTGCTCCTCTGTGGCTTACAAAGTGGAGCCCGACAAGCAAAGCTACTCTGACCTTTGGAAAATTGACGTCACGTCAGGTTCTGCTACCTCCTTCCTTCATATGGAGGGTTTTTCCTTAGGCAATCCACAGTTCTCGCCCGACGGAAAGTCCATACTGTTTTACATGCGAGATGATGTAAACAGGCATGCTACGCAAAATGACCTGGGGCTTGTCAACACCGAGGGCAGCGGCGCAAAAATGATTACAGCGGAGTTTGACAGAGACGCTGGTGGGCCGGTCTTTTCTCCTGATAACAAAAAAATCTATTTTACTGCGTCGTCCGAAGGGGACATTCCTTTGTACAGCTACGACCTGAAGAAAGGCGAAATCGTTACCCTTTTGGAAGGAGACAAAGGCATCAATGACTTTGCGCTTGCAGGCAAAAAAATCATCATGACCATTACCGACTTCAACAACCCTCTGGAAGTATACAGCATGGACGTGAAGAGCGGGGCTTTGACAGCGTTAACACATTTCAACTCGGATTGGCTGAAAGACAAAATCGTCACTCCCGTTTCGGAATACTGGGTCACCCGACCCGACGGCGTAAAAGTACAGTACTGGGTGATGCAACCCGTTGGCTTCAAACAAGGAACCAAATATCCGACCATACTGGAAATCCATGGTGGGCCTTCTGCCATGTGGGGGCCGTCGGGACTCAGTATGTGGCATGAATTTCAGTTGCTTTCCAGCTGGGGTTATGGGGTGGTTTTCAGTAACCCACGGGGTAGTGGCGGCTACGGCGATGCGTTCAAAAAAGGTAATTATAGAGACTGGGGCCACGGGCCTGCCAACGACATTCTGGCAGCTTTGGATGATGCTACTTCCAAAAACAGCTGGGTGGATACCGACCAGCTATTTGTAACAGGAGGTAGCTATGCCGGTTACATGGTGGCCTGGCTAGTGACACAAGACCAACGCTTCAAAGCAGCCAATGCGCAAAGAGGTGTATACGATCTCACTACCTTTATGGGAGAAGGAAATGCCTGGCGGCTGGTACCAACGCATTTTGGCTACCCTTGGGAAGAGGGCGTGCAGGAAATCCTTGATGCCAACTCACCTATTACCTTCATCGACCAAATTACGACCCCTCTACTCATCATGCACTCCGATCAGGACCTGAGAACGGGCACCATCCAGTCGGAAATGATGTACAAGAGCCTGAAAGCACTTGATAGGCCTGTGGAATATGTGCGCTATCCGGGCGAAGGGCATGAGCTAAGCAGAAGCGGCAATCCGCTGCGCATGATGGATAGATTGGGAAGATTTATCGAGTTTTTTGAAAGGTATGTAAAGCACCCGGAGGCTCCTGCAGCTACTGTGGGAGAAGAATAAAGCTAGACCTATTTTCCTCGGCCTGATTTTGTGCTTAAAGTCAAAGTCTTATGGGGTGAGAACCTATCTTCTACCTTTTAATAGCGCCTTACGGCGCTATTTTTTTTCTGTGCATTGATACTCTTCCCAAATATTCGGCAATGTCACCAACGTTTATAATCAACCAGTTGCTCTCCTCAAAAAGCACATTTTGTTAACGCTCTATAAAATAGACCGTTATGTGCCATATATTTTTCCTGCTGTCTCTCAATGGTCAGCTGTAAATATAAGAATATTCATATTTTATGTCTCATAAAAAGTGTGCAATTAATCGATGCAAACGATTGCTGAGGGTAGAAAATACAATGCGCTGTATAAGTTCGTATGCCCTAGTTTAAAATTTGTGCGGACACACTTTCTAGCAGCTCATGAGAGCATTATCGTTTCGTTACTCTATAAAGCCAGGTGTTTCTTCGTTGGTATATAAAAAATTTTATATATTTATCCCCTCAACACCCCCTGTTGATTATACCCTTTAGTTCGAATCAATTATCTATTAAAACATTTTCTATGAAGAAAAAGCTTACCCATTTATTGGTGTTTTGCTTATTGGGCTTCTATGCCCATGCGCAAAACCGAGTGATTTCAGGTAAGGTCACCGACGAGGAAGGCGGTGGACTCCCTGGTGTTAACATTTCTGTCAAGGGCACGAGCGTCGGCACAGTTACCGATGTGGAAGGTGATTATAAAATCACTATGTCTGCCGACGGTACAACCCTCGTTTTCTCTTTTATTGGCTTCACCACACAAGAGGTAGAAGTGGGTTCAAGGTCAGTGATTGACATTTCGATGACAGCTGACTTTACCCAATTGGATGAGGTAGTAGTTACTTCCTTTGGTTTGGAAAAAGACAAAAAGTCTCTTGGTTACTCCGTTACTCAGGTAAGTGGTGACCAGTTTACCGACTCCCGTACTACCAACTTGGGAAATGCACTGACAGGTAAAATAGCCGGTGTGAATGTAAGTACGCCTGCTTCAGGAGCAGCGGGATCAAGCCGTGTGATTATCAGAGGGGGATCTTCCCTGGGTGGATCGGACCAGCCACTTTATGTGGTAAACGGTGTGCCAATGGACAATTCTACACTTGGCTCTGCGGGTATGTGGGGTGGAAATGACGGTGGAGATGGTCTTTCTTCTATCAACCCTGATGACATCGAGAGCCTTTCGGTATTGAAAGGAAACACGGCCGCAGCACTATATGGTGCCCGTGCCGCCAATGGCGTCATTTTGATTACAACAAAGTCAGGTAAGTCAAGAAAAGGTGTCGGCGTTAGCTTTAACTCCAACTTTACCATGGACAACGTGATTGATCTTACCGACTTTCAGAAAGAGTATGGAATAGGTGTGGATGGCGAAAAGCCTGCCAACGAAACCGCTGCCCTCGATTACGGCAACTCCTCCTGGGGAGGCAAACTTGACGGATCAAGCGTTGTTCAGTTTGACGGTGTATCAAGACCTTACTCCGATACGGGAGAAACCATCAAGGACTTCTATCGCACTGGCAAAACATGGACTAATACATTGGCTCTTTCCGGTGGAAACGAAAAAGGCAACTTCCGTTTTTCGGCTTCTGATTTGAATAATGACGATATCATGCCGAATGCAAGCTTCGACAGAAAGCTTTTCACAACAGGCTTGAATGGCGCTTTTGGAAACCTTGAGCTAAAACTGACAGGCCAGTACTCTAAGGAAAAGGCCATCAACCGACCAAGATTGTCGGACTCTCCGGGTAACGCCAACTATGCCATCCTTACAAAGCCTGCTTCTCTTTCTTACGAGACGTTGAAGGGTGATCCTGATAAATTAGGAGCAAAAGAGGATGGAACAGAATTCCGTTATCAGGGAAGCAATTATATACAGAACCCTTACTGGGCAGCTTATCAGTTCAATAGAGAGGATAATAAGGACCGTGTTCTGGGCAACATCGCATTGAAGTACAACTTCTTTGAGTGGCTGTATGTGCAAGGCCGTGTCGGCACCGACTTTGTGTCCGTAGCTTCTGACAACTACGAGCCTTATGGCACAGCCTACGCTACTACCGGAAGCTTCAACCAGAACATGAGAACCATTAGAGAAGACAATGCCGATATGTTCATTGGCGTTAACAAAACTTTCGGTGACATTTCGGTAGACGGTCTGGTTGGTGGAAACCGAATGAGAAAAACAGCTGAGCAGCTAAACGCTGGTGGCTCTGGCTTGAACATTCCCTTTTTCCACAGCGTAACCAACGTTACAAATCAGGCTTACAGCTACAGTTTTTCTGAATACGGTATCAACTCCATCTTCGGATCAGCAAACATCGGATTCAGAAATTACCTGTTCCTAAACGTGACTGGTCGTCAGGACAAGTTTTCGACCCTTGCGGACGAAAACAACTCTCTTTTCTATCCTTCTGCCGGTTTGAGCTTCGTTTTCTCGGACGTGTTTACGATGCCTGAGTTCTTCACCTTTGGAAAGGTGAGAGCGTCGTGGGCCCAGGTGGGCGGTGGTGCACCAGATCCCTATTCACTTAACCTGACCTACGGACTTGTAGGGCAAGGCCACCAGGGAGCAGTTTTAGGATCCATCAGCAACGGTTCCATTCCTAACGCTGCCCTTCAACCATATATTTCCAGCGAAATTGAAGTTGGGTTTGATGTAAGATTGCTGGACAACAGGATTGGTATTGACCTTGCCTACTATGACAGGACCACAACAGACGACATCTTGAATACAACTATTTCGGGGACATCTGGCTTTGGCTCCACTACGATCAACGTCGGTGAGCTGAGCAACAAGGGTGTGGAACTGCTGTTAAAAGGAACGCCAATAGTTGCCAATGGCTTCAGGTGGGATGTTTCCTTCAACTACGCTCACAACATAAGCAACGTGATCAATCTTGGCACGAACGCACTGGGTGAGCCCATCGAGTTCCTTAACCTTGACGAAGCGAGAACACAACAGGAGAGAATTCGTCACTATGTAGGCCAGCCTTTGGGAGCCATTGCAGGTTACAAGCAAATGGAAATCGACGGCCAAAAAGTATATGACGCCGACGGATATCCAGTGAGAGGAGACTTTGACCTTATCGCACCGGGACGTCACCCTGTCAGCGCCGGCATTAGCAATACATTCACCTATAAAAACTTTACGCTCGACTTCCTGATCGATATCCGCAGTGGTGGTTATCTGGCATCAAGTACAAACGTAGTAGCCTACAACCTTGGCCTGCACAAAGAAACCCTCCCAGGTCGTGAAAACGGGCTGAGCATTTCCGGAGTGGATGAAGAAGGACAAGCCCAGACCTGGAACATTGCTCCTGAAAATGTAGACAACTACTACAGCCGCTATTCTCAAATCACTGACAATTTCGTGTACAATGCGTCTTTCGGTAAACTCAGGTCGCTGTCTTTGGGTTATAGCCTGCCTTCTACGCTATTGGCGAAGACCCCAATTGAGTCGCTTCGGTTCTCAATAGTTGGTAGAAACCTGGCTTTGCTTTGGTCAAGTGTTCCAAATATTGACCCTGAGTCTGCTTACAACAATAGCGGAAATGCGCAGGGGCTTGACTTCTTCGCCATGCCGACAACAAGAAACTTTGGTTTCAACCTGTCGGCGTCATTCTAAACTTTAAATGAAGAGAAATATGAAGAATATAAAGAAATATTTAAGCGCCGCATTGGTGCTCGTCTTCATCATGAGTTCATGTAACGAAGACAACCTGATTGAGCTCAACATAAACAAAAATGCCTCCGAAGAAATAGACCTTTCGTATCTGCTGGCATATGGACAGTTGAGGGTAGCTGGTGCCCGCTACGAAAACTGGAGAACGAACTTGATTTATTGCTCTACTATGATCCAACACAACGCCTCGTTGCAAGGTTACTGGAGTGGCGATAAATACTACTACAACGCACAATACAGCGGTGCTTTTATGGAAAGTCACTATACCGACGCCATCAAAACACTGACTCATGTAGTGGATCAAACAGCGGACGTGCCAGAGTTGGTTAACCTGCATGGTGCGGCCACTATCATGCGTTCTTTCGATCTTCACAAAATGACTGATCTTTATGGAAACGTTCCTTTCTTCCAGGCTGGAAGGGGGCTCGACGGAGCCGAAAACTGGTTCCCAAAGTACGATGCTCAATCTGAAATCTATGCGGCCCTGATAAGCGATATTAAAGCAGCAAGAGACGGATTTGACCCAAGCATTAACAATTTGGGCTCTCAGGACATCCTGTTTAAGGGAGATACTGAGAAGTGGGTGAAGTTTGCGAATTCATTACTAATGAGAATAGCGCTTCGTATGAGCAAAGTGAATCCTACAGAAGCGCAAGCTGTGTTTGTTGAAGCAGCTGGCGGTGCAATGACATCAAATGATGACAACGCATTTTTGGCTCAACAAAACGGTCCTGCTGGTGATACCAACCAGAACGGCACTTCACTTGTGCTTTCCAATGCCGGCGGTGGCGGTGGCGATGCCAGCAATGGCCGTGTCAGTGAATTCCTTGTAAATTGGCTAACGGACAACAATGACCCACGTACAATGATCATTGTAGGTGGTACCGGTGACCCGTATAATAGCACTACCTGGAACACCGATCCCGATAGTCAACAAGGCTTGCCCAATGGTTACACTTCGCAAACCATAACGGCCATCAATCCTGATTTTGAAAGCGTAAATGAGTACTCTTTCATCAATCGTGAGATTTTAGATCTGGATGATCCTTATCCATTCCTTAGCTACGCTGAAGTAGAACTGATGAAAGCTGAGGCAGCGGTGAAGGGTTGGTTGTCATCTGATCCTGAAGCACATTTTGTGGCTGGAGTTACAGCAGCCATCCAGTCATGGGAGGCATTTGGCATCTCAAATGCAGCAAGTGCTTCGGAAATCAGCACATACATCGCCGGGCTTGACTTTGCGGGAGCATCAGACGCTGCTAAACTGGAATTGATTGGCGAGCAATACTGGGCCGCCACTTACCTGAACCACGTTGAGGCATGGAACAACTGGAGAAGAACAGGATTTCCTGCCTTCACTCCTACAAGCGACCCGAACAACATCACTGGCGGAACTGTGCCAAGAAGGTTGAGGTACTATGAGTCAGAAGCTGGCAGCAACCCTGACAACTACCAAAGCGCCGTTCAGGCCCAGGGGCCAGACCTTCTTACCACAAGAATGTGGTGGGATGTTGAATAAATTCTCTTTCCATTGATATTTCAAATACTCATCTATTGATAAGGGCACCTTCGGGTGCCTTTATTTTTCCACTCTTCCCAGCCACAACTTATTAATGGACTATGCATTGTTATCCTTGCCAAACCTTCTTAAATTTTGATTTTACATAACCCTACTTGAACATGTATACCAGGCTCATCACCGGGCTTCTGTCCATTGCCTTTGCGGGATTAATTATTTCCCTGCCTGGATGCAAAGACTCAACATCTTCAGGAGACCTGCCCGAAACCGTCAGCTACAATTTTCATATCCGCCCTTTGATGAGCGACAGGTGCTTCGCTTGCCATGGTCCCGATAAAAACAAAGTGAAAGCCGGCCTAAGGCTTGATATTCCTGAGCTGGCTCTCGGTGAATTGAAAGAGAATAAAGGGAAATTTGCCATCGTCCCTGGAAAGCCAGAGGAGTCGGAGTTGGTGAAGCGCATTTCTTCTACCGACCCTACCTACCAAATGCCGTCGCCTGAGTCGCACCTGCCTCTTTTGACTGAAAATGAAATAGCGCTTGTTAAAAAATGGATCAGGCAGGGCGCAAAATTTGAAAAGCTTTGGTCCTTCACGTCTCCCAAAAAAGCGGTCCTTCCAAAAGTGAAGGGCGAAGACTGGCCTAAAACCGACCTTGACCTTTTCGTCGTGAAAAAAATGGAGGAAAAAGGACTGAAACCCAACGAAGAGGCGGACAAAGAACGCTTGCTGAAAAGGGTTTCTCTCGATCTGACCGGGCTGCCTCCGTCGCTTGATCTCATGGATCGCTTTATGGCCGACAAAAGCGATGAGGCTTATGAAAAGGTTGTGGACGAATTGATGAACAGCCCTGCTTATGGAGAAAGAATGGCCGTTCACTGGCTGGACGTCGGCCGCTATTCCGATTCCTACGGCTATCAGGACGATAATATCCGCACGCAATGGCCCTGGCGGGATTGGGTGATCCATGCCTTCAACGACAACCTTCCTTACGACAAATTTCTCACCTGGCAGTTGGCTGGAGACATGCTTCCCGACGCCGATAAAGAGAAAATCCTTGCTACCGGCTTTTTGAGAAACCATAAATACACAGAGGAAGGTGGTGTGATAGAAGAGGAGTATAGAATCGAGTACCTCCTCGACAAAACCAAGACATATAGTAAAGGAATTATTGGTCTTACGGTAGAATGTGCCCAGTGCCACGATCACAAATACGATCCGATTTCGCAAAAGGACTACTATAAAATGTTGGCCTTCTTTAACAATACACCTGAAGTCGGGTACGAGGGCGACATATCCGTTTCGAAACCAGCTAAAGCACCAAGGCTTGAAATTACAACGGCCGATCTTGATGGAGTACTTTCATTTATCAGACAGCTGGAAAAAGACACCATGATGGTGTCAGTGATGGACGAGCTTGACACCCTGCGCAAAACTTACGTGCTCAACCGGGGGCAGTACGATTCGCCAACAGATGAAGTGAAACCACAACCTCTGTCAGAAGTCATGGTTTTTGATACCACTGCCTACCCAAGAAACCGCTTAGGCTTGGCCAAATGGACCGTCGACAAAAACAATCCTTTGACAGCCAGGGTATTTGTGAATCAGGTATGGCAAATGATCTTCGGCCAGGGAATTGTAAAAACCGCCGGCGACTTTGGTATGCAGGGCGACCTACCTTCACACCCTGAGCTGCTCGACTGGCTGGCGGTCGACTTTATGGAAAATGACTGGGACATCAAATACCTGGTCAAGCAAATCGTGACATCGGCTACGTACAGGCAATCCAGCAGCGTTTCGAAAGAAAAGCTGGCCATCGACCCCGACAATATTTACCTCAGCCATGGGCCTCGCTTCCGGTTACCGGCTGAGTTCGTAAAAGACCTCATTCTGGCTAGCAGTGGACTTTTGGTGAACAAAATCGGTGGCCCCAGTGTGAAGGCTTATCAACCCGACGGCCTTTGGGAGGCTGCCACTTCGGGCAGAGGTGTTTTAGCAACTTACCAGCAAGACCATGGGGAAGATTTGTACCGCCGGGGTATGTACACTTTCATCAAACTCACACTGCCTCCTCCCTCTCTGATGATTTTCGATGGCAGCAACAGAGACCAATGTGAGGTAAAACGACCTCAGACCAACACGCCTCTCCAAGCACTTGTCATGATGAACGATCCAACCATGTTAGAAGCTTCACGGGTGCTGGCCGAAAAGCTGGTCAAGGAGCAGACGGGCACAGAAGACAAAATAACAAAAGCCTTCAGGCTGATTGTGTGCCGGGTGCCGAAGGAGTCTGAGAAAGATTTGCTGAACAGTTATTTTTCAGAACAACTGGGCATTTACCAAAGCCAGGCTATTGACCCTTCGGAGGTGCTAAATGTGGGTGAATTTCCTCATTTGGAAGTAGAGAAAAGTGAGGCGGCAGCGCTTGCCAACGTGATTCAACTGATCTATAACATGGAGGAATCCATTACAAAGACATAAGCCATGGAAAAAGAACAACTGGAAAACGGCTTAAACCAAAACAGGCGAAAATTTCTTTCGAAGTTAAGTCTCGGCATTGGTAGTGCGGCACTGGGTTCGCTGCTGATTCCTGATTTATTCAAGGGAGGCTCTAGTCCGGAAGAAGAGCTTTTTGCACAGCTCCCCCATTTTGCGCCAAAGGCCAAACGGATCATTTACCTCTTCCAAAATGGTGCCCCCTCTCAGCTTGACCTTTTCGACTACAAACCCATGCTGCAAAAAATGCACGGGGAAGACTTGCCAGAGTCGATTCGTCAGGGTCAGCGATTGACAGGCATGACGTCCGGGCAGTCCAAATTTCCACTGGCCGGAACAATTTTCGACTTTAAACAATACGGCCAGTCTCGTGCCTGGATCAGCGACTTGCTGCCCCACACCGCCAGCATAGCTGACGAACTCTGCTTCGTAAAAAGCATTTATACCGAGGCCATCAACCACGACCCGGCACTCACCTTTTTCCAGACCGGTGCCCAGGTAGGCAACCGCCCAAGCATGGGGGCATGGCTGAGTTACGGGCTGGGAAGTGAAAACAAAAACCTCCCCGCTTTCTGCGTTTTGCTTTCAAAAGGAAAAGGTAATGGCCAGGGAGTTTACTCAAAGCTTTGGACCAACGGCTTCCTCGACTCCGTTCATCAGGGTGTCCAGTTCTCCAGTGGCGACGACCCTGTGCTCTACCTCAACAACCCCGAGGGAATGGACAGGGCGGAAAGAAGAAAAATGCTCGATCACCTGGCAGCGTTGAATCAGGAAAACTACGAAGAGTTCGGGGATCCTGAGATTGCTGCCAAAATTCAACAATACGAGTTGGCTTACCGAATGCAGACTTCGGTGCCAGAGCTTACAAATTTAAAAAATGAGCCGGAGTCAATTGTGAAAATGTACGGCCCCGAATGCATGGTGCCCGGTACCTATGCCGCCAACTGCCTGCTGGCCCGCAAGCTCAGCGAAGGTGGCGTTCGGTTTGTGCAACTCTACCATCAGGGGTGGGATGCCCACGATAACCTGCCTGGCCAAATTGTTGGCCAGTGCAAAGATGTGGATCAATCGTCGGCAGCACTCGTAATGGATTTGAAGCAAAGAGGCCTCCTCGACGAAACCCTCGTAATTTGGGGCGGTGAGTTTGGCAGAACCAACTATTGCCAGGGCAAGCTCACTGGCGACAACTACGGCCGTGACCACCATCCCCGGTGCTTCACTATATGGATGGCAGGTGGGGGCATCAAGCCTGGAATGGTCTACGGGGAAACTGACGAGTTTGGCTATAATATCACCGAAAACCCCGTGCATGTCAACGATTTTCATGCGACCGTGCTCAACCAAATGGGGCTTGATCATGAGAAGCTGATCTACAAGCATTTGGGAAGAAGGTACCGGTTGACTGATGTAGCCGGAAAGGTAGTGAAAGGAATTATTGCTTAGCAAGAACACCCGAAAAATGAAAAGAAGAACTTTTGTAAAAAACAGTGCCCTTGCCGCTTCGGCTGTTATGGCTGGGCCTTCTCTGTTAGCCAGAAATCCGAAGCAAGACATCATCCTCGGCCACGGAAAAAAGCGCTACAAGCTCGACACCAAATGGAGCCAGGCCGACATCACCAAATACCCGGTGAAAGACTGCCACGAAATGGTGCAGGACAGCAAAGGCCGCATCCTGCTCCTCACCAACGAGACCAAAAACAATGTCATTATCTACGACAAAAAAGGGAAGCTGCTTTCAACGTGGGGATCGGAGTACCCCGGGGCTCATGGGTTGACTTTATTTGACGAAAATGGCACCGAAGTGCTCTTCATTTGCGACAACAACCGGCATCAGGTGATCAAAACAGACATGAACGGTCGTGTACTTTTGACGCTCGACTATCCAAAAGAAACGGGCGAATACACAAAAGCAGAGGAGTACGTCCCTACTGAAACCGCCATTGCTCCCAATGGAGATATATTTGTGGCGGATGGGTATGGCAAAGACTTCATTATGCAGTACGACAGCAAGGGCAACTACATCCGCCACTTTGGCGGCCGGGGAGAAACCGATGCTCACCTTCTGAATGCCCACGGCGTTTGTATGGATTTCCGTGATCCAGCCAATCCATCACTTGTGGTTAGCTCCCGCCAGCAAATGGCTTTCAAGCGCTATACGCTCGAAGGAAAATACTTGTCGACCATTTCTCTACCCGGCGCCTGGGTTTGCAGGCCGGTTATTAAGGGCGACTATTTGTATGCTGCCGTGCTTATGAGCGCCAGTCAACCATGGAAGCAATCTGGGTTTGTAACGATTCTCGACAAGAAAGACAAAGTCGTTTCCAACATCGCTGCGAATGCCCCGGAATATGAGGCTGGTCAGCTAAAGGAGTTGTTCCAAACCGATGCCGTTTTTGCTTACCCCCACGATGTGTGTATCGACGACGAGGAAAATCTTTACGTAGCTCAGTGGAATTCCGGCCAGGTATACCCATATAAACTAATGCCTGTTTCATGAGCAAGCTTCGGGGCTTGATCGCCAATGGCAACTTCTTTGTTTGCTGCTTGCTGGCGTTTCTTTTCGTATTCGAAAACAGTTTTACTACACCCGCCTGGCTTCAGGTGCTGGGGCGGATGCACCCTTTACTCCTGCATTTTCCCATAGCCTTGCTGGCAGTTTATGCTCTATTAGTTTTTTTCAACAAAAAACCGGATGAGTCAGCAACCGATGAGTCACTGACGGCTGACGACCTGCTGCTCGTCGGCAGTTTTACAGCGGCCCTTTCAGCCCTTATGGGATTATTGCTCTCAAAAGAGGGCGGCTATGCTGAGGGAAGCCTGACCTGGCATAAGTGGGGTGGGGCGTTAATCGCTTTTTGCTCTTACGGATGGTACGTTTTCAGAAAGTCATGGAATCTTCAGCCTATGCTCTCGAAAGTTGTTCCGGTAGGGATGTTAGTGCTGATCACTTTTGCAGGTCACCAGGGAGCCAACATTACACACGGAGAAAATTTTGTGCTGGCACCCATCACCCCTGACGCAAGTTTCGAAGATGTTCCTTTCGCTGAGGCCGTAATTTACGATCATATGGTACAGCCTATTCTGAAGGAAAAGTGCATGGGCTGCCACAATAGCCGCAAAGCCAAAGGTGAGTTGGTGATGGAAAGTCCGGAAACTATTTTGGCTGGTGGTAAAAACGGACTGCTATGGGACTCTCTGAATTATGAAGCCAGTCTACTGCTCAAACGCATTCACTTGCCCGAATCGGTAGAAGAACATATGCCGCCCGAGGGTAAAAACCAGCTCACAGATGAAGAGAAGGAAGTACTTGAAGCCTGGATTGCCGCTGGTGCGCCTTTCGAGGCTTTGGCAGCCGAAACTGCTCCGAATCAGCCCCTTTACCAAATAGCACAGGCAAAATTCAACGCCACCAAAAGCTATGATTTTGAGGCCGCCGACCCCGCACTGGTTGAATCGCTGAACTCCAACTACCGGATCATCAGTCCTATTGCTCTCAACTCACCAGCACTCACTGTCAGCTTTTTTTCGAGCGAAGCGTTCGAACCAGCGCAACTAAAAGAACTCGACAAAATCCGCACGCAGGTTGTAGAACTGAGCCTCAACAAAATTCCGGTCAAAGATGAAGACCTGGCTTTGTTGGCGGCTTTTGAAAACCTGGAAAAACTTCATCTGAACTTCACTAATGTTTCGGACAAAGGACTGTCTTCATTGGCGAAACTTTCGAACCTGCGAGAACTATCACTATCGGGAACGGCCGTTACTGCTGCGGGCGTCTCTGAGCTGAGGCCTCTCTCCACTCTTCAAAAAATATTTATCTGGAATACAGGGATTGATGCAGGGCAGGTTGCTGAGTTAAAGGAAGTTTTTCCCAATGTCTCCTTTGAGTCGGGCTTCGATGACAAAGGCGCCGTTATTCAGCTATCGGCTCCGGTAATTGTTGGCAACGAAGCTTTCTTTACCGACCCTATTTCAGTAAAGCTGAAGCATTACCTCAACGGTGTTACGTTGCGTTATACGCTGGATGGATCAGCACCCGACAGTATCAGTTCCCCAATCTACGAAGATGGAATTCCTTTGGATGGCAATGCAACCATTAACGTCAAAGCATTCAAAGACGGATGGTACAGCAGCGAAATGGTGTCGAAATCATTTCTGAGAAGTTCGATTACACCAGGCAATGTTAGTCTGTTGACTCAACCGAACCCGAAATACAAAGGGAAGCTTGAACAAACGCTTTTTGACCACATCAAAGGCACCAATATTCATACCGATGGCAACTGGCTGGGCTACCAGGGCGAACCCATGGATGTGCAAATAATATTAGGTGAAGAGATTCCTCAAAAGTCAATCACCGTGAGCTGCCTCAATAACACAGGAGGTTGGATCATGCCTCCCGCCAGTATCGACATCTGGTACGGTGACGATGAAAAAAATCTGAAGCTTTGGAAGAAAAACAAAGTGGATCAGCCAACCAAAAACTTGCCGGTTGGCCCCGCTTTCTACACTTTCGATTTGCCTAAAGAAAAATACAAGATGCTTAAGATTCATATCATGCCCGTTACCAAACTCCCAGCCTGGCACGATGCCAAGGGAAACCCTGGATGGGTATTTGTCGATGAGGTTCTACTCAACTAGACACAAAACAAGGAAGCACTGTTGATGGGTACTTTTTCATATATTCGTTTCAAAACCGACCTATCATGAAAAAGAGTCTTCTCCTATTGCTTGTTTTGGTAAACGCTTTTGTCTCTTTTGGCCAGAAGGCTCAAAAAATCTCCGGCAACAAAAAAACCGTTCTTGAGTCGGTGGACAGGCACACTTCTGAGCTTGTTGATCTCAGCGACAAAATCTGGGAGGCAGCAGAAATCGCCTTAAAAGAAAATGTTTCCGCCAAAGCCCTGGCCGACTACGCCGAAGCTCAGGGCTTCACTGTTGAAAGGGGCGTTGCCGAAATGCCAACGGCTTTTATCGCAAGCTATGGCAGCGGCAAGCCAATTATTGGCATCATGGGTGAATACGATGCTTTGCCCGGATTGTCACAGAAAGCAGTACCGGAAAAATCTCCCCTAATAGACGGTGCCGGCGGGCATGGCTGTGGACATAATCTATTTGGCCCTGGCAGCCTGGGAGCAGCCGTGGCCATCAAGGAGCTGATCGAGCAGGGTAAGCTGAAGGGAACGGTTCGGTTCTATGGAACACCAGCCGAAGAAGCCATTGGTGGGAAAATCTATATGGCCAGAGCTGGTTTGTTTAACGACCTGGATGCCTGCCTCGACTGGCACCCCGACGCCGAAAACAAAGCAAGCACCCAAAGTAGTCAGGCAATGATTGAGGTAACAGTTGAATTTACCGGACAAGCTGCCCATGCTGCGTTTGATCCCTGGAATGGCCGGAGTGCGCTGGATGCCGTAGAGGCATTTGTTAATGGCCTCAACATGCTCCGGGAACACATAAAACCATCCGTTCGCATCCATTATATCATCGAAAAGGGCGGTGAAGCTCCCAACATTGTGCCCGACTACGCCCGGGTGGGCTTGTATGTAAGGGATGCCACCAGAGATGGCATGATGGAAGTGTATAAAAGGGTGCAGGAAATTGGAGAGGGGGCAGCCTTGATCGCTGGAGTTACACCAAAGCTAACGATCACCTCTGGCTATCACGAGCAATTGCCAAATATTGCCGGAGCCAACGTGCTTTACAAAAACATGCAACTAGTCGGGCCGATTAGCTACACAGCGGATGAAATAGCGTTTGCGAAAGGCATTCAGCGATCAGTTAAGATGGAGGAAAAAGGCCTGGATGGAACCATTGGAGGCATTGACCCCACAGCTGAATTTCCCACAGGCGGCTCGACTGACGTGGCCGACATCAGCTGGATCACACCGGAAATTTCGCTTGTGGCTACCACCGCACCCATCGGAACACCCTGGCACTCGTGGGCGGTCGTCGCCTGCGGCGGCATGTCCATTGGACACAAGGGAATGGTATTCGCCGCCAAAAGTCTGGCGCTGACAATGGTTGACCTTTTTGAAAACGAGGCCATCAGAAAAGCGATGCGGGATGAGTTTGTTCAGAAAAAAGGTGACTACGTTTACAAGGCCATTTTGCCTGAAGGGCCTCCGCCTGTGAAATAGGCGCTATCACGAATGCCTTCAAATTCTTGTCAACAACTTCTGTTCACGGTTTGTTGATATTGAATGGAGAAAGGAATTCATATCATTTGGTTTAGAAATGACCTTCGTTTACTTGACAACGAGGTTCTGCTAAGTGCGATGAAGCAGTGTCAGTATCTGTATCCGGTTTTTGTTTTTGATCCGAGACAGTTCGAGGAACAGTCGCTTGGATTCCCTAGATGCGGGCCTCTTCGAACAAATTTTCTTCTGGAGTCGCTGACTGATCTGAAAGCAAACCTTCAGAAAAAAGGCAGCAATCTAATTGTCAGGTTTGGGCTGCCTGAAAATATCATTCCTGAATTGGCGACACAACTGGAGGCAACTGCGGTTTTTGCATCCAAGGAGGTGGCTACGGAGGAAGTGGCTATAGAGAAGTCGCTTGAGTCAACACTATTTCGAAAAAAAATTCTACTAAAGCTATTTTGGCAGAGTACACTTTGGCACGAAGATGATATTCCCTGGCCTATTCAAAATCTGCCAGAAGTGTTTACGCAATTTAGGAAAGAGAATGAGAATGCCACACCAATCCGACCAGCAAAGGATGCCCCTGCTAAGCTTCCCGCCTTCGGTAAAGTGGACGCAGGCCAGCTTCCAGACTTACGAGATTTTGGGCTTCAACATCCCGGCCTCGACGAAAGGGCAGCCATTCATTTTTCGGGCGGAGAGAACGCTGCACTAGAACGGCTTAGGGCCTACCTTTGGGATACCAAGGCTATTACACAATATAAAAATACCCGAAATGGATTGCTGGGATCAAACTATTCAACAAAGCTGTCGGCCTGGTTGTCGCTGGGCACCATTTCACCAAGATATGTTTACTATGAGGTGAAAAAATTTGAACAAGAAGTCCTGAAGAACGACTCCACCTACTGGTTAATTTTTGAACTGTACTGGCGAGACTACTTTAGGTTTGTGATGAAAAAGTATGGGTCTTCTATGTTTCGAACCAAGGGTATCCGTGGCCAGCCTATTTATTTCGTTCAGGATATGGTAATCTTCGAGCTTTGGCGAACCGGAAAAACTGGTGTGCCTTTCATTGACGCCAACATGAGAGAGCTCCTTCAAACAGGCTTCATGTCCAATCGGGGCAGACAAAATGTAGCCTCTTTTCTGATCAAAGACCTTCAGGTGGATTGGGTTTGGGGAGCGCAATGGTTTGAATCGCAACTGATCGACTATGACGTTTCCAGTAACTGGGGTAACTGGAATTATGTTGCAGGAGTCGGCAACGACCCCCGGGAGAACAGGTACTTTAATATCCTCTCACAAGCCATGAAGTATGATGGAAAGGGTGACTATGTACGGCACTGGTTGCCCGAACTATCCGGCATCCCGGGTGGGAAAGTACACCGGCCAGACGCCCTTCGAAAAGCTGATCTTTTTGAAGCTGGTGTGCAACTGCCTGAGAGCTACCCTTTGCCTATAGTCGACAGCAGCAAGTGGATATAATATGAATTTGGAAGCATAACTGAGGAAAGGAAGTTATTGCGTCAATGTGTACAGGTGTTATCTTAGTTGCAAATAAAAAGAACAGTATGTCCACTAATTATCATGGCGTCTAAAATGAAGCATCTGTATTTGGCAGGCAAATTGGTCTTAACAATCTTGTCTCTGAGCTCTGCTACTGGCTGTGCTCAAAACGATTCTTTCAAAGTCATCTCCTTCTTCACCGCCAAAAACGACCAGGCCCATATCAGCTTTGTGGGTGAGGCCCATCCGTGGTTCAAAGAACAGGCAGCTAAGCACCGTTTCTCTTACGACTCCACCAGCAACTGGAGCAATCTTAACAACGACTTCCTGGCCAACTACGACCTCGTGATTTTCCTCGATACCCGGCCGGAAGCGCCTGAGCAAAGGGCAGCGCTAGAAAAGTACATGAAAAACGGCGGGGCATGGATGGGGTTTCATTTTGCTGGGTTTGCTCTTACTCCTTCCGATTTTAATCAGGACTGGGATTGGTACCACGAAGAGTTTTTGGGTGCCGGTCAATACAGAAGCAATACCTGGCGACCAACCTCGGCCGTTCTTCGCAGCGAAGCACCCGACCATCCCGCTCTGAAAAACTTGCCGGATACTTTCAAAACGTCACCAAGCGAATGGTACCGGTGGGAAAATGACCTGACTAAAAACCCTGACATCGATATTTTGCTATCTGTCGACTCATCAAGCTTTCCGCTCGGCACAGGACCCAAGCAGCACGAGATTTGGCACAGTGGCTACTACCCCATCGTGTGGACCAACACCAGGTACCGCATGATCTATTTCAATTTTGGCCACAACGATATCGATTATGAGGGCGGCACCAACAAGACACTTTCGGCTACTTTTCATAATCCGCTCCAGGATCAGCTTGTGATCAACGCCCTGCTTTGGCTGGGTAATAGGAAGTAAGCCACCTGCGTAATTCCCAATTTGGCATTGCCGAGTTTCTCTTATCTTGGGCTCCAATTGAAAACCCAAACTCTGCATTGCATCGATATGAGAAAATTGTTACTACTTCTACTTTGTCTGGCATTTACCCAAACATGGGCACAAGTGCAAAGCCCGAAAGAATTTCTCGGCTACGAACTTGGCGAAAGATTTACCCGCCACCACCGGGTGGTGGAATATTACCAGCACGTGGCAGCCAATTCTTCTAAGGTTGTCCTCAAGGAATACGGGCGCACCTTCGAAGATCGCCCACTGGTTTATGCCATCGCTACCAGCGAGGCCAACCATCAAAACATTGAAACTATCCGAACCGACAACCTGAAACGGGCCGGTTTGCAAAGTGGTAGCCCATCTACCAATATTCCTATCATCTGGCTCAGCTACAACGTGCATGGCAACGAGTCCGTTTCCATGGAAGCCAGCATGGCCACTATTTACGAGCTGGTCACCAACAAAGCTTCCTGGCTCGAAGAGGGTGTAGTGATCATGGATCCATGCATCAACCCAGACGGAAGAGATCGCTATGCCAACTATTACAATCAGTATGGCAACAAGGATTACAATCCCGACCCTCAAAGCAAAGAGCACAACGAAGTGTGGCCCGGCGGCAGAGCCAACCACTACCTGTTCGACCTGAACCGGGACTGGGCATGGCAGACTCAGATTGAGTCGCAGAAGCGAATCGCAGTTTATAACCAATGGATGCCGCAAATCCATGTCGATTTTCATGAGCAGGGTGTCAACAGCCCGTACTACATGGCACCTGCGGCCAAGCCTTATCATGAGCTGATCACCAAATGGCAATATGATTTTCAGGTAACGATTGGTAAAAACAATGCCAAGTACTTTGATCAAAATGGTTGGCTGTACTTTACCAAGGAGCGCTTTGATTTGCTTTATCCATCTTATGGCGACACCTACCCTGTGTACAACGGGGCCATTGGCATGACATACGAACAAGGCGGCGGCGGACGTGGTGGTTTAGGCGTACTTACAGCCGAAGGAGATACTTTAACACTGAAAGACAGAATTGCCCATCACCATAGCAATGGCGTTTCAACAGTGGAGGTTACCATTGCTAACAAGGCGCAGGTACTTCAGGAGTACCAGAAGTTCTTCAACAACAACGTCAACTCCTTCCCTGGCAAATACAAAGGGTTCGTGATCAAGGGAGATAACAACCCTGACAAACTATCCGCTCTTGCCAATTGGCTGGATGCTATGGGCATTGTCTACGGAACGGGTGCAGCAGGCAAGCCGTTGAAAGGCTTTAACTATCAGACTCAGGCAACCGAATCTTTCAACCTGAATTCCAGCGACCTGGTCATTAGCAACTATCAGCCGAGAGGCGTTTTGGCCAGCATTCTGTTTGAGCCAAGCACCTATGTGGAAGATTCTAACACCTACGACATCACTGCGTGGGGTGTTCCCTATGCCAAAGGCTTAAAAGCGTATGCTGTCACCGAGAAAATCATGCCTGGAACTGGCAAGTACAGCGCTCCGTCAGCTGAGGTAACTTCAGCCGATAAAGCTTACGCTTATATTGCCCGCTGGCAAACACTGGAAGATGCGAAGTTTTTAGCCCAGCTGCTGAAAAACAAAGCGAATGTTCGCTATGCTGAAAGCCCCTTTTCCATTGGCGGTAAAAATTACGAAAGAGGCACACTTATCATCACCCGTCGGGGAAATGAGCAGCACGCTTCCCGTTTTGACGCATTGGTCAAAGGCCTGGCCAAAGAATATGGTCGTTCATTGGATGCTACCACCACTGGCTTCGTAGACAGCGGCAAAGATTTCGGCAGCGGCGATGTTCACTACATCGATGCGCCTAAAGTAGCAGTGCTGGCTGGCAATGGTGTTTCCTCTTTGGCTTTTGGCGAAACCTGGCATTTCTTCGAGCGTCAGCTCGACTATCCGATCAGCGTATTAGACACTGATGACTTCGGACGTTTTGACTTATCTGGCTACGACGTGATCATTATCCAAAACGGCAGATACAACGGGCTGGGCGACGGCTCTATGAAAATGATTGACAGTTGGGTGCGTGATGGCGGAAGACTAATTCTGGTACAAGGCGCACTCAACAGTTTTGTTGATCGTGATGGCTATGGCTTGAAAAAATATGCCGACGACGATGAGAAAGCAGCGATGAAGAAGCTTCAGGAAAAATGGGACGAAGCGGATGCCAGCTTAAAGTATGCCGACCGTGAGAGAAACGACATTCAGGGGATTATCCCAGGCGCTATTTACAAAGTAAGCCTCGACAATACCCATCCACTGGCTTATGGCTACGGCAACTCGTATTTTAGTTTGAAAACAGCTGAAAGCAGGTTTGGCAAATTGTCGGGAGCCTGGAACGTAGCCTATATCCCGACGGGGGCTAAACCTGTAAGTGGTTTTGCTGGCAACAGGGTACAAAAGGAATTGGAGAACTCACTGGTTTTTGGCGTTGATCGTATGGGCGGCGGCCAGGTCATCTACATGTCCGACAATCCTTTGTTTCGTGCATTTTGGGACAACGGAAAGTTGCTGTTTGCCAATGCTGTTTTCTTTGTAGGTCAATAAGTGATTATCAACTAACCAATATGATATGAAAAAGCTATTGTTTATTGGATTTCTGGGGCTTATGACTGCCTGCTCGCCGGGTACTTCCAACACAAAAGAAGGAGCCGACACACTGAAAGCTCAGGTAAGTGCTCCTTCGGATTACGATCCGGAAGCAAAACTAAAAGAGCTCGGCATCGAGTTATCAACTCCTTCGGCGCCGGTAGCCAACTATGTGAATGCCGTCCGTACGGGCAATTTGGTTTTCCTTGCCGGCAAGGGCCCATCGAAAGCTGATGGTAGCTACGTCACCGGGAAAGTGGGCGTTGATTTAACTATCGAACAAGGCTACGAGGCTGGAAGGCTTACTGCCATTAGCCAGCTTTCGGTATTGAAAGCAGAGCTTGGCGACTTAAGAAAAGTAAAACGTATTGTAAAAGTGTTGGGAATGGTGAACTGTGCACCAGACTTTACCGATCAGCCCAAAGTAGTTAATGGCTACTCTGATCTGATGGTGGCCGTGTTTGGAGAGAGAGGCAAACATGCCCGTGCCGCAGTTGGCATGGGGTCGTTGCCTAACAACATAGCAATCGAAGTAGAAATGATCGTCGAGGTGGAGTAAAAACATCTCTGGTAAAGAAAATGGAAACCCGGTGCTATTGCTTCGGGTTTTCTTTTTTTATCATGCTTGAGGTAGCAGCATCAACACCATTCGCCGATTTTTGCATGCCGATAGGACCTGGCGAAAATTTATTCTTCCAAAGGAGGGCGTTTTTGCAACCGATAACGAAAGGCGACGTCTATAGGACTGGGCAAATGATGTAACAAGTTAAGAACAATTACGTGGGGAGTATCTGCCTTCCTGGTCAACAGGTTGGTGATCGGAAGTGGTGCTTGCCAATTTTATCTCAATACACTCAACTTTATGAACATCATCGGAAATTTGCTCTGGATTATTTTTGGGGGAGGCATCTTCCTGTTTTTCGGCTACGTAATCGGAGGCATTGCCCTTTGTCTTACCATCGTCGGCATCCCATTTGGCTTTCAATGCTTTAAAATCGGCATACTTGCCCTCAGTCCTTTCGGGCAAAAAGTGGTGACTACCGAAAGTAACTCCGGCTGCCTGGCCGTAATCATGAATGTAATTTGGCTTCTCACCGGAGGTCTGTGCGTGGCAGTTACTCACCTGGTGTTTGGGCTGCTAATGTTCGTTACCATTATTGGCATTCCCTTTGCCACCCAACACATGAAATTAGCTTCGCTGGCCTTGACGCCATTTGGGAAAGACCTCCGGTAAATTTCCGGATTTTGAATCAAGCTAGTTGCGCATCTTTCGCAGGCCCGTTGAGTTGATGATCTTGATATTGCTGCCTTTGATTTCGATGAGCTTTTCATCTTTGAAATCAGAGAGGGTTCTGATCACGGACTCCGGAGCAGTGCCAACAATATTGGCGAGATCCTCCCGGGGAATATTCATATTGAATTCCTCTCCTTCGTTCTTTTCTTTGAACTTATCTTCCAACATCACCAAAGCCTCAGCTACTCTTTTTCTGACCGAGTTGTAGGCAAGCTTCAGGATTCTTTCCTCCATCTCCACCAAGTTGTTGGAAATCATTTTGATGAACCTGATGGAAACATCCCGGTTGCTGTTCAGTAGTTTGTAGAAGTCTTGCTTTGGGATAAGGCAAATTTCGGAATCCTCCATGGCCATGGCCGACTCAGTGTAGTTAGAATTCTGCAAAAGATCGATGTATCCGATAAAATCACCTTCTTTAAAAAGGCCGGTGATGTATTCTTTGCCGTCGTCGTTGGTTTTGTATGTTTTAGCTTTTCCGCTGTTGACAAAAAAGAGCCCGTGTGGAAGATTGCCTTCGTAAAAGATTATTTCTTTTTTCTTAAATTTTCTGATGGTGCGGTCGGCCGACAAATGGCTCAGCTCATTTAATGCCTTTGCGTCATTCATAAAATCCGCAATGCCATCCACATCATTGGAATACTCCTTTCTGGCAATCTGGTTTTTGCGAAGCCGCAGTTCTATGATATCCAGCAACTCCACATCATCAAAAGGCTTGGTCAGATAGTCGTCGGCACCCATACTCATCCCTTTCCTAAAATCCTCTTTTTCAGATTTAGCGGTAAGAAATATAAAAGGGATGCCGGCCGTCTCAGGTAATTTTCCTAAAACACGAAGCACACCATAACCATCCAGCTCAGGCATCATGATATCACAAATGATCAGATGTGGTAATTCCTTCTTGGCCTTTTCGATTCCCTCCTTACCATTGGCTGCTGTTATCACCTCATAATTGGAGAGCTCAAGAATCTCTGCGGTATTTTCCCGCATTTCCATATTGTCCTCAATAAGCAATATTTTAGTCATAGCTAGGTTGTGTTATCGGTATCGCCACCCTGAATTCGGTGCCTTTGTTTTCTTCACTGCTAAATTCAATATGTCCGTTCATTAGTTCAATATATTTCTTGACAATATTGAGCCCCAGGCCTGTTCCCTGTATATTGATGGCATTGTTGGCCCTGAAAAACCTGTCGAAAAGATGTTGCTGATCCTTCTTCGGTATGCCAATTCCCTTATCTTTAACCGTGATTTTCAGGAGCCCATTCTCTCTACCCAAACCTAGGTGAATTTTTTGCCTTTCTCCAGAATATTTCGACGCATTGTTGAGCAAATTGATCAAGATATTCTTAGTCATTTGCTCATCAACGTAGATTTCTCCAAATGTACCTTCCGCTATACTCAGCAGTATCTCCTGGTCTTCCTTTAAAGTAGGGCTTATCTGAGAAACCACCTCACTAATCATTTGTTCCAAATCAAATGATACAGGGTTAAAGGTCGTTTTCCCTTCCTCCAATTTCCCCAAAGACAAAAAGTCGTTAAGAATATAGGTCAGATTATTTACAGAAGATTTGATACGATGGACGTGTTTGTCTATTTTTTCCTTTTGATCCGAATCTGAAATATAACGGCCTATCAGAGACACTGAAGAAAGGATAGTGCTTAGTGGGGTTCTGAATTCGTGAGACGCTGTTGTGACAAACCTGCTCTTGAGTTCATTGAGCTCCTTTTCCTGATTCAATGCTCGGAGTACTTCCTTCTCTGCTTTTTTCCTTTCTGTAATGTTTTTACAAACAATCAATAGGTTCTGTATTTTCTCTTCGTCATCGAACAAAGGGACGGCATTGATCTGGTACTCCCTTTCGCCGTTGGCTACCGTCACTTCCATATTCAATGGCACACCTTTAAGTACCTTTTTCAAATTTTTAATGAAGGCTTCTTTTTGGTCTATAAAAGTCATCGAACTGGCATACGACCCTATCCATTCCTGCTTATTCCTCATTTCAGGCTCTTCGGCTTTCCCATCTACAAGGAGGAACCTTAAATCCTTATCTAACACACACAGCATTCCATCTGGAAAATTACTGGCTATGGCGCTGTATATTTTCTGGCTTTCTCTTAGAGCCTTTTCAGCCTGCTTTCGTTCGTCTACTTCTTTTTGAAGTGATTCATTGGAATAGGAAAGTCTTTCATTCGCTCTCGCCAAATCACGAGTCCTTTCCATCACTCTTCTTTCCAATTGCTGGTTCAGCTCCTTTATTTCGTTCAGGTTGAGAACGTGCTGAATGCCGTATCTTATCGAGCGTTCCAGCTGATCTGGATTAATCGAGCCTTTGACCATGTAATCGACAGCCCCAAGCCTTCTGGCCTCCTCGTCTATTTGCAGGTCACCCTGTCCTGTAAGTAAAATGAACGGGCCCATAATTCCCCTCTCCAAAGAATAGCTAATGAGGTCAAGACCGCTTTCAGCACCAAGCCTGAAGTCGACCAAATAGGCTTCGTGCTCATTTTGAAGAATTTTCACTTTTGCCTTTTCAAAATCAGGCTCCCACGCCAAAGTGTATGCCCCGGACGGAAAATCGGCTATGATGTCCCTGGTGATTAGAAAGTCTTCCTCATCATCGTCTATCAGAAGTATACTTATCGATGACCGATGCTGATAATTAGTCATGGTTTGCGGGAAGTTCTACGATTTCAAACCAGTAGTGGCACAATGTATTCATAATCTCAACCAGCGCCTTGAACGTAACCGGCTTAGTGATGAAAGAATTCACCCCCAAGTCGTATGTCTGCATGATGTCTTCGTCTGCCTTAGAAGTGGACAGTACTACAACGGGGAGAGATTTAAGCAGCTTACTCGATTTTATTTCTTTCAAGGCCTCCCGGCCATCTTTCTTGGGCATGTTGAGATCCAAAATGACAAGTCCGGGAGTTGGAAACTTTTCTTTGTCGTTATACGGGGGGCGGTTAAAAAGGTAATCCATCAACTGGACGCCATTTTCAACAAACTCTACCCGGCTAACCAAACCGTTTTCATCAATTGCTTCTTTAGCCAGCAGCCTGTCCTCCGGGTCATCTTCGGCAATCAGGATAAGTATTGTATTGTTTTTTGAAGTTTTAGTTCTCATGTCTGGTTTGCCTTTTTGATAGAGTTAGAATAAACGTAGCACCTACTCCTGGTGTGCCTATTGCTACGATGTCTCCGCCATGTCGGTTAGCCACTCGCTTGCAAATGGCCAAGCCTATTCCGGAGCCTTCGAATTTTTGACCCTCCAGCCGTTGAAAAATATGAAAAATTCGATCCGCATATTTTTGATCAAAGCCCGTTCCGTTGTCCTGGAAGGTGACTTCAACAGTCTCGTCGCCGGGAGTAGCCGTCAGGTGAGCCTGCTCCTGAACCGCCCTGGCCGAGATCTTTATTCTTGGTTTTTCACCATCTTTCACAAACTTGATGGCGTTTGAAATCAAGTTTTGAAAAACCTGTGCCAATTGAGTATAGTCTCCGTCTATAGTGGGCAAGTCGGAAGCCTCTACTCTAGTTTCTGTTTGCTCTATAAGCAGCTCAAGGTCGGTGAGCACTTCTGCCAAAACCTGATTCAAATCAACCTGTACAAATTCTCGGGTCTTTGATGAAATTCTCGAGAAAGACAATAGATCATTAATAAGCCGCTGCATTCGGCCGGCGGCGTTCAGCATTCGAGCCAAATAGTCTTGCCCTTGCTCCGACAAGTTCGGAGCTTCTTTATGAAGAAGTCTGTCTCCAAATGCCTGTATTTTTCTTAAGGGCTCCTGTAAATCGTGCGACGATACATAAGCAAAATCTTGTAGCTCCCTATTACTTCTCTCAAGCTCGGCGGCATATCTCCGCAGTTTTTCCCTTGATAGCTTCAGCTCCGTGATATCGTGAATGATACCTGTGAAAATCGTTTTTCCTTCAAATTGAATTTCCGTAACACTTAAGTAAAGAGGAAATTTAGATCCATCTTTCCTCTTTCCGCTTACCTCTCTACCTATCCCAATTATTTTTTTTACACCCGTCGTCCGGTAGTTTTCCAGGTAAGTGTCGTGTCGGCTTCTGTCAGGCTCAGGCATTAACATTTTAATATTCTGACCAAGTACTTCCACTGGTTCATAGCCAAACAGCCGGGCCGCTGCTGGGTTCATTGACTCAACAATTCCCTTTTCGTCAATTGTGATTATTCCATCAATGGCATGATCAAAAATGGCGCTAAGCCTGGCCTCTGATTCTCCGGTGGAATAGTTTTTCATGGATTAAATATTATCAAAAAAGTGCTGTTTAATAGAGTCCGCTATAAGAGTGTCCACATTTACAAATCAGTAACAACATCAATATGGATTGTAAATATTTTCTTCTTTATCGGAAGAAGGTTTCCTCAATAACTATATGCTGGATGTCTTTTCTGCTCCTATTTTGTAAAGATAAAATGAATTTTGTAACCGTCTTATACAAGTTCGATCTCTTGAGGCGATAAATGAAAAAGCATTGGCAAATGCCAATGCTTTAATTCTTTCTCTCAAAGAGTCTTTGATGATCAGTTAAGTAACTCGAAAATACCAGCTACGCCCTGTCCACCGCCTACACAGGCGGTGACCATGCCATATTTTTTCTTCTGCCTTCTCAATTCATTGAAAATCTGAACCGACAGTTTGGCTCCTGTGCAACCGAGCGGATGACCAAGCGCTACTGCACCACCATTCACATTTAATTTCGACATGTCGAAATCCAGGTTCTTGGCAACAGCCAATGCCTGAGCTGCAAAAGCCTCATTCAATTCAATCAAGTCAATGTCTGCCATTTTCAGGCCGGCTTGTTTCAACGCCTTTGGCACTGCGGCTACCGGCCCTATCCCCATTATTCTTGGTTCCACGCCAGCTGCCGTATAGGCCAGCATTCTGGCAATGGGCTTCAGGTTATATTCCTGCACCATTTTCTCTGACATCACCATCACAAAAGCTGCGCCATCAGAAGTTTGTGAAGAGTTACCCGCAGTTACCTTTCCGCCCATTCTGAAAACAGGCTTTAGTTTTGCAAGCACTTCGAGACTCGTATCTTCTCTTGGGCCCTCGTCGGTATCTACCACAAAGTCTCTCGTCTTTTTCTTACCGTCCTTGTCCACATACGTTTCGTGAACATTGATCGGAACAATCTCATCTTTGAATTTTCCGTCCTTTATTGCCTTGATGGCTTTTTGATGAGAGTGATAAGAAAATTCGTCGGCGTCTTCCCGGCTGATGTTGTAGTCTTTTGATACTTCCTCGGCCGTTAAGCCCATGCTGATATAATAGTCAGGGTTTTCGTGCGCTATTTTCCAGTTGAGTGCGGTTTTATATCCCATCATAGGCACCATCGACATTGATTCGGTACCCCCTGCAATAATACACTCTGCAGTTCCGGCGTGAATTCTTGCCGCTGCAATGCTTATCGCCTCCAGGCCTGAGCCACAATACCGATTCACTATCAAGCCGGGCACTTCCATCGGCAAAGCCAGCAATGAAATCATTCTACCCATTTGCATGCCTTGTTCAGCTTCGGGCACAGCGTTTCCCACGATAAGGTCGTCTACCCTTTTGGCATCAAAGCCCGGAACCGAAGCAACCAGGTGTTTGATGACATCTGCTGCCAGGTCGTCGGGGCGGGTAAAGCGAAAGCCCCCTTTTTTCGACTTTCCAACTGCCGTTCTGTAGCCGGCCACTATATATGCATTCATAATTGTAGTCTTTTTGTGGTTAACAAAATTTAGTTCCTCAACGGCTTGCCTTTGAACAAAATGCTGTGAATTCTTTCCACAGTTTTTGGCTCACCCGTCAGGCTGAGGAATGCCTCCCTTTCCAAATCAAGCAGGTATTGCTCCGACACTTCCGTCGGCGATGAAAGATCACCCCCACTCATGATGTAGCCAAGCTTTCTTGCAATCAGGGCATCGTGCTCCGAAATATATTTTCCATACAGCATACCAGTTATGCCAGCTTCGAACAAAGCCAGTGACGATTGACCATGTACTTTGATGTCCCTTCGCTCCAAAGGCTGAGTATAGCCAGCTTCCGATAGTTCGATGGCTTTCCTTTTTGCGTCAGCCAAAAGGCGAGCTCTGTTCAGCGTGATTTCGTCAGACGGTTTGATATAACCCAATGCCTTGCCTTCGTGTGCCGAGGTGGCCACTTTGGCTGTAGCGATGGTCATAAAATATTCCTGCAAATGATTGAGCTCCGGATCACCGGGAGCATAAGAGTCACTGGCCCTCAGTGTCATTTCTTTTGTGCCGCCGCCCGCAGGAATCAAACCTACGCCAAATTCCACAAGGCCTATATACGTTTCGGCGTGTGCCTGAATAGCGTCACAATGAAGTGAAAGCTCGCAGCCTCCACCCAGCGCCATGCCCGAAGGGGCTGAAATTACTGGCACAGATGAAAAGCGAGCTTTCATCATCGTAGTTTGGAACTGGCGAATCATCAAATCGATTTCGTCAAACTCCTGATCGGAAGCATACATGAATAGCATAGCCAGGTTAGCACCCGCTGAAAAGTTGGCACCCTCATTACCTATAACCAAGCCTCGATAGTTCTCCTCCGCTTTTGCAATAGCGAGATTGATTCCCTCAATTACTTCCTGACCGAGAGAATTCATTTTTGTATGGAACTCAAGATCCAGAATACCATCACCGATGTCATAAAGTGTTGCGCCAGCATTTGACCAAACCACTTTGTTTTCTTTAAAAGCATCAAGGATAATAAGCCCTTCTTTTCCGGGAATTGGTTTGTACGACTTTGTAGGGATGTCGTAGTAAAGCTTCTGACCTTTTTCGAATTTGTAGAAGGATGTATTGCCTGTAGCCAGCATTTCATGTACCCATGGCGACACTTCCATTCCTGCTGCCTTCATCTTTTCGGCAGTCGCTTTTACCCCTACCAAATCCCACGTCTCAAAAGGACCAAGCTCCCAGGCAAAACCAGCGCAGACAGCCTGATCGATTTTATAAAGCTCATCGGCAATTTCCGGAATTCTCATTGAGCAATACCTGAACACATCGTAGAATGTCGCCCGATAAAACTCACCAGCTTTGTCCGTTGCATTGATCAGTTTTGGCAGGCGCTCTTTTACACTTTCAATATCTTTTACTTCTTCAAGCGATTTAAAGGAAGCCTTGGTTCTTGACCCATATTCAAATGTCTTCAGGTTCAACTCGAGAATTTCCTTCTCGCCTTTTTCGTTTACTGTCTTTTTGAAGAAGCCTTGTTTTGTTTTGTCGCCCCACCATTTTTTATTGTAAAGCTCCTCTACAATTTTCGGTAGTTTGAATGTGTCCTTCGACTCGTCTTTTGGCAAGCCCTGCAACAAATTTCTTGATACATTAACTGTGGTGTCGAGCCCTACCACATCCATGGTTCGGAAGGTGGCCGATTTTGCCCGGCCGATAATCGGTCCGGTCATTCTATCAACCTCACCGACAGTCAGTCCCATTTTTTCCACCACATGCATGCCCGACATCAAAGAGTAGACCCCTATCCGGTTGGCAATGAACGCAGGCGTGTCCTTACATAGCACAGTTTCTTTACCGAGGTACAAATCGCCATAGTGCATAAGGAAGTCCACCACCTTTTGGTCTGTAGCCGGAGTAGGAATGATTTCCAGCAATCTCAAATAACGAGGCGGATTGAAAAAGTGTGTTCCGGCAAAATGCTTCCTGAAATCCTCGCTTCTTCCTTCAGCCATTAGGTGGATTGGAATACCCGACGTGTTGGAAGTAACCAAGGTGCCTGGTTTGCGGAATTTCTCTACCTGATCATAGACCTTTTTCTTGATATCCAGGTTTTCAACCACAACCTCCATCACCCAATCACACTCCGCAATGGATTTCATGTCGTCATCAAAATTGCCTGTCTTTACCAGGCTTGCCTTTTTGGCGTCAAAAAGCGGAGCTGGCTTTGAAAAAATTGCTGTTTGAAGGGCGGCGCTTACAATTCGGTTACGAACAAGTGGGTGCTCCATTGTTAAGCCTTTCTTTTTCTCATCGTCCGAAAGCTCTTTCGGAACAATGTCTAAAAGCAAAACCTGAACACCAATGTTCGCAAAGTGACATGCTATTCTTGAGCCCATTACACCGGAGCCAAGAACTGCCACCTTTTTAATAACTCTGTTCATAAATTTTCTCTTCGTTAATGTAAGTATGGATCAGTTGTTTATCCTCTATGAGTTGATTGATTTGTGTGATGACGTCAAAGAATACTTTGAGCTTTTCAGGCTCAACCTGGTCGATCACCATTTCGTTGAATGCGATAACTACCCGTTTTGAGAGCGTCTTCTGATACTTTCCCTTTTCAGTTAAAAATATCCGGACTGACCTGCCATCATTCGGGTCAGGCATTTTGTAGATGAGCTTCCGCTCTTCCATATTTTTGAGCATTCTCGTCAGGCTTCTTGCTTCCAACCCCATCAAAGGAGCTATTTTGGTGGCGGGGGTGCCCTCTTCGCTTTCTATATTGAGCAACACAAATCCAATCGATGTTGTAATACCATCATTTTGGCCGGCCTGGTTGTACATCCTGGCAATGCTATGCCAGGCCACTTTAATATTATAGTCAATAGTTTCTTCTCTCTTCATTCTAAAGGGATAACGGGAGTATATCAAATATAGCAAAATTTGTTATGCATGCATACTATTTCTTGCCTGGCATTTGATCAATGCAGAAAAGTGTATTTATTGATTGAGGTCGCCCCGGAGCTCCCGGAATCTTTTGCGAGCCTCGGCGGTGTAGATACTTCCGGGGTAGGTTGTAAGAAGTGCTTGAAAAGCTTCCATGGCGAGTTGCTTATTCCCCAACTGCTTGTCGATAATTTTACCTTTTAGAAACAAGGCATCATCGCCAAGTATATCCGTAGGGTAGCTGGTGAGTATCTTGTCAAGGAGGGCAATCGCTACTTCCGCATGGCCTAACTCCTGGTTAATTTGTGCCATTTTGTACCAAACCTCATCGGTAATTCTGTGGTTGGGAAATTGGCTAAGCAACGAGTCAAAACCTTGAAGAGCCTCAAGTTTCTTGTTTTGGAAAAGCAGCAAATCAACTGCAGCGAATTTCTTCATCGCCAGCTCGGTGGTGTCCATCAGTGTATTGTCCTGAATCAGCAGACTAAGTGCCATTGCATCATTAGATATTTCCCGTGAGGTGGCCAATTTCAAAATATCGAGATGGGCTTTGGCAAGTTCAAAGTCGCCATTGTAATAATTGAGCTTTGCATTCTTGAGTTTTGCCTCATAGCCAATCAGGCTTTCCTTGCTGTCTTTTTCCACCTGCGAATAAAGTAATGTCGATTCCCAGGGTTCTCCTATCAGCAGATAGATGTCTCCAAGATCTAGTTTGCAGCTGGAAACCAATTGCGGCTGAGCCCTCGGAAAATTGATAATGTCTTTTAGCGTAGAAATTGCCTGATCCTTTTCATCAAGATAAAAAGCATATAACAAAGCCTTGCTTCGGAGCGCTTCCAGGGTGTTGCTGTTCAAACCCGAATCTTTGATAAGATTATCGTAATCGGCGATCAAAGTTCTGATGGCGGTGGTGTCAACCGGATAAGTGTTTTTAACTTTTCCTTCCCTGGCCTTTATCAGCATCCTTCTTGCTAACACATAATTGGAAGACGATGGATATGTTTGAATAATCCATGAAAAAATATCTTCGGCATCTTCGAACGCTCCATTGTCAATTGCTATGATACCAATTTCCAGTACCCTCGAGCCCTCACCTCTCTCCCGGCGGTCAATGGCTCTGGCTTGCGTAAATGCACCAAAAAAATTTTTCTGCTGAAGTTCTGCCCAAATAAGTAATTCGCCATAGATAATATCATTGGGACTTTTCTGCACCTTTTGGATAAGGATCGTTTCAAGAGCCTCTAAGTCTTCGGGCTCCGTGAGCAGGTTCTGCAGAATATTCCTGACGTAGTTAATATTATTGGGATTTTGAATGGCGAAGTTGAGATACTCCTCCATCATTTGCTCCCTATTATTGAGAAGACGGTAGATATTCGCCAACTCGATAGCGTATGCATACTGGTTACCGGATGATTGTCTTCCTGCCAGATAAGTTTTAAGGGCATATTCTCTGAGCTGCTTGGAGATAAAAGTTTGCGCAGTTATTCGGAGCTTGTAGTTGTCTCCCTTTATGCCTGCTATTACCGACTCAAATTGGCTATTGGCCTTATCGGCTTTTCCTGCCGCCTGATACACCATGCCCAGGTCTATCTTATAAATTAAATTGCCATCGTCTCGCTTAATTTGTTTCTCTACGTAATCCTCTGCTTCCTTGTAGTTCTCCAGGTTGATGAGAAGCGCCAGATAATTATTGTGAACAAAGGGGATGTTTCTGGAATCCTTTACCAGGTCTTTATAAAGATCGAGCGCCTTGTCAACATCGCCCTGCCCCAAATATTCGTTCGCCAGGTCAATTTTAGCGTTGTCCTGCCCACGCAATAGAACTGGCGCAACCAGGATGAGAATTGCTACTATTATCAGTCGTTTACTCATTTATCCACATTTTCTGTTTTGTAATATATATAACTAAATTTTTAAAAGATTAATTGAAGAGTATTATTAAGTCTGTGGATTTGTGGATAAGAAAATTAGCATAAGTCGATTGTTGATCAAATTGGAGTTTCAAACAACATGTTAACATTGAAACGCAAGCGATAGTGCAAAGGAGGGAGATTGTTGATAGATGGGGAGTTAGTGATGTGAGTATCTTTTTTGACTTAAGTTGTTGGTAAGAGGTAAGTGTAATGTGCACAAATCAGCTTAACTGAAATTGTGTCGGATCGGTTCTGTTAGATTGAATCGAGTTGTGGAGAACTTGGGCAGTTAAGCACAGGCTTAGCTAAGTTTTCCACTAAAAGTTGATCTCAACATTTTCAAGTGTCCAGTTTTCTCTAACGTTAAAGAATTCGGGATATATGTACACGCTTTCGGGTTCTATTCGCTTTAGGCTGTTTCCGGTAGACCACACGCCGTCGTTGTTATCATCAACTAGGATCCTGAAGGTATAGTCTCCGGGTGGGATGTTTTTGAACTCGAAAGTAGACGTTCCTGGTTGTGAGGAAACTACTTTGTACTTGTTGGTGACTAGCTGAAGTGTATAGTTTGTGTAGTCTGTTGAAATAGTTCCTCTCACTATCCCCCGCTCTTCGCTGTTTATGAATTTTAGTGGGATGTTTTCAGTGTAGGAAGTGTCTCCGTCTACAGAAAAGAAGGTTCCCTTTGGAAGTTTGACTCGGGTATAGTTGTGTTCGACTTTGTCTAATAGTTTTTTGATTCTACTGTATCGTTTAAAGTCGAGCGAAGATGTGTCTGATTGCAATGAGTCAGTTAATTGTTGGTATCGGAGTTTTTCATTGGCAACTATCTTTTTGTCGATTTGAGTGTTGATAGTAACTCTTGTTTTGTGGTTGTTCCAAATGATGGTGTCGATCTTGACTGGATGTTGAACAAGTGTATCTATGGAAACTCTCATGGAGTCGGCGATGTAGTTTTTTGCTACTGGTTTTGTAAACGATAATGTAAATGTCGTTTTCTCGAGTATTTGCTCGTCTTTGGTAGGGATGGTGGTAAATGTAAACGGTGGAATGCTTCGCTTGCTTGATGTGAATTTTAGGTAAGTGGTATCAATGGTTTGGTTGTAGGTGCTGTCTATGGAGGTGATTGCGATTTGCAGGCTATCCTTTTTCGGATTAGAGACAGGATAGAAAACAATACCTCTCCCATCTGGTGTTAGGTTCGCTTCAATTGTCCAATTGGGAAGCTTCAAAGAATCCAGGATTTGAACGCTAAAATCTTTGAGGGGTTTGTTATAGCGGCTTTCGAAATATATGCCCGACGTGCGGGAGGTTAGTTGTGCCAGTGGGCGTACGTCGTTGCGTGTGATAGGTATGGTTAGAGAGTCGATGTTGTATGTAAGTGCTAAAGTGTCGGCGATGAATCCATGGGGCTCGTCGTTGGGCTCGCACAAATTGTTTTTGTTCTTGTCCTGGAAGGCGTAGAGTCTGTAGTTCCCGTTTTTAAGGTTTTCTATTGAGTAGGTACCATCTTCAGCAGTTTTTGTAAAATAGAGAGGGCGCTTGTTAAATATATCAGTCGTGTCGTTGGCTTGGTAGAGGGCTACTGTGGCTTCTTTGATTGGCTCGTGGGTGAGCAGGTCGATAATGCTACCTGCTATGGATAGAGAGTCGATGTAGGTAGTGGTACTAAATGCCAGTATGATGTTTTCAGCATCGTTGTTTTCCGTGATGTCGGAGATTGTACTATTGAAGTTCAAGGTATAGGTGGTGCTGTCAGCAAATGGATTTTCGAAGTCGAGGGTGATGCTGGTTTTTTTGATGACGACATCAAATTTGTTCTGATCATCTGGCGTAATTATCAGCTTGGTCTTGATTTGGTCTTCTTTAATGAATTCGTCAAACACCAATGTTATTTTTTGATCTTTGAAGTTAAGTGATTTGTTGATCGGGTAAGATTCAAGAAGCGTGGGGGGAATTGTATCCTTTGCTCCGCCCGTTACAGGCTGTTGGCTTGCGCAGGACGTGTAAAGGATAAAGGCATAGCAGGCAAGAAAGGCGGAAAGAAGTATATTTTTCATTTCTTTTGGAAAATGTATATCATACTGCTGTATTGTGAGGTTCTTGAACCGTAAATATTTGATTTACAACCATTTATAATGGATTTTAATATTTTGTTGCCGTTGTTGAGATGTGTTTCTGATAACAGACTAATATAAAATGAATCAAGATACAGCGGAGCTTTTTGTAGGAAGGAAAGCCGGTTTGATTTCAATAACATTTTGATGTTTTCATCGTCGAAATGAAAAAGGTGGCGTGGCACATCGTATGCGGCCCAATTCTCTTTATAATGTTGGGCATCCCAGCTCTTGGTGTTTGGAACAGCGATTACGACATGGCCGTCTTTATTCAACAGTTTCTTGAGTTGTTTTATTGTGGTGTTGAGGTCGTGCACATGTTCAAGCACGTGCCACAATGTAATGACGTCAAATTTGGCGGCTGACTCTTTAGCCTCACTTAATGTTTGGTAAACCAGCATCTCCTTACTTCTTGCTTTCGATAACCCAACATCAGAGGGCTCAATGCCTGTTACCTCGTACTTGTTCGATTGCATGTACTGCATAAACTGCCCAACACCACAGCCGTAGTCCATTAGTCTGCTGCCTGGTTTCGCTAGTCTTTTGACCAACCGAAACTTGTACCACAGTGTATAGCGCTGGGCGAGCGAATACAGTCTGCTCATCAAGCTGCCGTCGCTGTTATGCGACAGGTAGCTGCTTGAGTCATAGAACTGGGAAATAGTTTCTTTGCTGGGCCTTGGGTTGGTGATTAGCAGGCCACAGGATGAGCAAATAGAAATGGCAAAGCTTTGTTGAGAAACAAGATAATCTTTGCAGATCAGGCTGTTTCTTAGATCGGTGTTTGTGCAAATGGGGCACTCCTCTATTCGTTCGTACATGTCCAATTACCTCCCCATGTATACCATTAGTATTGAGATATCTGCTGGGTTAACGCCGCTTATTCTGGAGGCTTGCCCTAATGTGTGTGGTTTGATTTTGAGTAGTTTTTCTCGTGCCTCCGAAGATAGCGCTGTTATTTTATAGTAGTCAAAGAGCGGATCTATCCTGTGGTTTTCCAAAAGGTGAACTTTGTCGGCTAGCTCTTTCTCTTTCACGATATAGGTTTCGTATTTGATTTCTATCTCGCTCTGTTCAATAGCGTCTTTCATATAAGGCTGTAGTGCATCAGCGGTTTTAGGATGCAGTTTGAGCAGTTCGGCAAGATCGACTTGTGGCCGTTTCAAAAGTGTATAGGCGGATGTTTTCTCTCTAATGCCTGCGGTGCCTATGGCATCGAGTCCATCGTTGATTTCTTCGGGAGTATATTTGAGTTGTTTTAAAACGGTGTGTATTTGATTGCTTTGGTTGATTTTGTTTTTCGTTGCTGTTAGACGGTGGTCGGAGGCCAAACCAATGGCATGGCCTTTCTCGGTTAGTCTTATGTCGGCGTTGTCTTGTCTCAGAAGTATGCGAAACTCAGCCCGGGAAGTAAACATCCTGTAAGGTTCTTCAGTGCCTTTGTTAATAAGGTCGTCAATCAGCACACCAATATATGCTTCAGATCTTGTCAGGATCAGTGGTTCTTTCTCGCTGTTTTTTAGGTGGGCGTTAATGCCTGCCATCAGTCCCTGCGATGCCGCCTCTTCATAGCCGGTAGTACCATTTATTTGACCAGCAAAGTACAGATGCTGAATGAGTTTGGTTTCTAAGGTGTGATTGAGTTGCGTGGGTGGGAAGTAGTCGTACTCGATCGCATAGCCTGGCCTGAACATCCTGGCATTCTCAAAGCCCGGTATTTTCCTTAGTGCTTTTATCTGGACGTCTTCTGGTAGCGAGGTAGAAAAGCCATTGACATATACCTCCACGGTGTCCCATCCTTCGGGCTCAACAAATATCTGGTGCCGGTCTCGCTCCGAAAAGCGGTTGATCTTGTCTTCTATTGAAGGACAATAACGTGGGCCTATTCCTTTAATTCGCCCAGCAAACATTGGGGACTTTTCGAAACCAGTCTCCAGGATAGTATGCACTTCAGGGTTTGTGTAGGTGATATAGCAGCTTGCTTGAGTTGCTAAGGGAGTGGTTTCTTCACTGTAGGAAAATTTGCCAGGCTCGGCATCTCCCTTTTGTTCCTCCATGGCGTCGTAGTTGAGGCTTCGTCCATCAACCCGCGGGGGTGTGCCAGTTTTCATTCTGCCTGACTCAAAGCCAAGACTTTGCAGCTGCTCAGTTATTCCTTTGGCAGCATGCTCACCGGTGCGGCCCCCGCCAAACTTCTGTTCTCCAATATGGATGACGCCATTAAGAAAGGTGCCGTTAGTGAGGACAACTGCGCTTGACTCGATCTCTATTCCTAAACTTGTCTTGACACCAACGGCTTTTCCGTCTTTGACGAGCAATCCTACTACCATTTCCTGCCAAAAATCCACGTTAGGGTTGCGCTCCAATGTAAGCCTCCATTCCTCCGCAAACCTCATTCTGTCGCTTTGAGCTCGTGGGCTCCACATGGCTGGGCCTTTCGACTTGTTGAGCATCCTGAACTGGATCATGGTTTTGTCGGTGATAATCCCCGACATGCCACCCAGGGCATCTATCTCACGCACTATTTGTCCTTTGGCTACGCCACCCATCGCAGGGTTACAAGACATCTGAGCGATAGTGCCCATGTTCATTGTTACAAGCAGTACTTTGGAGCCCATTGTGGCTGCGGCATGTGCAGCTTCACATCCGGCGTGGCCCGCTCCTACTACTATTATATCGTATTTAGGAAACATATATTTTCATGTTCCACGTGGAACGTCTAGTCATTATTAGTGTTAGCAACAGAGTTGGAAGAAATAATGTTCCACGTGGAACATCATAGATCCGGGAGCAAAGATAAACAAGCATCCTCTTTTTTTCTCATAAGCTCATTGTCGGCACTTGTCTTGTCTTTGTAACCACACAAGTGAAGTATGCCATGGATCATGACTCGATGCAGTTCGGTGTCAAAAGGAAGATTTAGTTGGGTAGCGTTCTCCTTCACACGATCGACACTGATGAATATGTCACCTTCGATTAGTTCTTCCTGTTCCGAATTATCAAACGTAATGATGTCGGTAAGTGTGTCGTGATTGAGATATTGCACGTTCATATTGTGCAGGTAATCGTCGGAGCAGAATATATAGGAAATCTCTGATAGTGTTTGTTTCTCCAGGTGTATCACTTCTTTGATCCAACGACGAATCTTATTAGGAGAGGAAAGCTTAAAAGAAACGTCTTCACTAAAGAAGGTGATTTTCATTCTAGCCCAGGTAAAAGATCAGATCCACTTTCTTGCCGCCTTCATGGAACTTAACTTCGTCACACAGGTTCTTCATAAGAAAGATGCCTCTGCCACCGGGCTTCTCAAGGTTTTCAGGTGCAGTTGGATCGGGAAGGTGCTGGTAGTCGAACCCTACCCCTTCGTCCTGAACGGTGAACTGAAGGTTCTCGTTAAGTAACGACAGTTGAAGCAGTACGTTCTTGTGGGCGTTTTTTCCGTTGCCATGTAGTATGGCGTTGTTTACGGCTTCTGTCACAGCAATCATAATATTGCCATAGATATCATCTTCAAGACTGAATCGTTCTTTAGCGTTGTCGATAAAACTCTCAACGATTCGAATATTCTCAGGAAGAGAAGGAATCTCGATTTTGATATTATCCATTTTTAAGCGGGTTAATTGCTGCCAATACGTTTAAAGTACTTATTTACTTCTTTTTTGTAGTAAGGGTTCAATTTGGGAGGAACAGTTTTAAGCAACTCAATTTCCTTTTCTTTTAGCTGCTTATATTCTTCAAAAGCTGCTGGGATCTTTCTTTCAAAATCTCGTGCGGCCTCCCCTTCTCTTTCCTTACTGAGCTCTCTTTCTCTTTCAGAGTTCTCAGCTTCCAAAAGCCTTGTTACAATGTCTTCCTGCCTTTCCTGGCTAATGTTGGCTAGTCGCTTATTAACAAGATCTCTTTCGGTTTGTTCCATTTTTTTGATAGCATCTTGCAAGCCACCCGGGCCACCCTCTTTGTCGCCGCCCATCTTCTGTTGCATTGCTTCGAGCTCTCGTCTAATCATTTCCTGCTCGGCAGCAAGTTTAGCCAATTCTTCCGATAGTTGTCTGCCTGTTTTTCCGCTTTTTTTGAGATCATTAATTTTCTTGCTCAGTTCGCTCTGAAGATCGCTTAGGCCCGGCATGTTTTTCTTTTGCCCTTTTTTCCCTTTTTGCGGTGAGCCCATTGCGTCAGCCATTTGCTGTTGCATCTGCTGAAGCACATCGTCGAGTAATAGAGCCAGGTTGTTCATCGATGTCATTGAGAACTGCTGCTTGCTGATCGCCAGCGATTTGTTCCGGTCTTTAAGCGCATCCAGGCTTTGATCCATGTATTCATTGAGTGCACCCACTTCTCTTGTTACAAACGAGGCAATTTGAAAAACCCTGTTAGCCAGCGCAAGGAGACTGTCTTTAACGATAATGGCATCGTCCTTTATCTTTAATTGCTCCTGAGATAATTCGAGAAACCTCGGGTCACTTTGGTTTACCTCTTTGAAGTTGTTCATCAGATTTTCCTGGCTGAAAGAGAGCTTAACGAGGTTATCTACAATATCTCTGAGGTTATCGAGGTTTTCCTCAAGCATCTCCATCTCCATGTTGCTTTGCATTTGCTGCATCTTCTCACCCATCTTCTTCATTTGCTGAGCACTTTTCTTTTGATTGTCAGACGCCTTTTTCCTCTTCTGTTCTTCCAGGTTTAAAATAGACTCCTCCTGGTTCTTCTCCACTTCTTCTTTTTCTTCGCTGAAATCCGGCATGCTTTCTGGGTTATCGAGCTCCTGGTTGAGCTCGTTTAACTCTTCCATGTCTTTTTGAAGCTCCTGAAACTCTTCTTTGATTTCTTCCTGCTCCTTAATGAGATCTTCTTTTGAGTTCTCAGAGTTCTCAGTCTTCTCGCTTAGTTCCTCCTGCTTCTTGCTTGTTTCTTCCAAATCCTGAACTATTTCTTCAAGCTTGAAGTCAAATTTCATCTTGTTGAAAAGCTCCAGCGCCCGTTCTAGCTCTTTTTCAAGGTTTTCTTCCTTGTTTTCTATCTGGTTCATCATTTTCTGAACCTCACCAAGCTGTGACTTCTCCTCCAGCAGTTTTTTCAGCTCGTCATAGAGTTTTTTAGTTTCATCATCCAGCAGTTCGTCCATGAGCGACTGAAGCTTCTCCATTTGGTCTTTTAACTTGGGGCTGCTCTCTGAAAACCGTTCTCTACGCTCATTCAGGTCTTTGTTTTGGTTTTTTAGCTTTTCTATGTTTTCACTAAGCTCCTCTTTTTTGTCCAGCAAGTCCTGTATCAGCTTCTCATCCTGCCAGTCCATCTTTTTCTTGGTCTTCAGCCGATTCTCAATCTCCTTTATCTGATCCTGAATTTCTTTGGCCTGGTCAAGACTTTTATCAATCTGTTTTTCGGCACCCTGCGCCTCCTTCGCCAACGACTCCTTCAACTCTTTCCTTGTCGGAACCTTCATATAATACAGACCTGTCCGGGTCGATTTATGCCCGTTAACCTCGTCATTATCAGTCACCTCCACGTAGTAAGCAAGCGTTTCGCCTTCCTTGAGATTCATGCTGTCGATGCGCCACTGGTAGTAAAAACCCTGCGACGATTGCTTTTTGTCGAGAGGAAGCGGAAGCGTGCTGAACAGGGACTCTTCCCTGGCATTCTGAGTTTGGTATTTAATGGCAAGCTTGGTAAGGCCATAATCGTCGCTCACTGATCCGCCCAGCACAATGAAGCTGAAAAGAGTGGTGTCCTGGAAGATTTCTGCGTGAATTTCCGGCGCCTTGTCTTTCACCACTTCGATCCGGTACCTGATCCTGTCTTTATTTTTGCTGAATTTGTTGGCCAGCAACACCTCATAGTATTGAGGGTTAAAGAATGTTTTTTTGACGTCAAATAGTTGATTGTCAGATATTTGGGATGAAAATGGCTCGTCGTCCTTATCAAACTTCAGCCACAAACTGTCGGCTTCGGTTGTGCTGAACTGCCAGTTGATTTGGCTTCCTTCCGGCACTTCCACGTTGCCTATGTTTTCCAAAAGAACATCTTGTTTGCCGGTATAGGATGGGAAGTCAAGAAACACGTTGAAGTTTTTGAGCAGGGGCCGATTGTGTAGTGTAATCTGATATTCTGCACTTGAGTATCCTGCCGCTTCGAACTTGAAATTGGTCTTCACCAACATTTTCGGAAAGGTAAACTTAAAGAGGCCTTCGGCGTTTTCATTTAGCTTGATGCGGCGGCCGTTACTTTCCAGGTACACATTTTCCGGGATGTTATCGCCTTCAATGCTCATCTTCAATTGAAAATCTTCATTACGAAAACCATCAAGGGACTCATTCAAAAGATTGAAGGTAAACGGCGGCGGCGGGGTGAAGGTCTTGTTATATTGTATGATTCGGGCGGCACTTTCCGTAAACAGCTGGGGAACAAGCAGAAGAAATATAAGTGTGATGCCGGCGGGAATGGCTAGATACCTTAAAAAGCTAAGGTTCGCATTTATTTTTATCGCATTGACGAACTTTATTGTTGAGAGCTCATGGCTCTTTTGATCTATACTGGCTATAAGGAGGCTTTCATCCTGGTTGCTAATTTTTTGAAGCTGAAGCACATTCAGAAGTTTGTCTTTTACTTCCGGGAAAAACTGCCCGATTTGGCGGGCTGCCTCGGCGTCATCAAGGTTTTTTCCTCCTGAATAGATCTCCCACAGAGGCTTTATAATCCGGATCAGGAGTATGCCAGAGGTGAGAATGACAAAAGAAAACAACAAAAAACCCCTGATCCACGTGCCGAAGCGAAAATTGAACTCTAATACGGTAAACGTCAAGAAAAGGCAAAGGACCACAAGAAGGAAGTAGAGAACACCTTTAACCAACTTGTCGGTATAGTATTTCTTTTTGTAATCATGAAGTTGCCTCTTGATGGCGTCAATTCCTGTATTCATTTTGGCCTCCTTCTTTTCATCCATTTGCAATTCGCAAAGGGTATGATACTAGTTATAACGAATATCGTGAAAAGAATGTAGTTAAAAACGGAAAATTGTTTGAATAGACTTGCTTTCGCTGTCGAAAGCAGCCAAAAAACCGTTATTTAATGCTAAGTCCAACGGGGCAATGGTCAGAATGAACCACTTGTGGGAGAATTTCAGCGTGTATCAAGTCTGCTGCCATCTCCTGAGTGGCGAGGTGGTAATCAATCCGCCACCCCTTGTTGTTTGCTCTGGCATTGGCCCTGAACGTCCACCAGCTATACTGGTGAGGCGCTGTGTTGAATTGGCGGAAGGAATCCACAAAGCCGGTATCTATGAATTCGCTAAGCCACTCACGTTCCTCCGGCAAAAAGCCAGAACTATTTTTGTTGGACACGGGGTCGTGGATATCGATCGGCTTGTGGCAAATATTATAGTCGCCGGAAATAATGAGTTTGGGATGGTCGGCCCTTACTTTTTTTATGTAGTCAGTAAACTCACCCAACCATTGCATTTTGTAGTCCTGTCGTTCGTCTCCTGAAGAACCTGAGGGAACGTAAACGCTCATAACGGAGTAGTGCTGGAAGTCGGCCCGAATAACCCGGCCTTCGTAGTCCGACTGATCGATGCCGGACCCGTACTCCACATGTTTGGGTTTAGTTTTTGATAGAATGGCAACACCACTATAGCCTTTTTTCACTGCGGGAAACCAGTAGCAGTGGTAGCCGAGGTCTTCGAACAACGAAACGGGAATTTGCTCTTTGTGGGCCTTAAGTTCCTGAAAACAAACGATTTGCGGATCTTTCTCCATTAGCCACTGCGTTATACCCTTGGAAACAGCCGACCGAATTCCGTTTACATTATATGATATTATTCCCGTCATTATAATATACTTTCTTTTTCAAAATATTCTATGACATGTATTTTTAGCAGCTTTTCTTGCTCTGTCGTGTCAAAATGGGGCAATTTTTTCATCATCTTCCAGTGAGGCCAGCCGTCCTCGTCTATGCCCTCAAGGGCGTAGAAGCCAGAGAAACTGAGTATTTTGCAGATAGCAATGTGCATTAAGTCCTGCTTTTGTTCTTTGGTAAAAGTCTTTCGGCCCTTGCCGAGTTCTTGCACACCGATGAGAAAAAGTACTGCGTTGAGGTCGGCTGGTTTTTTGCCGATCATATTTTCTAGTTTGCCGAGCAGCGCCTGCCACTCTCTCTCAAGATCCAGGTCTTTTTTAAACATTTTTTGGTGTTAGTTTTAGTTCGTCCCAAAACTCAACTGCTCTTCTCAGGTGGGGAATTACTATCGTGCCCCCAATAAGTGTGGCAATGCCGAATACCTCGTCCATCTCCTTATCGGAGCAGCCAAGTTCATAACATTTGCCCAAATGATAGCGGACACAGTCATCGCACCTGAGCACCATGGAGCAGGCCAGCCCCAGCATTTCTTTGTTTTTCACGTCAATGGCTCCCTCACTGAAGGCATTGGTGTCGAGGTTAAATATTCTTTTAACAAGCTTATTGTCAGAGGAAAGAATGCGCTCATTCATCTTTTCTCTGTAGCTATTGAATTCGTCTACTTTGCTCATACGGTCTGTCTGTCTGCGTTATAAAAGGAGTCACTCTCATGCTCCGGCCTGTTTTGGAAATCGGGGAATACAGTTTGTGGTTGCGTCCGCAATTTTTTCTATATTTTGCCTATGGCAAATATCGCAAATGAACTTTGGAATGATTTTGTTTCTTTGATATTTCCTGAAAACTGTATCTCATGTGGAGAGTTATTGGTTCGGGGCGAGGATCATTTGTGCACAGCTTGCCGTTATCAGCTTCCCATTGTAGATGAAGCTATCCGGAATTCTCTTCTGACAAACAAGTTTGTGTACGAACCAAAAATAAGCTTTGTCGATGCTTTTTTAACTTTCAAGAAATCGGGCATTACTCAGAAGCTTCTTCATCAGCTAAAATATAAAGGGAATCGTGAGTTGGGTGTTATGCTTGGTGCCTGGTATGGTAACCAGCTTACAGAAAAGCCAGGGTTTTCGGCTTTTGATATAATTGTTCCAGTTCCTTTGCACAAAAGAAAGCTCAGGATCAGAGGCTACAATCAAAGCATGGCAATTGCAGAAGGACTTTCTGTCGCTACGCAAAAACCAGTTGATGCCGAGCTACTTGTCCGGTCTAAATTCACCAGCACGCAAACCAAGAAGCAAAAGGTGGATCGCTGGCAGAATGTGGAAAACATTTTTGGTGTTACCAGCCCGGAGAGCGTAAAAGGGAAAAAAGTGCTGCTTGTTGACGATGTGCTTACCACCGGATCAACACTTTCATCTTGTGCTTCTGCGCTGATAAGCGTCGGGGCTGAAGGGATAGGAATTTGTGCGTTGGCGGTCTCTCACAAATAAAAAAAAGCTCCGAATCTCGGAGCTTTCTTATATAGATAATTTTGTCTTCTCTTAATAGTTGGTACCGGCACGGATCATCGCACAACGGAAACCGATTGTTGAAGTTGAAGAATCTTCTTCAAGGTATCTTCTGGTTCCTGGCGACATCCAGTAAGCTACGTCAGCCCATGAACCTCCTTTGTAAACTCTCACTCTGTCAGAAACAAGTGAGTTGAAGTTCTGAGTGTCATAACCTTTTTCGTCATCAAGATAACCGTCACGACGAACAGGGTTCAGGTCGTCAAAGTCCTGGAACGAAAGAGGGCGGTAAACGTCCCATACCCATTCGTTAACATTACCTGACATGTTATAAAGACCAAATTCGTTCGGTGGATAATCGTAGATATAAGTTGTGATCATGGCACCGTCGTTCAGCTTACCGGCTATACCAGCGTAGTCACCACGGCCTCTTTTGAAGTTGGCAAGGAAGTAACCCATTTTCTTTCCATAAGGATTACGCAATGAGTGACCATCCCATGGATACAGTCTGCGGTGAGTTTGGTTTTCGTCCAGCCACTGAACGCCAATAAGTGCCTGAGCTGCATATTCCCACTCGGCCTCGGTTGGGAGACGGTAGTTAGGTAGCACAACACCACTTTCCAAAGGAATTCTTTCGCTTCCTGATTCTGCAAGTGTTACGTCCTCAAGACCGGCATCTTGTGCAAGCTTAAGGTTAACCACCGTGGTTCTCCAGTTGCAATAGTCATTGGCTTGTTTCCAGTTAACTCCCACAACAGGATAGTACCTGAAACCAGGGTAACGAAGGTAGTGATCTACATAAGGATCATTGTAAGCAAGGTCTCTGGCCCAAACAGTTGTGTCGGGCAGCGAAGACTCATAAAATTCTCTTGAAGAGTCAAGGCGAATGTAGTAGAGATACTCCAACCAGTGAATGTTGGCGATTTCAGTTTCGTCCATGTAGAACGAAGCAACTGTTACGGCTCGCTCAACATTGTCGTGTCTGTTCATCAAATCTTCCTCGAAAGACCCAAGAACCGTACGACCTCCTTCTATAAAAACTAGATTAGGACCCTCAGGCTGACCGGCATAGTCGCTCACCTGAAAACCACCCTCCTCGTTGTACTCCATTCCTGTCGCTGAGCTCAGGCTGCCTGGACTACTACTTGTTGGCGTGCTGGAACCGCAACCGCCTAGAAAAGCGGAGAACCCAACAGCCAAAGCAGAGGTACATAAGATGTTAACAAAATTTTTCATAACCTGTTTATTTGAACTTAAAAAGCTAATGTAGCCTAGATCGGGCATATTTAATAACGATCGACTACAAATTTCAATTATAATAAGTTTTTTTCAAAAAAAGAGAGGACAATATAGGGATTTATCTAAATAATGTCTCTAACAGACGTTTTATTGTGCTACTGCAGCCTCATTTTCCTGAAGCATTTTTTTCAGGTAACCGATTGCATGGTCTACTGACTTGACCTGCTCAAGGTTCAGAATGAGTCGGCCTTTGTGCTCCCTCATCCGGCTGATTTTCGGATTCTTTTGTACATATTCCAATACTTTGCCAAAGGTAGGCGACTTAAAATAGGCTTCATTTTCACCAGAAACAAAATAGCATTTCAGCACCTCGGCTTTCAGTATAAGCTTTTCAATACCTGCTTTTTTGGCCAGCCAGCGAAGTCGTACGGTTTTTATGAGCTCTTCTACCTCCTCAGGAATAGGTCCGAAACGATCTTTAACATCGGCACTGAACTTAGCCAACTCTTCCTCCGACTCAATGCTGTCGAGGTGGGAGTACAGGCTGAGCCGCTCCGAAATATTGTTGACGTAAGACTCCGGAATAAGAATTTCGAGGTCAGTTTCTATCACGCAATCGGTGGCTACAGCCTCAACGGCTTTTTTGAGGTCTTCAGCAAACAGGTCGCTGTAGTCCTCAATTTTGAGCTCCTGAATGGTTTCGTCGAGGATCTTGTGATACATTTCAAAACCAAGGTCAGAGATAAAGCCGCTTTGCTCGCCACCCAGCAGGTCTCCAGCTCCACGGATATCCAGGTCTCTCATGGCGACTTTGAAGCCGTCGCCCAATTCGGAAAATTCTTCAAGCGTGACCAGCCTCTTACGGGCTTCAGCTGTCAGGCCCGACGATGCGCCGGAAAGCAGCAGGCAGAAGGCTTTTTTGTTCGATCGGCCTACCCGCCCTCTCATTTGGTGCAGGTCAGAAAGGCCAAACATGTGTGCCCGGTTGATGATGATGGTATTGGCATTGGGGATATCAAGGCCACTTTCAATGATATTAGTTGACACCAGCACGTCGAACTCACCCTCGATAAACCGCATCATTACTTTTTCCAGCTTAGGCCCATCCATTTGCCCATGAGCAATGCCTATTCGTGCGTCTGGCACCAGCCTCAAAACGATACTGGCTATCTGGTCAATGTCGCTGACCCTGTTGTGCACAAAGAATACCTGGCCGCCTCGTCTCAGCTCGAAGCTGATGGCGTCTCTGATTACACTTTCGTTGAATTCGTGCAGCTCGGTGGTAACGGGTTGTCTGTTAGGTGGTGGTGTGGCAATAATGCTTAAGTCCCGTGCCCCCATCATGGAGAAATGAAGCGTTCTCGGTATCGGGGTTGCAGTCAAAGTGAGGCTGTCTACATTCACCTTCGATTCCTTGAGCTTTTCCTTAATTTTCACCCCAAACTTCTGCTCTTCATCAATAACCAGTAGTCCCAGGTCTTTGAACTCTACATCTTTGTTCACAATGCGATGGGTGCCTATGAGAATGTCAATTTTACCCTCCTTCACTCTTTGAAGAATGTCTTTTATCTCCTTCGTGGTGCGGAACCGGTTGATGTATTCTATGTCTAGTGGAAAATTGGCAAGCCTTTCTTTGAACGTGCGGTAGTGCTGCATGGCCAGAATGGTGGTTGGCACCAGCACCGCCACTTGCTTTCCGTTGCTCGCCGTTTTAAAAGCTGCACGAATGGCTACCTCAGTTTTGCCAAAACCAACATCGCCGCATACCAGTCTGTCCATCGGGTGAGGCTGCTCCATGTCTTTTTTTACGTCGGCAGTAGCCAGCGCCTGGTCAGGTGTGTCCTGATAAATGAAGGATGACTCAAGTTCGGCCTGAAGAAAGTTGTCGGGTGGGAAAGCATAACCGGGCGTCGCCTTTCTCTTGGCGTAAAGGCTGATCAGGTCTTTGGCAATGTCTTTTACCCGCTTCTTTACTTTCTTTTTCTTGATGTCCCAATCCTGAGTGCCGAGCTTGTTGATCGGCGGCGGTTGCCCTTCCTTGCCGGCATACCGGGAAATTTTATGCAGAGAATGCACACTTACGTACAGCAGGTCATTGTCCCGATACACAATCCGAAGCGCTTCCTGTTTCTTTCCGCCTACATCCACGGTATCCAGTCCGGCAAATCGGCCTACCCCGTAGTCGATATGCACTACGTAGTCTCCAGGCTGCAGCGACTTGAGTTCTTTGATTGTGAGGGCCTTTGACTTGCTATGCTTTTCCCTGGTTTTGTATTTGTGAAAGCGATCAAAAAGCTGGTGATCCGTGTAGCAAAGCAATTTTATCTGCTTGTCGACAAAGCCTTCCCGAAGCCCTGCCAAAAAACCATCGAACCGCATAGTGGGATCCAGTTCCTGAAAAATTGTGTCCAGGCGCTCGATTTGTTTTTCCGACTCGGCGGCGATGAACAGGTTATATCCCTGCAATTGGCGTTGGTTGAGGTTCTCCACCATCATTTCGAAGTTCTTGTGAAATGGTGGTTGGGGCTCCGCTTCATATTGGAAGGTCGTAGCATTTTCCAGATAGAACCGGCTGCCAAACTCGATCATCGGGAAAGAGAAAATGTGTGACTTGATGGTCGCAGCATTTTCGAACAGGTCGGCGGGCTCCAGCACGATTTTCGTGTTGCCGCTTTCCTTCATCAGCACGTCAAAGCTTGCAGAAGCCTTAGTGAAGTAACTGTCGAGCTGATCGTAGAGTAGTTGCAGATCCTTTATCCAGAAACGGGTCTCTTTTGGTACAAACTCCAGAAATGACTGCCTTTTTTCCTGCAAAAGCCTGGTTTGCACATTGGGAATGATGCTGATGGAGTTTACGGCGTCCTGCGATAGTTGGGTATTTGGGTCGAAAGTCCTGATGCTTTCTATTTCGTCCCCAAAAAGCTCCATGCGATAGGGCAGCTCTCCAGCATAGGAATATATATCGATAATACCACCTCTTACTGCGTACTGACCCGCTTCATACACAAAGTCGGTTCGCTCAAAGTCGTAGGTCATGAGCAGTTCGGCGATGAACTCCACATCGACCTTATCGCCCACCTTGGCATTAAACGTATTTTCTGTCAGTGCCCGCCTATTGATCACCTTTTCTGTCAGTGCTTCCGGATAGGTAACTATTATTTCACCCTTGCCACTTCTGTGGTTGAGTTTGTTCAATACGTCGGCCCGCAGAAGGATGTTGGCATTTTCGGTCTCGTCAAACTGGTAAGGTCGCTTATAGGAAGTGGGGAAAAACAAGACTTCCCTTTCACCAAACAAGTTCTGCATGTCGTTGAAAAAGTAAGCAGCTTCCTCTTTTTCATGCATAACAAACACATGGCATTGCCTGTCCATAGAAAAAACAGCTGCAGGCACAACGGCATCGAGACTTCCAACGAGCCCCTTCACCTGAAATGCTCCCCCACCTTTGGCCTTGAAGCTCTCGGCCAGGGTTTTCACAAAACTATCTTGCTTATAAATTGATAGGAAGTCGGAAACTTTCAACTTAAGAACATTTTTTGGTGGGCAAAAGTACGGATATTATGGTGATGGAGCGTTATATAACGAATAACAGAAAATCATTTTATGATTATTCATAGCAAATTGTTGAACCAAGGCTCAAACAAAATGTTTAATTACAAATTACGGCGCTAGCATGGCAAATTCCTATAAGAAAACAAAAGCACCGACCAGTTCATTCCCGCTCAACGAGCTGGAGAAAATGCACCCCTACAAAATGCTGTTGCTGATAGGTATTTTCGGCAGTATTTTGATATTCTTTTTTCTGCTAATGGTGTATACAGCCTCGGGAACCTTGGTTGATAAATCAGCCAAAATAGAGTTTCCGAAAGCTTTTATAATTAGCACACTCATTTTACTTGGATCCAGCTGCACCATTAGCCGGGCCGTGGAATATTTTGAAAAAGAGAAAACCAAAGAGCTAAAGAAGTCGCTGCTGTTCACTCTTGCGCTTGCCTTTGCTTTTTCGTTCTCGCAGTTTTTTGGGTGGAATGAGCTGATGAATCAGGAAGCCAGCAATGCCGTGAGAGGAGCCATTGTCTATTTATATGCCCTTTCTGGCCTTCACATCTTGCACATGAGCGCAGGCATCATTTATCTGGCGTATTGCTACATCCTGCTGATCAGGAAATCAAGCAACCCGGTTCACTCGCTGGTGTATTTCACTAACTCGTTTCGAAAGCTTCAACTCAACTTGTTGGTAACCTACTGGCATTTCATGGATGGTCTCTGGATGTTCCTCTTCCTGTTTTTCTTGTTTTTTCTCTAGAAGAGCCCTTTTGGCACAGATATTGAAATGAACCCATAAGAATATTTGTTGCGCTTCGTTCAACTATCAGGAGAACCAAAAGCCAAAATATTTGTTAATAATACTGAATCACAATTCCATAGTGGTTTCATAGATAGGTTAGGTTGGTGATTGGGCATGTACCTCTGGGGCATGCCCTTTCTTTTTTTAACAGTAATTTGTTCTTGCCCCTGACATCCTATAGGTGCTTGTTTCTATTTTTGTGAAGTTTAACAACCGATACCATGAAAAGAATAATGCTTCCTCTCACTGTTCTCCTGATGCTCACCTTTTCTGCTCAGGCAGTCAATACGACATCGAATGTGCTGTGGGGTCAAACAGGCCACAGGGTGGTGGGTCTGGTGGCGGAGCGTCATCTCACCAAAAAAGCAAAAGCCAACATCGGGAAGATACTTGGAGGAGAGAGCCTGGCCATAGTGAGCAACTACATGGATTTTATTAAATCCGATCCAACTTATAAGCACATGGACCCCTGGCATTACTGCACGATTCCCGATGGTCAAGCCTATGAGCAGGCTGGCACTCCGTCAGAGGGCGACGTGATAGCCACTATAGAAAGACTTAAGTCCGAGTTGAAAAGCAAGCAATTTACAGATAGAGACGAGGCTTTTGCCATAAAGATGCTGGCGCATCTGGTGGGCGATATTCACCAGCCACTGCACGTGGGCAATGGAAACGACCGGGGCGGCAACGATGTGAAGCTGAAGTACTTTTGGGAAAGCTCCAATTTGCACAGGGTGTGGGACAGCGACATGATTGATGGTGAGCAGCTAAGCTATACTGAGTTTGCCGACTGGGTAGATACCGAAGACAAGGCAACGGTGGCTGCGTGGCAAAAAAATGTAACGACAGACTGGGCCTACGAATCGATGGGCCTGAGAGAGCAGGTTTATAACTTGCCCGAGGACTTGTCGCTTTCTTATCGATACAACTTTGATAATATTGATGCGGTAAAATTGAGGCTGGTGCAGGCGGGCGTGCGATTAGCGGGCCTGCTGAATGAGATTTATGGGTAATTGGTTGTACCTTAATGTATGGATAAAAAGAAGCTGATAGCCGTCTTCAAAAAACTGGAAGGCAAGCTCAACGAGAAGGAGTTCGATTTGGAAGCATGGAAGGCCTCTGCCGTTTCCTTGTTTTCGAGAACATTTGGGGCCAGTGATCCAAAGATCAAGCAAATCCACGACCTCAAAATTGACTACAGCAGCTGGGCACTCCGGGACGCACCTTCCACCTATCATCCGTTAGAGTCATGCAAGAACCTCGGGAGAGAGGTAGTGCTTTCAGCTATCGATGAAATAGAGCTATTTGGCTTGCCCGAGCAAAAAGACCTCCGTAAGGTGATGGGTGAAGTCTACTCGGAAGCAGAGGTAAAGCAAATAGTTTCGCTGGCTGGTGTGGAGAAAAAAGAGGCAGAGTTGAAAAAGCTGCTGGAAAAGGCAGGGAGTGAAAAAAACGTGGCTTTGATAATGAAGCTGTTGAGTGAGGAAGCTTTTGACTAGCGGAAAAGCTCGTTGTTGATAAACGGCACCAGAGCCAAAGTCATGGCGTGAGCATAATACTGCGTTCTGTCGATTTGCCCATGGGTAAGCAAGCCCACTGCTCCATCTTTTTGCTTCGAATTGCTTCTGCCAAAAACCTGGTCGTCGGCCACCCCGAGTTCTACGCCTTGCCGAACAAGCTGCGCTACCTTGCCTGGCAGTAAAAAAGTGGCTGTTCGTGCCCTCGAAGAATGGTCAGGTGAAAGAATGACCATCCAGGCAAACGCCTCCATGAGGCCATTAGTATCTGAAATACCGCCTTCTATGCCCACCCAATATTGTCCGTCGGGGCGGCCGGTCTTTGCATTCGTAGCTCTGTTAAATGCTCCCCGATAGGTTTCTTCATCTGTCATGGGTTGGTCAGAAACATTTGAGGCCGCATCTACTCCCTCAAAGCTAAAAACCTCTCCGGGGAATACTTTTTCGAAGGCGTTTTTTACGCACTGCACTTTCACCGGGTTTCGGCTACCGATAATCACTGTTTTCTCCATGGTGGTAATTATACTCATTATTGTCGGCTCCTAATCTTTCCTTTTTACCAAACGGATTGCAATATTGGACGAAAAACTTACTAAGCCCAATCTCAGATGTTGCTCCAAAAATACTTCAAAGTCGTTTTTTATTTGTTGGCAGTCCTTTGCCTCAACGCACGTATTTCGCATGCTCAGTCTTTGCTGCTCAAGCCAGACCGGGTTTTTGACGGTGAAAAAATGTTGGCGACCGGAACGGTAGTGCTTTTGGAAGACGGCAAGGTGGCCTATGTAGGGCCGGAAAGTGGCGCAAAAGTAGGAAAGAACACAAAAACCATGACACTACCAGGCCAAACCTTGCTTCCGGGTTTGATAGAGGGACATTCCCATGTTTTGTTGCATCCATACAATGAAGTTTCCTGGAACGACCAGGTGCTGAAAGAATCAACAGCCGAAAGGGTAGCCCGAGGTACGGTGCACCTTCGAAAATCGCTGGAGGCGGGCATCACCACCATGCGGGATTTGGGCAGTGAAGGGGCTGGCTATGCCGATGTTGGCTTGAGAACGGCATTGGAAAAAAACGTTATTCAGGGACCAACTTTATTGGTGGCTGGCCCGGCGATTGTAGCCACGGGTAGTTATGGCCCCAAAGGCTTTCACGATGGAGTAGCTGTGCCGCTTGGCGCAGAAACTGCCGATGGCCACGACGATTTGATAAAGGTGGTGCGGGATCAGATTGGCAAGGGCGCTGATCTGATCAAAGTGTACGCCGACTACAGATGGGGATTGAACAAGACAGCTGCCCCTACTTTTACCCTAGGCGAGTTGAAGCTGATAGTAGAAGTGGCCGAAAGCAGCGACAGACAAGTAGTAGCACACGCATCCACCAAAGAAGGCATGAGGAGAGCGATTCTGGCGGGTGTAAAAACGATAGAGCACGGGGATGACCTTGACGAGGAAATTGCGAAGCTGATGAAGGAACATGGCGTGGCTCTTTGCCCTACTTTGGGGGCCGTTGAGGCCATTGCCTCCTACGGTGGCTGGAAGAAAGGAACGGATGCAGATACCGACAGAATCGAGAAAAAGAAGGCTTCAATGACTTTGGCGCTTACATCAGGTATCGATATACTTTTTGGTGGTGATGTGGGTGTTTTCTCACATGGCAACAATGTGTATGAGCTTGAGCTGATGAACGAATATGGTATGAGCGCCCTGGCCTGCCTGCAGTCAGCTACTTCGGTAAATGCCAGGGTGTTTGACATAAGCGATAAGGTCGGAAAAATAGAAAACGGCCTTGTGGCAGACCTTGTTGCTGTCGAAGGTGATCCGTCTAAAAACATCAGAGACCTGAGGAAAGTGAAGCTTGTGGTTCAGGCCGGGAAAGTAGTGGTGGAAAAATAGGGCTACATTTTCCGAATCACAATTTCCACCCGCCTGTTCAGGCTTCGGCCTTCGTCGGTTTCATTGTCAGTTTTTGGCTTGGTATCGCCGTAGCCTTTCGCCGTAGCCCGGCCCGACAATCCCTTTGTTTGCAAATAGTCAATGACCGCCTGCGACCTCTCCTGAGAAAGTTTGAGGTTGTAGTCGGCGGTGCCCGTGTTGTCGGTATGCCCCGCTATTTCAATTTCCATTTTGGGGTGGGCCTGGAGCAGCTTGATGATTCTGTCGAGCTCTGCAAAAGACTCTTTCTGCAAAACAGCCTCATTGGTGTTGAAGAAAATATTGTTAAGTCTTACCGAGGCGCCCACATTGATTGGGGCAAGGAGCAGATTTTGCTGAAGCTCGGCATACATATTAATTTCGCTGGCGTTCAGGTTGGCACTTTCAGGAATATACCCTTCTCTTTCAGCGTTGAACCCATAAATACCACCCGCTGGCAAAATGATCGTATAGCGGCCGGTAACGGGATGCGATGAAGCCTGCCCAAGCTCTTTTCCCACATCTTCCAGCGAAAAATACTTGATTTGTGCCTCAATCGGCTGGCCCGTAGAGGCGTCGAGCACAATGCCGCTCACCAGCACCACTGGCTTGGGCCGTGCCGAGGCTGGCAGGGGAATTCTGAAAATGTCGCTGTTGCCCATCGAATGCTGCACCGATGCCAGGTAGGCATATTCGCCACGGGCGTCCAGTGTGTAGTTGGCTTCCCAGGTATTGGTGTTGATGTCCGGCCCCAGGTTTTCCGGTTCAGTCCATTTGGTCCAGGTGTCATCGAGGCGTCGGCTCACAAATATGTCGGCACTACCGTAGCCGGGATGGCCATATGATGAAAAGTAGAGTGTTTCATTGTCGGCTGCTATGAAAGGGGAGAAATCCATGGCAAACGAATTTACTTCCTGGCCCATGTGGGCAGGCGCTGACCAGGTGTTGTCTTTTTTTAGAAATGAGCAATACAAGTCCATGTCCCCTTTGGTGTCGTTCCTTTCCAGCGCCATTACCAGCACATTTTGGTTGGGCGACAGGCAGTAGTCGACGAAGTCGGCGTTGTTGTAGTAATCGTTGATCAACAGGTTTTCAGGAATGCTCCAGCCCGTCGGGCTTCTTTTGGTGAGCGACACGCCGCCGCCCAGGTTCCTGCCGTCGGGCAGGTAGGTATTGGCCACCAGCAGGTTGTTGCCATCGGGAGCCGCAGAAATCACGAAATTGTTGCCACTGTTGTTGAGTGGTGCCCCAATATTTTGCAGCTCTGCCCACTCGCCTACAGAGTCTTTTTCCGAAAACCATATGTCGTCCTTCTTCAGGCTGCCAAAGTTCTTAGGGTGCTCTCCACGGGCCACATACAAAGTGGCGCCGTCGGCAGAAATAACTACGCCCTTTTCCGAATACTGAGAGTTAATTTTCGAGCCAAGATTCTCCTTCACGGTGTTGGCGATACTACTTTCAGCCTGCCTGATCTCAGGAGTTTCCTGATACACATTGAACTCGTAAACCTTTACAGACACCTGGCCTCTGAGGTGAAACCCTAAGTAGGTGCCCTGAAACGGGGTGAATTTTGCCTGAGCCAACGACTGACCGTTGAACTCGAAGAAAATTTCGTTGCCGGTTTTTCTCACCACGATAGTATGTTTTTTACCCTCCTCGAGTGGAGTTGGCAGGAAGTCGGGCCGCAGAATGGGTGTTACCTTTTTCTTTTTGAACGTGTAGATATGAAAAAAGCCATTTTGGCTGATGTCCATTGCCTGGTAATTACTGTACTCGTCGGCACCCCACACCAGGCCGAAGCTGCCATTTCTAAAATTTTTTACCTCCACTACTGTCTCCAGCTTGAAGTCTTTGGAGGGGTCGAGCTGAAAATGTTTCTGATTAAAGAAACCAATGTCGCCATCGGCCACATCCATGTACATGGCCCCTTTGGCAATCATGCTTTTGGCATAAGGCCGCTCAAACAGCGACCAGCCATTTCTGTTGTCTTCAAATACCTCGTGTAATGCGGGAGTCTCTTGCGCCTTCACGCCATGGCAATAGCATAGGAGAGAAAAAAGCCCAATAACTAATATGCGATGTCTATTCATTGGAAACACTATGGAGCCACTGCTCCGCTTCAGATAGCTGCTCAAAAAGTTTAAACTCAAAGTCTTTGACCCTGGTTCCCAAATCTACAGCAGAAAACCGAGTAATAAACTTCGAAGAATGCACATGCGCCATATATTTCAAGCCGTTGGCAACGTTTTCGCTCATCCGGCCTTTTTCAAGCTCGTCGTTAAGAGCCACCCAGTTCGCCTCAAAATGAGTATTGTCGTTCAGTAGCTTGGAGCAGCCGGTTGTTTTCAGGAGGGTGGAATAGAGCGACGACCCCTTCGAGATATACGACATTGAAACATTGCCATACCAGGTGCACCTTATCCAGCCATTTTCAGGCTCGTAGCCAATTTCCAGGTACTTGACGCCTTCGTCTGTGCTGATTACTTCCATTCAGGGTGCTCTTTGTGTGATACAACTTCAACATACCATTTGCCTTTACTAAAGACGAATGAAATTATAGAAAAGGTGCAGGCCAATAGTTGAATGAGGTAAAAAAGGCCACCCTTGGCCCATCTTTCGACGGCAGGCGCATGGGAATTACTGCATCAATCATCCAGCAGTCATCGTAGGGAGGGTATTTCTGAAGCGACAACGACACCATGTAACTATGCACCTCGCCTTCACTGTCTTCGATGAGGACGAGAAACTCCGCCTCGCTTTTTTCCTGAAAGTGAGTGCGGATTTCAAAGTGCCTGCAATTAATCAGGGGCCTGAAGTTTTCGTTGTGCACCATGATGTTGAAGCGCTCAATAGGCCCTGTGTTTTCTTTGTTAGTGGGCGAGGCAAAGTTCCAGGCGATCTCTATACCGTGATCCAACTCCGGAGAGTCGTTTTGTTGCAAGGCCAGAAAGTTGATATGAACTACTTCCTGCGGACTTAGCGCCGGATGCGGCAGCTCCCGGGGAGCGCAGCCGACAAACACAGCCATTATCAGAAAGTAAGTTAGTTTCATATGTAACACGCCTACAATAATTTTAGCATTTCCAAAAGGCGACACCCAACTTCTAGTCGTTCAACAAACCGGCTTTTACCTTGAAGCCGGACTTAACATTCAGCTCCACGTCTTCAGAAATTACCTTGTCAGTGACGGCCTTTACCCGGAGCGAATAGGTATCCTGAATGATGTACTCCTTGAAATTTTCTCCCGAGGTGGTCAGCGAAAGTGTGTTGCCCACATTGTCAGGAATATTCTCTGCACTCGCAAGCAGCTTTTCGTCAAGTCCGTCGGCGTTGATATACACGTGCAGCGACGACAAGAAGCTGAGATCCCGGCCTTCAGGAGCTTTTACACTAATATCGACATTTTCGAGATAAATTTCTTTCACCAGGCTTTTGTTGGTGTTGTTGCCGCTAAACTGCGATTCGGCATCGGTAGAAATAGGTGGCGTAAGAATATCGAGAGGAAGGTTGATACCAAGAGAAGAAGGCACCGTTACTTCCGAGGTATACGACATTTTGAAAGTGACAAGGTCGTTGAGCTTGTTGCATCCGGAGATGGCGGCTACAAGAAACACGGCGAGACTTGCAAGAATGATACGGTTTGAAATATTCATAGCTGATAAAACAATTGATTGATATATTGATAACGAATAGAACTAGCGAACCAACATGATTTTTACATTGCTGGCATTAGCCCTGGCCCCGGGCATAGCCATTATTTTGTTTATCTACCTCAAAGACAAGCACGAGAAAGAGCCAAAGGGGCTTTTGCTTCGGGCGTTCATTTTTGGCATACTCAGCCTGGTGCTCACACTGGTGATTTCTTCCATCGCCGATAATTTTGTGGATATCGACCACACCAACTCTTCAGATCTTGCGCTTTATGCCTTTGGCATGGTAGCACTTATTGAGGAAGGAAGCAAATATCTTTTCGTAAGGTACTTCCTTTATCCACATAAAGAATTCAACGAGCCCTTCGATGGTATTATTTACGCAGTCATGGTGAGCATGGGATTTGCCACAGTGGAAAACCTTTTCTATGTGTTTGACGGTGGCGTGGGCATTGCCATTATGCGAATGTTTACCGCTGTGCCAGCACATGCTACTTTTGCGGTGCTCATGGGCTTCTTTTTGGGCAAAGCCAAGTTTCAACATAAAAAGGCTGCTTTTGGACTCATTGGACTGGGGGCTGCTACCATTTTGCACGGTGCCTAGGACTATTTTCTTTTCATGGACCATGTGCCAGGCATTTGGCTGGGTGCCGTTGTTTCTCTGGTTATCGGGCTTTATCTGTCAAAACGAGCCATCAAAATGCACCAGGAGGTTTCACCTTTCAAACCACTTACTGGGCTTTAACTGTTGACTACCAGGAAGAAGCGTAGTAAATTTTAACATGAATATTCCTGAAACCACCAAATTCAAGATACATCAGCTAATCGCTGACGGTAAAAAGCTGGAAGCGGTTAAGTACGTGAAGGAACAATTTGGCTTAGCGCTTAAAGATGCGCTAAAGCTCGTAGAGGCATTGGAGAAAGAAGTGCCACTTTCGGGGAGTGGCTATCAAAAAAGACCTTTTGCCCGCACCAGTTTTCCCAGGCCCGACAAAGTCTTCTACATTTTTTCCAGGGCATTTCTGGGTGTGGCTTTTCTTCTGTTTGCCATCGGTGCCACTATGGCTTACGACACCAACGAAGAGCTGAACCATGCGCTTCAATTGAAAGGAAGGGTAACAGAATTTGCCTACGGTTCCGATGGAGGCTCCATACCCGTGGTGGAATTTACCCACAAGGGCCAAAAACAAAAAGTGCAGGGTTCGGTAGCCTCCACTCCCCCGGCCTACGATA
>TARA_R110002012_G_scaffold186198_1_pt1 | contig 106153 bp, 89 predicted proteins | sample TARA_R110002012 | Tara Oceans TARA_R110002012 (sample SAMEA4396515) | marine metagenome | biome: Westerlies Biome; feature: [DCM] deep chlorophyll maximum layer (ENVO:01000326); material: water (ENVO:00002006), including particulate matter (ENVO:01000060) such as... | depth 40 m
GCTATCACAGCAGGTGAACTTACCTACGCAAATGAAGATGCTACCAATGCTAATGTGAACCTAATATCAGCAGATGCTGATAACAACATCACGGCAGGAACTGACGGAGCACTATTTGTTGATGTTTCAGAAGAAGAAACAGTAACGGATGTAACAGACTTAAATGCTGCTGCAAGTACAAACCTGATTGGAACTTACAATAATGAAGAAGGAGATCCTTTTGCTATAAATGAAACAGTAACCACTTTTGTACAAAACGACACTCCTACTATTACAGATGCTACAGCAACTGGAGAAATCACTTATACAGATGAAGCTGGTAATCCTTTTACGGCTCAGGTTGTAAGCGCAGATGCAGATAACGCACTTTCGGTGGGAACAGACGGCGGTGCATATTTAGCTGTTGCACCAACTATATACGCTACAGGTAAAGTTGCCCCAGCTGGGGGAGGCGCTATTTTTAACGCTACAGCAGTTAAGGTTACTACAAATAACACTAGTGGAGGAAATACAAATGGGGATTATAGAATAACATTCGCATCACCGCTGCCAAGTGCTAATTATGTGATTCAATTAACGGTTCTAGATCGAAACGGTGCTGGTAATGACGACCCAGATTCAAGCTATTACAATCAAACTGCTGATGGATTTACTGTTAATATTGGAGACAATGATAATGGCGGAACTGATAGAGCAGATTTTGACTCAGAATTTATGTTTACTGTAATTACCATCCCTGGATTTTAAAACAACACAATGAAAAAGTTTTTATTTATTATTCTATTATGTAGTTACGCTTTCGCGAAAGCACAAACCACAGACCCTGCCCTATTAGTAAACATCCAAAAGGCATCTCAAGCAGAAATTGATGCTTTTAACATAGCTGATCTAGAAATAGGTATGCTCGTTTACAACACAGATATAAATCGAATATTTGAATATACCCCAACTGGGTTTCTAGCCATCCTAACACAAGCCGACGAAACAATAACGACACTTATTGACGATGGTAATAATGGCTTCACATATACCTCAGAAAATAGTACTGTAACTTCTTTTAGTATTAATGATGCTGATGCTGATGCTACAAATGAATTTCAAGATTTGAGCACAACAGTCACCATACCTAATGAAGAGGCACGTGTTAATATCACAGATGGCACAAACGCTACAATTAACATTCAGGATGCAGATGCTGATCCTTTAAATGAATTTCAAAATCTATCAAATGATGTAGTAACACCCAACCAAGAAGTTGAAATTCAAATATCTGATGGAACAAACACAACTATCAATATAGAGGATGCCGATGCAAACCCTTTAAATGAGACTAATACTGGTATTGCTTTTAATGGTACAGAATTGACAATTACCGACTCGGCTGGAAACCAAACAATAGACATTTCTAGCGTTAGCACAGATAATCAAGTTATTTCTTCAACAGTAACAACACCTTTAGAATTGGTTAATGTAGCTCTAGAAGATGGAGGTAGTGTAGATATCAATATCCAAGATGCAGATGCAGATGTAGAAAATGAATTACAAGATATCCAATTAACGGGTACAGAATTATCACTTACAACTCCAGCGACTCCTAGTAACCTAGTCGACCTTACTGATAAGATTACATTACCGATGTTATCAAATGGAACGGCAACCAATGATGAAATTTATTGGAATGGCACTGATTGGGTCTATGGTACTCGTGTAGCTACCGTAAATGGAAGTAGCCCAGATGCATCTGGAAATGTAGCTGTTACAATAGGAAGTGTTTATACTGGAGACACGGTTGATCCTGCATTAATTTCGGCAAATGAGGTGCCATCAGGCGCAGTAGAGGGAGATATTTATATTGTAAACAACTCAGCTACACCAGCAAGCGAAGTAGGAAAAACTTATGTTTATGATAATGACTCTACCACGTGGATATTAACAAACCCATTTAATGCAGTACTTTATGACCCCCGTTATGTAGAGGTTCAAGGCGATACAATGGTAGGTGATCTAAACATGAGCAATAACAGTGTTCTCAATATTGCTACTCCAGTAAATGGTGCTGACGCCGCAAACAAGGCTTATGTAGACACCGTAGCTCTTATAGATAATGGTGATGGCTCTTTTAGCCTTTCTAATCCAGATGGAACTTTAGATATAGTGAACAAAGCGACCCTAATCGAAAATGTGGATGGAACATTCACATTTGATAATAATGACGGAGCACCAGTAACTATAGATATAATGAGTGCCGAAACACTTACAAGTATCGCTCTCAATGCTGATAATGCTAATATAGACTACATAGCCGAGGATGGTGCAACCACACAATTAGATCTCACTGCACTTGTACAGAACTTAGAAACTGTGACTACATTTGAGCAAGATGATACTACTACTGCTGTAAATCCAGCAGCAACAGGAGAAATCACATACACAGACGAGGATGGTGTTCCTTTTACGGCTCAAGTGGTAAGTGATGATACAAACAATCAAATTCAAGTAGGCACTAATGGTGGTGCTTATTTAGGACCAACTGTTTATACAGGAACGTTCATTATCTCAGCAGAAGGAACTGTAACGGTAACTGGAATTCCATTTGAGCCATCTCAAGTAACCTTTGTTGCAAATGCGAATGTCGAAAGTCTCAATATAGATACAGATAATGGCGTAGGTAACAATGATAGAGGTATTGACAATGCTTATGGAACGATGAATGGTTTTGCTCGCAATATAAATGGCTCTTTAGTACAACAAGCTATGTATTCTGGAGGTCACGGTAACTCTATAAACGATATTTCTCGCTATGCGAGTAGCAGCAATTGCATTGGTATACGCTATGGTGACCAGAATGGAAGTAGCCTTGGTAAAATAGAAGCCGCATTTGGAGCGTTTACAACTGATGGCTTTACACTAAATGTAAATTATACAGATGGTGTAATTACAGTAAACAGCGCAAATGCTCTGGTCGATATACAACCTGGAGATGTCAACAATGAAGCATTACTAGTCATTTTTACGGCATATAAATAAAGTATGAAAGAAAGATCCCTATATATTACCACATGCCTTTTTTTATTTTTTGCTTTCGCGAAAGCGCAAACATTAAATCCCCAATTGCTATTAAAATTAAATGATGGCACAACAGCAGAAATAAACAATACGACTGGCGCAGAAGCCGGCGTTATGGCTTATGACAGTGACCTAAAGGTTGCGAAAATTTATGATGGCACTACATGGCAAGCAATGAGTACACCATCTAGGGGAAGTATAATCCTCAATAGAAATGGAGGGTCTGGAATACTTACCACTGCTAATAACACTTACTTTGACATGCCTATTAATGCATCTCACATACAAGCAATCGAAGGAGGTTTATTTACTGTAATAGGTACTGGAGAGGTTGAAGTTGCTCAAGATGGTCTTTACGCATTATCTGCATCTTTATCTACCAGCAATATGCCAGTAGGTAACACTAAATATATTTTGGCGGCACGACGTAACGATTCCCTTATAGGGTATTTATCTAGAGGCTCTGTAACATTAACTGGCACAGATTATTGGGGAACATCTGGCACAATAACCTACGCTTTAAATGCGGGAGATCGTATAAATTTTCAATATGTGATTAATGCTGGAGGATCTAGCCTCAATGCAGTATTCACAAACGCGTCAATAACGAAATTGTAATACAATGAAAAATATATTAATGATAATCATGGCTTGTTGTGGTTTCGCTTTCGCGAAAGCGCAAGAGACCGCACATAATTTTGGCAATGTTCAGATTCATCAAAGTGGATCAATAGGCTTTCATGGTGATCTCGTGAATGACGGAGACTTTGATAATAATTTAGGTCTAGCAGGTTTTTACAATCAAGACGAAGAACTATTTATTTTAGGTAACAACAAGCCTATTTTCTTCAATATGGAGGTAGACGTTCCAGAAGACCTCAACTTTGAGGTGTCTGTAGGTGTTACAAACTTTTTAGATTTTATAAACGGGAGAATCACAACCCCACGAGAAGACTTAGGAATTAATCTTGATTTTACTAATGATGCAATTTACTTAGGAGAAAGTGATGACAACCATGTGGACGGTTATGTAACAAATCAAGGTAATCTAGAGTTTGACTTCCCTATAGGTGATGATTTTAAAATACGCCAACTCACAGTAGTCCCTCTAGATCCTGCTGGTGACTTGTATCAGGCAGCATATTTCTTTGAAGATCCTAATACTCCAAGTACTCTTTCTGGATCTTTTGACAGGGATTCTTTTCAAAACACATTATCTATTATTGACCCTAATGAATATTGGGATTTAAATGGCACACTGCCAGTACAAGCTAGACTTACTTGGGATGAAGAAACACAAGTACCGGTACTTGCAGATGGCATAGAGTCTCTGAGAGTCGTGGGTTACTCTGAAGTTCTAAATAGGTGGGTTGACTTAGGAAATACACAGATTACAGGAAATGAAACTAATGGTCAGATTACATCTGACATCTTTGAGCCAAATGGTTTTTCTGCGCTTACGCTCGGGTCTGTTTTGAGAGGAGGCAGCTCCATAAATGTTTATACCTTCTTCTCCCCTAATGGTGATGGCATCAATGAAACTTTTGTCATAGAAGGATTATCTACCAGTCCAGACAATGAACTATTCATTTTTAACAGATGGGGTGTAGAAGTTTTCTCAATGAAAAACTACGACAACTCTTTTGATGGAACCTCACAGGGAAGGGTGACTGTGTCTCAAGACGACAAACTGCCAGTAGGAACTTACTTTTATGTGCTCAAACTTAAAGATCAAAAGGATCTAGCAGGTGCATTTTACATAAATCGCTAAATATTTCCCAAAAACGAACTTTGTTAGGCTGCTTTACTCTTTATTTATATTTTTAAATAAAAAAGTGATGACCATACAGCATAAAGAAAGAGAAGACAGAGGTGTCTTTTATATAAAAGGTGAAAATGGGATTATATCAGAACTCACCTACTCCAAAGATGATAACTCCATCATCACCATAGACCATACAGAGACTAAAATCGCGCAAGAAGGAAAGGGCTACGCTTCAAAACTTATGGCTCACGCTGTAGCATTTGCAAGAGAAAATAGTCTTAAGATTAATCCGCTATGTCCGTTTGCAGAGGTTCAATTTGATCGTAACCCAGAATTTAAAGACGTGCTTGCGTAATGATTACCATTCTGGAAACAGAACGTTTGTATTTAAGAGCATTTATCTATGAAGATGCTATGCATCTTTATGACATGAATAACGATCCAGATGTTATTAAATTTACCGGAGATAGTGCATTCAAAGATCTAAAGGAAGCTCAGGATTTCATAAGTGAATATATTGGGTTGCGCACTATTAAAACAACCAAAGATTCATCAAAAGAATCTTTGGCGAGATATGCTGTCATTAGAAAAGAAGATAACGCATTTTTAGGATGGTGTGGGCTTAAACTACATAAAGATAAAGGAGCAGTAGATATAGGGTTTCGGTTTTATAAGCAATACTGGAAACAAGGATATGCTACAGAAAGTACCAGAGGTTGTATAGCTTACGCTTTTTTAAATCTACAATTACCATTTATAATTGCTCACGCACATGTTGATAATCTACAATCTCGCAAGGTTTTAGAGAAGTGTAGTATGAATGAAATAGAAAAGATTAATTACGACAATAATCCTTCAATCTTGTATCGTCTAGATAATGAAGATTACTCACTTCGGGAAATTGACGCTCAAGATACGTGGCCAGTAAGACATCCTGTTTTACGAGCTGGAAGACCCCTTGAAGATGTATATATGGAGGCAGATGAAAAAGCTACTACTTTTCACCTAGGTATGTACCACCATAACAAAATTGTTGGTGTAGCCAGTTTTATGGGAGATACTTACGAGGAATTTACAGGCGTCCAAACACGTTTACGAGGAATGGCTGTATTACCAGAATATCGCAATAAAGGAATAGCCGCACAAATACTTAATAAGGGTGAAGAAATCTTAAAGGAAAGAAAACGCAACATCTTATGGTTTAACGCTCGTACTGTTGCTCTAGACTTTTATAAAAACCTAGGCTATAAAATGATAGGGGAAGAATTTGATATTCCGCAAGTAGGCCCACATGTTAGAATGAAAAAAGATTTATTATGAACAGACGCACATTTTCAAAATTAACATTGCTAGGAGCCGTTGCTGCTTCCCTCCCACTTCACGCAACGACGTCATTTTTTCAAAGTATTTCTGAAGATGAATTACTTGGCAAAGGTGCTCCGCTTCTTACTAAGACCTCAGCATACAGACTTCGACCGGAAGCTGCCGTTGCTTATGAAGAGATGAAAAGTGCAGCGCTTAAGGAAGGAATCAAATTCCAAGTAGTATCTAGTTATAGAGACTATAACCACCAAAATAGAATCTGGGAACGCAAATACAAAAGCTTTCGCGAAAGCGGACTCAACCCTACTACGGCAATTGAAAAAATAATTGAATACTCCACCATCCCTGGAACTTCAAGACATCACTGGGGTACAGATATAGATATTGTAGATGCCACTCCAAAAGTATCTAGAGGACTACTCGTACCATCTAAATTTCATGGTAATGGGCCCTTCCGCAAGTTTAAAGAATGGATGGATAAGAATGCAAATACTTACGGATTTTACTTAGTCTACACAGATGACCAAAATCGTAAGGGTTTTAATTACGAGCCGTGGCATTACAGCTTTAAAAGCTTATCACTAGATTACCTCAACAAGTATCAAGAACTTGATATAAAAGCCAAATTAGAATCGGCTAAATTATTAGGAAGTGAGAATTTTACAGAGTCGTTTATAGATCGTTATCTTCAAGATAATGTAATGGATATTAATCCATCCTTACGCTCTTAAAGCAACTGGATTTCTTTGCGTTCTAGTAGCGCTTCCTTAAAGTCAGAACGGCTGGCTAAGGCTTTACCTATCCATTGCTCTGCCTTACTTTTATCTCCTTTATGCTTATAAATCTGCGCTAGACGCAAGTAAGCCCAGTCTTTTGGCACACCGTCTTTTGCTGTATAATTATCAATATATTTATGTAAACAAGATATTCCTTGATCTAAGCCTATACCGTATTGACCAGCGATTTTCCCAAACTGATAATGCAATCTATTATCTTCTTCATGCTTAGTTTGAGCAGCCTTTACCGTAGCTAGTGCCTCTTCCGGCTTATTGTTTTTTTCGTAATGTTCTTGTAATTTCTGGTAACAAGTTACAGAGCCACCTACTTGAACTGCCTTTCTGTAATTTACCTCTGCGTCATTAGGTCGATCATTATATTCTGCAATATATCCATGAGCTAGATACCCATCTACTGGTGATATGTTTGCAAGCTGATCTGCATATTTCATGGCTTTATCTTCACTTCCACCTATGATACTTGGTAACTGAATATAAAACTCAATAAGCGCCCATCTAGCTTCAATATGTTTTGAGTCAAGTGTTGCTGCTGTTTCAAAAGCTTCCTTGATATCGCCTATCATCGTCGCCGCTCTCAGCTTATTTACTGCTAGCGCTTTCATACCCATCACACCACCATATTTATAATGATAGTTTGCATTTTTAGGATACTGCTCAACTAGTTGCTCATAATATGATATGGCATCATTCCAGTTTTCTGCATAGCCTTCTATATCGCCTAGATATTCGATAGTTTTTGCATGAGTGGGATGCGTAGATAAGTATGTTTTGAAAAATGGTTTTGCTTGTTGATATTGTTCTTTCTTAAAAAGAGTTTCCGCTTTCGCGAAAGCGGTATCATTTTGTGCTACCACAAAAACGGGAAAACACAATAAGAGAATCCATTTTATCATTTTCAAATTTTTATCAAATATATACCAATATGATGCCAAAACTGATTTACTTCTGAGGTGGATATTTACTTAAAATCTTTTCGGCCAGCTTCTTAAAATGAGCTTCCTTTTTTTCAAGAGACGCTTTTACCTTTACATCGCTCTCACTCGTCGCCTCCCATAGGGTGGCTTGCGCATTTTGAGCCTCATAAATGGTAAAGACAAGCTGTAAGTGCCTTTCGGCTCCTCCTATAGGAATCCCACCACTTACGCCAACTCCCACATTACCCCCACCTCCACCAAGACCTACGCCAATGGTATTTCTAGAGTTAGTCTCAAATTCGTCTGCTTTAATTTTGATGAAAATATCATTTTCCAGCGTTTTTACAAAGCCTCGAGACTGCAATATGCTATCTGTATATTTTAAGAATCTACGCTCGTCAAACTCTGATAAGCCCGATGGCTCAGAGAAGTCGTAATCGTAATTTTTATAACCAGCAATATCTTTCTTAGTATCGTAATCATAATCTACATACATCGTCCCGCAGCTAGTGAGCATTAATGAGGCGATAAGACATAAAAAAATCCGCATATCCTTTGTTTTGTATAAAGATAACAAAGGATTATTCAGATTGTTGTTATACTAGTTCTTAATTATTCTCTTAGTAAATATCCCTTGATCTGTATTTACTTTTAAAAGGTAAAGACCTGTAGATAATGAAGAAATATCAACATCTTTTGATGTAGTTTTTAAAACAACTTGCCCATATAGTGAGAAAAGTTCTATGTTTTCAATCTCTAAGGAATGTTCTGATTCAATTTTAAAATAATTAGAGCTTGGATTTGGAATTACCTGTATTGTTTTATTTGTGAACTTTTGTATCGAAAGTGGTTCCACAACAGTTGTGACAACAGTATTTGTAATGATAGGCTCATTGAAATCAAAATAAATATTTGCTGTGTTTTCTACTGAATCACCAATTATAAGATTATCATTAGTTTTAATCTCAAAAGCTATATATCCATTACTCCCTGGTGCGTCAACCTCCTCAGGAGGCAGGTTGATATCTTCAAATATGAAAGCAATTTCATTACCATTAGTAATCTCAACTCTATAGTCATGACTTGCATCTAAAATCCTAAAAGAACTCCAATCTAAATTTTCACTAAGAGTGTCTGTCACTACAACCTCAAGTGCATCTGCAGTTCCAGTATTTTGAAAACGAACGAGGTAATCGAGATAATCCCCCACTTGTTCCTCTAAAATTTCTGATCCCTGAACTACCGCTTTATCATTAGGATCATAAGAATTTACAACAATCTCTTTAAGTGCTATAATGTTATTTCTAGTATTAACATCTTCATTAAGAGGTGTAATTTGACCTACTGAACTGAGCTCTTCTCCACCTTGTACTGTAGGCGGTATAAATAATTCAAAACTAACAACAAAAGTCCTACTCTCAAATGGAGCAAGGTTGGCGTATTCCCACTCTATGCTGTTTTCGTTAATTGATGTAGTAGACAGTGATGAATTTTGATAAAACATAATTTCATTATCAAATTCATATATAATGTTCCCGCTCACGGGTAGTGTACCTAGGTTTTCGTATTGAATTACATAGGAAGCTATTACTCCTGGTCTTGGATCTTGTAATGGTAACAGTGAAATACTCACATCAATTCTCTCATTTTCTGCGATAAGGCAGAAAAGAATTTCTTCATTCTCTCCCAAGTTTTCAAAAATAGTCTCAATTGTATCAGGTGAACCTATAAAATCATCGGGCAGTGAGGACTGAACCACTGATGAAGTATAAACTCCTGTAGGCACATTTAATTCATAATAACCATCTCTATCTGTGATTGAGGTGTATGTATCTATTCCATTAGTTGTGCTGATTATGATATTACTCGCATCATAATCAGAAGTATCACAACCATCATTGTTAAAATCAAAAGCTAAAGTACCCGAAATCGTATTGAAATAAACTTCACAAGCATCTTGTATCTCCTCAATAGAATTACAGCCCTCGCTGTTATTGTTAATTGTCGCAACTCCACCACTATTGAGATAATTACAAATGGCTAGGTTACTGCAAATTTCTAATATGTTGTTATCCGTAATTTGCAGTGTGTTAAGAGAGGTTGTCATCATGCTACCTAAAGCAGCTATATCTGTAAGTAGAGGATTTGCTGTGATTACAATTTGTTCTGTACCTGAAGTCAAATTATTTAATCCTTGAAGACTTTCTAACACCTCATTCTCACTAATAATTACACCCGACTCTACTATCGTAAGACCATCAAATCCGTTTAAATTGATAAGCATCTCATTTGATATTATACTTATAATTGCTGCTGAATTAATATTTGACAAAGCATTAATATCACTAAGCTGGCTCGTACCGTAAATATCAATTTCTAATATGGATGACTGTGCATTTGGAAATCCATTTAAAGAGGTTAACCCTGTAGCCGCAATTATCCCTAAAATATCAATACGTTGAATATTATCAAACCCTAAAAGATTCGTTAAAGATGCGTTTCCATATAAACTTAAATGTTCAACAATAAGTTCAGATGAAAATGTTGCAAGTGAAGTCAATTGTTCATTTTGATTAATTTCAAATAAGTCTACACTTACAAGTTCTTCCAAGCCACTAAGATTTTCTAGCAAAGGATTTCCAGAAATAACCAATCCATTTTCTACACTTGTAATTACATTAAGCGGTGTTAAATCAACGATATCATTACCTTCTATAATTAATCCGTTAAGTATCCCATTAGGGCAATTTAAATATAGCGTAGGGAAATTATCAACCTCTTCTTGACTACTTAAAACTATTGGAAAGTCACAAGGTCTACAAAGCATATCGACCTCTTCAACCGAATTACATCCCTCATCATTGTTTGCAATAATAGCCTGACTTCCATTTGCGATATAGGAGCAAACAAAATCTGCCGTACAAGTACTTAATATATCGTTGTCTGTAATATTTAAATCATCTATTCCCGAACTCAAATCAACTCCATTCAATCCTTCAAGATTGATTAAGCTATCGTTATTGACAATAGAAATACCCACAAATACATTTTGCAAAGAAGACAAACCACTTATGTTTTCTAATAAAGTATTGTTTGAAATTGTCAAATAATGAATAGTTTCAAAACTAGGCAAGTTAACAGTTGTAAGATTTGGATTGTTATTGAGTGTGAGATCCATTCCTTCATTATAATTGTCTAATCCAGATAAAGAAGTTAAATTCTCATTATCTGATAGTATCAAACTAAAAACAAAACTGACATGCTCTAAACCTATTAAGTTTTCTAACGCATCATTATTTACTATATAGACTTCTCCTATAGACGAAAAATCAACACTTTGCAATCCCTCTAATGAATTTAGAGATGAATTGTTCTCAACCTTCACAAACGTATTTATATCAGACGCTGCATTAACAAGATTACTTAATCCTTCTATTGATGTCAACTCTGGATTATTTGATATGATAAGTTCTTCACCAGAGTATGATACAAGATTTTCAAGTCCCTGAAGATTTTCTAAAACCGTATTGTTTTGTATAATGATATTTCCAAGAACCTCAGAAATATTAGATAATGGAGTTAAGTCTGTAATATCACTTCCTTCTATAACTAGTCCGCTGATTATTGAACAATCAGGGTAATTAATGGATATAGCGTTTACATCATCTTGAGAGTTTAAGATAAGATCCCCAGAAGGACAGGCAACACAGTTTTCTTCTACTTCTTCTATACTATTACAGCCAGGAGCATTATTATAAATATCCAAAAATGCGTTGGTCGTATTGCCTATTAAGTTACACAGCCAAAAAGAACTACACTCTGACAAGTTTGGGTTATTAAATAATGAAAAATCAGATATCAAATTCTGATCAATTCCATTTAACGCACTTATATTTACAAGTTGATTGTTATTAATAATATCAAAAGATAAAAAGTTATTATAACCACTTTCGATTCCGTCTAGACCATCAAGGGAAGTAAGTACGGGATTATCAAGTATAACAATCATACCCGCTACACTTATTCCCGAAAGAGCACTTATGTTCTGTAAAGCATTATTATTACTTACCTCAAGAATATCAATAAACCCATAAGCACCATCCAATCCTTGTAGACTTGTTAATGAATTGTTATGGGATATTGAGAATTGACCAGCACCTGTAATCTGAGCATTACTGAGCCCACTAATTGAAATTAATGATGCATTATACACGATATTAAATAGCGGAGCATCTATTATTTCTGAGATACCTACAAGTCCATTGAGATTTTCTAAAACGGCATTATGAGCAACTGTAAATTCAGAGGTGATGATTGAAGCATTTGCAAGGCCATCAATCTGACTAAGAGATGCATTAAATGATATATCAAAAGACAATCCATCTACAGTAGTTAAACCAGATAATCCATCTAAATTTTGTAGAGCTGGATTGTTAGAAATACGAAAATGAGTACCTACTACACTTTCTAAATTCTGTAACCCATCAAGGCTTTCTAAGTTGTCATTATTAATTATAGAAAGACTTTCTACAGCTGTTAAGTTTTGTAATCCCGCTAGATTAGTAATATCTAGTCCATTTATTTGTAACTCTTGAAAAATCTCCGTGCAATTAGGATATTCCACAAGAAAAGAGTCTACATCTTCTTGTGAAAGTAGTTGTATAAAGCCACTAGATGGACATTGAGCAATTAAGGGTAATATTAAAAAAGAAAGTAAAAAGGTGAGTAATAGTCGTTTCATAAAAAATGGTTTCTTCCGCCGAAAATAGTTAAATAACTATTATTGACGTAAGAAACCACTTATAAATAAATAACTAAATGACTAATTATCACGCTTTCGCGAAAGCGAAAATCTACTGATTCATCATTTTCCACAATGCATCTTTAAGCTCTACAAGACCTTGTTGTGCGATAGAAGAAATAAACAAGTATGGTATTGGAAGTTCTCTATCTAGTTCTTCTGAGACTTCTGCTTTTAGTTCTTCATCGAGCATATCACTTTTTGTGATTGCAATGAGTCTACTTTTATCAAGTAATTCTGGATTGTATTTTTGAAGCTCGTTAAGAAGTATCTCATACTGCTCTGCAATACTATCTGCATCTGCAGGGATCATAAAAAGTAGTGTAGAGTTACGTTCTATGTGACGTAAGAAGCGATGTCCTAATCCTCTACCCTCAGCTGCTCCTTCTATAATACCAGGAATATCTGCCATGACAAAAGATCTAAAATCCCTATAAGCTACAATACCTAAGTTAGGCTTAAGTGTAGTAAACTCATAGTTGGCAATTTTAGGCTTTGCCGCTGTAATTGCCGCTAGCAAAGTAGATTTACCTACGTTTGGAAATCCTACAAGACCTACATCTGCAAGTACTTTAAGTTCTAAAGTAAGGTGTACTTCATAACCATCTATACCTGGCTGTGAGTGCCTAGGAGTTTGGTTTGTACTAGTTTTAAAGTGCCAGTTACCACGACCTCCCATACCACCTCTAGCAGCAATAAACTCTTGACCATCTTCTGTGATTTCAAAAATCACTTGATCAGTCTCTGTATCTTTTATAGTAGTACCTAGTGGCACTTCTATATATTCATCTACACCATCATGACCTGTAGATCTTGATTTTGCACCGTTTCCTCCGTGACCAGCACGCAAGTGTTTTTTAAATTTTAAATGTATAAGGGTCCATAGGTTAGTATTTCCTCTTATAATAATGTGGCCTCCACGACCTCCATCTCCTCCATCTGGACCACCCTTCTCAATAAACTTCTCACGGTGTAAATGCGCAGAACCAGAACCTCCATTTCCAGAGGTCGTGTGAATCTTTACATAGTCTACAAAATTTCCTTCAGTCATCTTTCAGCTAGCCTTTTATTTCTTTAATTGTATATTAAGTACACTAGTACTATTTATAAGGTGTCAATCACCTTACTTAATCTGTCTGTAATCTCACTTACCGTACCCACGCCGTCAACACCATGGTACTTATCTTGCTTCTCGTAAAATCCTTTTAAGATAGCAGTCTCTGCATAATACACTTTTATGCGGTTGCGTATTACAGCCTCATCTGCATCATCTGCACGACCAGAAGTCTTACCACGTTCTAGTAAACGTTGCACAAGTACTTCATCATCTACCTCTAGCGCTACCATACCAGAAACTCCAGTATTCTTACTTGCTAGTAATACTGCTAGCGCTTCTGCCTGAGCCTCTGTACGAGGAAAACCATCAAAAATAAATCCTTTGGCATCAGCATTTTTCTCTACCTCTGCGTTGAGCATTTTTATAGTTACGCTATCTGGGACAAGCTGTCCTTTATCAATATATGACTTTGCTAGTGTTCCTAGCTCTGTAGCATTTTTGATATTATATCTAAAAACATCACCCGTACTTATATGTACTAGGTTATATTTTTCTTTTAAAACTTCGGCTTGTGTTCCTTTACCGGCACCTGGAGGGCCAAATAAAACCAGATTAGTCATCGTAGATTCTTTAAGTTTATAAATGGATGTAAGATTACGTCCCAGACCATTATAGTCTAGACCATATCCTACTACAAAATCATTAGGTACTTCTAGCCCTATATAATCTATTTTATAAGGCTTTTTATAAGCCTCTGGCTTATAAAGTAGGGTTGCTATCGTAAAAGAGGCAACCTCTTCGTCTTTAAGTATTTTTATTATGGTCTCTACAGTATTCCCAGAGTCTACTATATCTTCCACTACAATCACATCGCGTCCTTTAAGTGACGGCTCTGCACCCATTACGGTATGAATTTCATCACTTTGCTGCGTTCCTTCATAACTCGCTACCTTTATAAAGCTCAATTCACAGTCGTGATCAAACTTTTTAATAAGCTCTGAGCTAAAGAGAAATGCACCGTTAAGCACCGTAAGAAAAACTGGACACTTGCCTCTGTAATCTTCATTAAGACGCACAGCCACACCGTTTACGGCATGTTGCACATTTGTTTTTGTAATAAATTTCTCAAAAGAGAGGTCGTGTAGTGTGATGGTATTTTTCATAATAACAAAGGGCAAAGATACCAAGAGGAAATGACAATTGCCTTAAACCCAAAACCCAAATCTCAAAAGGACTTTTTTCAACCACTTCTCAAACTCCATCCTAAGGAAATTTGTACTTTTGAAAACAGTAATTAGATGCTATAAAAAATCGAGCTTTGGTGGTTAGCCTGCTGTGTTTGATCAAAGAAATAACTTTTAATTAGATCTCATAGGTCTGCACATAAAACCCCTAAAAAGGGATTTAATATTATGACAAACTACTTCTCTTCACAGTTTAAACTTGGAATTTTAGGCGGTGGCCAGCTCGGTAAGATGATGCTTTATGACACTAGAAAGTATGATATTCAAACATATGTGCTTGACCCTAGTGATGATGCTCCTAGCAAGATTGCTTGTGATCATTTTGAGCAAGGAAGTCTTATGGATTATGATACGGTAGTCGCTTTTGGCAAAAAAGTAGATGTACTTACTTTTGAGATAGAAAGTGTAAATATAGAAGCCCTTGAAGCACTAGAAAAAGAGGGGGTGAAAGTGTTTCCGCAGCCATCTGTGTTGCGCAACATACAAGACAAAGGGATACAGAAAGACTTTTATGCACAACATGATATTCCAACAGCGGGGTATACAAAGTACGCTTTCGCGAAAGCGGTAAAAGAAAACTTAGACACAGCATCAAGTGATATCGAGTTTCCATTTATCTGGAAATCATGCACGGGAGGATATGATGGAAAAGGAGTCTCTGTTGTAAGAACCGCCGAAGATTTAGACCACCTACCTCAAGTACCATGCATCGCCGAAAAAATGATCTCATTTAAAAATGAGCTTGCAGTAATTGTAGCTCGTAGTGTATCTGGCGAAGTAAAGACATACCCTGTGGTAGAAATGGAATTTCACCCAGAAGCAAACCAAGTGGAGTATGTAATTTGCCCCGCTCGTATAGATGAGAATGTTGCAAATAAAGCTCGCGCAATAGCAGAGCAGGTTTCAAAAGCATTTGGCCATGTAGGTCTGCTTGCTGTTGAGATGTTTCAAACAGAAGATGATGAGATTCTTGTAAATGAAGTGGCTCCTAGACCACACAATAGTGGTCATTATAGTATAGAGGGAAGTTTTACGAATCAGTTTGAGCAACATCTTAGAGCTATTTTAGACTTACCGTTAGGAAACACAGATAGTAAAGTAGCATCTGTAATGGTAAATCTAGTAGGTGATGAGGGACATACAGGCGCAGTAAAATATAAGAACATAGAACAAATTATGGCAATGGATGGTGTAACACCACACATTTATGGCAAGAAGGAAACAAGACCTTTCCGTAAGATGGGACACGTTACCATTGTAAATCACAATCTTGTAAAGGCAAGACAAGTAGCTCAAGAGGTTAAAGAAAACATACGTGTAATTGCACAATAAAAAATAAAGATTATGAAAGTAGGAATCATAATGGGAAGCACTAGCGACCTGCCAGTAATGCAAGAAGCTATAGACTTCTTAAAAGAAATGAATATTGATACAGAGGTAGACATTGTGAGCGCACACCGCACACCAGAGAAGCTTTTTGATTACGGTAAAAATGCTCATACTCGTGGTATTAATGTAATTATTGCAGGAGCTGGAGGTGCTGCACACTTACCTGGAATGGTAGCTTCACTATCACCACTACCAGTAATAGGTGTTCCTGTAAAATCTCGTAACTCTATAGATGGATGGGATTCTGTTCTTTCTATATTACAAATGCCAGGAGGTGTACCAGTTGCAACCGTAGCGCTAGATGGAGCAAAAAATGCAGGTATTCTTGCGGCTCAGATTCTAGGAGCTAGAGATGGCGCAGTACAAGATAAAATAATAGCTTATAAAGAAGGGCTTAAGCAGAAGGTTATAGAAGGTGCAAAAAGCATAAAATAGAAGAGACCACCTAAAAGGTGGTCTCTAACAATGCAGTATACTGGGAAATGATAACGTATTTATTAACCATTCTAAATATTAACCAAACCTTTTCTACACATTGATGGGGGAAATATCGTTTTAAACTAAAGTGAAAGTACTCTAGTTTTTTCTTACGTAAACAAACTTAAAAAATTCATTCTATTTACCGACAACATCACTGCTTTTTTCGATAAAGTACATGTTTTCAAAAAATTACAAAAATAAAAGTCCATGTCGCTTACAAACAATCCGCTATTACAAGCTTTTAATGAAGCTCCTTTTTCTAAAATTAAAGACGAGCATTTTAAGCCAGCCTTTGAAGAAGCAATACGTTTAAGTCGTAAAGAAATAGACGATATCGCTACCAGCGACGAGCCTGCTACTTTTACAAATACCATCGCAGCCTTAGACTACGCAGGACAGCAACTAGATCGTATTTCGAGCGTCTTTTTTAACTTAAATAGCGCCGAAACCTCAGAAGCTATTCAGAAAATAGCACAAGAAGTTTCTCCACTGCTCACAGCTTTTAGTAATGACGTTACTCTTAACGGGCAGTTATTTGCTAGAATTCAAGATATATACGCTCAAAAAGACAGTTTAGACCTTACCGTAGAAGAAAAAACACTTCTCGATAAAAAATACAAGAGTTTCTCTCGCAACGGAGCCAACTTACCAAAGGATAAAAAATCCCGCTTACGCGAAATTGATACTGCGCTAGCACAATTAAAACTGAGTTTTGGCGAAAACATTTTAGCCGAAACAAACAGCTACGAGCTACATATCACCGATGAAAAAGATCTAGCAGGAATACCTGATAGTGCAAAAGAAGCATTTGCTGCCGAAGCTACTTCGAGAGAAAAAGATGGATGGGTAGTAACACTTGATTACCCTAGCTACATTCCGTTTATGAAGTATGCAGATAATCGTGAGCTACGTAAGGAGCTATCACTTGCATTTGGGAGTAGAGCATTTAAAAACAACGAGCACGATAATCAAAAGAACACGCTGGAGATTGCAAATCTACGTCATGAGCGCGCACAGTTACTTGGGTATGCTACACACGCACATTTTGTACTAGAAGAGCGCATGGCAAAAACGCCAGAAAAAGTAACCAGCTTTTTAAACGAATTGTTAGAAAAAGCAAAACCTGCTGCCCAGAAAGAATTTAAACAATTAGAAAAATTTGCAAAAGAACTTGATAACATTGATCGCTTAGAAAAGTGGGATGGTTCGTATTATTCTGAGAAGCTTAAGAAAAAACTCTTTAGCCTAGATGACGAGCAACTCAAACCTTATTTCAAGTTAGAAAATGTAATTGACGGAGTTTTTGAAATTGCGAAAAGACTGTTTGGACTGCAGTTTGAACAAGTATATGACGTGGACGTTTATCACAAAGAGGTGAAAACCTATCGTGTGACAGATGCAGATGGAAACTACGTATCTTTATTTTATGCAGATTTCCACCCACGTAAAGGAAAACGTGGTGGTGCATGGATGACTTCTTTTAAAGGTCAGAAAATAGAAAATGGTGTGAATGATCGCCCGCATATATCTAATGTATGCAACTTCACTCCTTCTACACCTAGCAAACCATCATTACTTACGTTTAATGAGGTAACTACGCTCTTTCACGAGTTTGGACACGGGCTACACGGTATGCTTGCAAATACTACCTACCCTAGCCTCTCAGGAACTTCTGTATACTGGGATTTTGTTGAGTTACCAAGTCAAGTACTAGAGAATTGGTGTTATGAGAAAGAAGCTTTAGAGCTTTTTGCTACGCACTACGAGACCGGTGAAGTAATCCCAATGGACTTAGTTCAAAAAATAAAAGATGCTGCTACCTTCCAAGAAGGAATGGGAACCCTGCGCCAACTAAGCTTTGGCTTACTAGACATGTCTTGGCATGGTCAAGATCCGAGTGAGCTTAAGGATGTAAAAGCGTTTGAAACAGCAGCTTTTGGAGATACTTCTTTATATCCTGACACTTCAGAGACGTGTATGAGTACAGCATTTGCACACATCTTTCAAGGAGGGTATTCTTCTGGATATTACAGCTACAAATGGGCAGAAGTACTAGATGCAGATGCGTTTGAATACTTTAAAGAGGAAGGTATTTTCAATAAAGAAGTAGCTGCTAAGTTTAAGGATCACGTACTCTCAAAAGGGGGAACAGAGGACCCTATGACATTGTATAAACGTTTCCGCGGTCAAGAGCCTAAACCAGAAGCATTATTACGACGTGCAGGACTTATTTAAGTTCAAACATTAATCAGATTACAAAAGGAGCTCATTATATGGGCTCCTTTTTATTTTTCTCCTCAATCCATTTAGACATAAATTTGGTACTACGCATCGAGTGATGCAATAACATCTGCCCTGTAAAATTATTGAATCGGCTGGCTTTTAGATTAGCCTTAATGGTATTGACTCTCGCTATGAAATCTTCTTCAAAATCTTCTTTTTGAAAATTTTTATTAATGATTTCTTTTCCTTGCTCCTGAGCTTTGCTCCAAACCAGCTCATCATTGTATAAGGTAATCGCCTCTCTCGCAAAAGTTACATCATCATCAGTTATCGCTCCACTCCACAGCAAGCCATGTTGCATTCCCTCTGCCCCTATTGTTGTGGTCACAGATGGAGTTCCACACTGCATTGAGTCTATAAACTTTCCTTTCAAACCTGCCCCAAAACGTAGCGGAGCAAGTAATACACGTGCATTTAATATCACTTCATGCGCATCTTCTGCTCTTCCTTTTACAATAAATCCATCCTTCTTATTATGCAGTTGCATCACTTTTTCTGACGGATAAGCTCCATAGATATGTAACTCTGCAGCAGGAATTGCTTTCTTGATTAATGGCCAGATATTCTTTTTGAGCGCTAGCGTAGCATCCCAGTTAGGGAGATGTATAAAATTACCTATCGCAATAAAATGTTGTCGCTCATTAAAAGGCTTACAATCGGCTGGCGCTTTTGGTAATAAAAAAGGAATATAATGTAAGAGTGAGCTAGGTACTTTGAAGAAGTCTTGCAACAATGCAATCTCTACTTGAGAAATCATTAATGTAAGGTCACATCTATATATGGAGGCAATTTCCCTTTTGGCTACATCAGACACGAGATCATTTTCGTTAAAATCTCTACCCTCTTTTACTGCTTGTTGGCGTGCTTTTCTCAGGCAGTGTAAATCTTCGGTGTCTAGAATTTTTACAGCATCTGGACATTGTTCTTTGATGCGCCATCCAAATTGCTCTTCGGCCATGAATCGGTCAAAAAGGACAATATTGGGTTGGTACGCTTTCGCGAAAGCGTTAAAAAATTCATCATTTACACGTATCTCTTGGGTAGCAATGCCGAGCGTTTCTAGATCAAAAGCATTTTCTGAAACTCCCGCCGTGCTGGCATAAGTAATCTCCCAACCCTTTGCTAGCATTATATCTAATAACTGCAACATCCTACTGCCCGCTGCCGAAGATGTAGGCTCAACCCATACTGTAGAGATCACTAATACGTTCATAAAATCAAAAATACAGATAAGAATATTGCTTTGATTAAAAATATTCTTTCATTTATTATTGAAACTACAATAACATTCGTATATTTGATGTATGGAATTTAGTCAAGCAAAGAATAAGTTTATACAAACGTGGGGAGCCTTAGGATCTCAATGGGGAATTAATAAAACCATGGCGCAAATCCATGCACTATTAATGGTGTCACCAGAAGCACTTAGCATGGAAGATATCATGAGTGAGCTTCATATCTCACGCGGTAATGCGAGCATGAATTTACGTTCATTAATAGACTGGGGCATTATTTTTAAAGAATACAAAGCCGGCGAGCGAAGAGAATACTTTGTTGCCGAAGGAAATATAGATGAACTTGCCAGAAAGATTGCAAAAGAGCGCAGCAAGCGAGAAATCAAACCTACATTACGTGTCTTAGAAGAAGTGACAAACCTAGAAAATACAGACACAAAAGAAGCTGCTCACTTTAAAGCAAAAACAGCCGAGCTCTATGAATTTGTCTCAAGAGCCGACAGCATGCTTGAAAAAATCACCGATTATAAAGAGAACTGGATTACTAAGACCATATTAAAGTTGATGAAGTAATACTTCTCAAACTCAACATAACAAGCACTGAAATATGTGCTTTTTATTGAATTAAATATTTCATTATTTTCTGAAAGTACAATATTATGAAAACTATCTACAAGATCAACAAAGTCATTGTAATCATTAATTTGATTCTCTTTATTATACCATATTTTGGATTGATATTTATGATGGCTACAGGCGCTACTCAGATCATTCTTTATTTAATACACATATGCTATTGGAAAAAGATACCTACCCTATTTAAAAAACATCTTATTCTTTATGGGTTACTAGTTATGGCTACATTGTCTTTTCTATACTTTGGTGAAGAGTTTGTTTATGCAAAAGACTTCGTTTTTGTAGTCAGTTTAATTTCAGCTGGACTCCTTGCATTTTACTCTCTTTATATCTCAAGAGCACTTAGTCTCAATGATGAATTAAAATCTACTCGTCATGAACTATAACATTATCGCATACAGTATTTATGGACTTCTAATGAGTGTAGTTATCATAAGAGTAGGTACAATCTGCTATCGCAATGGCAATGTGTTTGTGGCAAGCTTGATGCCAGACAATCTTGAATTATGTACATATATCAATAAGGTATTACTAGCAGGTTATTACCTCGTAAATCTTGGATACTCGGTGTATATGATTTCTACTTGGACTGCAATCACCACTCCTCATGATGTTATATCGAACATTGCTTCTCATGCTGGACAAATAATTATGCTTCTTGCAGCACTTCATTATATAAACATCGCAGGCTTACAATTACTTTTTAATAAACAATCACTATCTAAATTTTAAATTATGGAAACTTCAAAAATTATCATCGGCTATTTTATTTACTTACCTGTTATTCTATTGTTGACATTTTTTGTCTCGCGCACGCTTTTTAAGAATGGAAAAACATTTATGCTTGACATTTTTAAAGGAAAAGAAGAGATTGCAAGTGCTACAAACAAGCTCTTTGAAGTGGGATTCTACCTGCTCAATCTTGGATTTGGATTACTTATCTTAAAGATTAGTGATTATCGCTTTGATGAAACTTACCAGAGTCTCATTGAAATTTTAAGTAGCAAAATAGGTGGTTTTTCTATTTATCTAGGAGCTATGCTATTCCTTAACTTATTACTATTTTTCAGAGGTCGTAGAAAATCTAGAGCTATACAACCTCAACAAGTTTAATACTACGTCATCATGAAAACATTAATCATATCAGGTGGGAGCGGCTTTTTAGGGTCGCTCTTAACTGATTATTTTGGGAATAGCTTTGAAGAGATTGTTTTGCTTTCGCGAAAGCAAAAACCACAGCATAACAACGTGCGAACAGTTCTTTGGGATGCAAAAACCTTCTCTGGTTGGGAGCGAGAATTTGAAGATGCAGATGTAGTTATTAATATGGCTGGACGCTCTGTAGACTGTCGCTATACGAATAAAAACAAAGACCTCATCATGAACTCACGTGTAGATACTACCACCATTATAGGTAAGGCAATTGCACAATGCAAAAATCCTCCATCTGTATGGCTTAACTCATCTACAGCAACCATATATCGTCACTCGCTAGATAAGGAAATGACCGAACGCACTGGAGAAATAGGCACTGGATTTTCTGTAAGCGTGGCAAAAGCATGGGAAGATGCATTATACTCAAGCACGACGCCTCAAACGCGTAAGATTGCGTTGCGCACATCTATTGTGCTTGGCAAAAATGGCGGGGCATTGCAACCCATTAAAAAAATCACCCAACTAGGACTAGGAGGAAAACAAGGTGATGGGAAGCAGAAATTTAGCTGGATTCATGAAGAGGACTTTTTACGTAGTCTTGACTTTCTAATAACCAAAACGGACATAGACGGACCAATTAATATTGTCGCTCCAAAACCTACAACAAATGCACATCTTATGTCATTGATGCGTGATACTCTTAAAATACCTTTTGGCATCCCTTCTCCTAAACCAGTGCTGGAATTGGGCGCCTTTATTATAAGAACAGAAACCGAATTATTACTTAAAAGCCGAAATATAATCCCAGAAAGATTACTAGAAGAGGGTTTTACATTTAAGCACGACCAACTAGACAAGGCTTTAAAAGATTTATTAGTATGACGACTATACGCCTCACAACTAAAATAAATGCTTCTATAAACGAAGTCTTTGATAGATCACGTGATATTGATTTTCACAAAAAATCTGCGTCACAAACGCAAGAAGAAGTAATAGATGGCATAACATCTGGACATATAAATAAAGGGGAAACTGTTACTTGGCGAGGTAAACACTTAGGATTATGGCTTACTCATAAGAGTCTCATCACTGAGCTTAAGTCACCCAGTTATTTTGTGGACGAAATGATAAAGGGCAATTTCAAGAACTTTAAACATGAACATTACTTTAAAGAAGTGGGCAAAACCACAGTAATGAAGGATGTACTTACATATAAAGTTCCCTTTGGTTTCATAGGAGAAATTTTTGACTACTTATTCATAAAAAAACACCTTACTCGCTTTTTGAAAGTACGTAATCATTCTATAAAAAATAGTTTTATCTAAATAGATAAGTGGCAATTACCGCTATTCACAAATAAAGTATCTGGTCTTGATTGCTCTAAAAATCAATATGCTAATCAGTTTTATGTTATTTTTGAAAAAATATACGACAGATTACTTATGTCCACTAACCAAATAGACCCCACAAAATGGGTAGACCAGTACTCGGACTACCTATTTAATTATACCATCGCCCGCGTGAATGATCGCGACATGGCAAGAGACTTAATTTCTGAGACTTTTCTCGCAGGTCTTAAGTCAATGAAAAACTTTAAAGGAGAAGCTACAGAACGCACGTGGCTCATTTCCATTTTAAAGCGTAAAATCATTGATCACTACCGCAAGACAAACTCTAAGAAAGGAAAGGCAGAAGTACATATTAACTATAAAGATGATGAGAGCGAGGGCGATTGGCTAGAAGAGCGCGTTGCAGATCCCTTTGATAAAACTGCAGAGGATAGCATAGAAAATGAGGAACTAGGCGAGGCTATTTTTAATTGCTTAGGTAAATTACCAGAAAAGCAAGCTCGTATTTTTAAGATGAAAACTATAGACGACTTTGATACTGAAGCAATTTGTAATGAATTTGATATTACTCCGTCTAACTTTTGGGTAATTATCCACAGAGCCCGTACAGCTATGTCAAGTTGTATGGAGAAAAATTGGCTATAAATATCTAGAATAATTAAAAGTAAAAAAATGAAATTAAAAACTGAATGTCAAGAGGCTAACCACATCTGCGACAAGAACCAGTATAACGAGGCTTCATTAATAGATAAAATAAAATTAAGTTTTCACCTTATCTATTGTAGAGCTTGTAGAAAATATTCTTCTCGTAATGGAAAGCTTAGTAAAGCAATAAAAAATCCATCGGTAGAAACAGTTTCTATGTCTGATAAAGAACTCATGAAGCAACGCCTTCAAGAGCAACTTAATCAAGTAAATAATTAAATAACAACGCTAGACTTAACCAAAGTAGCGGGATTCCCTCTACCCAAAAGGATGTAAAATAACTCTTAGCTGAAGTACGCTTTCGCGAAAGCGTGATACAAACCACTACCACTGCTACAATTATTAAGTGTGTAGTTAACATCGGCATAGATAGGTCGTCCTTTAAGAAGTCTAGAATTAAAAATAAGAAAAGCCAAATCACACCAATGATTTTGGCTTTTTTTATGCCTACTACTTGAGGTAGTGTACGTAAAGAGGCGAGGTCATAACTCGTATCTCTTATCTCAAATGGAATCATGATAGCGATTACAAAAAGAAAGCGTTGTACACATACAATCCACACATCCCAGTGCATGGAGAGGCCATGCTCTAGAACTGGCAATAATACCGTCACTCCTGCCCATACAAGACCTATGATGTAAATTTTTACACCAGAGATGCTCCTCAAATTCCCCTTATTATTATCTGTGCTTGTTGCTGGAAGAAAAAATGGAACTGCATAAAGTAGCGTGATTAACCCCAAAATACCACAAGCCACCCACACTTCTAGTGGGAGCCAAAATGCCGTTACAATCATCCCAATTCCGCAAAAAACAGAAAAAACTTGTATCGATTTTAATGATTTTGCTAGGCTTCGATGGTGTAAACCAGCTATTTCGGCATATTTAACAAAATTATAGCCAGTCACTGTGCTAAAAAATAAAAACGCAAGCAACTCGTAATTAACGTTTATGTCTAAAGACAAGCAAGTCACCCACCCTAATGCAACCACGGCTAAGCTCACGTGGATACTACTGTTTATATAAAAGTCAAAAACACGTTTAAACAACTGCATTAGACAAAAATACTACAACTGTTAATAAGGTTGCATTTCCGTTGAAAACATTAGCTCGCTATGAGGCAAATAAGTCGTAAAAATCGATTTCGTTGCCTTATTTTTGTTGCACCTAAAAATATTCAATACGATGAATACAGATTCGTTTGCATTACGCCATATAGGCCCGCGTAGAAGTGATCTTCCTGAGATGCTTAAAACCGTAGGCGCTGAAACTATCGAGCAACTCATATTTGAGACTATTCCTGATAACATTAGACTTGAGAACAACCTTACGCTAGACCCTGCGCTAAGCGAGCATGAGTTTGCTGCACATATCACAGCACTGTCTAATAAAAACAAAGTTTTTAGATCTTTTATAGGTCTAGGATACAATCAAGCGATTACACCAGCGGTAATACAGCGTAATATTCTAGAAAACCCGGGATGGTACACGGCTTACACGCCTTACCAAGCAGAGATTGCTCAAGGACGTCTAGAAGCGTTGCTTAACTACCAGACCATGATCACAGATCTTACAGGTATGGAGCTTGCAAATGCATCTTTACTTGACGAGTCTACCGCAGCTGCAGAGGCAATGGCATTGCTCTTTTCTGTACGTAGCCGTGATCAGAAAAAGGCAGACGTAAACAAATTCTTTGTATCTGAAGAAATCTTACCTCAAACGCTTTCTTTATTACAAACCCGTGCAACGCCAATAGGTGTTGAACTAGTAATAGGGAATCATGAGGAATTTGATTTTTCTAAAGAGTTCTTTGGAGCCATCTTACAATATCCAGGTGTATCTGGAAAAGTATTTGACTATGCAGGTTTTGTAGCAAATGCAAATGCAGCAGATATTAAAGTAGCTGTAGCAGCAGATATATTGAGCCTTGTAAAACTGCGCGCTCCAGGAGAATTTGGAGTAGACGTGGTAGTAGGTACTACGCAACGCTTTGGTATTCCACTAGGATACGGAGGTCCTCACGCAGCATACTTTGCTACTAAGGAAGAATATAAAAGAAGCATCCCAGGACGTATCATTGGAGTAACAAAAGATACTGATGGTAAGCGTGCCCTGCGTATGGCGCTTCAAACGCGTGAGCAACACATCAAACGTGATAAGGCAACTTCAAACATCTGTACTGCTCAGGTATTACTTGCTGTTATGGCGGGAATGTACGGTGTATATCACGGTCCAGAAGGATTAAAAAATATAGCAAATAAGGTTCACAACACTGCAGCTACTGTTGCAGATGCACTTGAACAACTAGGGTTGTATCAAACTAACGAGAGTTATTTTGACACTATCCAAATAAAAGCAGATGCTGCCAAAGTTGCTGCCGTAGCACAAGAAATGGAAATCAACTTCCATTACCCAGACGCAGAGACTGTAGCCATCTCTATACATGAAGCTACCACCTTACAAGATGTAAATGATATCATTACCGCTTTCGCGAAAGCGTACTCAAAAGAAACTATCGTTGTATCTGAAATTGCCGAAGGAAACGCGATTCCTGCAAGTGTAGCTCGTGAGACTTCATTCTTACAGCTTCCAGTATTTAACAGCTATCATTCGGAAACAGAATTGATGCGTTACATCAAAAAATTAGAGCGTAAAGATTTATCATTAAATCACTCAATGATATCTCTAGGCTCTTGTACAATGAAGCTTAATGCAGCGTCTGAAATGTTACCACTTTCTGATCCGCAATGGGGGAATATGCACCCATTTGCACCATTAGATCAGGCAGAAGGATACCAGACTATGCTTAAAAAACTTGAAGATCAACTTACGGAGATTACAGGTTTTGCAGGTACATCATTACAACCTAACTCTGGCGCTCAAGGAGAGTATGCCGGACTGATGGTAATACGTGCATACCACGAATCTCGTGGAGATAGCCACAGAAACATCTGCCTTATCCCATCATCTGCACACGGAACCAATCCTGCAAGTGCAGTAATGGCTGGTATGAAAGTAGTAGTTACAAAAGCACTAGAAAACGGAAACATCGATGTAGATGATTTACGTGAAAAAGCAGAGAAGCACAAAGACAACCTTGCGGCACTTATGATCACATACCCATCTACGCATGGAGTATATGAAAGCGCTGTAAAAGAAATCACATCTCTCATACATGAGCATGGTGGTCAAGTATATATGGATGGTGCAAATATGAATGCACAAGTTGCCCTTACAAACCCAGGAGCAATTGGCGCAGATGTATGTCACTTGAACCTACACAAAACGTTTGCTATTCCTCACGGAGGCGGTGGCCCAGGAGTAGGACCTATATGTGTTGCAAAGCAACTAGTTCCTTTCTTACCTACTAATCCAGTAGTTACAACAGGCGGAGATCAAGCCATTACTGCAATAAGCGCAGCTCCATGGGGATCTGCACTTGCATGTCTTATATCTTACGCATACATCACGATGCTAGGTGAGCCAGGATTGCGTCACTCTACAGAGTATGCTATTCTTAATGCAAACTACATCAAAGAACGTCTTGACGGCGCTTACCAATGTTTATATGTAGGAGAACGCGGTCGTGCTGCACACGAGATGATTATAGACTGTCGTCCATTTAAAGCTCATGGTATCGAAGTAACAGATATCGCAAAGCGTCTTATGGATTATGGTTTCCACGCTCCTACGGTTTCTTTCCCAGTAGCAGGAACTATGATGATAGAACCTACAGAAAGTGAAAGCAAAGAAGAACTAGATCGTTTTTGTGAAGCTATGCTTTCTATTAGAAAGGAAATTGACACAGCAAGTTCTGATGAGCCTAACCACATTATGAAAAATGCACCGCATACACTAGCAATGGTCACTGCAGATACTTGGGAGTTCTCATACTCTAGAGAGAAAGCAGCTTACCCGTTAAGCTATGTTGCAGAAAATAAATTCTGGCCTACTGTGCGTCGTGTAGATGACGCTTATGGTGATCGTAATTTAATATGTACTTGTGCTCCTATTGAGGAATACATGGAAGCATAAATACACAATAATTGAAACATCTATTATTTTGATAAAAACATCGTCAAAATTGAGATGATCTCATAAGTAAAGGTCAAAATCTAGCATTTTGACCTTTGCTATTTTATACATACATCAAGATTAATTTAATAACGGTAAAGTTCTCGCTGATAAGTAGCTAAAAAGAGCTAATTATTATGGATTTCACAAAATAAATAGGAACAGTTATGACATCGGGCAATCCCATTCTGTTTCATTAACTTTACCTCCTTACAAAATACCCTATATGGCAATTAAGATAACAGGTTTAGGCAGCTACATTCCAGAAGTCGTAACAAAAAATGACAACTTTCAAAAACATCAATTTTTGAATATGGATGGCTCTGCCATTAAATCTGAAAATGGTATCATTATAGAAAAGTTCAAAGCCATCACTGGTATTTCAGAACGACGCTATGCACCTGCTGGCATGCAATCCTCAGATATGGGAACGCAAGCAGCCCTAAAAGCTATTAAAGACTCAGGAGTAGACCCTGAAACACTAGACTACATTATCTGTGCTCACAATTATGGTGATGTGCAAAAGGGATCAAACTTTAGCGATATTGTACCTAGTCTTGCATCACGTATTAAACACAACTTACGTATCCAAAACCCTAAGTGTGTTGCTTATGACATCCTTTTTGGGTGTCCAGGGTGGATTGAAGGTGTCATTCAAGCGCAAGCATATATTAAGGCAGGAATGGCAAAAAAATGTCTTGTAATTGGTACGGAAATGCTTTCTCGCGTGGTAGATGATCACGATAGAGATAGCATGATTTACAGTGATGGTGCTGGAGCATCTATTATTGAGCAAGATGATAGCAACACTGGAATCTTATCTTTTGAGACAGCTACATTCACCTATGATGAAGCTTATTTCCTATTTAACGGATCTTCTTATAACACCGAAGCAGAACAGCAAACTAAGTACATAAAAATGTACGGTCGCAAGATTTATAATTTTGCCCTCACACAAGTACCTCAAGCCATGAAAACATGCCTTGAAGATAGTGGCTGTACAATTGCTGATGTAAAGAAAATATTTATCCATCAAGCAAACGAGAAGATGGATGAGGCAATTGTAAGTCGTTTTTACAAACTTCACGACTTAGAAATGCCTGAGCATATTATGCCTATGAGCATAAATACATTAGGTAATAGCTCTGTTGCTACGGTTCCTACAGTATTTGACTTAGTGCGTCAAGGAGCTCTAGAAAATCACGAAATCAACAAAGGTGATGTCGTTATTTTTGCAAGTGTAGGTGCTGGTATGAATATCAACGCTATGGTATATCGCTATTAATTAAACGAGCAAATAAGCTCCTTTTTGAGTGTTACTAACTGTAAATCTTTATTAAACGTGTACGAAAACACTTTTCCAAACAAACGGTATAAGCACACCATCAATTTTCTCAAGGAAGTAATTCCTGACACAAATGAGCATATTCTTGATCTTGGCGTACGTAACCCGTTTGTAGATTTTATGGAACGTGAAGGATACACTGTACAAAATACATCGGGAGAAGATCTGGATATAGATACGAGCGCTGTGCAACAAGCAGATGCAACAGTGATTACTGCATTTGAGATTTTTGAACACCTACTCGCCCCTTTTAATGTACTGCAAGATATAAAGGCAGATAAAATTGTAGCGAGCATCCCATTAAAACTATGGTTCTCCCCTGCCTATCGTTCTAAGACCGATATGTGGGACAGACATTACCATGAATTTGAAGACTGGCAATTTGACTGGCTTTTTGAAAAAGCTGGTTGGGAAATTAAGAAACGTGAGAAGTTTACAAATCCCGTTAAGAAATTAGGAATTAGACCACTATTAAGAATGGTTACTCCGCGCTATTACTTGATTTACGCCGAACGCAAATCGTAATGAATTTCTACATTGTCATACCTTGTCACAATGAGGCCGAGTTTATAAAACAAACACTAGACTCCTTAGTTGCACAAACATTGCTCCCTAAAAAAGTGGTTGTGGTCAATGACCAAAGTACAGATAACAGTGAGGAGATAATTTCCGCTTTCGCGAAAGCGCACTCCTTTATAGAACTTCTCAATACAACTAGCAGCGATATACATCTACCTGGCAGTAAAGTAATACAAGCCGTTCAAAAAGGTATAAACACGCTTGATGAAGACTATGATATCTTTTGCAAATTTGATGCAGATCTTATTTTTCCTGTAAATTACCTGGAGACCATTGCTCATGAATTTGAAAAAAATCCTCGCATCGGAATGGCTGGAGGTTTTTGTTATGTTGAAAAAGATGGAGATTGGGTTCTTGAAAACTTAACTAACAAAGACCACATACGCGGCGCTCTTAAAGCGTATAGAAAAGAATGTTTTAAAGAAATAGGTGGTCTAAAACCAGCAATGGGATGGGACACCATCGATGAGCTTCTTGCAAAATATTATAACTGGCAGGTTATTACAAACGATACGCTGCATGTAAAACACCTGAAACCAACAGGAAATACCTACAACAAGGCAGCACAATTTAAACAAGGAGAAGCATTCTATGGAATGAGATACGGCTTTTGGCTTACTTTGATAGCATCAATCAAGTTAGCAAATCGCAAAGGGAGCTTGCTTTTAACTAAGGATTATTTGCGTGGATATTTTCGCGCAAAGCAATCTAAAAAAGATCATCTTGTAAGTGCACAAGAAGGCACATTTATAAGAAACTTACGATGGAAAGGAATAAGATCTAAGCTTGGTGTCTAATTCTTAACCTAATCTTTAAAATTGTCACTGAGACATTAATTACTTTTGCTTAAATCTTTACTACAATGAATATACAGTCTATATCAAAATATCTATCGCTATGTGTAATAGGTATGACCATATCTTGTGCATCTGTAAGCAGTACAGCACAAAACAAAAAACCTAAGAATATTATACTTATGATAGCAGATGGCACTGGTTTGAGCCAGATTTCTGCTAGTCAATATTATAATACGCAGCCGTCTAATTATGATCGTTTTAAAACGATAGGACTCATCAAAACTTCTTCGGCAAGTGATTTGATTACAGACTCGGCTAGTGGAGCTACGGCTTTTTCTACAGGTTTAAAAACATATAATGGAGCTATTGGAGTTAATACAGACACTATCGCTGCACCAACTATTCTTGAAGATCTAGAAAAAAGAGGTTTTGCTACAGGTGTTATAGCAACTTCAACCATCACTCATGCAACTCCTGCAAGTTTTTATGCTCATCAAAAGTTTAGAAAGATGGAGTTAGAAATTGCCGAAGATATCATCAACTCTGGCGTTGACTTTTTTGCTGGTGGAGGACGTAAATATTTTGAAAATAGAGAAGACGGAAATAATCTCGTAGCAACACTTGAATCTAAGGGCTATGAAATGTACTTAGACAGACTCGATCCTATGCTTTCATTAAAAAAAGATAAGAACTATGGTTTCTTACTAGCAGACAGTGGGATGCCTAAATTTTTAGATGGTCGTGGTTCTTTCTTGTATGACGCTACTAAACTTGGCATCAAGAAACTTTCTCAAAATAAGAAAGGTTTTTTCTTAATGGTAGAAGGTTCTCAAGTAGACTGGGGCGGACATAATAATGATAGTGAGTACTTAATAAGCGAACTTATAGACTTTGACACGGTAATAGGTCAAGTGCTTGATTATGCTGAAAAGGATGGCAACACACTCGTTATTGTAACTGCAGATCATGAGACGGGTGGCTTTACACTTGCATCAAAAGCGGGAGATTATAACACGATAGAACCATCATTTTCCACAGGTGGACACAGTGCTACTATGGTACCAGTTTTTGCTTACGGACCTGGCGCTTCTGAGTTCATGGGAATTTATGAGAATACTGCTATTCATGCTAAAATGAAGAAATTACTAAAACAGCAGTAGTCATAAACCTATCTTAAATACTATTTTAACAATCGTATTAATACCTACATTAGCCACTTAAACATCGTCAATGTCGTACCTACACTCTATAGGTGAATATTTCTTAATGATAAAAAACACTTTTGTAAAACCTACAAAGGGCAAGGTACTTCGTGATCTTATTTTTAAAGAAATTGATGATCTAATCATTGGGTCATTAGGTATTGTTGCGTTTATATCCTTCTTTGTAGGCGCTGTTGTTGCCATACAAACGGCACTCAACTTAAACAATCCATTGTTGCCAAAATCATTAATAGGTTTTGCTGCGAGGCAGTCTATTATACTTGAATTTGCTCCTACTTTTGTTTCTGTTATTATGGCAGGTAAGGTAGGATCATTTATAACTTCAAGCATAGGGACCATGCGTGTTACAGAGCAAATAGATGCATTAGAAGTTATGGGTATTAATTCTCTTAACTACTTAGTATTCCCTAAAATTATTGCGATGTTAATCTATCCATTCCTTATTGCAATAGGGATGTTTTTAGGAATTATAGGTGCTTATACAGCCGCAGTATACGGAGGGTTTGCTCCTAGCAATGACTTTTTATCTGGACTTCAACAAGACTTTATACCTTTCCAACTGTTCTATGCGTTTTTCAAAACGTTCTTATTTGCCTTTCTACTAGCAACCATCCCTGCATATCATGGGTATTTTATGCGAGGTGGAGCTCTCGAAGTAGGAAAAGCGAGTACAACTTCGTTCGTATGGACAAGTGTGGCGATTATACTAGTGAATTTTATAACCACCCAATTATTACTAAGCTAGATGATTGAAGTAAAAGAAATACGAAAGTCATTTGGTGACAATGAAGTTTTAAAAGGATTCTCAACCAAGTTTGAATCTGGTAAGACTAATCTTATCATTGGAACATCTGGATCTGGTAAAACGGTATTCTTAAAAACGATGTTAGGCCTATTTAAGCCCGACAGCGGGCAAATAATCTACGATGGCAATCCATACTCAGAACTTGATGATGAGCACCAGCGTGATCTTAGAGAGCAGATAGGGATGGTTTTTCAAGGCAGCGCCTTGTTTGACTCAATGACTGTAGAAGAAAACATCGCTTTCCCGCTCAAGATGTTTACAAAGATGAAAAAGAAGGAACGCATAGAACGAGCAAATGTGGTTATCAACCGCGTTAATCTAGAGAATGCAAACCATAAGTTACCTTCAGAAATATCTGGAGGAATGCAAAAGCGTGTAGCTATCGCTAGATCTATTGTAAACAATCCAAAATATTTATTTTGTGATGAGCCTAACTCGGGACTAGATCCTAATACTGCTACCGTAATTGACAATCTTATTAGAGAGATTACCATAGAACAGGATATTACAACCATCATTAACACGCATGATATGAACTCTGTGATGGAAATAGGGGACCATATTGTGTACCTTCAGAAAGGCCACCTAGCCTGGGAAGGAACGAAAGATGAAATTTTTAAAACAGATAATAAAGACGTTACAAATTTTGTGTACTCCTCAAACCTATTTAAAATGGTAAGAGAAGCACAAAACTCTTAATTTTTACGCTTTCGCGAAAGCGCCATTATAAAGAGTTATAGCGCTTTAATATCATACCTAGGTATTTAAGAAACTGTCCTACATATTAAAGAACAGTGATGTTATTTCTTTCTCCAAACATTACCATTCACAACTACGGTATCAAGACTAAAACGCTCTTTTATCCATTGCCCTAGTTTTTGCTGCTGTTTATTTCTTACGCTTTGAGACAAGCTATCTGCCCATTCTACTCGAACTACCGTTAAGGTATCAATACCTCCAGAAAAGTCTGTAGTAATCTCTGTAGCATAACCAAATCGTTTAAGCCCATCATAATTAATCTTTGCCTCATTGCGCATAGACGCAAATGGTAAGGCTGTACCTCTAAGCTGGGTCACCTCATTCTCCAGAAGACGAATTTGCTCATCCTTAGAAGTCATTGCTTCTTGATTTTTTACATATAGATCTTCAAGAATACCAGAGCGCACCTCCGTACTTAGTCTTGCTGCGAGTTCGCCACTTTGATCTGCACCTTGATGCACGACTAAGGTACAATTCTCACAATCTTCGGTCTTTTTAAACTCATCCTCCCATTGGGTAATGAGATTTTGCGGCACTAGCTTTCCTATCAGGTAAATATCTATACGTCTCTTCTCTGCATCATCGGTTTCTTTTACAATCTCTGCTCCCTCGTACTTGATTGTATTGGTTACAAAAGCTTTTGCTCTAGTTATAAAGATTTGCTGATTAAGTAATCTTAAAAATGTCCATACACTAGGCACTAAAACTAATACAGCAATAAGAGTTGCCATACGCGTAGTACGCTTTCGAGTCTTTTGGTTTGCATATTTTACCAGCGGAAACTTGAGAAGTTTTGATACGGTAAATGTAGCAAGTGCTATAAACACAGCATTAATGGAGAAAAGATATAATGCTCCTAACGCCCAATAAAGCCCCTCACTGTTGCCTATAATGGATTGAGAAAGACCATAACCTACAGTACATAGTGGTGGCATTAAGGCGGTAGCAATTGCAACACCAAATATCACACTAGCAATAGTACCTGATTTTGTCTTAGCAACAATAAGCGCAAGACCACCAAAAATTGCAATAAACACATCTAATATAGTAGGCCAAGTACGCGCCATTAATTCTGGCGTTACTTCTTTAACCGGTGATAAACTAAAATATAAGGTAGCTGTAAGCACACTTAGCACTATCATCACTGCAAGGTTTACAAATGATCGCTTCATCATGATAGCGTCATTTATAGCTATAGAAAGCCCTACACCAACTATAGGTCCCATAAGCGGACTTATAAGCATGGCGCCTATTACTACAGCGGTACTACTTACATTGAGTCCAATACTCGCAACAAAAATGGAAAAAATAAGAATCCACGCGTTATGACCCTTAAAAGGTATGTCTTTACGAATAGCCTCTACCGTGGTAGATCTATCTGTATCTTCTCTTATATCAAGAAGATCACTTAAAAATTCTTTTATACTTTCCCAGAGACCCTTTGCCTCATCTCTCATATCCTCGTTAGGATCAATATTGAGTTCGCTGGGCTTTGGATCTGGATTTGCCCCTATATTATCTTTGTTTTCCACTATCCTAAGTTATTACCAAATTTAGACTGCACCTCATTGCGTATTTCTTTAATGTCTTGTTCTTTACTTTTAGGCACAATAACGAGAACATCTTCTTTTTCGACGATTATATAATCTTTAAGTCCGTCTACTACTACCACTTTATTACTAGCAGTTCTAATGATGTTTCCTGAGGTATTTGTTGCGATTATGCGCGCATTTACAACGGCATCTTTTCCAGAAGTCCCTTCCATTTTATCATAAAGAGATCCCCAAGTACCTAGGTCATTCCAGTCAAAAGTTGCCGGAACCACTTTTACGTTTTGATGCTTCTCCATCACTCCAAAATCGATACTTATATTCTCTGCTTTTGGATACGCTTCATTTATAAAATCTTGCTCTTCTGGCAGATTATACACCGCATTACCCTCATTGAGTAAACTGTACATATCCGGCAAAAAAGACTTAAAACTGTTTACGACCGTTTTTACACTCCATATAAACATACCAGCATTCCAGAGATATTCTCCACTTGCTACAAATTCTTTGGCAGTAGGATAGTCTGGTTTTTCTGTAAAACGTTTTACCGCTTTCGCGAAAGCGTTATCACTTTTATCATAATTTATATAACCGTAACCAGTATTTGGAAAGCTAGGCTGTATACCTAAAGTGACTATAGTTTCTTCTTGTTGAGCTGCATCAAAAGCTTTCTGAAGATCTTCTACAAAGGCTTCTTCATCTTCTATCCACGCATCACTAGGAGCTACGACCATCACCGCATCAGGGTTTTCCTTCTCCACCTTTAATGCAGAAAGAAGGATACAAGGTGCCGTGTTGCGCATTGCAGGCTCAAGTACAATATTTTTTTGTTTGATATTAGGGAGCTGCTCCTTTACGAGATCATTATAATCTGTATTAGTAAGTATGAGAATTTGATCTTCTGGAACAATCTTAGCTAGACGATTGAATGTCTTTTGTAACAAGGTTTCCCCGGTGCCAAGCATATCATGAAACTGTTTTGGAAAAGCCTGAGTACTCACGGGCCAAAATCTAGAGCCTACACCTCCAGCCATTAACAATGCGTAATAATTCTTAGTATTTTCCATAATTTCTAATCTATGATGTCTACCTCTGCGTTAGGCTGAAATAGATATGTTCTACCTGTACTTACCTCTGTGCATTCATAACGTTTTACACGTTTTTTACCCTTTTTAAATATCTTCCCATTATAAATCTGGAATGTAGATCCCATGGGTAATTCAAATATATAATTTTTATCACTAGGTGGATCATAGTTCTTTAGCGCTACAGAAAGATGAGCATCTGTATCACTACTCGCTTTAGGATTTTTAAAATGCCTTGCTAGATAAGGTAATAAATCTGCTGGAAAGATTTCTGGCCTTATAAAGGGTAACATCAAATATTGAAACGTATGTTTCCATTCTTTACCATGAGGTTTTATCGCTCTACCATACTTTTTAAAAGCAACTAAGTGCGCTATCTCATGCACTAAAGTGACTAAAAACCTGTATTGATTGAGACTTACGTTTATGGTGATTTGGTGCTGTCCATCTGCCAGTATTCTATAATCTCCGTGCCTTGTTACCCGCTCATTTACAATCTTGAGATAAACGGCATGTTCCTTTATTAATGCAAAAACTGGAGCAGCCGCTCTTTCGGGGATATATTTCTTGAGGACTTCTACCACGTCAACTATAAATCGTTTTTAAAATTACTTGCTACTTACGGCGTGCTAGCAGAAACTTGCAATACTTTACCGTTGTAAAATTGATTTCCTGTTAACGCAAAATTAGATAGATAATCTGCCATTTGTATTGCCGTCAACGGCGCTTCATACCCAGGAAATGCTTCTTCTAGCATTTCTGTTTGTACAGCTCCTAAAGCAAGTACATTAAATGCTACTCCCTGTTCTTTATATTCTTCTGCTAGTAATTCACTCCATGTGATTACCGCTCCCTTACTTGAGCTATAAGCTGCAAGACCTGGAAACTTCATACTTCCTTGTATTCCGCCCATACTAGAGACCGTTACTACATGTGCACCAGAGGTCATATATGGAAGTACCGTTCGTGTTAACTCGGCAACGCCAAAAACGTTTACTTTGTACACCATTTCAAAATCTGCAACGGTAGTATCAGCAAACGGCTTATTAAGTAAAGCACCGGCATTATTTATGAGCACATCTACTCCTTCCCAGTCACTTTCTATAAAATCTACTACTTTTTGAAAGTGTGAAGCATCTGTTATATCAAATGGAAACGCAGTAAGATTCTGTAAATTTAAATCTGCACAAGGAGTATGCTTTCGCGAAAGCGCAAGTACTTGATGCCCTTCTTTTGCAAACTTCTTTGCAAGCTCAAAACCTATCCCTCTACTCGTGCCTGTAATTATGATTCTTTTCATTAGTTCATTTTAATCTCTTTGTTAGGGCTATTTGCCATTCCAGTGATTCCTGGGATTAGCTTTTTAATAAGTCCTTCCATAAAATCAATATCCATTTTATCTGCCTCATCACCTACGCCATGGTAGTGATCATAGTTTGTAAAGTCAAAAGAGGAAATGGTATGCGCAGGAATATTAAAGTCTAAGAAAAAAGGATAATTATCACTGCGTTTGAAAAGATTAAATTCTTTTGCCTTAGGAAGAAATCCAATAACCTTCTCACCAGCATATTCATTAAACTTTTCTGCAAAGTTAGATTTCTCATATCCTGAAGCATATAACGAGTGATCTTTACCTACCATAGGCACTCCTACCATCTCAATACTTATCATCGTATAAAGATCAATACCAGCAGCCTTAAGTCTACTAGACAAATCTTTTGACCCTAAAAGTCCTTTTTCTTCGGCAGAGTATAGTGTAAATATAATGGTACGTTTATTAGTCTTTGCTTTAGTAAAATGATCTGTAAGTGCAAGTACTGTAGTTGTTCCAGCAGCATTGTCATTTGCTCCATTTGCGATGGTATCATTACCATCAGCTTTTGCGGAACCAATATGATCATAATGTGCGCCTATGATAATAACCTCATCTTTGAGCTTAGGATCATTTCCCTCAATCACACCTACAATATTAAATGCCTCCACACCATTAACATCAAATGGGTCACGGTAATTCTTAAAATATGGCTTGATTCCAGCATCTTTAAAGCGAGCTTCTATAAACTGAGCAGCCATCTCAATTCCTTTACTTCCCGTATCACGACCTTGAAGCTCATCTGAAGCTAGAAACTCCATCGTACTCTTTACAGACTTCATTTCTTTGATGTCTGGCATCACCATCGTTACTTGGCTCGCTGGTGCAGTACTCACGTTTTCACCCTTTACACCTACTAAAGGAGCGGGTGACCCACAGCCCACTAAGACAAGGGCTCCTAATAATACTAAGATATTTTTCATAAAGCTAAAGATAAAAAAACCCACGCAGTTGCGTGGGTTTATCATTCTATATTTATTATTGACTACGCCAGCATTAATACTGGGTTTTCAATGTACGTTTTAAGCGTTTGTAAAAACTGTGCTCCAGTTGCACCATCTACTGTGCGGTGATCACAAGCAAGCGTAAGCTTCATAGTGTGTCCTACAGCAAGCTTTCCATCTTTTACCACAGGCTTCTCTACAATTGCTCCTACAGATAGGATAGCAGAGTTAGGCTGATTGATAATAGATGTGAAATCTGTGATTCCAAACATTCCTAGATTTGAAATTGTAAAGGTAGAACCTTCCATTTCTGGAATAGTAAGTTTTTTATCACGAGCCTTCCCTGCTAATACTTTAACCTCAGCATTAATTTGCTGTAATGACTTTTCATTTGCAAATTCTACTACAGGAACAACAAGACCATCAGGCACTGCTACTGCCACACCAATATGTACATGGTGATTGAGACGCATTTTATCATCAAACCACTGAGAGTTTACTTGAGGATGCTGCTTTAATGCGATAGACGTTGCCTTAATGATCATATCATTAAAAGAAACTTTTGTATCAGGCAATACATTAAACTGCTTACGGAAACTCATCATATTCTCCATATTGAACTCAACGTTCAAGTAGTAATGAGGTGCTGTAAACTTAGATTTACCAAGTCCGCGAGCGATTGCTTTACGCATTTGAGAGTTATCAATATCCTCAAAGCTTTCTTCTCCTGTTGCAACAAATTGCTGTACTCCAGCTCCCGAAGATTGACTAGCGCTAGGCGTGAAGTTTTCTACATCACTCTTTACGATACGTCCATTTTCTCCAGATCCTTTTACTTGAGAAAGATTGATTCCTTTCTCGTCTGCAATTTTCTTTGCTAGTGGAGACACAAATATGCGTCCTCCATTAGTATTTGCTGCAGGTTTTGATGATCCAGAAGCGGAGTTTGTATTATTCCCTTTCTTAGGCGCTGCCTTTGGAGCATCTGCCTTTTTATCAGCTTTTGGAGCTTCTTTCTTTTCTTCCTTCTTTGGAGCTTCTTTTTTAGTAGCTCCGCCGCTTTTTACCACACCAGAAACATCTGTTCCTTCTGGGCCTATGATTGCTAGAAGTTCGTCAACATTTGCTGTCTCACCTTCATTAATACCTATATGTAATAATGTACCAGACTGGAATGATTCAAACTCCATAGTCGCCTTGTCGGTTTCTATTTCAGCAAGGATATCTCCTTCTTCTACTTTATCACCTACAGCCTTTAACCAGGTAGCAACCGTTCCTTCCTCCATCGTATCAGACAGGCGCGGCATGTTAACTACAATTACTCCTTCTGGAATATCTGATTCACTATCGGCAGATTCTTCTTCGTCAGAAGATGCTTCACTAGTTTCATCTTGAGAAGTATTCTCTTCTTTCTCATCAGAAGATGATGCTTCGTCTTCTCCACTTTTCGCGGAAGCGTCACCACCATTTAATAATCCAGAAATATCTTCTCCTTCTTCACCTATGATAGCTAAAAGTACATCAACTTTTGCGGTTTGACCTTCTTCAATCCCGATGTGCAATAACACACCTTCATTAAAAGATTCAAACTCCATGGTTGCCTTATCTGTTTCGATTTCGGCAAGGATGTCTCCTTCTTCTATCTTGTCACCTACTTTTTTAAGCCAAGTAGCGACTGTTCCTTCTTCCATCGTGTCGCTTAGACGCGGCATGTTTATTACTTCTGCCATAACTTAAAGTCTATGAGGTATAAATGGGTAATCTTCTTGATCGTACACTATATCGTACATCACGTTTACATCTGGGAATGGACTTTCTTCGGCAAATTTTTCACATTCTGCCACGCGTGATTTCACACGTTTGTCCATTACCTTGATCTCTTCTTCGGTTGCGTATCCCTTTTCAAGAATAGTCTCTTTAACCTGAGTAATAGGATCTATTTTTTGATACTCTGCTACTTCGTCTTTAGTACGATAGTGCTGAGCGTCAGACATAGAGTGACCTCTATATCTATATGTTTTAAGTTCTAAAAATGTAGGACCATCACCACGGCGAGCACGCTCTATTGCCTCGTCCATAGCTTCGGCTACAGCAACTGGATTCATAGCATCTACAGGGCCACAAGGCATTTCATATCCTAATCCTAGTTTCCAGATATCTTCATGGTTTGCAGTACGAGCCACAGATGTTCCCATCGCATACCCGTTATTCTCTACACAAAATACTACTGGAAGTTTCCAGAGCATTGCCATGTTAAACGTTTCATGCAAAGATCCTTGACGAGCTGCACCATCTCCAAAATAACAAAGTGTTACCGCTCCAGTTTTATTATACTTATCTCCAAAAGCCATTCCAGCTCCTAAAGGTATCTGTCCTCCTACAATCCCATGACCTCCATAAAATCCTTTTTCGCGAGAAAAAATATGCATAGAACCTCCTAGACCTTGTGAAGTACCAGTTGCTTTTCCAAAAAGCTCTGCCATCACACGTTTTGGGTCTACACCCATACCAATAGGTTGTACGTGGTTACGGTATGCCGTAATCATTTTATCCTTAGATAAATCCATTGCATGCAATGAACCAGCAAGGATTGCTTCTTGACCATTATAAAGGTGAAGAAATCCGCGGACTTTCTGCTGTATATATACTTGAGCTAGCTTATCTTCAAACTTGCGCCAGAAGAGCATTTCCTCGTACCAATTAAGGTATGTTTCTTTGGTTATCTTTTTCATTTAAAAGCGTATAAATGCCGCTCATTTTTGAGCGAGTAACAAAAATAACCAATTAAGAAGATATGGTAAAATTGAATGCAAGGAAAAGTTACGCAAACGCTATCGTAAATTTACAGCAGCGCTTTTTAGCTTTCGCGAAAGCGTACTTTACACAAAAACAACAGCTTACTAAAGTCGACCACGAAGCCTAGCAACATCCAACAGACACTATAAATATTTTGAAGTAAACAATAGTGGAAGTATATTTTCTAAAGATTCACTCTTTAAAACCTCTCCTCGCTCACCCATAAAAAAGAGTGAGATAGGTGATTTTTGCTTTATTTCATACTCTGCAATAGCCTGACGACATATACCGCATGGAGGAATAGGCACCGTGGTTTCCTTATCTTTTGCTCTCGCCGTGATTGCCATTGAGACCATCACAGCGTCTGGATATTGTGAAGATGCATAAAAAATAGCCGTTCTCTCAGCACACAAACCACCAGGATAGCAGGCATTCTCTTGATTATTACCAGTAACTACAACTCCATTATCTAGAAGCAATGCAGCTCCTACTAAAAAGTCTGAATAAGGTGCATATGCCTTTTCTCTTGCTTCAAAGGCAGCATCCATTAATGATGAAATCGCTTCTGGAAGTGCATCTTTTGAAGGGTACACATCTAGAAACGATTCAATTTTTATTTTTTTCATAAGCTTTTTTCGCTTTCGCAAATATCATGTTTTAATACTCGTCGTACTCATCTCCAAAATGAAAGGTAAGCCCAAAACGGAGCGTACTTTCCAAAGGACTAATAACAGAACCTGTTGAGAAAAGATAAGAAAGATCTACATCTATTGCGTTAAACTCAAAACCTGCTCCTAGTGTTGCAAACTTACGAGAACCTTTTAACTCACTTTCATTAAAATAACCAGCCCTCAACGCAAAAACATCATTATAAGTATACTCTGTAGCAAGAGACCAAGTAACTTCCTTAAGCTCTTCACTAAATCCATCTGGTGCATCACCAAAAGATTGAAAGATTCCCGAGAAGAAGTTTACATCATCATCTTGACCCGCTAGGATCACGACGTCATCATCTTGAGTGATTTCTCCGTCACCATTAGTATCTGCTCGACCACGAATAGGCGGTGTAGGGACAAGTAATTTATTAAATTCAAGACCTACAAAAATCTTATTATAGCTATCTAGTATAAAGTCAAATCCACCACCAAGTTTTAAATTGGTTGGTATAAAATTTTCTTGCCCCGCATCGTCATATTTGACCTTAGGCCCTATATTGGAAATATTAAAACCTGCTCTCCATCTACCATCAAAATTACTATACACTTGCTCTTCAGACTGGTAATAACCCGAGATATCTACCCCAAAAGAACTCGCTGGACTTGCATCTGCAAATTGATCTAGTTGTTGCAAACGAAGGTTACTTTGCAAGAAACGTCCAGACACCGCCATAGAGAACTGATCATCAAGTTTTAGCGCGTAGGTTGCATCTATAGAAAATTCATTAGGTTTTACATCAAGACCAGGGTCTTGAGCACTGTTTCTCGTGTTGATTGTACCAAGACTAAAATATCTTACACTAGCCGCAAAAGCACTACGATCATCAATACGATTTGCATAAACTGCCTGCAGTAAACCGATATCGTTTACTAGGTTTCCGAGATAAGGTGTATAATTAATACCTACGTTATGTTTGTTAGGCAAGAATGCAAGCTTAGCTGGGTTCCACTGCACGGCATATGCATCTGGACTAGTAGCAACACCTTGCTCTCCCATTCCAGCCGCTCGCGCGTCTCCTGCTATTATTAAGAATGGCACTGCCGTTGTAATAGTATTAGGTTGATCTTGAGCTTGAACGCTAGTAGCAAACACGCTACAAAAAACTACTCCTAATAGTGTAAAAACTTTATTCATATGTTGAGGCATTTAAAACAAATATAGACTTTTCTATGATTATGATTAGAGGATTACGAGCTTCTCTATTTTCTCCACCCGCTTGTTAGTTAACGTAGATTTAACAGTTATCTTATACACATATACTCCTTTTCCGATAGCTTGACCAAAATCATCAAGACCATCCCATGTAATTGTACGTGATAAGAACCCTTCTGTTCCGACCGTCTGATTAATGGTTTTCACCACTTTACCACTTACCGTAAAAATCTGAACCTGCACATCAAGAGGCTCAAAAGGACGATTATGATTAAACCAAAATTCTGTATAATTTACAAACGGATTAGGATAATTAAGCACATTTTCGAGTTCTAATTCTTCATCTCCCAACACCACAAACTGCAGCTCTGCAGTAGATGAATTATTATATACATCCCATGCCTTGAATGACAATGTATGTGGTCCAGGCTCTAAATTTCTAATCTTACGAGCAGCAGTACCCTTCATAAAATCATCCACCTCTGTCTCATAAAAGTCATTCATTATAATAGGATTCGTCTCGTCACCATCTATTATTGCCACAATATCATGACCTATACCACTAGCGGTATTAATCCCGTTTTCATCTTCTAGTTTTGCAAGTATAATAGGAGAGTCGTTTGTGATACCTCCATTTACAAAGTTTTCATCATTCATAAATAACTTAATCCTAGGACCTAGGTTATCTTCTGGGGCATTCTCGTTAAGACCTCCTATGATTATAGTTTCATCTACACCTGTCTGATCTTCTAATACTCCTAATCGTTCTGAATAAAAATTAAGCCGACCATTACCTAGCGGTATTGCAGTATCTCTAGGCATTCTAAATGTAAATTCAAAATTACCATTTGTCACAGATGCCTGGCCTCTATAAAGAATAGCACCTAGCGTTGTAAAGTCCATAATTGCGAGCTCTCCACCTATTACTACACCATCATTACCCAGCGTCTGTCTACCTATACGTTTGTCATATAAAGTAACTGCTAGTGTGCCATTATAATCTGTAAGCGTCTGACCTCCTTGCGAAGTAACCCGACCATTTACCTTAACTAGGTCAAGCGCCTTTAACACAGGAAGCTCAGCCCCTACTGGCACATCATTAATCGCAGATAGTTGTATGTCTGGCTTAGGGAATGCAAGCTTCATCGCTGGATCACCTACAAAGAAAATCACCCTACGTAACGGATCTGATATTCCATTTTTTGAGGCTCTAATATTCTCGGCTACACTTTTTACTTCGTTTGTACCAAAGGAAAATAGCTGCTCTACCAATGAGTTATTAAAATTTACACCGAGGGTTACTGTGATTTCTCTCGTAGTCGTCACAAGACCTACTGCTCCACCATCGGCATTCCAAAACAATGCTTCTCCTCCCGTAGGACGTTCAGGATTGTCAAACTTTCCAAACTCACACGTAACAGTTACCACAAGCGGCAAACGTGCGCCATTATCTAGGTTATTAATTTCGTTTTGCGTCACTATAGCTTCGGCTGCCAGAAGTTCTTCACCTCCATGACCTAGATATGTCACCACAAGTGAACCTACCTCAACGGCATTTTCAATAGCTTCGTTTACTTGAGGATATCTATCTCCACCAGCAGACGATTGCTGTTGAAACGCATCACTATGTATCTTGATAACATTTACAAAAGGCTTCTCTACACTTATTTGATCACCAAGATTATCTAAAGTTCCTTGCAACTGAGCAAATTCAAAGACCTCATCTACATCATCTGACACTAACACAAAATTATTTCGCCAGCGACCATAAGACTCACGAGCATCGTAATTAATAATTTTATCAACCACCGTAGCGGCAAGACTAGGAGAATCGGCAATAATTCTTCCTACAGCTAGATCTAATTTATCTGACGCAATCATTGTTCCTTCAGATGGATCTAATGAACCGTAGAAATCATCACTCATAAAGGAACGCACCAGGCTAAAACTATCAAAAGTTTGATAGGTAGGCATCACATTATTATTCCCTGAAATACGATTTTTATAGTCCACCGAGGTGTCGCCAAAAAGGCATACATATTTTAATCTCCCAGCGTCTGAGGATGCATTATCATAAACATATTTTATAAAGTTTCTAATCGCCCCTATATCTGCTTTACCACCTCCAAATTCATTATAAATTTGCTCAAGTGTAACTGTCTTTACATTGAGTCCTCTAAAATTTCTATTATGTTGCGCTAGTCTTTCCGCTTGAGACAACAAGGTATTACTGGTAATCATTAAGTAATCTACATCTTCAAAATCACCACTATTGTTTTGGAAAATAGTTCCTTTTAAATTTTGATTAGCTAACTGCGTATTTCCGCTTTCGCGAAAAGGTGTCAAGTAATCAGATGGGGTAACAGCTACAAATATTCTTTCTGTACCTAACAAACTTTTGAAAGAAACATTCTGCGCCCCGTTTACTTCCAAAGTTCTTATCGCAGTTTGATCGGTTACATCCCAGATTTGAGTATAGCCTTGCATACTACTTAATGAATACGCACCTACTCCTGACTGCATACCTGCATCTGGATTACTAAAGGTAAATTGATTCCCAGTACCACTTAACTGTGAGTCTACATCGAGACTTATAAAATCAAGGTATCCCACACTAGATGGATTACCGCTATTATTATATACAAGCGTTACAACCATTTCACTACCTGACACAGGCACCTCAATATCAAGAGAACCACCTCTAGCAAGCACAATATCACTTATCGCAAGAATATTTACAGATCCCACAGAAGCACCATTAACGAGTACCTCAAAAGATGTTACACTTTCTGATGTAGCTGCAACTTCTACTCTTAACGTAGCTGTTTGTCCCGGAACTGCATTTTCAAAATTAAAATCAAAAGACTGTTCATTCTCAAAACTAAAACGCTCACCAAACCAGCGTCTACCTATTTTTACTAAGCTATTTTCATCTTCCTCATGAAATTGATAGTCCTTATATGTATCATATGTGATAACCGCAGCTCCAGATGGCTCTACATAAGGACTCACACGCAAACCGTTAACACCAGTAACTGTTACATAGTAATACGATCTATCCTCGTATGGATTAATATGAGTATCTAATTCTTCATGATATTTTCTTGTACTCTCGCCATAAAAGAGAATCCTATCATCATTATCAAAAGTCCCATCACCACCTCCTAGTACTTGAATAGGAATTTCCCTAAGATCAAAATTCTCGTTATCGCTATTACGCAATGGCAAAGGAGAACCTCCATAACCATACACTTTTATCTGCTCAGGAATAATTCCATTTACATCGACTCCTAAACCCTGTAAAAAACTTCTATTAATAGTATGTATTCCAGATTCCTCGACGTAGAATTTATAGTAGTCTCCAGTAGCCAATAATGAATTACTTATTACAAGAGGCACTCGTTGTGGTTGTTGCGCTTTCGCGAAAGCGAACATCACATCACCAGAGATCACCCTCATCACCTGACCGTTCTTTATTATGAAAGGTGAAATCTCTAATACACTATAATATGTATTACGTGCTTTAGATGTATGGAATTGATAGCTAACCTCTGAGGATAATTGCTTTTTATCAATAGCATTGAGCCAAGACTGAGGAAGAGGCTCTAATTTTATATTTACAAGTTTTGAAGATTGGGGGTCAATTGCACTTCTAGCATCCCACTGCATACTATATCTATACTCACCTTGTTCACTCACCACAAGATTCATTACTTCTAGCGTACTACCTTTCTGGCTGATTTTTAAAGCACCTTCCCAGTTTATAACCATTTGCTCTGACTGTGCAGATGTGCAAATCCCGATAAATATTAAAAATAGTGAGAGTAACGTTTTCATTAGTAGGATAACGAAAGCCTGCATGGCTTATTATTAACTTATAGTTGTACTGTAGTTTTTTTTACTTAAGACAATAATAAAGAATAAATAACGCCGTTACTAATGAGTTAACCATAACCAACGAATTTTTTTGGGCTCCATAACGCAAAATGCTTGCAATTTAACGAGTTATTACTATCTTGCAACCCCAAATACATTGAACATAATTACCTATGAAACTACACTTTGCATTAAAAATGCTGGCACTTGCCGTGATTTCGATTACAGTCGCAAGTTGTAGCAAATCAAACGATTACAAAGACAGTTCTAGAGGAACTGGCTGGAAAGTCGACGGTAAAAACGGAGGTTTTAAGCTTAAAACAGACTATGAAGAACAGGCCACTGGACCTGGTCTTGTGTTTGTAGAAGGAGGTACTTTTACTATGGGTAAAGTACAAGATGATGTAATGCACGACTGGAATAACTCTCCAAACCAGCAACACGTTCAATCTTTTTACATAGATGAAACTGAGGTTACTAACGGTATGTATCTAGAATACCTAGATTACTTAAAGAAAGTATTCCCTCCAGAAGAAGAAAATTACCGTAACATTTACAAAGGTGCACTACCTGATACGTTAGTATGGAGAAATCGTCTTGGTTTTAATGAAACTATGACAGAAAACTACCTTCGTCACCCAGCATATGCAAACTACCCTGTGGTAGGTGTAAGCTGGATACAAGCTGTAGAATATGCAAACTGGAGATCAAACAGAGTAAATGAACTTATTCTAGAAGAACAAGGTTATACAGCAAGAGGTGCTCGTTTTGATGTAGATGCTGGTTCTACTTTTGATACAGAAACTTATTTAAATGCCCCTACACTTACGTATGGTGGAAGTGATAGTCTTGCAAGAGGTGGTCGTTCTAGTGAGCGTCGTATGAAGCAAAATGATAGTACAAATATTTTTATACAACGTACAGACGGTATACTTCTTCCTAAGTACAGACTCCCTACAGAGGCAGAGTGGGAATATGCAGCTCTTGGTCTTACAGAATTAAGAAGCTACAATGTATACCGTGGTCGTAAGAAATATCCTTGGGATGGTTCTTACACAAGATCTTCAGATCGTCGTACACGTGGAGATCATTTAGCAAACTTTAAACAAGCAGATGGAGATTACGGTGGTATCGCTGGATGGTCTGATGATAATGCAGATATTACTGCAGAAGTAAAGAGCTATGAGCCTAATGACTTTGGCGTTTACGACATGGCTGGAAACGTTTCTGAGTGGGTTGCAGATGTTTATCGTCCTATCGTAGATGATGAGTTTAACGACTTTAACTACTACAGAGGTAATGTTTATACAAAGAACGCTATAGGAGAAGATGGTAAAGTAAAAATCGTTACTGTAGATTCTATCGTATATGACACACTAGCAAATGGAAGCATTATCGCTAGAGACTTACCAGGAGAGATCCTTCAAGTACCTGTAGATGAAGATGAGACTTATTTAAGAACACAATTCTCTACAAGTGACAACCGTAACTTTAGAGATGGAGATAGAAGATCTACAAGATATTTTGAATCTTTTAATGAAGATGTAGATAATCCAGACTCTGGAAAGAACATGTATAACGCTCCTCAACATAAAGTAGAGAGAGACAGCGCAGGAAAAATGGACCGTCGTTATGATGAGTCTAACAATAGAACATCTTTAGTAAATGACGAAGTACGTGTTTACAAAGGAGGTTCTTGGAGAGATAGAGCATACTGGTTAGATCCAGCACAAAGAAGATTCCTTCCACAAGGAATGGCGTCAGACGATATTGGATTCCGTTGCGCTATGTCAAGAGTGGGATCAAAATCTAAAAAAGGAAAAAGAGCTAGATAACATTCTCTTTTTACAGTATTTTTAAAAGCCCTCTTACGAGGGCTTTTTTCATATTAAAATTTTACTATCATTATGACCATTGCAGAGCTACACTTCCATTTTTTAAACAGTAACGGAGTTTGTACTGACACAAGATCTTTACAAAAAAATCAGATTTATATCTCTTTAAAAGGAGATAATTTTAATGGTAATAAGTTTGCAAAACAAGCATTACTAGATGACGCTAGACTCGCAGTGATTGATGAAAAAGAATATGAAGACGATTATACTGTGCTGGTAGATGACGCTCTTAAAACATTGCAACAACTAGCAAACTACCACCGTAATTATCTTAACCTACCTATAATAGGTCTTACTGGAAGCAATGGAAAAACCACTACCAAAGAGCTTATAAACGCAGTCCTTTCTGAAAAATATGTAACTGTAGCTACTAGAGGGAACCTCAACAACCACATTGGAGTACCACTTACCCTCTTATCTATGGATACGACTACAGAGATAGGTATTGTAGAAATGGGTGCAAATCATCAAGGCGAAATTGCAATGCTATGTGAGATTGCCCAACCTAACTTTGGGTATATCACAAACTTTGGAAAGGCACACCTTGAAGGATTTGGAGGGTTTGAAGGTGTTATAAAAGGCAAAAGTGAGCTTTATAATTATCTTAGAGATAATGAAGAAATGGCTTTTATAAACGACGTAGACAAACTGCAAGTGGAAAAAGCTACTGGCATTACTTTACAAACATTTGGCTCTACAGAAAGTAACTACCCTATCACCTTAGTAGATGAATCTGAGAGTCTCAAACTATCGTTTAAGGAAACCACTATCAATAGCCAACTCATAGGAATCTATAACTATACAAATATTGCTGTTGCTATTGCGATAGGTACTTATTTTGACCTGTCTGTTGATCAGGTTAAGTCAGGAATTGAAAAATACATACCTACAAATAATCGCTCTCAAATTATAAATAAAGGTAATTATAGTATTATTCTTGACGCCTACAATGCAAACCCTACGAGCATGGTGGCAGCTTTAGAAAATTTAAAGGCTACAAACACCACGACCATTGCATTCATAGGTAATATGTTTGAAGTAGGTGCCACCTCAAAAGTAGAGCATCAGGCTATGTTAGACTTAGCTAGTAATCTTAAGATCGATCAAGTATATGCCATAGGTACAGATTTTGGTGCTTCGGCCCCTCATTTGAACCAAGAGGTTTATGAGGATTATAACGCTTTCGCGAAAGCGTACTCAAACAAAATTCCAACTGGCGCAACGGTACTTATAAAGGGTTCTAGAGGCATGAAAATGGAGCGAATATTAAATCTCTTAGAAAATTAACCCCAAAGATTCTCAATAGAGATAACTTTTGATTTTCTAAATATTAACTCTAGATCAATTAAAGATGTAATTCTTAACTTTAGGCGACTTCATTAATGAAGCTTCTCTCTATGGAAAAGAAATATATTATTGCATTTGATCAAGGCACAACGAGTACTAGAGCTATCATATTTGACCATCAAGGAACCATAAAAAACATTGCCCAAAAGGAACTTAAGCAACATTACCCGCAACACGGCTGGGTAGAACACGATCCTATAGAGATTTTTGAAGCACAGCAAGCGACCTTCAAAGAGGTTATCGAAACGTCTGACATATTTATCGATGAGATTGCTGCGATAGGTATTACTAACCAGAGAGAGACTACCGTAGTCTGGGATAAGCATACTGGAAAACCTGTCTACAATGCTATTGTATGGCTGGATAAGCGCACTAAAGAGATTTGTGAACAATTAAAATCTCAAGATCTAGAAGAGTATGTGAATAAGAATACGGGACTCATTATAGACTCCTACTTCTCTGGAACTAAGGTCAAGTGGATCTTAGATAATGTAGATAACGCTTTCGCGAAAGCGCAACAAGGCGACTTACTCTTTGGAACTATAGACACTTGGCTTATTTGGAAATTCACCAATGGTACTGTACATGCAACAGATCACTCTAATGCCAGCCGAACATTACTTTATAACATTATAGACTTAAAATGGGATGAAAAGATGCTCAAGGCATTAAACATTCCAGCGTCTATGTTACCTAAGGTTCAACATAGCGCCTCAGATTTTGGAAATATCGTACTAGACGGCCACAGCATTCCTATTTGTGGAGTTGCTGGAGATCAACAAGCTTCACTTTTTGGACAAGGAGGTTACAAATCTGGAATAGCTAAAAATACCTACGGTACCGGTTGCTTCCTACTTATGAATACTGGAAAAAAACCTGTTACCTCAAAAAATGGACTGCTTACCACTTTATGTGCTAGCTTACCTGGTGGCAAAGTTAAATATGCTCTAGAAGGTTCCATATTTGCGGGAGGCGCATCTGTACAATGGTTACGGGATAAACTTGACCTCATAGATCATGCAAGAGACACAGAAGATATCTGTATGAATACAGCAGCTACAGATGATTTATACGTAGTTCCTGCTTTTGCAGGATTAGGAGCACCTTACTGGGACATGGATGCAAAAGGAGCTATTTATGGATTAACACTAGACTCAGGCAAAGAAGATATTATCAAAGCTACCGTAGATGCGATTGCCTATCAAACACGAGATGTTCTCGATGCTATGATTGAAGATTCTGGCAAGCAAATGGAAGCGCTACGAGTAGATGGCGGAGCCACTGCAAATAATTACCTCATGCAATTTCAATCAGACATTCTTAACATTGCTGTAGATCGTCCAGAGATGCTAGAAGTTACTGCACTAGGAGCTGCATTTTTAGCTGGAATTCAAGCAGGGATTTGGAACAAAAAAGATATTTCTAAAATACGTCAAGTAGATTCCATTTTTGAACCAACGATCACTGAATATGAGCGTAACAAGAAATATACCGGCTGGAAAAATGCCGTAGCACGCACAAAGAGCACTACAAACCAGATGCTCACAACCCAAGAAGATATCCCAATGCGTTTCTCTGTACTTGACAGACAGCGCCAGATAGCTCGTGCACAAAAAGAAAAATTTGATCTTATTGTTATAGGTGGTGGTGTTACTGGAGCTGGAATTGCACTTGACGCTTCGTCTCGTGGTATGAATGTATGTCTTATAGAAAAGAATGATTTTGCTTCTGGAACAAGTAATAAATCTACAAAGCTTATTCATGGTGGACTGCGTTACCTTAAGCAAATGGAAATAGGCTTAGTACAAGAGTCGGGAAGTGAACGAGCAATATTGCATACCCTTGCTCCTCACCTTGTTGTTCCAGAAAAAATGCTACTTCCACTTATAGAAGGTGGCACCTATGGTAAAATGATGACGGCAATAGGCTTAAAGGTTTATGACTTTCTTGCAAATGTAGAAGGTGATGATAAACGTAAAATGTTAAGTGGAGAAGAAACTGCTACTAGAGAACCTTTACTTAACAAAGACCAATTAATAGGTGGTGGCTATTATGCAGAGTATCGCACAGATGATGCACGACTTACCGTAGAGTTATTAAAGAAGGCAGCCAGTTTTGGCGCTACTATTATTAACTATTGCGAGATGAAAACCTTTAAATATGATGAGCAAGGAAAAATAAAAAGCTTACAATGTTACGACCACAATACACAAAGGAATTTTAAACTAAAATCACAGCACTACATATCTGCTGCAGGACCTTGGGTTGATCTTTTAAGGAAGAAAGACCACTCTATGAATAACAAGTATTTACATCTTACAAAAGGGGTTCATATTGTATTTTCTAGAGAGCGTTTTCCATTAACTCAATCTATTTATTTTGATGTGCCGGATGGTCGTATGATTTTTGCCATCCCTCGCGGTAGATCGACCTACGTAGGAACGACAGATACGAACTATAGCGGAAACCTCAACCGAGTTGTAGCTACTCAAGATGATGCAACCTATTTACTTGATGCGACTAATAATATGTTCCCAAGTGTAAATCTTACGATAGACGATATAGAGTCTAACTGGGCTGGACTAAGACCTCTTATACATGAAGATGGAAAAGACCCTTCCGAATTGAGTCGTAAAGATGAGATTTTTGTGTCTGACACAGGGTTGATTTCTATTGCTGGCGGCAAACTTACTGGATATCGTAAAATGGCACAGCGAGTTATAGATCGCGTACTTAAAGATGTGCCAGAGAAGAAGAAAGCACACCTCGTAAAATCATACACAGAAAAAATACCGCTTACCTCTGAGCCTTTAAAAAACACGGTAGAAGTAGATATTTACCAACAAGAGATTAAAAAGCGTCTTGAAGATGTAGGTATTGTAAATGAATATCAAAGTTGGTACCTAGCAACTACGTATGGGAAGCAAAGCAATACCATCATTGATAAGATGAGTTATTTCTTAAATGAAAATCCAGAGGAGCGCTTAATACGCGCAGAAGTTTGGTACAGCATCCATCATGAGATGACAAACAGCCTAGCTGACTTTTTCGTGCGACGTACGGGTAGATTATATTTTGACATATATTCTGTGCATCAATATCGTGACCTCGTTCAAGAGGATATGATACGATATTTAGGTTGGGATGAAAAGAGAGTATTGCAGGAAAATGAATATCTCCATATTCTCTTAAAAGATGCTAGTGAATATTATGAGGAAGAATTTGAGTAACACAAACTCTAAAAAAAACATTTCATTCTCTCTCACTAGCGAAAACGTTATCGTAAAAAGGTTCGTAATAGAACTCATAATATTATATTAAAAAGTCATATTTTACACGCTATACTAATAAATACCTAATTACATGGGACTCATTTCATTTCTTGGATTTACATTACTTGTAGCGGGATACGCTTGGTGGAAAACACGTGGTACTGATGAAAAAAGTGCAGACGGTTACTACCTAGGTGGTAGAAGTCTAGGCGCACTCACAATTGCAGGATCATTATTACTTACAAACCTCTCTGCAGAGCAAATTGTTGGACTTAACGGTCAAGCTTTCTCAGAAGGAATACTTGTAATGGCATGGGAAACACTCGCAGCAATTGCAATGGTAATTACAGCAGTTTATTTTCTACCTAAATATATGCATAAGGGAATCACCACGATTCCAGAATTTATAGAAGAACGCTTTGATGAAAACACAAAAGCTATTCTCTCTGTATTATTTCTTATCGCTTTTAGTATCGTATTACTGCCTACTATCCTCTACTCTGGATCGCTCGCCTTCAGCACTATGTTTGACTTACCTACTTTACTAGGTATGTCTGAGGGAGCAGTAATCTGGCTTTGTGTGTGGACAATAGGTGTTATAGGAATTATATATGCGATTTTTGGAGGTCTCAAGGCAGTAGCCGTATCAGACTTAGTAAATGCCGTTGGTCTCTTAATAGGAGGATTACTAATCCCATATTTTGGTCTCAAAATGATAGGTGATGGTAGTGTAGGTGCTGGTCTGAACGAGTTATGGACAGAAAATCAAGATAAATTTGATGTAACTGGAGATGTAACATCATCTATTCCTGTAGGGACTATTTTTACAGGTATGATGATTGCGCAGATGTATTACTGGGGAACAAATCAAGCTATTTTACAACGTGTATTTGGAGCAAAAAGCCTTAAAGAAGGGCAAAAAGGGATGATGCTAGCAGCCTTTGTAAAGTTTTTAATACCAGTGATTGTAGTATTACCAGGTATCATAGCTTGGCACCTGTTTGAAGGGGATTTAAGCTCTGCAGATAAAGCTTATCCAGAACTTGTAAAAGAGGTGCTACCTCCAGCGCTTGTTGGTTTTTTTGCGGCTGTTTTATTTGGAGCTGTACTTAGTTCTTTTAATAGTTTATTAAATAGTAGTGCAACGCTATTTGGGTTTGATCTGTATAAAAAATTCTTTAACCGCGATGCTTCAGAGCATAAAGCGGTAAAGGCTGGAAAGCTTTTTGGAGTTGTTGTTGCTATTATCGCAATGATAATTGCCCCGTTTATTGCAAATGCACCTGCAGGGTTATTTGATTACATCCAGCAAGCCTTAGGAAGTCTTAGTGTTCCTATTCTTGCAGTAGTACTTGTAGGTATTGTAACAAAAAAAGTGCCCGCAATCGGTGCAAAAATTGTTTTAATAGCTGGTGTAATTATGTACGTATGTACCATATTTATGAGACCTAGCTATCAAGCAACTGCCCTTGCAGAGGCAGATGCAAATGGCATAACAGATGCTGCACAACTCGCAATCATAAAAGCGGAGGCATTCCCTCATTTTTTACATATTATGGGAATTTTATTTGTGGTGAATGTAATTATCATGCTCATAGTAGGGGCTATTAAGCCTAAAACAGATATTTACGTACCTAAGCAAACAGAAGCGATAGATACTACTCCGTGGAAATATGCATACATCGTAGGCGCATTAATCGTATTACTAGTATTAAGTACCTACCTCATTTTTTAAATATGGTAAATATCCGCTTTCGCGAAAATGGAAAGTGGCATCATTAAGTACTTAGTGTTAATAGAGGACTGACAAAATCAATTACTTTAGCAGATATCTAAATAGGTTATAGAATGAAAATTTTAGTAACAGGAGGTCTAGGTTTTATAGGGTCACACACAGTTGTTGAACTTCAACAAATTGGACACGACGTGGTCATTATTGATAATTGCTCAAACTCATCTATAGAGGTGTTAAAGGGTATTTCAAAGATTACGAGTAAGACTCCTCTTTTTGAAGAATTTGATCTTCGTGATAAGTCAAAAGTGCAAGACTTTTTTTACCGTCATAATGATATCGCGGGTGTCATCCATTTTGCTGCATCAAAAGCGGTGGGAGAAAGCGTAAAGGAACCTTTATTATACTATGAAAATAATCTTGTCACCTTAATTTATATCCTTCAAGAATTACAAAAAAAGGAGAAAGCTTCATTTATTTTTAGCTCTTCCTGCACTGTATACGGACAGGCAGATGAGTTACCTATCACAGAAAATGCAGCTGTTAAACCAGCGACATCTCCTTATGGGAACACGAAACAAGTAGGCGAAGAAATTATACGTGACACTTGCAGTATACAACCACAACTTAATGCTATCTCCTTAAGATACTTTAATCCCATAGGAGCGCATCCTACTGCAGAGATAGGTGAATTACCACTAGGAGTACCTGCAAATCTAGTTCCTTTTATTACTCAAACTGGAATAGGGCTAAGGGAGGAGCTTTCTGTTTTTGGTAATGACTACCCTACTCCAGATGGTACTGCTGTACGTGACTACATACATGTGGTAGATCTTGCAAAGGCACATGTAATTGCGCTAGAACGGCTCATTAAAGAGAACAACACGTCTAATTATGAAGTTTTTAATGTGGGAACAGGCACAGGTAGCTCTGTATTAGAAGTGATCAACTCTTATGAAAAAGTAGCCGAAAAATCACTCAAATATAAGATTGCAGATAAACGAGAAGGTGATGTCACAGCTGCTTATGCAGATACAGACAAAGCAAATAATGAACTAGGCTGGAAAGCAGAAAGCTCGCTAGATGAAGCCATGGCTTCTGCCTGGAAATGGGAGCAAAAAATTAGATCCTAATAAGGATGATGTGATAATAAAAAAGCTCTCAGTAACACTGAGAGCTTTTTTATGTGCAGCTTTTAACAAGCAACTCTTAAAAAAAATTCTGTTTGAGATAGCAAGTACTACTTATTCTTGTTCAAAGTCAATAGTTGCCTCAAAATCCTCTACATATTTAATATCTTCAAACCATCGGTTTGAACTTAGTACATCAAATGTTATAGCCGTTTCTTCTTGTGATACTTTCTTAAGTTGCCAAATAATATTTGCGGCATCAGTTAATCCTCCGTGTGCTAACTCATCTTTAAAAAGTCTTTTGAGAAGTGTGTTTTCTGGCATTCCTTGAGCTAGTATTCGTATAACTTGCTCTTCTGTATTTTCCTTAAATACATCAAGCATCATACTACTCTTTACACTAAAAGTAACATTAAAATGTATCGCTTTAGGGTGTGGAAACTTTCCGTTGTAGGCTTTATATAAAATTTGCCCTGCATTAAAAAATGTTTCATGCATAGACAGGTCTGAGTATTCTTCCCATGGATGCTCATTGAGCATCTCATGCGATAGGTTCTCTCTTTGCCCCTTATTGAGCTGGTCTTTAAAAAGGTATTCTAGTACGATTTCGGCAGCATCGTTGGTTTCATTATCAGATAGGGAAAGAAGCGCCATTTCTTCAAGCTCTGCATCCGTCATACCTGCAGTATCGCCATAATCCATAATTTCTAAAAGCTTCTTATAGTCATTCACACTCCAAGCGCCTGGAAGCTTTTCGATAGTTTTTACGTGATCTGGTGATACTTTAAAATTAATTTTCATAGTACATTATTTATTACTTGAAGGTATGCAAAAGCTAGTCTCGTTATAGTTAAGAATTATATAATTATTGCACCACGATAAATTACCCAGTAATGCAATGGCAGTAGTCTCTAGTCCCGATTGCAATGTAAATCCCGCAGCTGTCTGGCACGGCCAGGCGCGAGGAATTGCAATGTAAAGCGGGATACTACAATGCAAATACAAAATATCCAATCGCTCCTTAGTAAACTCTTTTAATATAAGGAAGGGAATAATATACCATAAGCGAGGAAGTATACACAATAAGGTTGCTTGTAACTGCTCGTCTATTATTGTGTACCAAAAGAGTAACAACATTATGAAAACAAAAACCAACTCCATTTTTAATCTCATTGAGATTTTTAGAAATACTACAAATCGCGTCTCAAAGCAACTTTTTAAAACTAATTGCGAGACCAACTTTAACGATGACTATTACTGCGACGCAGAAAAAATATAAATACATCACACTAATAATATTCTAATTATAAAAAAATAAAATTATGAGCACATTTAACGTACCAACAAGAGCAGAAGTAAGCGAGACTAACCAAGGAATTTTTGATAATCTTAAAAAAGCAGTGGGCTTTGTACCAAACTTATATGCAACATATGCACACTCAAACAATGCTCTTAAAAACTATCTAGACTTTGCAAATGCGCCAAGTTCCCTTAAGGCTAAGGAAAAAGAGGTTGTAAATCTAGCTGTGAGTGAGGTTAACGGCTGTGAGTATTGTCTTTCTGCACACACTGCTATTGCAGGCATGAATGGTTATACACCAGAGCAAATATTAGAGTTGAGAGCTGGAAAAGCTTCTTTTGACACCAAGCTAGATGCGCTAGCTAAGCTATCACAGAACATCACAGAAAATCGTGGTAACACGAGTGAAGATGTTTTAGAAAACTTTTTTAACGCTGGGTGGACAAAAGAAAATCTGATTGATACCATCTCATTAGTAGGAGATAAAACTATCTCAAACTACATTAATAATACTACAAAGATTCCTGTAGATTTTCCTGCAGTAACCTTATTGAGCAAGTAAATAGTAGTAGTACTAGTTAGATTGATTGTTTTGTTTAAAAGCTCACTTTATAGTGGGCTTTTTGACTTTTTAAAAGTTCCTGGCGGAACTCCCGTGTGCTTCTTAAAGAATTTTGAAAAGTGCCCAGCATCGTTAAATCCAATATCATTAGACACTTCTTCTACATTTTTATCTGAGTAAAGAAGTAAACGTTTTGCTTCTAAAATGATTCGATCATTAATCACTTTAAGTGGTGATGCATCACCCATGTTTTTAAAATGATTTGATAACGTTTTAGGCGATTTAAAGAGTAGCTCTGCATAATCTGAGACCTTGTGCAAGGTTCTAAAATGTTGCTCTACAAGAATATGATATTGCCTCACTAAATCAAACTGATTGCTAGGCATCTCTGGCTCTGGCAATTGGCTTTTAATATGCCTGCTAGAGGTTATCAATAACCTTTTGAGCAGTACTCGCAACATCTCTCCTTGTATATGATCTCGTGTCTCAAACTCTTCTTGAATCATTAAAAACATAGCATCATAACTTTTGAGTTCCTTATCACTCAACGTTATTACTGGCGGTTGTGATGATCCATAAAAGAGAAAACCGTTACAAGAAACCTCCTCATCATGCTCTCTTATGCAGTAAAATTCTCTATTAAAAACGAGCGCAAGTAGTCCATCACTCTGTGTAATCTCTAATACATTGAGTGGCGTGCAAAAGATAAGCTGCCCTTTTTCTAAACGAAGCGTGTATCCATCAATTACAATATCCCTAGAAGCGTCTTTTGCCCACAGCACTTTATACATTCCTTTGTCTGAAAGCATTTGCTGCGACGGCGCGCAATTAAAGTCAGTAAGCACTAGTTTGCTATCCTCTTTTATAGATGTATATGTGAGCTTCATAAATATAAATTAAGACAATGTACAAAATGTACAAGAGGCTAGGAAGTATGTCCATACTATACTAGGTAACCTTACGATAACTTTGTACAATCTTTAATCACAATAGTACTAACAAACTATACTATAAATTAAATTTACTATGAAAACACTATACATCACACTCCTATCCATATTAATTACTGGCCAAACATTTTCACAAGATTACATTGCTAGTAATGGAAACAGACTAACATCTTCTTCTAGATCATCTACCTCATTATCATCATTTACCATCGAAGTAATAGATGACGAAAGCTTTAGTTACACACAGTTTTTAAATAAAAGCAAAGAATCAAAATCAGTTTATAAAGTGGATGGGAAGCAAATCCCAAAAAAAGAATTGGTCAAAATTTTTAGAAAAGCAAGTAGAAAATCTAACGAGCAGCAGGAATTCAATAAGTATTTAGCTACTAATTACTCAAGCATTTATAGCCAACTCACACCAATGGAACTTAATGCTTTGTACAGTAAATTCAGTAAGAAGACGATAGCAAGGTATTTATCAACCTTGCCTAGCATTCTTTAAAGTTTAGCTTTCGCGAAAGCGTTATTTCATAAAATCAAAAGCCCTTCTCAGGGCTTTTTTTGATAGTTATATTTTCATAATAAATAGTTAAACTTTATATTATAGTAGTATTACTATCATATCTTTGATGCATGGAAGAATTGCATGTACAAATTACTATTGATCCAGCGTTGTATACGCGTAATCCCGAGACTACAGAACTGGGCAGGAATATCGTGAGCAAGAGTATAGAAATGATTGATGAGCTGGGCTTTGAGAAATTTACATTTAAGAAACTAGGTGTAGCAATTAACTCAAATGAAAGTTCGATTTACAGATACTTTGATAGTAAACACACTTTACTAGTCTATCTTACAAGCTGGTACTGGAGCTGGGTAGAGTATAAACTTGTATTCTCTACTACAAACGTTTCTAACCCTGAGATAAAACTTGAAAGTGCACTAGCGCTTATCACTAAGGATGCTACTCAAGATAGCGCAATTTCTTATGTAAATGAGATGTTGCTACATCGTATTATTATCTCAGAGTCGTCAAAAGCATACCACACAAAGGATGTAGATAAGGAGAACGCAAAGGGGTATTATAAAACGTATAAACGTGTGGTACAACGCATAAGTGATATTGTTCTTGAGATTAACCCAGCGTATGCATTTCCTCACATGCTTATCTCTACAGTGATAGAAGGAGCGCACCATCAACGTTATTTCTCTAAGCATCTTCCTGCGCTTACTAACGTAGAAGAAGGATTGAATACAATAGAAAAGTTTTATACAGACATGGTTTTTAAAGCCATCAACTAAGATATTATTTAAACAAAAATCTCTATTATGGAGATGAAAAACACCGTTTTTCAATGAAAGATATGACACCTTGGCAACGATTTGTAAATATGCTCGAACTAGATAGACGAGATATTAAGCAAATTTTATTTTACGCAATTTTTGCTGGACTCGTAGCGCTTACATTACCACTAGGTATCCAAGCTATTATTAACCTCATTCAAGGCGCTCAAGTGAGTACTTCTTGGATTGTACTCGTTATTCTAGTAACCTTAGGAGTAGCTTTTCAAGGAATCTTGCAATTAATGCAAGTACGCATCCTTGAAAACATACAACAGAAGATTTTCACTCGTTCTTCTTTTGAGTTTGCGTATCGCTTTCCTAAATTAAAAATGAGCGAACTAGACAATTACTACCCACCAGAACTGGCAAATCGTTTTTTTGATACACTTACCGTGCAAAAAGGATTATCAAAAATCTTATTAGATTTTCCAGCGGCTATACTGCAGATACTGTTTGGGTTAATACTACTTTCTTTTTACCACCCATTCTTCATCATTTATGGTTTTCTACTTGTAATACTCGTGTACTTAGTATTCAAGTTTACAGCAAAGAAGGGGCTCGAAACTAGTCTTGCAGAGTCTAAGAGTAAGTATAAAGTTGCACACTGGCTACAAGAAATAGCAAGATCACTTATAAGCTTTAAGCTTTCTGGTCGTACTTCACTTGCTATGAATCGCAACAATAAGCTCACACAATCATACCTAGAGGCGCGTGAAAGTCACTTTAGAGTATTGATGATACAGTTTATACAGATGATAGGTTTTAAGGTACTCGTTACGGCAGGGCTTTTAGTCATAGGTGGTTTACTAGTTCTCAACCAGCAAATGAATATAGGACAGTTTGTAGCAGCAGAGATTATTATCTTATTAGTTATAAGCTCTGTAGAGAAGCTGATTTCTGGATTAGAAAGTTTTTATGATGTACTTACTTCTCTTGAAAAAATAGGGCAAGTAGTTGATAAAAAACTGGAACCACAAGATGGCTCAGATCCTTTTGAGATTAGCGACACTATCGATATCCAGATGGATAAAGTAAGCTATAGCACTCAGGAAACTGGCGCTATTCTTAATGAGATTGACTTAAATGTAAAAGATAACGATCGCATATTAATAACAGGATTATCTGGATCTGGTAAGACTACGTTATTAAAGTTACTTTCTGGAGTTATACAGCCATCTTCTGGAGGTATTTATGTAAATAACTTCTCTTTTAAAGGAATGCGACCTAATGCTTATAGATCAAAAATAGGCCAGGTACTACCAGAGCAAAACCCTTTTGAAGGGACTATTCTTGAAAATATAAGTTTTGGTAATCCAGATGTTTCTACAACTCGTGTAAATGAGGTGATCAAAATAGTAGGACTGCAAGAGTTTGTGCGCACGCAGCCTAATGGTTTACAAACTAAACTGTTCCCAGAGGGACAGAAAATACCACACACTATCTCTAAACGAATACTGCTAGCTAGAGCTTTTGTACACAACCCAAGGATATTATTACTTAAGGATGCTCTAGAACACTTTGAAGGAAAACAAGCTAGAGAGATCATGACATATCTAGCAAGTCCTGAGAGACCATGGGCGCTTATAGTGGCAAGTAATAATAAAGACTGGCAAGAGATGTGTAATCAACATATAGTGCTAGATAAAGGTAACATCATTTCAAAAAACAAATAAGCGATGCTTAACATATCTAATAATCAGCTTAATAAAACGGTAGATGTAGAAGGGTATTCTGCATTTGCAAAGGCGTATAAAGCACGTCACTATAAATACTTCAATAGATTTTTGCTAGCATTTGCTATCATAGGTGTTATTGTACTTTTCTTACCATGGACGCAAAACGTGAATGGCAAAGGATATGTGACCACCTTAACGCCAGATCAAAGACCGCAAACTATACAATCTCCTATTCCTGGACGTGTAGAACAATGGTACGTGCTGGAAGGAGACTATGTAGCAAAGGGAGATACTATTTTACGCATTTCTGAAATCAAAAATGAGTATCAAGATCCTCTCCTTGCTGAACGCACGAGACAGCAACGCGATGCAAAGAGTAATGCGGTAGGTTCTTATAAATCTAAAGTAATAGCGCTAGAAAATCAGCTAGGAGCTTTGCAGCGCGAACGTGGATTAAAACTACAACAAGCAGAAAACAAATTAAAGCAAGCTCGTTTTAAAGTACAGAGTGATAGTATTGACCTTGTTGCAGCAAGTACTAATCGTGATATTGCCTTAAAACAATATGAACGTACTGCTACACTAGAGGCAGAAGGTTTAAAATCTACAGCAGATGTAGAAGATAAACGCTTAAAACTACAAGAGACAGAGGCAAAACTAATCTCTCAAAACAACAAGCTACTCGCAAGTCAAAATAATGTACTCAACGCATCTATAGATATAACTAGAACAAGTGCCACGTATGCCGAGAAGATAAGCAAAGCACAAAGTGACAAGTTTAGCGCATCTAGTGCGCAATATGACACAGAAGCTCAAGTGAGCAAACTAGCAAATGCAAGCACCAACTACGAGATGCGTAGCGCGCTGCAGTATATCACGGCTCCTCAAAATGGATTCATAAATAAAGCGATTAAAGCAGGGCTAGGAGAAACGTTTAAAGAAGGAGAGCAACTAGTAGGAATCATGCCAGCCGACTATGACCTAGCTGTGGAGACTTTTGTGAGACCTATAGACTTACCACTCATACACGCTGGAGAAAAAATACGCGTCCAGTTTGACGGATGGCCGGCAATAGTTTTTAGTGGATGGCCAGACGCCTCTTTCGGAACCTATGGAGGAACCGTAGTTGCTGTAGAAACATTCATTAGTACTAATGGAAAATTTAGAGTGCTTATCGCGCCAGATAAAGAAGCAGAAGCATGGCCAAAAAATGTACGTGTAGGCTCTGGAGCACAAACAATCGCCTTACTACAAGATGTTCCTATCTGGTACGAGTTATGGAGACAACTCAACGGATTTCCACCAGATTACTATTTACCAGAAGGCACATTAACTCCTAGAAAAGAGAAAAAATGAGGTTACTTATAAAATATACAGTACTTGTGTTGTGTTACGCTTTCGCGAAAGCGGGACTAGCTCAAACACCTGTACTTTCTCCGCAAACTATTTCTTTTGAGGAATACTTAGGGTATGTAAAGCAACATCATCCATTAATCAAGCAAGCCGAATTAGTGTTAAGCACAGGAGAAGCAAATCTACTTAAAGCAAGAGGAGGTTTTGATCCAAAAATTGAGGTAGACTATGACCGTAAAAAATTTAAAGACACCGAATATTTTGATCAGCTTAACGCTACTTTTAAAATCCCTACTTGGTACGGAATTGAGTTAAAAGGAAGCTTTGAGGAAAACACAGGTGAGTTTCTCAACCCTAACCTTACCGTTCCCGAAGATGGATTATATAGCGCCGGAGTTTCCTTTGCACTGGCACAAGGGCTTCTTATTAATGAACGTATGGCTACCTTGAAGAAAGCACGCTTTTTTGAACAGCAAACCATCGCAGATCGTGACTTACTCGTAAACAACTTAATTTATGAGGCGAGCTTGGCTTATTTTAACTGGGTAGAAACAGAAAATGAGAAAGTCATTTATGATACATTTTTGAAGAATGCTACCACCAGACTAGATGCCGTAACAAGAAGCGTAGCCGAAGGTGATAAAGCAGCCATAGACATCACAGAGGCCAGAATTACTGCTCAGACAAGAAGACTTAATCTAGAAGCTGCCTCACTCAATGCGCAAAAAGCACGACTCGTTGCTAGTAATTTTTTATGGATAGATGGTATTCCTCTAGAAATACAAGAAACAGTGTATCCAGAAAATCCAGAGCTTTCAGTGCTAGACGCTTCATTATTATTAACAGGGATTACAGATACCTCGGTTTTTTTAAACAATCACCCTAAGCTTAAAAGTCTAGACGCAAAAATAGATGGTCTAGAAGTAGATCGCTTTTTAAAGAAAAATAAGTTGCTTCCTAAGGTAAACTTGCAATACAATTTTTTATCACCAGATGCAGATCGCTTAGATGGTTTTAATACGGCAAATTACAAGGCTTTTGTAGATGTAAGTTTTCCTATTTTCTTGCGTAAGGAACGTGGAGATTTAAATCTTGCTAAGCTTAAAGTACAAGACGCCGAGTTTGAACGCACAGCCACTTCTCTAGCTATCAAAAATAAGCTTGACGCCACAGAGGCAGAGATTACATCGCTTTTAGAGCAAAACAACCTCATTACTGAGATTGTGGTAGATTATGAAGCCCTTGTAAAAGCAGAGGAGCGTAAATTCTTTCTAGGAGAAAGTTCACTATTCCTCATTAACTCTCGCGAACAAAAATTAATAGATGCAAGACTTAAGGCAAATGCACTTTCTGTAAAGGAGCTTACAGCAAAGGCTAAGTTGTATAATGCGGCAGGGCTATAAATCCATCATGACATTGCGATAGCAACTTATTATTAAGCATAAAAAAACCGTAATTCTATATAAGAATTACGGTTTTTACTTTTAAAAATCATCACAAGTTATTCTTCCTTGTCGCTCCCGTTTTCTTTTACTTTCTTACGGTTATCACTACCACGACGGTCTATTAATTTATTAAAAGGATCTATTCCAGCTTCTACTGGTTTCTCATCAACTATAATATCAAAATTATTATTGATGTCGCTCACTTTTACTTTCTTTAGATACAGTACATTCTCTGCTCCTGTTTCCTCATCCTCTTCGCCAAAAACTCCTAGCTCAATATAATCTGCTAGTGGTAAGGATGCAATGGCATCCTCCTCACCTTCTGGAGTAAATGAAAGACTATCGCCTGCGATGGACTTATATTCTTTTTTACCTTTCTTTTTAGAACGATACTTACTTATAATCGCATCTATATGTACAGCATAACTACCATCTGGTAATTCTGTATAAGTGGCATCTTCTACTTTGTTATCATAAAGCGTGATGGTCTCAAACATATCTGTAACTAGATATTTAAGCGAGTCTGGTGTGACCGCTTTTATATCTGCCACAAACTCTGTAGCTACTGGATAAGGACGTCCTTTAAATTGATATTTCTCGGCAAAGCGTTTTGCTACACCGTTAAAGACATCTTCTCCTAAGTAATCACTCATAGCATATAATACTAATGACCCCTTCTGGTAATGAATATACTGTTGGTTTTCATTATACATTAACGGCTGCTCCTTAATCTGCTCACTAGTTCTACCTGTAAGATATCCATCCATCGCGTCTTTTAAGAAACGACGCATCTGGTTTTTACCATAGGTTTTCTCAAGCACCTTGAGCGAGCTATACTCAGACATACTCTCTGAGAGTAATGTTGCTCCTTTAGCCTGTGCTCCTATCACTTGGTGTGCCCACCACTGGTGTGCTAGCTCATGCGCAGTAATTGCCAGCGGATAATCTACTGCATCTTGATCCTCATCATCTACATCTGCCACAAAACCTACCCCTTCGCTAAAAGGAATTGTATTTGCAAAGGCCTGTGCAAAGCTTCCATAAGCTTTAGGGAACTCTATGATACGGACTTGTTTATGCTGGTAAGGTGTATAATTCTCATTATAATAAGCGAGGCCCTTTTTCATACCATTCATCATACGATCAAGGTTATAAGTGTGACCAGGGTTGTAGTAAATCTCAAGATTAATTCCTTGATATTCTTCTCGCATCACTTCATATTCTGCACTTAAGAAAGAATAGAAGTTGAGCATTTTTGAATCCATTTTATAGTGGAAATACTTTCTTCCATCCTCTTCCCACTCTTTAATGAGATAACCAGGCGCAATCGCTATTTGCTCTGGAGAAGTACTCAATGTAGCCTCAAAATCTATCCAGTCGCTATAACCTCCTATATAACTGCGATCTCTTGCTCCTGGAGCATCTGGATCTGGTAAGCGATCCTTAGGTGCTAGCTCATACTTTTCACGTAGTTGTGTGTTTCTCAATTCAAAATTATCATTGTAACCTATAGAAGGAAACATACCATAATTTACAAAGGTTCCATTAGTAGAAATAGGCGACTTATCATCTAGAAATTTATTCTCCTCATTATGCATGGTGAACTTAAACACTAAAGTATCTCCAGGCTGCATAGGCTTACTAAAAGCATACATTTTATAATTATAATCTTCGTTATCATAAACCACTTCTGCATCTCTGTCTAGCGTGATTTCTGTAGGGTAATCTGTGAGACTCACATGTAATGTATCTATAGCAACACTATCCTTATTAATCATGGTAAATGTTGCTCCTGCTTTAAAGTCTCTAGTTTTTGGATACATATCCATAAACGTATTTACAGCTACGAGTCTAGGTTGTGGTATTCCTGCATACTTTCCTAAATCTCTTTCGGCTTGCACGCGTAGTTCTTCACGTTCCTTTCCTGTAAGTAATTCATTCTCCACATTATTTACATACCAAGAGTAGCTACCTATACTTAAAAATATCACTAGAGAAACTACTGCCGTTGCAATGACGGGTGTAGATAATCTCGCTTTCGCGAAAGCGATACGACCTTTTACATTTGTCCCCATACCGCGTCTGTAGAATAAAATAGCTGCCATTAAAAGAATAATACCAAATGAGATCCAATAGACCCTAAACGTATAGAAACGAGGTAATACAGAACCGTAACCATCAAAATCTGAGGGACTAGGTGTACCTCCCGAATTAAAATCATAGATAGCCTGCTCTACTCCAATTGCATTTTGCAATAATGGAATCGCAACAGCAAGCACTAATAAAGTTACAAGGCCTAGCCATTTATTTTTAATCAATGTATGCACAAGAAGCGCCATCAAAATCCACGGAATATACTTCCAGATATTGATGAAAAAAGCTTGGAATACATAAAGATCTATCTGGTAATCATAAAAGCCATTTGCCGTTTGAAATGCTAGACCACAAAGAATAAGTACTATTTGTAGAAAGCCTGTCATGAGAAATAGCGATATCCCTTTTGATACTAGAAACACCCAGTCCTTTGTAGGCGTGACATCGACTATCTGGTTAAGATGAGCGGCCCTAGAGCGATCCATTAAAAAACCTGCGTATAAGTGAATAAGTAAAAATGAAAATAATATCACATATGCAGACGGCTCTGCAAGCATAGTCCACGTTTTAGGCAAAATAGCCGTGTTAAAAATGAGCTGAGAAAAACTCATCATAACAATGGTAAGTACAATTGCTAGAAAACTAATGATAATAAATGGCCAGCCTGTAATTATATATTTAGTATCACTTTTAACCAATAGCCACAATGTTTTTAACTGCCCAACGAGAGAGAAATCTGTAGATACTGCTGGCATTTCAATGTTTCTTACTTCACTAAAGTTTTTCTTAGTTGCTCTTACCGTCTTTTTCTTAAAAAGACGAATGGTCATTGCATGTTGAGAAAAATTAAAGCGTGCTATAACCCCAAATAAGATTGCAAATGAAATCCCCGCCCATAATAAACGGTTATACAGTAATGCTCCTACCATAGGTATAGAACGACTATTTTGCTCAATTGGAGTCCAGTACTCTGTTGCATCTGCCAGTGACACATTTGCCATAGGGTCTAATAATGAGAACCAAAATTTGTCATCTGCATTATCAGCCATGCTTGTAGCGATAAGCTGTATGATAATCATGGTAAGTATGGCCATGAAACCTATATTCATGTTACGTGTGAACACCACAATAGCAAAAACTATAGCACTATAAAAAAGTACGTTAGGGAAAATTATGAACGCAAATGGCTGTATATAGTTCCATAATCCAAAAGGTCCCAAAAGTTCTTCATTTGCGCCAGGCAATATAGAACCTATTAGTAACCCTAAAATAGTTGCAGCGGCAATACAAAGATTTACCGTTATTGCTGCAGAGAATTTTGCTAGAAGATATTGCACCTTTGTAAGAGGATAAGAGTACAATACATTATGCATATTATTTTTAAAATCTCTATCTATAGTTCCTCCAGTAATTGATGGAATTAATAAATAGGATAACAATGCCAGCTGGGATAAAATACCCGTTATTGCCAGGGGACTATTGAGATATACATTGCTGGTTACTGTGACATTATCACTACTAAAAACGCCTAAACCAGCTGCCATAATCAAGACACCTAGTGAAAACATGATTGCTGCAAAAATGTAAAAAAGTGGTTTCTTAAACCACGTTCTTATTTCGTGTAGATATATTGTGTTGAACATATTACTGTACGTTTTCAGGTTGGTTCTGATTTAACGTAGTAAAGTATACGTCCTCTAGGGTTGCAACAGCAGATTCAAAACCTTCTCCAGGTGAGGTATTGCTATATACTCTTACATCTAGATCATTAGTATCATTAAAGCTTGAAGAAATCACATTGTATTGCTTTTGTAGCTCATCTATTTTATCTCTAGAAGCACTTATCTTCCAGATATGACCAGATAGACTTTGTACAAGCTCTTTAGGTGTGCTCTGAGATAAAATTCTTCCTCCATTAAGGATTGCCATATCAGTACATAGTTCCTTAACATCATCTACAATATGCGTAGAAAAAATAACGATGTGATTGGTGCCTATCTCACGTAATACATTTAAAAATCGATGTCTCTCTGCTGGATCCAGACCAGCAGTAGGCTCATCTACAATAATAAGTTTAGGATTATTAAGTAAGAGTTGTGCAATACCAAAACGTTGCTTCATTCCTCCAGAGTAGCCTGCAACGTGCTTATCACGCACATCACTAAGGTTTGTAACTTCTAAAGCTTTATCAACAATTGCGTTACGCTCTGCTTTATTTGTAATCCCCTTCAAACTTGCAAAATAATGCAAGAGGTCGCTTGCGCTCATTTTTGGGTACACCCCAAATTCTTGTGGTAAATAGCCCAAGGTTTTTCTAAACTCAATTTTATTGTTAAGAATATCAAGCCCATTAAACTCTATGCTTCCTGTATCTGGTTCTTGAAGCGTGGCAATGGTTCTCATAAGAGATGATTTTCCCGCACCGTTAGGTCCTAAAAGACCAAACATTCCTGCCTTAATATCTATAGTTACATCATCTAAGGCTTTTACACCATTGTTATACGTTTTTGAAACATTCTTTAAACTGAGAATCATACCTGTTGCTTTTTAGTTGTAGCATAGGTATGACATATATAGAGTTTGTTACAAGTAATTATATAAATAAAGAAGAAATAGCTAAAGACAGCCTATTTGAGTGCACATTGCTTTGAGAAAATCTCGCTCTTTAATTTAATTTTATAGAAGAATGCTTTTTGAGGCGTTCTTCTACGTTATTTCTTAAACCAATGTAATTCAAAGAGGATATGAGTTTCATATTGATCAAAAAGCATTAGCAATAAATAGCATACGAACCTTAGTTGGAAAAACCTTTTATGATAGCCAATCTATCGCCTAAGTCTAAACATTCTAAAAAAGCTTCTTGCCTTTCAAATAAAAATCCATTTGCATTAAAGACCATTTCATAACTATCAGTTTTTAAACTCATCTCCATTGAGTCTATAGAATACTGTTGCTTTGTCAGCCCAAAATAACGTGATTGTAATACTGAAAAACCAAGCTTTAATAAAATCCACATGCGAGAGAAAGGAATTGGATTAATCTTCTCTTCACCTCGTATTAACTTTATCTCTAAAATATCTGCTTTGACAATTGGCACTAATGACCGTTTTCCTGAAAAATTTGAGTGAAGTAGCAGCCCTTTACCTCTAATTTCTAAATTGCATTTAGAGTTAACTTTCAATTTTTCTGAACTACTCGTTTTATTCTCAAAAGAACTGAGAAACATTCCAACACCACCTACTACCCTGCGGTTCTTCCAATTAAACATAAGTGCCTTACCTATAAGTTTATCAATCTTCTTGCTATCAATATTCCCGTCAGTTAAAATCATTTTACAATTTCTAAATAATTTCTTTATGATTAGTCGAACCAATATAATATCGATTGAGACTAGAAGAAAATAATATGTAGACGTAAAAACTCATTAAAACCAAAAAAGGCTCCCATTTCTGGAAGCCTTTGTGGGCGCAGAGGGATTCGAACCCCCGACCCCTTGGGTGTAAACCAAGTGCTCTGAACCAACTGAGCTATGCGCCCCGATATTTTATAATCAGGTGACAATAAAATCTTGACTACTGCCTTTCTCTTATTGCGGGTGCAAATATAGAATTAAAGTTTAATAGTTTGAAATCTTTTTGAAGAAAAATTAAATTATTTCTGCCACCACAAATGTACTACCTCCTATAAATATAAGATCGCTTGCGCCAGCTGTCTTTTTTGCAGCACTAAATGCTTCTTTTACACTAGGATACGCTTTCCCATTCAATCGGTGAGTCTCTGCCGTTTTTCTTAGCAATTGTACCTCCATTCCTCTCGGCACATCAGGTTTACAAAAATAATAAGTTGCATAACTTGGAAAAAGAGGTAAAATACTCGCAAGATCCTTATCCGACACTACACCTAATACAATATGTAATTTTTTATATTTCTCCTTACTTAGCTGCTCCATGACATAAGTCAGCCCCTCTTTATTGTGCCCTGTATCACAAATCACCTTTGGTAATTCTTGTAATATTTGCCATCGACCTAGAAGTCCTGTATTCTTAACTACATTTTTAAGTCCTTTTGCAATGTGCTGTATTCCTACATGGAAATCTGCACCTTGCAATACTGAAAATGCTACTTGAACGGTTCTAATATTATGTTTTTGATACGAACCTATCAAATCCGATTGCATTGACATTAAATCAAAATCGTAGGCTTTGTATAGTGTTGCGTTACGCTTTCGCGAAAGCGTACTAAAAACATCTTCTGTCTCCTCATGATACTCTCCTATCACTACGGGAACACCTTCTTTTATAATTCCTGCTTTTTCGGTGGCGATAAGTGGTAATGTGTCGCCCAGGAATTGAGTATGATCAATACCTATGTTTGTAATAACAGACAACACAGGCGTTATAATATTTGTTGCATCTAGCCTACCTCCTAAGCCAACTTCAATAATAGCAATATCTACTTTTTTTGTTGCGAAATAAGAGAAAGCCATCCCCACCGTCATTTCAAAAAATGACAATTGGTGCTCCTCAAAAAAGGCCTTGTGCTTTTTTACAAACCCCATGACAAATTGCTTACTTGCCATCTCTCCGTTAATCTTAATGCGCTCTCTAAAGTCTTTGAGATGTGGAGACGTATATAAACCTACAGTGTATCCAGCTTCTTGCAACACAGACGCCATCATGTGACTTGTAGAACCTTTACCATTAGTTCCCGCTACATGAACAGCTTTAAACTGAGTGTGTGGATTGCCAAGGTATTCTGATAATAATTTAATATTATCCAAATCTGCCTTATAAGCAGCTGCTCCTTTGCGTTGATACATTGGTAATTGAGCAAATAGCCAATCTAAAGTTTCTTGGTAAGTGATAGTGCGTCGCTTTTAAGTGTATGTAAAGATAGGTAGATATTACCTAGATAATTGACGTGAAAAACTGAGAGCATTATATATCGCTCCATTAATGAGAAAACCTATTAGTCTGAGAGACTAAAACGATATACTATTTTTCCTATTTGCTTAGACGGTGCACCAGAGTCTGCATTGAACTTTGTTGCTAGCGCTGCGGCTTTTGCTGGCTCAAGAAGACAGCGTGTATTATTAGTAGTTCCACGTACTCCAGGAGTTGCCTTAATTACTTTTCCATTACGATCTACTTCGATACTCACAACTACAGTACCTGCTTCGTTGCACTCTTGCTGGCGCTTAGGCTTCCCAAGTGCTTTACGACCTCCTAGTTGGTAATTACCATCTCCATCAAGGCCTTTTCCAGTTCCGTAGTAACTTGAGGCATTAGGGTCTCCATTAGGATCACCTTTATCTCCCGCTTTGTCATCATCACCTTCACCTGCTTGTGAAGCTCCGTCGCTTTTTGGCCCGTTTATTAATGCATCTAAAGCACTCGTAGTAGATTTATCTGGTTTTGGGTCTGGCTTTGCCTCCTCTACTGGTTTTTCAATAGGCTTTTCTTTTGGCTTTTCAACCTTAGGTGTAGGCTTCTCTTTTGGCTTTTCTTCTATAACTGGGGCATCTTCAATATCCTGCGTTACTACCTCATCTTTCACTTCTGGCTCTTGCACTGTAGGCTTAGGTTGTGGAGCCGTATTCTTTGGTGCAGAGGCCACCGGTTTTGTAGGTTGGACATTACCAGACCCCACCTCAGACGTACCGAAGTTTACAGCGATTCCTCCTTCTTCAGGTGGATCAAGGTATTTCATCCCCACTACAAACATGAGCAATAGTATGATAGCCATCACAATAGTGCTTATGGTAAAAGATTTACGTTTATGTATGGTATCTAAGAATGCCAAGTTTTGGATTGAAAAATTAAAAATTACGCTTTCGCGAAAGCGTATAATGTATAAATGTCAACTAATTAATTAGGACGTACCGCAAGGACAATTTTGTATTTATTGCGGTTTGCAATATCCATTATTTTAACGGCATTCTCGATAGGAACTCCCTCCTCTGCTCTTAAAATAATGGTAGGATCTTCTACTCCTACAAGTTGGCTTGTGATGAACCCTTCAATACTATTCTCAGTTACACGTTCTTTATTTACGTAGTAATCTAGGTCTTTAGTAATACTTACGGAGAGGTTCTGCTTGTTACTGGTTTTCCCTTTTGCTTTAGGCAAAATTAGGTCTAGAGCATCTGGCGTAATGGCTGGTGAGGTTAAGAGAAAGAATACAAGTAGTAGAAAGACAATATCTGTCATACTACTCATACTGAACTCTGGGCTCACTTTATTTCTTCCGCGCAGGTTCATATTAGCTTGGCTCGTTTAGAAGATCTAAGAAATCTACAGCATTTGCTTCCATAGAATGCACTACTTTATCTGTGCGCACTACTAGGTGGTTATAACCCATGTAAGCAATAATACCTACGATAAGACCGGCTACAGTAGTAGTCATTGCCGTATAGATACCTTCGGCTAGTGTTCCCATTTCTGCTTGTCCTGAACTAGTAGCTAGTGTATGAAAAGCAAGTACCATCCCAATTACCGTTCCTAAAAACCCAATCATAGGTGCAGCTCCTGCTATGGTAGCAAGAACACTTACGTTGCGTTCTAACTTGTAGACCTCAAGTTTACCTTGGTTCTCTATTGCTGTATTGATATCCTCAAGAGGACTACCTATACGTGAGATTCCCTTTGCAGTAAGTCTTGAAACCGGTGAGTTTGCTTGAGCACAATAAATTTTTGCCCCTTCAATGTTACCGGATTGTACATTATCGCGTATTTGATTCATAAAGTTGCTATCCACCTTGGACGCTGCTTTTATTGCAAATAGACGTTCAAAATAAATATAAATAGCAACAAATAGCAGTACAAAAAGTACTGCTATTATGATGATTCCTGCTGTACCACCTGTGATAAGCAAGTCTATAATTGATAAAGTCTGCTCTACAGGCTCATCTGTTGTAAGAACGTCTGCCGCATCTTGAGCGCCGTCTTGTAATAAGATATTAATCATAAATTAGGTCGTTGTGACTTTAATATGAAACGATGGTTATGGTATTAAATTGTATGAGCTTAAGATCCCATTGTTCCTCCCGTAAGAAGAACAAAAGCAATTGCACCTGCAGCAAATCCAATAAATGCTAACCATGTTATTTTCTTAAGGTACCAGATAAAATCGATACGCTCCATTCCCATTGCTGCAACACCAGCTGCAGATCCTATGATAAGCATACTTCCACCGGTTCCTGCAGAATATGCTATAAAGTGCCATAACAAACTATCTGTAGGCGCTTCATACATACCCATTGATGCAGCTACTAAAGGAACATTATCAATAATTGCAGATAATATACCAAGGAGTACTACAACAACATCTTGATTAGGTACTGCTCCGTTTAAGATTTCGGCTACGTAACGTAAAGTTCCCACTGGATCTCCAGACTCTGAAACCCCGTATACTAGACTTTCAAGTCCAGCAACAGCCATTAAGATTCCTAAGAAAAATAGGATACTAGAAATCTCAATACGAGATAATGCTTTGTGAGCACTATATAAGTGCTTACGTTCTTTTGTAAAATCTTCTTCTGGGTGGATGTATTCTGATACTAACCACACTACTCCAAGCGCGAGCATCATTCCCATATATGGAGGAAGGTGTGTTATCGTTTTAAAGATAGGCACAGATACAATCATACCTAAACCTAAGAAAAGCATTGTTTTACTACTAAGTAGTCTACCGGCTTCTTCGTCTTCTGTAGTGTCTACAATAATCTCACCTTTGAATGCTGGTAGATAAGAAGCAATTACAAAAGGAAGTACAAAACATATAATTGATGGTACTACTACAAATTTTATAAGTCCCATTGCCGTTACATTATCGGCAATCCAGAGCATTGTAGTTGTAACATCTCCAATAGGTGACCATGCACCACCTGCATTTGCCGCAATAACAACCATAGCTGCAAACCACAAACGCTGATCTCTATTTACAATAAGCTTACGTAGTAAGGTAATAAGTACAATAGTGGCAGTAAGGTTATCAATAATAGCCGAAAGTATGAATGCTAGTATACCTATTATCCACAATAATTTTTTCTTGCTCTTGGTGCGCACAGCACCTTTAAGCACCTCAAAACCACGGTGGAGATCAATAATCTCAACAATAGTCATCGCTCCAATAAGGAAGATAAGTATCTCTGCCGTTTTACCTAAGTGGTGTAACAGTGTGTTATCAAAACCATGCTCTGCTTCGTGCAGTGCATCTCCCGTGAGGGCGGTGCCATTAGGAAAAATGCTATATGCATTTTCATACGTATCAATTACGTCAAACCAGCCTAAATGGAAACCTACCGCTAGGAAAGCCCATATAAGCGATGCCATAATTAAAGCAGGTACCGTTTTGTCTAATTTAAGAGGATGTTCAAGGGTTATAGAAAGATACCCAATGATAAAAATGAGAATAATTACTGATTCCATAAGTTGTCTGGTTAATTGTAAGTATTAAAGTAATTCTTTTAGTGCAATCTCAAAAGCAGTTTTGCTTATATTTTGCTTACTACTGTTATTGTTATACGTATTTTCAATAGCGTTTCTAATGGTTTGAGATGTATCGTTAAAGATTGCATCATCTGTCATTTGCACACGACGCTCCATAAAGTATGCAAATACACGAGCCATACCACAGTTTGATATGAAATCTGGTATTAAACTCACTTTTGCATCTGTATGCTCCATAATAGGACCAAAGAAAATCTCTTTATCTGCAAATGGCACGTTTGCACCACAAGAGATAACCTCAAGTCCAGTGCCTATCATGCTATTGATTTGATCTTCTGTAATAAGTCTAGACGCCGCACATGGAGCAAAAATCTCAGTCTCAAGATTCCATATTTGCTCATTCATATCTGCAAATGGAATTAATCCTTCTGCATTTGCGTTGAGTGTATTTCCAGTTTTATTGAGGTACATATCACGTATTTCTTCAAAAGAGAAACCGTCTTTGTTAATAAAACCTCCTACTATATCAATGATTCCTACCACCTTTGCTCCCATTTGAGCAAGGTAATAAGCTGCTGCTGCTCCTACGTTTCCAAAACCTTGTACAACGGCTCTTTTTCCTTTTACATCACCGCCATAAATATCATAATAATGACGCACGGCTTCTGCAACTCCATATCCAGTAATCATATCTGCAACCGTATACTTACGTGTTACGTCTGGAGAGTACACTGGATTTTCAATCACTTTAATCACACCTTGACGCAGTTGCCCGATGCGGTTAATTTTATCTGCCTCTGTAGGCTGGAAGTGACCTGTAAAAACGCCTTCTTGAGGATGCCATACTCCACTTTCTTCGGTAATTGGGATTACTTCATGTATTTCATCTACATTAAGATCGCCTCCTGTACCGTAATAACTTTTCAGTAATGGTGACACTGCTTTATACCAGCGCTCTAAAACTCCTTTCTTACGTGGATCTTTAGGATCAAAATTGATTCCAGATTTTGCTCCACCTATAGCAGGTCCCGAGACGGTAAACTTCACTTCCATTGTTTTGGCAAGTGACAATACTTCATTCATATCCAGACCCGTACGCATACGTGTTCCTCCACCTGCAGCACCGCCACGTAGTGAATTGATAACAACCCAGCCTTCTGCTTCTGTTTCTGGGTCATTCCAATGGAAAACTATTTCTGGTAATTTATCTTCGTAACGCTGTAAAAGAGCTCTCATACTTTCTAATTAGGTAAGCCCAAATATACAATTTAGAAACACCTTGTAGAAGAAGTGTTAATAATTTAAGATTGATATAACATTCCGCTTGCGTGATCCTGCCTTGCACCCGTCACACTTGCTAGACAGTTCGGGAGGTTTTCAAGTTTTAACACTCCTAATAATGCAAAAATAAGCGCTTCTTTAAATTCAACCAACTTAGCATCTGGCACTATGAGTTTTACGCTTTCGCGAAAGCGGACACGTTCCAATAAATAAGTGTTATAAGCACCTCCACCAGTAACGAGTACAGTAGCGCCTTCTTTAAACTGCGCCGCAAGCTGAATAGCAATATGCTCTGTAAATGTAGCCAGCACATCTACTGGAGAAAGTTGAACAGCCTCAATAAGTGGAAAAATATGCGCGTGTACCCATTCTATCCCAAGAGATTTTGGAGCTGGTAGCGCATAAAATGGAAGTTTATTGAGTTTTTCTAGAAGAGGTTGATTTATTTTTCCTGTTTTCGCGAAAGCGCCACCATCATCATACTCTTTACCTAATTCTTGTGCATATTTATTGAGCACTACGTTTACAGGAGAGATATCATACGCAATTCTCACACCATTTTCATTTTTAGAAACATTTGCAAAACCACCAAGATTTAGGCAATAATCATAATTACCAAATAATAGTTGGTCGCCAATAGGCACCAATGGCGCTCCCTGACCACCCATTTCTACATCTTGTACTCTAAAATCACAAACCACGCGATGGTTAATTAAAGAGGCAATTTCTGGCAGGTTTCCTATTTGCAAAGTAACTCCCTGATCCGGCTGATGGAGCACCGTATGACCGTGAGAACAGACAACATCAATATCCGTAAGGCCATTAGTGGTAATAAAATTAGTAATCACTTGCGCTAGGTGAGTGGTATAATGTACATTGAGAGCATCTAGCTCTTCTCTACTAAGCAAATGAGCCGTAGAAAGTATTTCTTTCCACTTTTTAGGATAGGGAATGGTTTCTGCAACGATAATATCACTGGTAAATGATGGATATATCGAGTCATCTTTTGGTGGAGAAACACCAATTTTTGCATAGGCGCAGTCAATACCATCTAAGCTTGTGCCGCTCATCACTCCTATAACGTTATAGTTTTTTTGTCCCATTGGTCTAAATCTATTGAGAAAAAGGCAAGAAACAAGTATCTTTGTATAGATTTTTTAGATAATTCTTAATAATTCAAACACGATGGATTTTAGCTTAACAGAAGAACATATAATGATACGCGATGCGGCTCGCGATTTTGCCCGTACAGAATTACTTCCTGGCGTTATTGAACGTGATAACATCCAGCAGTTTCCTGATGAACTCGTTAAAAAAATGGGTGACTTAGGTTTTATGGGTATTATGACAGATCCCAAATATGGTGGAGCTGGTATGGATGCTACTTCTTACGTACTTGTTATGGAGGAATTATCTAAAATTGATGCCTCTGCATCTGTTATCGTTTCTGTAAACAACTCTCTTGTTTGTTACGGCCTTGAAGCTTATGCTAGTGAAGAGCAAAAGCAAAAATACCTAACTAAACTTGCTACTGGTGAGATGGTAGGCGCTTTTTGTCTTTCTGAACCAGAAGCTGGATCTGATGCAACATCACAAGCCACTACAGCAATAGATAAAGGAGACCACTACGTAATTAACGGTACAAAAAACTGGATCACTAATGGTGGTCGCGCAGATGTTTACTTAGTAATTGCACAAACGGATAGAGAAAAAGGTCACCGAGGAATCAATGCTTTTATCGTAGAGAAAGGCATGGAAGGTTTTGAAGTAGGACCTAAAGAAGATAAATTAGGAATACGTGGTAGTGATACACACACACTACAGTTTAACGACGTGAAAGTTCCTAAAGAAAATAGAATAGGAGAAGATGGTTTTGGATTCAAATTTGCGATGAAAACTCTTTCTGGTGGACGTATCGGTATTGCTGCACAAGCGCTAGGTATTGCATCTGGAGCTTATGAGCTTGCTCTTAAATACTCTAAGGAACGCAAAGCCTTTGGTACAGAAATATGTAATCACCAGGCTATCGCTTTTAAACTAGCAGATATGTATGTAGAGATTGAAGCTGCACGTCACCTAGTGATGAAAGCTGCATGGGATAAAGACCAAGGGAACAACTACGATATGTCTAGTGCAATGGCTAAGCTTTATGCTTCAAAAGTAGCGATGGAACAATCTGTAGAAGCTGTGCAAATACACGGTGGTAACGGATTTGTAAAAGAATACCACGTAGAGCGCCTTATGCGTGATGCTAAGATTACTCAGATTTACGAAGGAACAAGCGAGATTCAAAAAATCGTAATCTCAAGAGGAGTTATCAAAGGATAAAATCTTCCAATATAGAATAACAAAAAATGCGGCAATTGCCGCATTTTTTATTTTATATAATATCACTTTACTATCTAAGCTTCCAGCCACTGGTGCTTGTACTCGCTTCAAGCCTATCCTCTACTCCATCCTCTAGCTCAGGAAAGAAGTCAATACCTGTGAGTTGCTCTATCTGATCTACAGAGGTTACAAATGTTTTTAATGACTTCTTTGATGCCGAGTGATTCATTAAAAAGGCAATCATTTTCACATCACCACCTGATTGGTCATAAATAATTTTATAAAAAGATTCTGGAACAGTCACACCTTCTGTTCCTATAGCACCCATTTTATCTTTGAGAACACCTCCGGTTACCACATAGACACCATCATACTTTTTTGCCCAGTAGCGCACCTGCTGTTCTAGTTCATTCCAGATACCCGCATTAAAATCATGTCGCTGCGGACTAATATTACTTGTCAAGAACGTCTCGTCATAAGCCGCCTTGCTAAATTCTCTATCTCCAGCTGGGCAAAGATGCCCTCTATCATAGCCAGATTTCTTATAATTACGCCAGTGAGCAGACTTTGTCCCTACCTTAGGGTCGACTTCAAAGTATGGGCGTTTAAAATCGGCATTAACGATGTGTTCTTTTTTAAGCTCATAAGCCACCCACTCTGCTTGTTCATCTTTCTCGCTATAACTAAGGGAGTAATAATTATGATGTACAATCTGACCCGTGGTTGACGTAGGCAAAAAGTAAGTGTTAGTAGTAGATTTAGGCTGCTTTCCTTCCTCTACAACTGGCGCATCAATAGCTTGATGAGCATAATTTTCAAATATGTACCACCCTAGTGTAAATAATAGTACTAATAATGGATAGGTGTATTTTCTTTTCATGTATAATTTAACTTTTCACATCTAGCGCATCTCTCAGCGCATTCCCCACGAGCATAAAAGCCATAACGAGTAGCATGATTGCTACACCAGGAATGAGCGCAAGATAAGGTTTCCCAAGAATGATGTAGCTATAGTGGTCTTTAATCATCGCTCCCCAGCTAGGCGTAGGCGGTTGAGCACCTATCCCCAGGAAGCTTAGTCCGCTTTCTATTAGGATGGCTCCCGCAAAATTTGCTGCAGAGATCACAATAAGTGGCGCGATCACATTAGGTAATATATGCTTGATGATGATTCGTCCGTCTGTATAACCTAGCGCTCTCGCTGCGGTTACATATTGCATTTGTTTTACTCCCATCACCTGGCCTCGCACTACCCGAGCGACCTCAACCCACATGGTTAAACCTACAGCAATAAACACCTGCCAGTATCCTTTTCCTAGAGCTAGTGTTATAGCAATTACAAGTAATAATGTAGGGATAGACCAAGTCACATTAATCACCCACATGATTGCAGCGTCAATCTTCCCTCCAAAATATCCCGCAAGCGACCCCATAAGTAAACCTATGATAAGCGAAATAAATACAGCAACAAATCCAATTGAAAAGGAAATACGCGCACCTATAAGCATACGACTTAGTAAGTCCCGACCATACTTATCTGTACCTAACAAAAATGTACGTGAGGAGATATTCGCTTTCGCGAAAGCGTTATAATCCTTAATACCATCTACTTCCAGCGTTTTAGGCATTCCTTCTACTCCATCGCCTACATACTGGATGTAAGAAATACTACTTTCTGAAATGGTATACGAAGTAACAGGAATCTCTGTACTCGCATTCTTACTGCCAGAAAACCATTTTAAAAAGAAACTTTGACTTGCATCAACCTGAGCGGGTATGGTGAGTATATCTACCGTAAATCCTGGGCCTTGAGAGTGAATAGAGAGGTGCATTTGATTTGCGTTCTCACTACTATCTGGGGCAATCACATAGGCAAACAATGCTGCAAGACCACACAATACAATATATAGTAAACTCAAAACGCCCCAAAAATTCTTTTTGAATTTTTGGAGCGCTAAGCCTGTTAAAGAATTTGCTCGTTGCGACATTAATTAATCTTTTATCGCAGCAAGTTTATCTTTTCTTATATTATTTATTTTAAGGTCCTTAAGCACATTTAATGCCTCTTCTACATAAGCATCTTTGGCTAAATTCTTGTGCCAGCGATCACGCTTTTCCTTTAAAATAGTATCACTTTCAAAAAGCTTCTGCTCATAAGGAAGTGACTTGTATGATAGCTTCGTATCATAATCATCTATCGCATCAAATTTCTTTGCAAACTCCTCGCTTTGCGCGAGACGCTCCTTGTATTTTGAATAATTAAGTGACCATTGTTGATCATCTCTACGATCTTTAATCCACTTAGCATAATCATCTACTAGTTGTAAATGCTCGCTTTTAGACATACGTTGTACACTATTTTCGATAGTTTCATCAAAATCTACATAACCATCCCAAACGTCATAACTTGCAGCTTTAATTTTATCCCAAGGAAGCGGATTTTCTTGATCGCGCTCTCCTATGTCGATATACTTAAAACGATCCGGAACTACCACATCACTCTTCACTCCTTCTAGCTGAGTAGACCCACCATTTACACGGTAGAATTTCTGCGTAGTCAACTTAAGCGCTCCAAGATCTCCATAAGGGTTTTTACGTAAGTACTGGTTAAGGTCTGCAACATTCTGCACAGTTCCCTTACCGTATGTTTGTTTACCTCCTATGATGATTGCTCGTTTATAATCTTGCATTGCAGCTGCGAGAATCTCACTTGCCGAAGCAGATATTTCATTTACAAGAATCACAAGTGGTCCATCCCATAAAATAGAAGAATCTGCATCTTCAAGAACTTCTGGCTCATCGCCACTAGAAGCTACTTGCACAATAGGTCCATCTTTAATAAATAATCCAGCAATGTCTACTACTGTTTTTAGAGATCCTCCTCCGTTATTTCTAAGGTCGATAACTAGACCTTCCATTCCTTCTTCTTTAAGACGCTCTATTTCTTTCTTTACATCACTTGCAGCGTTCTTCTCTTTGTAATCATCCATCGTAAAGTAAAACTTAGGAAGATTTACGATACCATATTTTTTACCATCTTTTTCAACCTCGGCAGATTTTGCATAGGTTTCTTCAAGCTCCACAATATCTCTTTCAATAGTAATATTTTGCGTGCTTCCGTCTAGCTTTGTTTTTACAGTAAGAATCACCTTAGTACCTTTTGGGCCTTTGATATATTCTATTGCATCTTGTAAACGCATCCCCACAATGCTAATGGCATCTTTCTCGTCTTCTTGACGCACTTTCATAATAACATCACCTTCGCGCAGCTCATCACCTCTCCATGCTGGACCTCCAGAAATAACATCTGTAATTTTTATCTCTCCGTTTTTCTTTTGAAGTCTCGCACCTATTCCTTGAAATTGACCACTCATCTGAGTATCAAAACGATCTTTTGCTACTGGAGCAAAGTAATATGTATGAGGATCAAATTCCTCCACTACCGCATTTAAGAACATCGCAAAATAATCTTGACGCTCTAGCTCGTCTGTAAATTCAAAGAATTCTTTGGTATTATCCTTTACTTCATTTCTAGCTTTCTCTTCGAGCTCCTTGTCTGAAAGAATTTCTTTCGGCTCATCTGCAGCAACTTCTTCTTCACCTTCTTCTTCACCTTCTTCTGGTGTTTTTTCTTGCTCTTCCTTTTTATCAAAATAAGAACTCAATGCATTGAGTTTTAATTGCTGTCTCCAGCGATTTTTAAGCTCTTTCTTATTTTTTGCAAAGGGTTGCTTTTCATAATCTGTATCTAAGATTTCATCTTCGGTAAAGTCAAATGGTTTTTCCAGCAAGTCTGCTTGAATCTCATTTGCTTCCTTTGTGCGCTCCATAAGACGTGAGTATGTAAGATCAAAGAACGTCAAGTCCTTATCTCTAATAGCATCATCTATCTTATCCTTATACTTCTCAAATTCTTCAATATCTTTCTTGTAAAAGAAACGGCGATATGGATCTAATGCATCTATATAATCATCAAATACCGCTGCAGAGAATTCGTCATTAATATCTTTTGCATCATAATGACCTCTCTCAAGTAAATAAGAAATAAGATCAAGTAATGTCTTATCCTTATCTGGATCATCAAATGACTTTGTAGTAAAGCTGCAACTCGCTACCGAGAAGAGGAGTACTACTGCGATTAATTTTAAATTCCTTTTCATAAAATCTTTTATTTGCATGTAACTAGCAATGTACATTAAAAATTGTGCCACGATAAGATTAACCTTCGTAATCTTTTGTTAAACCCGACTGTCGCTCGAATTGAAGTACAATTTACGTATTTTCGTGCTTATTTTACAACTCCTCTTATGAACAATAAACCACTAATACTTGTTACCAACGATGACGGTATTACCGCTCCCGGAATACGCAACCTTATAGATGTAATGCTTACCATAGGTGATGTTATTGTTGTAGCGCCAGATAGCCCGCAGAGTGGCATGGGACACGCCATTACCATAAACGATACACTTTACTGTGACCCTGTAAAACTCGATCCTGCGGCGACACATAAAGAATACACATGCTCTGGAACTCCAGCAGATTGTGTAAAACTTGCAAACCAGCAGATTGTACCTCGCAGGCCAGACATCTGTGTGAGCGGCATAAATCACGGCAGCAACTCTAGCATCAATGTAATTTACAGTGGTACGATGAGCGCAGCAGTAGAAGCTGGTGTAGAAGGCATCCCAGCAATAGGATTTTCACTATTAGACTACAGTCACGATGCCGATTTTGAGCCTGCAAAAAAATATGTGGAGCGAATCACTCGCCAAGTCTTGAAAAACGGACTTCCCAAAGGGATTGTTTTGAATGTAAATATCCCAAAACTACCAGCAGCCGAGATTAAAGGAACTAAGGTATGCCGTCAAGCAAAAGCGCAATGGGTAGAAGATTTTGACAAGCGCACTAACCCTATGGGTAGAGATTACTACTGGCTCACTGGCGAGTTTGTAAATCAAGACAAAGGAGAAGATACAGATGAGTGGGCACTATCTCAAGGATATGTATCTGTCGTGCCAGTCCAATTTGACCTCACGGCTCACCACTTTTTACAAGAATTAAATGAGTGGGAAGACTAGTCTAAAGTTTACAAAGCAATCGTAACTTTGACACACATCAATATCTTTCTATAGCTTAAGGTTGAGAATTCCGCTTTCGCGAAAATTTTAAAACGATAAGCATATTTGTAAAGAATTCAAATTTTGGCGAAAGCCGAAACATTACATATGAAAAAAGACATCATTATAGGAATCATAGTAGGACTCATTGCAAACGCAATAGGTGTACTGTTGTTTTCTCTATACATAGGCAGCACACAAGACCGAACCATCACAAACGTACTTCAAACAGCAGTGTCTGAAGGTCGTTTAGGCAAAATTATGGCAATAGGTGCCGTCCTTAATCTGCTTGCGTTTTTTATGATGCTTAGACAAGGACAAGATGCGAGAGCGAGAGGCATTCTTCTTGCTACGATTACTATTGCATTTGTAACTATGATATTAATGTTTACCTAATGAAATATTACATTCTTGCAGGCGAGGCCAGTGGTGATTTACATGGTGCAAACCTTATGAAATCATTGTATAAAGAGGATCCAGAGGCAGATATACGCTTTTGGGGTGGTGATCTCATGCAGGAAGTAGGCGGTACTCTTGTGACACATTACAAAGAACGTGCTTTTATGGGCTTTATGGAGGTTGTCACAAACTTGCGTAAGATCACAGGTCTTATTAAAGATTGTAAGAGAGATATTGCCCGTTTTGAACCAGATGCGCTCATACTTATAGATAACTCTGGTTTTAACTTACGCATTGCAGAGTGGGCAAAACCATTAGGTGTTACTACGCACTATTATATAAGTCCGCAGGTGTGGGCATCCCGTGCGAGCCGTGTCAAAAAAATTAAAGCCTATGTAGATCACATGTATGTGATATTACCTTTTGTAAAGGACTTTTATGACAAACATGACTACAAGGTACATTTTGTAGGTCACCCACTTCTGGATGCGGTTGCTGGTCGTGAGCAAGCAGATGCCGCTACGTTTACAAAAGAACACGACCTTGATGAGCGACCTATGATTGCCTTACTCCCAGGAAGTCGTAAGCAAGAAATAAGCGCTATGCTAGATGTAATGCTAAGTGTAGTAAATGATTATCCAGACTATCAGTTTGTAATCGCTGGAGCGCCAAGTCAAGAAGTATCTTTTTACCAACCTTTCCTCAAAGACTACCCGGTTAAACTAGTGATGAATAAAACCTACGACATCTTAAGTTTTGCAAATGCAGCTTTAATCACTTCTGGTACGGCAACGCTAGAAGCGGCAATTTTTAAAGTACCACAGGTAGTTTGCTACAAAGCAAATGCCGTCTCATACAGTATTGCAAAACGCATTATCAAAACAAAATACATCTCCCTAGTAAATCTTATTATGGATCGTGAGGTGGTAAAAGAATTAATTCAAGGAGATCTCAATACTTCACAATTAAAAAAGGAACTTGATAAGATTACTAATGATGATTATCGTGCCACTCTTTTTGAAGACTATTTTAAGCTTGAGAAAAAATTAGGCGGAGCTGGAGCAAGTCAAAAAACTGCATCTCTCATTGTTGCAACTACCAAAGCACAGCTTAGCAATTAGAACACACTAGCCCGTTTATATGAAATACATAGTCACAGTAGTTTCTTTACTTTTTTTACTGACTTCTTGCGGAAGTTCAAAAACAACAACATCTAGAACAAAAACTAGAACTACTGCTAGGGTTAAAGATATAAGCTCATCAAAAACAGACCGCATTATCCAGCAAGCACAAGCCTTTAGTGGTACTCGTTATAAATTTGGCGGTACTACAAGAAAGGGAATGGACTGCTCTGGATTGATTTATACTGCTTTTCAAAAAGAAAATATAGTCTTACCTCGTATCTCCAGACAGATGGCAGAAAGAGGACAGCCTATAAAAGACAAAGAAATCTCTAAGGGTGATTTATTATTTTTTAGGACGAACAAAAGTAGCAAACGCATAAATCATGTGGGACTTGTCACTAAAGTTACTGGCGATGACATTTACTTTATACACGCCACTACCTCAAAAGGAGTTCTTACTTCTAACCTCAATGAGCGTTACTGGAACGACGCATATATCATGGCCAGACGCGTCTTGTAAATTATAATTTGCTATATTACTGACAGTTACACCTTACAAAAGGTTAATTAGTAATATATTGAATAGGATTAACACACCCATTTTAGTAATACTTCTCGCCCTCATTGTTGGGATAATTTGTTATGACGCCTACCGCGCCCCCATGCTTTGGATAGCTACTATTTTAGTACTAGCTATTGCGTTACTTCTTGTACTACACAGACTTGCTTTTAAAAGACCTTTGAACGCCATAGCGTTTACCGCAGGTATTTCCATTGTATTTATAACCATAGGCTACTTAACCTCTGAAAGAGCAAACGCTCTAAACAACGAGACGCATTTTACTCACACAAACACTAGCAACCCTAGCACCTTTTTGTTCTCTATAGACGAAGTGCTAAAACCCACATTGTACCAAGACAAGTATGTTGTTGCATTAAAGAAAATAGATAAAGAAGCTACTTCAGGTAAGGTAATTCTCAATGTCAATAGAGATAGTGTATCGCATCGTCTTCGGGTAGGAGATTGGTATTACACAAGAGCTTTACTCTTACCCGTCCCCAAATCCAAAAACCCATATCAATTTGATTACGGGAGCTATTTAAAAAGAAAACAAATACACGGACAGCTGTCAATCAATAAAAACGAGTTACTCATATCTCAATACACCTCTAGCGGATTGATGGTGTGGTCATCACGCTTTCGCGAAAGCGTACTAAAAGCAATTCATTCTCATTCATTTACTCGCAACCAGCTTGCAGTTATAGATGCACTCGTTCTTGGGCAGAAAAATGGTATAGATAAGCAAATGAGCACTAATTACGCATCTGCTGGAATGATGCATATACTCGCCGTCTCCGGCCTGCATGTAGGAATTATACTTTTATTGCTACGCTTTATTACCAAACCAATAGCAGACTATAAACTACGATGGCTTCGGTCTATAATTATTATCGCTATGATTTGGGCTTTTGCTTTTATCACTGGATTATCACCCTCTGTATTGAGGGCAGCGACTATGTTTAGCTTTCTTGAGATAGGACAACAGCTAGGCGGAAAAAGAAAAACTACTGATGCCGTTATGGCTTCTGCTGTTCTATTACTTTTATACAATCCATTTCTTATACATCAAGTAGGGTTCCAGCTTAGTTATCTTGCCGTCATTGGAATTTTATGGATTCAGCCATGGCTGTCTACTTTTTATACTCCGCGGTATTATCTAGACAAGCTTCTCTGGGGTATAGCTACGGTTTCAGTAGCTGCTCAGTTAGGCGTGCTACCCTTGAGTTTATTTTACTTCCACCAGTTTCCTGGATTATTTTTTCTATCTAATGTTATCATTATTCCATTTCTAGGAATCATATTAGGCGGCGGTATTCTAGTTGCATTACTTGCTGTATTAGATGTCTTACCAGAGACTTTAGTAACGACGTATGGCTACGCCATAGACCTAATGAATGGATTTATTTTTTGGGTGGCTAGCAAGGAGGCCTTTATCACAAATCACATCACGATAAGTTTTGCATTTCTTATAGGCTTATACCTCTGCATTGTTTTTAGTATTTCTTTATTCAAAAAATACAATAATCCCAGACTTGTAGCGGCATCTCTATCAATGGTATTGTTGACCTCTATTATTATTTATGAGAAAAGCAATCCTCCCGATACGCATCTCACTATTTTCAACAAAAGTAAATCTACCATGATAGGTACTTTCCACAACTCCACGCTTAAAATACATAGCACTGACTCATTACACACCATAATTCAAGATAGCAGAGTACGCAACTATAAGGATGGCTTACGTATAGATGAAGTGGCCGTAGAATGCATGCAGAACTATTTTCGCTTTAAGCGAAAAGAAATACTTGTTGTAGATAGCCTTGGAATATACCAATTAACTAATGCAAATCCAGATTACATACTTCTCACCCAGTCCTCAAAGATTAATATAAACAGACTTACAGAGAGATTTCCGAAAGCTCAAATCATTGCAGATGCATCAAACTACAAAAGTTACATCACTAGATGGAAAACAACATGTTTAAATAAAAAAATCCCTTTTCATAGTACTTATGAAAAGGGAGCTTATATAATTGAGTGATTTTTTTTCTAATTAGGCCATGAGTACTCAAACTCTTCTTGATAGGTAGCCCACTTCTCTTGAGTAGTAATCTCTTTATAATCATCATTACCCACCATCTTCACGTATATTTCTAAACGCTTAGGAGAGTGATAACCAACTATAGGCTGGATGTAATTACCCTTTTCATCAAAGAAGACCATACTAGGGTATCCCTGAAGTTTTAAAGCCTGTGCAAGCTCATGCTGACTGTTACGCCCTCTTGATTTTTTAGGATCATGACGCGGGTTAGTATATGTGTTACCTAAGTAATTAATTACCTCCGTACCCTCTGCGTTAAATTTTACCGCGTAATAGTTTTCATTTATAAAAGCAGCTACATCAGGATTTGCAAAGGTGTTTTTGTCTAACATTTTACAAGGCCCACACCATACAGTGTACACATCCATAAAGATTTTTTTAGGCTCTTTTTGTTGGGCAGCAAGCGCCTCATCCATGGTCATCCAGTTAATCTTCTGGGCACTCATAGTTCCCGTCGCAATAAATAGAAGAAGGTATAATACTTTTTTCATTGAATTCTTTCTTTTAGGTATAGTCTGTTTATGTTTCAAATTCTTACAGACAAAAAACGTTCCACAAAATAGGGAACGTTTTTAAATTATACTATTATATGTGCTTAGCGTATACCATGCATCATTTTAATAAGTGTTCTATTCAATAATAACATAACGACACCTGCTGCTGCGGGTATTACTGTAAATATCAAAAAGAAGATTGCCATTCCATGCTCTTCAACTATAGGATCTATATAACTCCCTGTTATACCTGCTGCAAAGTTTGCAATAAAGTTTGCAACAAACCAGATACCGAACATAAGACCAACAAGTTTTGCTGGAGCTAGCTTACTTACATATGAAAGCCCTACTGGAGATACACATAACTCTCCTAGTGTATGGAATAAATATGCAAGCACCAAAAATACCATGCTCACAGAAGCTGTTTTTGCTCCTAATGGAATTCCCATAGACCCAAAAGAAAGAATACCAAATCCAAGACCTAATAAAATAAGACCAATAGCAAACTTTACTGGTCCACTAGGGTTGTATTTACTCTTCCATATTTTTGAAAATAAAGGAGCAAATGCAATGATAAAGAATGAGTTTAATATTCCGAACCAAGAAGCAGGAACCTCTGGCGCATCATCTGCAAACTGACGAGATAACATCCAGATTACAATTGCCCAAATAATAACGAAACCTAAACCTAAGATGATGTTTGCTAGTGCAAACTTAGCATAGGTTTGTTTAAATAACATTCCTAGAACCCATGTAATAATAAGCATAGGAACTACTGTGAGTAGTGTATTTACTATTTTAAAAGTCATACCACTACTTCCTTCTAAAACTCTATCTGTATAGTCTGCCGCAAAGATGGTCATAGACCCTCCTGCTTGCTCAAAAGCCCACCAGAAGAATATAGTAAAGAATGCTAGCACACTAATTACAATAAGTCTATCACGAGTAATTTTTGACTTTTCGGCCTCATCTATTACGTCCTCAATAGTATCTGCTGCATTTTCTACACCATCCTCAATCACGTCATCAAGATCACCAGCTTTTTTAGGAGCTAGACCTATCTTTCCAAAAATATCTTGTGCAAAATGAAATTGAAGCATACCTACTAGCATAAAAATACCAGCAAGTCCAAAACCGTAATGCCATCCTACAGATTCTCCAATATAACCACAAAGTAAAATACCTAAAAATGCTCCTGAGTTGATACCCATGTAAAATATGGTATAACCAGCATCCTTTTCTTTACCTTGATCTTTATACAACTGCCCTACCATTGAAGAAATATTCGGCTTAAACATACCGTTTCCTATAATAAGTAGTACAAGTCCAGCATAAAAGAAAAAGTCTGAGCTTATCTCAAATGCCATGGAAGCATGACCCAAAGTCATTAAAAATGCCCCTATAACAACTGCTTTTCTATAACCTGTAATCTTATCTGCTATTAATCCTCCAAGAATAGGAGTTACATAAACAAGTCCAGTATAAAAAGCATACAGCTGTAAAGCCTCTGCTCTTTCCCAGCCCCAGCCGCCATCAATGATAGCCGACACTAGAAATAAAACAAGTAATGCACGCATTCCATAATAAGAAAAACGCTCCCACATTTCTGTAAAAAAGAGAACAAAAAGACCTGAAGGATGCCCTAGCACAGTCTTTTGGTTGGTTTCAGAACCACCGAATCTATATTCCATATTGTATTATTTATTTACTGCTAATATAAGTTGTTTATCTCTAAAGTTTCTCTTTAATGAATTCTGTCATCATTGTATATAAATGAAAACGCGTATTCCCACCATAGATACCGTGGTTTCTATCTGGATAATTGAAGTAATCAAATTGCTTATTGGCTTGTACTAAAGCTTCTACAAGACGTGTAGAGTTTTGCACATGCACATTATCATCGCCACCTCCATGCACAAGTAATAAATCACCTTCCATTTTATCTACATGACTCATAGGAGAGTTGTTATCATACCCACTTGCATTTTCTTGGGGTGTTTGCATGTATCGTTCTGTATAAATAGAATCGTAAAATCTCCATGAAGTAACTGGCGCCACTGCTATTGCCATTTCAAAAGTATCTGCTCCTTGAAAAAGACAGTTAGATGCCATAAAACCTCCATAACTCCATCCCCAGATTCCTGTGCGATTTTCATCTATGTATGGACGCTCACTTAATTGTTTAGCTGCTGCTATTTGATCTTGCACTTCGTACTTTCCTAATTCTTTCTGAGTAACTTTCTTAAAATCACGCCCTTTTAAACCTGTACCTCTAGGGTCTACACAAACCACGATATAATCGTTTTGAGCAAGCATCTGGAACCAGTAATCATTACTTGTATCCCATTTATTTGCCACGCTCTGCGATCCAGGTCCAGAGTATTGAGTCATAAACAACGGATACTTTTTATTAGGATCAAAGTTTGTAGGCTTGATGATATAAGCATTAAGAGAAACTCCGTTTACGTCAATCTCAAAAAATTCTTTAGGAGAAATATCATAAGTAGCATAAAGCTCCTTGAGATCACTATTATCTTTTATAACACGTATTTGCTTTCCGTCCTTAGCATCGTTAAGTGTAAAACGATAAGGCGTTGTCGTATTTGAATATGTATGGATGAAGTTGCTAAAGTTTGCACTAAAATCGGCATCATTTGTTCCTTCCTTTACGGCGAGTGCTTGTTTCTTTTTACCATTAAGACCTATAGCGTATACTCCGCGGTTGATTGAACCATTTTCTGAGCTTTGGTAAAATATCCTTTTACTTTTTGCATCATAACCATAGTATCCTGTCACTTCCCAGTCGCCTGAAGTTACTTGGCTTTTAAGAGTTCCATCTGCATTGTGGTGATACACGTGATTCCACCCATCTTTTTCACTCGTCCAAATAAAGCTGTTATCTTCTAGAAAAGTAAGATTATCTGTTACATCCACATATGCCTTATCCGTTTCAAGAACAGCGAGTTTTGTTTGATAGGTAGCCGCATTAAAAAGCGACAACTTCAATGTGTCTTGATGACGATTTAAAGTTTGTACAGAAAGTACGTTTGGATCTTTTGACCAAGATATACGTGGAATATAGTACCCAGCGTTATCTCCCAGATTTATCTCAACATCTTTTGCTTTACGGCTATTTCCGCTATCTAGGTTGTGAAGGCGTAATGTTACTTTTGCATTTGCCTCTCCTGCCTTAGGGTATTTAAAAACTGACTGCGTCTGGTATAATTCTTTACCATAAATATCCATAGAGAATTCTGGCACATCTGTTTCGTCAAAACGTACATAGGCAATTTTCTTGCTATCTGCACTCCAATCAAAGGCGCGCACAAAACCAAACTCTTCTTCGTAAACCCAATCTGTAATACCGTTTATGACGCTATTTTTCTTCCCGTCTGTAGTAAGTTGCTGCGTTGTACCTTCTGCGATGTTAAATACATATAAGTTATTACCCTTTCCGTAAGCAATCATCGTCCCATCTGGAGAAAATGTAGGCTCTTGGATAAGATCATCTGAAACTTTTGTTAGCTTTCGCGAAAGCGTATTCCAAACATAAAACTCTCCTAGCGTAGATCTTCTAAAGATTGACTGTAGTTTGGTCGCTAGCAAGACTTGCTTTTCATCACCGCTAAACTCATAGCTAATAAAATAGTCAAGGCCATCAATATCTGCACTGCTTACCGCTGTACGCACTTTTTCTCCTGTCGCATAGCTATAAATATCTACGCTTCCCGTACGTGTTGCTCTATCAAAGTTTTGAACGGCATACTCTTGTCCGTTTGCCATGGAGTGAATAGACTGGAGTCTCTCTGCACTAAAAGTGCCTTCTTTCCATATATCTTCAAGGGTGATTTGCTTTTTTTGCGCAGTTGCGCTCTGGATTGCCATGAGTAAAATGGCACTCAAAAAGAGTTGTATTTTCATATATAATTGCTAATTCTAGTAATGTATCTCAATTTTACTAAAAATAACGCAAAAAGCCCCGTAAAAGCTGTTAAATAGCGCCATATTGTTAAGAAATAAAATCACTAGATTACTTACACAAAGCTAGGTTTACCTCATTCTCAGTATCTTTGACACTTTTATAAATACAGCTTAATGACAAAGGCAATATCAGGATTTTCAAGACTTTCAAAAACGGAGAAAATAGCGTGGCTCACGTCTACCTATTTTGAAAATCCAACACAGGCAACTCAAGTACTATCATCTTACTGGAATGATGATAAAAAGCTACAACAGCTACACGATGAGTTTATAGAAAACACCGTTACTAACTACTACTTACCGCTAGGTGTTGCTCCTAACTTTGTTATTAATGACCGTATTTATACCATTCCCATGGCGATTGAGGAGAGCTCTGTGGTAGCTGCCGCAAGTAAAGCGGCAAAATTCTGGCAAGATAGAGGAGGTTTTAAAACTACCGTGCTAGGAACTACAAAAGTAGGCCAAGTGCATTTTACCTATGATGGCGATGCGTCACTTTTGACTTCATTTTTTGAATCCATCAAGCCACAGTTACTTGCAGATACAGCTGCTATCACAAAAAACATGGAGAAACGTGGTGGCGGCATCAAAGACATCACGCTCGTTAATAAAACCCAAGCAGTAGCAGATTATTATCAACTTCATTGCACGTTTGAAACGCTAAATGCAATGGGAGCCAATTTTATAAATAGTTGTCTAGAACAATTTGCAACAACGCTCAAAGCAGGTTTTGAGGCAGAAGCACGCTTTCGCGAAAGCGGTTCAAACCTATCTATCATCATGTCTATTTTATCAAACTACGTCCCAGATTGTGTAGTGCGAGCAGAGGTAAGTTGCCCAGTAGCTGATCTTTCTGAAAAAAACATAGATGGTGCACAATTTGCTAAAAAATTCATCCAAGCAATTTCCATTGCCGAAGAAGAGCCCTACCGCGCAGTGACTCACAACAAAGGTATCATGAACGGTATTGACGCCGTGATTCTTGCTACAGGAAACGATTTTAGAGCCGTTGAAGCTGGAGTACACGCATATGCTGCTAGAGACGGGCAATATAGAAGTCTTACACATGCTAGTGTAGATGATGGGATATTTAAATTTTGGATTGAGGTACCACTCGCACTAGGAACCGTAGGCGGACTTACAAAATTACATCCGCTGGTAAAGTGGTCTATGGAATTGCTGGAAAATCCATCTGCACAAGAGCTTATGCAAATTGTGGCTGTCGCTGGACTTGCACAGAATTTTGCAGCCTTAAAATCACTTACTACAACAGGAATTCAAGAAGGCCACATGAAAATGCACCTCATGAATATCCTTAATCAGATGGAAGCCACAGACGCCGAAAAACAAGAAACAGTCACTCATTTTAAGACTAACACAGTTACTCATAGTGCTGTTGTTTCTTTCATAGAAGCTCTACGCTCATAAGCAGTTAATAAAAACAATATACCCAGTGAACCCATCTTTTTATAGCCACGGTAAGTTACTATTAACCGCAGAATATCTGGTTCTTGATGGAGCAGAAGCACTTGCGCTTCCCACTACCAGAGGTCAAAAACTTACAGTCAAAACAACGCAGGGCCACGGCTTACTATGGAAAAGCGAGCTACATGATGGCTCCACATGGTTTGAAACCCATTTCACATTACCCATAAAAGATTGCGCAGTTCCTAATGGGGATATCCCGCAGCGCTTACTTACTATATTACAAGCAGCACAAGAACTCAACCCTGATTTTTTAAACACGCAAAAAGGTTATAGTGTTACGAGTTCTTTGGAATTTCCTAGAGATTGGGGATTAGGCTCCTCTTCTACTCTTATTGCAAATATTGCTTTATGGGCGCAGATTAACCCTTATAAGCTACTTGAAATGACTTTTGGAGGAAGTGGCTATGACATTGCCTGCGCCACCTCAGAGGGCGCCATTACTTACCAGAGAACCGAAAGCAATCCAATTATCAAAAGTGTAGCCTTTGACCCTGACTTTAGAGAAAATATCTTCTTTATACACCTTAATAAAAAGCAGAACAGTAGAGAAAGCATTAAGCATTATAGAAGCTTAGACAGCAACTTACTCCTCAACGAGGTTTCTCATTTTTCTCAACTCACCACAGCAGTCAAAGAAAGCAAAACACTCCAAGCTTTTGAACAACTGCTTACTGAACACGAGGAAAGACTTTCTAAAATCATCAAAACTCCTACTATTAAAAGTCAGCTATTTTCTGACTATCCACACCTCATTAAGAGTTTAGGAGGTTGGGGCGGTGATTTTGTAATGGTTACCGGAGAAGCTCAAGAAATGGAGTATTTTAAAAACAAAGGCTTCCATACTATCATCCCGTATAGCGAGATGATACTAAACTTCTAAGAACGATTTACCTGTAAGTTTTACGCTTTCGCGAAAGCAAACTAACATGATGATAAACTAAAAAGGCTCGAACATAACGTTCGAGCCTTTTTAATGTATGTGTAAAATGTCTACTAGTAGAAAGTAGCTCTGTTATCTTCAATCTCTGCAGCTTCTTTAAGTGCATTAAGTACTTTAGAACTTACTGCTACTCTTGCCTTTTGAGCTTCTTGAGTTGCAAAAGATGCGTAGTTTTCAAGTGCTGGTGCTTCCGTAATTTTTGTTACTTGAACCACATATACTCCTCTAGAACCTTCAATAGGATCAGAAATCTCTCCTTCTTTTAATCCAAATGCAGCTCCTACAACTTTAGGTTCATTACCTGCCCCAGCAATCGTTGGTGCATTCATAGATATTGCAGATGCAGTTTTTACAGTCTGGCTTTGTGACTGTGCCATCTCTGCAAGCGTAGCTCCAGAAAGCTTCCCTTTAATGATAGCTGCTTTCTTCATGTTACGAAGTATAGGAGTAACTTGAGTAGATACATCTTCTACACGCTCTGTTCCCTTAGGAGTGCGACGAGTAACTTGTGCTACAATGTATCCATTGTTTACAGGGAAACGCTTAATATCTCCTACTGAAACCTCTTCTTCAAAAGCCCACTGTACGATTGAACGCTGAGCCCCTTCGCCAGGAAGATTCTCATCCATTGCACGTATACGTTGTACTGGTCTTACAGTGTAACCATTTTCTGTAGCTACTTCTTGAAAATCTCCATCTGCAGCAGCTAGCTCAAATTTTTGTGTTGTATTGTAGATAGAAGAAATTGTTTTATCTGATGGTACAATCTCTTTTACTACCGTTGCAACCTTAATTACATCTTGAAGATTCTTTTGATCTGTAATCTCAATCACGTGGTAACCAAAGTTTGTTTCGGCAACGCCTACAGATCCAGTTCTGTTATCTACGATAAAGTCTCTGTAACCTTCAGCGAAAAGATTTGGATTTTGGTAATCAAGATCACCTCCTTTTTCACTATTATTTTTATCTGAAGAAAATTCTTTTGCAAGTTCTTCAAACTTCCCTTTATTTCTTTTGATTACCGTAAGTAAGCTATCTGCAAGTTTCTTTGCATCTTCTTTAGAACGAGTAGCAGATGAAGGAACTGGTCCTCTCTGTGTATTTGTTACTGCTCCTTTAAAATCAACTAAGATGTGACGTGATTTTACTGAGTCTGGCATTTTTCTCACATCCATCACACGAGAAAGGTTCATGTAATTATTATCCTTATAAGGACCGTACACGCCACCTTTACCAATAGCAAATAATGTGTCTGCAATAGTTGCAGGTAAGTTATTTTTAAAGAACCAACGATTTACATAAGGGATATCAGAATTATCTAGTAAGAAATCTTCTACTCTATCTGTTTTATCAAATCCTGCAAGTGTTTCTGTTACTCCAGTTGCACCGTTACGAGATGTGTACTCATTTCTAAGTTTTGACAACTCAGCTTTAAGTGCATTTTCATCTTCTAAAGAAGCCTCTTCTGAAAACTTCACAAAACGTATGCTACGAGTTTCGTCTGTTTTGTATTCTTCTTTATGCTCATTTACATATTTCTGAATTTCTTCCTTACTTACTGTTGCCTCTTCATCTGGAATCGAAGTATAAGGAACTTGCACAAACTGTATATCTACATTGTTATTATCAAGTCTGTAAGCAATCTCACCGTCTTTAAGTGTAGATCCTACTCCTGCTTTAACAAGGTTATAGTAAATGCTTTGCTTTTCTTGATTTCTTAAGCTTTCTTCAAATGTTAACCAAGACTGGTAATCACTAGGATTCTGGCTGTCTTTAAGAGTTGCGATAAATTCTTGCATCTTACCCTCACTAAAGAAACCATCACCATCTTGAAAACGTGTATCGTTTTGCAATGCTTGCTTTAATAATTCTTGAGTACGGTCTCTACCTACTTCAATACCTAATTCTTCATACTGCTCTTCAAGAACAACACGATTAATTTCTTGCTCCCACACTGTATTTACAGCACGTGTAGTCGAGGCATTTGCTCCTAATCTACGTGTTTGCTCCTCTACTTTTGAAGCAAAAGCTTCACGATCAATACTTACTCCATTAATAGAAGCTACTCGGTTTTGCTTATCAGCATTAAAACCTCCACTATCTAAAATTGAAGAAAAAATGAATGCAAATAGCGCAAGTGCAATAATGATTATCAAAAAGATGCTCTTGCTACGTATTTTATTTAAAATTGCCATTGTCTGTTGTTTATGCTATAATAGTGGGCGAAAATACCATTTTCTCCCATAATAAAAAATAAAAAAATAAGCCAATTTAGTCTTTAGAAATACGGACTTCCAAGAGTTCAATTTTTGTGTTTGAAGTCTCAAGGATATGAAAGATTATTCCGTCTATCTCTATATTCTCTCCTTCTTGTGGTATTTCTTCTGCGTGACTCACTACTAAACCTCCTAATGTCTCATAATTTTCACTCTCTGGAAGGTTTAATTTATACATTTCATTGAGGTAATCTACCTCATGTCTAGCAGAAAGTTTATAGTGATCTTCTCCTAGTTGCTCTTCTATAAGCTCTGCAGTATCATGCTCATCCTCTATCTCTCCAAAAAGTTCCTCTACAATATCCTCTACGGTCATCATACCACTAGTCCCACCATACTCATCAATAACGACACAAATACTCTTGCGCTTCTTAGTGAGCATATTCAACACGTCTTTTACAAGCATTGTTTCTGGCACATACACCACAGGCATGAGGACACTACTTATCGTTTTAGGCTTTTTAAATAACTCAAAAGAGTGCACATACCCTATAATATCATCTATGGTGTCTTTATAGACTAATATCTTAGACAAACCGGTATCAATAAATATTTTATTAATGGCTGCTGGCGTAGTGCGTTCATCGACAGCGATAATTTCAGTACGCGGAAGCATCACTTCCCTAGACTTCACCTCAGAAAATTCCAGTGCGTTTTGAAATATTTGAATTTCTGTATCTACATCATCTTGATCATTTACAGATTCCATTTGTTCAGAAATATAATTTCCTAATTCCACTTTCGTGAAAGCTAGCTGCACTTCATCTCCATCTGTTTTAAACAAATATTTAAGTACTAAATCTGAAACCCAGATTATAAAAGCACTTAAAAAATAAAACAGCAGGTAGAAAATATAGGCAGGTATTGCAAAAAACTTCAACAGCTTGTTTGCATAAATCTGAAAAAATACTTTGGGTAAAAACTCTGCAGTAATTAGAATGACAATGGTAGAAATAATAGTCTGACTTAATAGACTAAATTCTTGGACGAATGTAGCTAACCACGTCAAATTTTCGCCGAAAGGCAAACTCTCAAGCCACCCTTGCAGGAGTGCTCCCATAAAATAACCATAAACCACCAAAGCAATATTATTGCCTAGCAACATGGTTGCGATAAACTTTGAAGGTCTCGCAGTAAGACGAGTTAATACAATAGAAAGAAAATCATTCTGTTTTTTTTCTATTTCAATATGGATTTTATTTGCCGAGATGTATGCAATCTCCATTCCTGAGAAGAATGCAGATAATATTAATGAGCAACAAACGACAATAACCTGGACTTCAAAGCTGCCCATTAAGAGTTTTTCCTGTTTTCAAATTTCTTTCGGAAGTGACGTCTAAAGAAATACATACCAACACTTATAGCAAAGAAAAATAAAAATAAATAAGCTCTAGGCTGATCTTCTCCCCATAGTGATACTACTTTATATCCAGCTAGTACAGCTACTATGATATATACGTACTCCGTGTATTTTGCATATCGCATCATAAGTCTTCTTTATTTTCTTTAACGTATTGTTTACTTACGTTGTTTAAAGATACAAAATTTGTAAAGTCTTCATTAGAATCAAAAAGATCCCCATCATTGCGGGAACCGTCTTTCGTAATAATGGTATATGGTTGATCTGTAAAAATCCAGTTATTAGTTTGATCCCAATACAACTGCTCTGCCTTAAGTGTAACAGAATCACTAGTTACAAGGGTTACGTTTTGTTGCAAATCTATGAGATTTGTGTATTTATAACGTATTGCATAATCTGAGGTAATCACATTCTCTTTATCGTCATCTATAAAAATAACCTCTACCCCTTCTGGAAACTCCTCGTATGGAAAAGGAGAGTTTGCATAATTCTTTATATATGGTGTTTTGAGATGAGCCGTTACCTTTCCAGAGTCTGTATACTTTAAATTGATACCTCTTCCTTCTGTCACAGGCCCGTCAGACTTGATACTCATTTTACGTATCTCCTCTCCTTTATCACCACAACCTAAAAACAAAGTCACGGCAAAAGCCGTGACTAAGAATTTTAATATATTTCTATGTAGTAGATACATTAGTTACTTGGAACTCTTACGCTTGATCCAATCCAACATCCTATTTTGATAGTTTGACCTGCTTTTCCAGACTGGAATATATCTGCTTTATTAGGAGCATATCCTCTGTAATTTGCAGCCGTCTTATTTGCAGTTCCCGCTAGTGATGGACTTACACGTCCAGCTCTTTCCGCAGTACTTGCAGCTAACCAGTATACCGCTCTCTTATCAAAAGCATTTTCTCCACAGTTATTTGCACTTGCTGCATACATTGCTGCAATTCTCAAGTAAGCGATTCCATAAGAAGCATCTTCACTAAGCGCCTTATTATAAAGACCTCTTGCTTTACCGTAGCTTCCAGATTTTCTTGCTTTTTCTGCAAGTCTGTAATAAGCATTTGCTCTTTCCGTAGGATCTGTTTCAAGATCAATTGCTTCTTGGTAATATCTAGACTCTGCTGCAGAATCTCCTCTGTTTCCTGCTAAGATACCTAAGTACTTTGCAGATTTTGCAGAAGGCTCAAGTCTGTGTAAACTTTCTACCATTTGCTTAAATAAGTCTGTATCAGTACAATCTTTACCTGCAAGACGTCCAGCAGCTTTCTTAATCCATTCCTTGTCATTTTTCATTGACTCAAAATCTTTTTGGTAAAGTGGCACTAAGTTCTCACAGTTACCTAAAGCTCCCATTGCACCATCAGTACTTCCTCCAAAGATTCCAAAAGCTCTTAGGTTAGTTTCATAACCTTTTACTCTTCTCTTCTCCTTAGCACTAAGTGCTGTACCAGCCTCTTCTTTATCTAAAAGAGCTTGTAGCTTAGAATCAAGAATAGTTGCTTCTTTTCCTAATTTACTTTGAGTATCATCATAAAGATCAAAAACGTCTTGTAATGGAATTTGTTCTCCTTCTTTATATAAATCTACAGCTAGTTTAAAACGAGTATAAATGCTTTTTGCGCTTGAAATAGAAGCTGCGTCTAGTTGAAATGCTTTTTGAAATGCATCAAACTGAGACTTCTTAGTTCCTATTTTGCTATCAAACATTATCTGAGCCTGATCTGCAGCATTTTCACCTTTGTCAGTTTTTCCTGGGAAATACTGCTCTCTTTGCTGTAGTAATAAGATTAAATCTTGAGCTACTGCTTTCTCTTGCTCACCGCTTGCGGCTTTAAGATCTGCTTTTAATAATTTCTCACCATACTGGTATAATGCAAGTGACCAGTTAGGACAATCTTTTCTAAGTTTTGTAAATGGTGCTCTCGCAGCATCCCAGTTCTTAACTTTTGCAGCTTCGTTGAATATAGAACCTGTGGTCATACATTCTTCACTTATTTGAGCTTGACCAGTAAATCCTACTGTCATTACTATAGCTACAAAAAGTGTGGTTAATTTAGTTTTCATAGTGTTGGGTTTTTCAATTAATTAAATTTACTCTGGACGAACCATAAGTCGTTTACTGATAAGCTTATTCCTACATTAATAAAGTTCTCTTGAATAAGACCTGAACTTGTCGTTCCTCGCTGGCCCATCTCAAACATAAGATTAAAATTACTTATTCTACGTCCTGTGGGTAGTCCTACTCCAAAAGATATGCCAAACTCGTTTATGTCCTCGTTAGACACTACAATACCGCTCTCTTCATATCTGAAACCAGCCCTATAAGTAATACGATCCCAGTAACTTGTAACAGAGTTATATTTAGGAATATAAAATCCTCCTATACGCATCTGGCTTGCATCTTCAAAAGCTACATCATCCAATGTGAACGTTCTATTACTGAAATTACTTGATTTTTGAGATGTATACTCTGCACCTACAAACCACTTATTTACACCTCCTATTCCTAATCCTAACGTCAAAGTAGAGGGGAAATCAAAATCTGAATCAAGTACATCAATCTGATCAGAATCTACATCTGCACTTACTCCAGAAGTATTAAAAATCACAGAAGCCACTTGACGTGAATTTTCTGTACTTATGTTTGCAGAAGGTGAATACTTAATAGATGATGTAAGTTGTAGCTTATCTGATATCATACGCTCGTACTGAGCTGCAAGATCAAATGTAAATCCAGAAAAATCACTACGATTACTCTCTCGTGTTGCTAGCTCTACCCCTTCTTGAGATCTCAATGCCTCATTTTGAATATTACCAAAGTTATAATTTGCACTAGCACCTACAGTTAGACCTGGCGCTACTGTATATCCAGCAGATAAAAATGCTCTGTTAATACCACCACGACCACTAAAGGCGTTTACTACATCCTCGTCACTATCATCTAGATTGTATCCTACAGTAGTATATGGCATAAGTCCAAAACTCACCCCTACTTTTTTAGAAACCGGAAAACCTATCGCTAGGTAATCAAATGTAGATTTTGAAGAACCCTCTTCTGTAAATGCATCTTTTGCTGTAACCTCTTGGTGATTACCACCCACAGTAAAAGTTGTGTAACGCAGTTTACCTAATGAAGCTGGGTTTAGTAAATTCAAGTGTAAACTATCACTATAAGACTGTATTCCCCCCATAGATTTATTTTCAACAGTACCTTTAAACTGCTGTAAACCTACTCCGTAAAATGAATATGGAGATGTCGTAGCTCCCTCTTGTGCAAGACCCTTAAAGGCCACCATCAACACTGCTACTATAAAAAGTTTTTTAATCATTCTGATATGTTAAGATATAATTGAGGCCCTCTAACAAAAATTTTGAGTGCGCAAAGATGCTATTTTTTAATCGTTTTGCCAAGAATTCGGCATCACCCCCTGTTATTATTACGGTTTCTACATTATAATGCTCTTTATAATGATTTATTGCCCCATCAATTTCAAGTAAAACTCCTTGGACAACGCCAGAATGTATCGCTTCATGAGTACTCGTCCCCACAATACTCTCTGGCATTTGCTTTTCAAGTAGTGGTAAATTTGCCGTGAGATTATTTAAAGTTTCATACCGCAATCGCAATCCTGGTGATATCGCCCCTCCTTTATAAGAGCCTTTAGCAGTAATAAAATCATACGTTATACATGTACCCGCATCTATTATGAGACCATTTTTTTGAGGGTACGCTTTCGCGAAAGCGGCTACCAACGCAATCCTATCTACACCAAGTGTATGTGGAGTGCCGTAGTCGTTTTTAAATGGAAGCGGAGTTTTATAACTAAGGATTATAGTAGGAAAACGTAGCTGCACAGATCGCGCTTGCTCCTCAGATAACCTACCTACAGATGAGATTATAGCTTTCTTCACAGGATACAAACCTGCAAATTCCCCTACCTCTTCTATAAAATTTTCTAAAAGAAAATGATGTCGCGCCTGCAATACATCATCAAGGAAGATAGCCGCCTTGACCCTAGTATTTCCAACGTCAATAATAAGTTGCATAAATTAAAGTAAGCACCAAAAATACAAAAGCAAAGCACCTAGGGTGTTAAGGGAATGATAAAACTAAGCCGAAACACCTGTCACAAAACAGAGCTCTAGCATTTTATAAAGTTCAGGATGCTTCCTTTTGAACAATTCTGGACGTTCAAAGAAATACTCAGAGGCTACCGCAAAGAATTCTATCTCACTAGTTCCTCCGTATTTCCTTATATCTGACTTATCATTATTTATAGCATCCATCTCCTTATACATAAGGTCTAACCAAGGAGCTATATTTTCTTTTCCTAATAAAAACTCTGGTATCCCATCGGTCTCTCCGTCCATCTTATCCAGCAAGTGTACAAATTCATGAACGGCAGTATTACCCTTGTCTGTCTTGTTTGCAAATCCAAACACCAGTGCTTTGCGCGATAAAATCATATGATTTTCAAACTGCCCAGAGCCCACCATACCGCCTATGTTTCTATCCTCTCCTTCTGAGTGAAACTCCAAGTCTGCATTAAAATAATCTGGGTAGATTAAAACCGTATCAAGGTTATTATAATGCCAATCTCCAAAATTGAAAATGGGAATGACAGCACTTGCAGCGACAAAAATCTTATCTCTATCTGTAATTTCAAATTGCACGGCCTCCACATTTACTTCCGCGAGGAAAGCCATCATGCGCTTTTTAAAAAATGCTTGTTTCTCTGCAGATAATTTCTGGTAAAATAGCACCTCATTACTTAAAATCTCCTCCCATGCTACAGGAAATTCCTGTGGGGTACGCTTTCGCGAAAGCGTAAAAAGGCCGTAGCCCATAAATATAAAAAGAGCTGCACCAGCTATAAATAAAATCATTTGCTAAAAATACATCATCCTACTCTTGCTCGCTCATAAATTGTATAATCTCGTCATACCTATTATTTGAACCAAAAATATATTGAGTAATCATAGGCACGTGCTTTTTGTCTAGCGTGATCCTGCGTGCATTTGGCTGAAATTTAATTAGCGCTTCTTTAAAGCGATTATTTGCCACCGTAATAGAAGGATACGTTTTACTGCCTAAATAACTAAGTATAGGTGGCGTTTTATCATTAATGAAATATATGGGAGAGGCATCTTTCCACAACTCAGGATTAGTAGTCCACGTGGTATTGTAATTATCACTCGTACTTGGAGGGTTCTCACTCAAGTAATGATACATGTCAAGACCAGCTGCATCATTAAGGATAATTCCAGAAATATCATCTAGATTGATATTGTACTTGGGATTCATTACCGCTAGTGCCACAAGGTGCCCGCCAGCCGAATGTCCCGTCACAAAAATCCTTTCAGGATCTCCGCCATATCGAGCAGCGTTTTCTTTTGTCCACGCTATTGCTTTTGCGATTTGCGCAGCTTGATCATCATACGTAGCGTTAGGACTGAGCGTGTATCCTGGCAAAACAGCAAGAACATCTTTTTGCGCAAAGTTGCGCCCTAGCCACCAGTATATTTCTTTTTTACCTTGATTCCAGTTACCACCGTGCACATAAATAAGTACGGGTGTTTTTTCTTGATTGCCAGAAGGTTCATAAACATTAAGCGTGGGTGCCTCAAGATTTTCTTCTTGACTAGTGCTTATAATTTCTTCACCTAGATAAGAGATGTTTTTATGTTTAGTACTTGAACAGCTCAACATAGTCACAGCTAAAATTGCAATTGTTATATAGATATATGGACGCATACTTTTTTTATGCGAAGCTACTTTAGAATATCACGACTGTGTGTTAAGCATATGGTAAGCAAATATTATAATTATCACAATAAGTGAGAAGAATGTGAGGTACACCTAACTTTCATGTGAGCGACCAAGCACACCTTTCGATTCTAAAAATTAATCCAATTTCGCATACATTGAAAAACCACTATCATAAGGATCAACAAAGTGCTGCGAATTTCTCTCATAAATTTTTTTTGGAGATTCAAAACCTTCAATTATGTATGCTTTACGCTCTAGAATACTTAGACTCTTATTTTTAAAAACCGTCCATATTAGATCTTCGTAATAACTAGGATCTACAAAGCTATCTGGGTTTTCTATTAACCCCTCCCTATATGGCTGTAAAATATCCCCAAGATCCATAAACTCTATCAATTGCCCATCCACTAGACTCATCATTAGAAATTTGCGATGAAGCCAGCCTATTCTATATGAAGAACCGTATATCCTCCCCTCCTTATATCTGTCATCATAATCTTCAATTATTTTGAAGTCTTCTGTAGTTGACATCTTAAAGTAAAATTTTCGCTTAATTTTTACTAATTCTATATCTGTTAAGTCATCTACTTTTAATGGAGCTTCGATAGGATCTAGATAAAAATTGAATTCTTTAACTTTCCTAGATATATTGAGATAGAGCTGGTTATCTATAATTTTAAAACTAGAAGGGACATCCAAATAATTAGGAGTCCAAAATAAATCTCTCAAAGATTGAGGCAAAGCGAAACCACCGCAAGAATACCAACTCTTTAAATATTTAACTCTTTTGTAGATATTCCCTCCTCTGATTTGAGACCAACAGTTAATGAATTTTGTGTTTGAGTACACGGTCCCATGAGAAAATCCCTCTACAACAAAGTAATCATACTTCATACCCTCTTTACTATAACTCTTCCTATTCAATTTTAATAAGTTTCTTAATTAGACATTTTTTGCATTCAAAAACTTTTTCAAGGCAAAAGCTATTTATCTTATGATTCCTGAAAGATTATAAACGACTTTACAGAGCGCATAAAAAAGTACGCAATATCGGCTCAAGACAAAAAGTTGTGGAGTAATAAAAATTGGTTGATTTTT